>WNFT01001576.1_pt1 | contig 19247 bp, 26 predicted proteins | sample 5400191 | NCBI WGS metagenome assembly WNFT01 (sample SAMN13153359, study PRJNA577476) | soil metagenome | isolation source: 80 cm saprolite under Madrone tree | place: USA:California | collected 2016-06-14 | reverse complement strand
TGGCATATTTAGCCAAGCGCCATCCGGTACCACAGCCAACTTCCAGAATATATCTTGGCTTTATACCAAGACTCTCGGTGAGTTCGAATACAGGATCGATTTTGTCTTTATGGCGATTACGCCAATGCCAATGATCCCCTTCGGATTCCTCTAGGAAGATAGTTTCTTGGTGTCCCATTGCGCTGACATTCCTAATTCGTTTTTAAGGACAAACATATAATTAGGCGAGCAGGCATAATACTCACCCATTGTAGGCATTTGTGAGGCAATGGCGTTGATTGGATTATTGTAATCCGGCTCTATGCCCTGATCCTTGCAGAGTTTGGCATAAAGCACTCGCGAGGCGAGATAATAGAGATTCCCTATATTCTCGACGTATTCCGGAGTCAGAAGTTGTCCTTTCATTTCCTCAAAAAAATTATGGACTTTGTTCTTTGGAAGATACTTGTTATGCCAAGGCGGCTCGATTTTATCCAATCCAAATTTGGTCCGAAGATCGTTCAAATTATCGAGACCTTCTTGGACATTCTCGACCAATATCATATGTCCATCCGGGTCCAACATCTTTCGCATTTCCAGAATGCCAACTTTCTGCTCTTCCCAATTAGCCAAGTTGATAAGACAGCGCGAACTTAGGACTATATCATATTGACGGCCAATGAGAGGTTTATTGCGCGATAGAGATAAAACATCTCCTTCAAAAAAATCGATATTGGGAATTATTCCTTTTTTAGCTTCCGCGATCATTGCATCCGAAAAATCGATGCCTGTGACCATGGCTTCTGGAAATCTTTTGGCTATCTTAATAGTGGAATAACCATTACCGCAGCCAACATCCAAAATCGTCTCATGTTTTATGGCTGAGATGACTCTAAGAATGCTCTCAATTTCTAAAGAACGATAATGGTGATCCGGAGCGGTTGCCAAGTCAGACCCGCCATGATCTCTGGCCTGTTGATCCCAGAATGCACGGACATCCCCTTCACTTTGCGGCGATGTTTTGGATCGGGATGATTTGTGCTTTGCGGTATTTACCATAATAAACCATATCCTCTGGTTTGCCATCAAGCAGGAAGTAATTGGGAAGAGTTGCTTCAAGCATAAATCCACATTTGGATAATACTCCCCTCATGGCATTATTATTACTCATACATCCCGCTTCTATCTTGCGAATGCCGTCTTCGAATAGATATCCGCAAACCGCATCCCATGCCTCCGCTCCATAACCTTGGCCCCATACTATTTGCTCGCCAATCATAATACCTAGATTTGAAGTAGCATTTGGCGTATTGCGATATGATGTAATCGTTCCAATCGGTGTAGCATTGCGCTTTATTTCCCAGATTTGATTATCGCCATCAAATGACCGGAGATAATCGCGCTGGCTATCTATAGTATGTTTTCTATGGCGTTGTTCAGATAAACGTATCACCTGTTCGGTATGAAGCCATTTCAGATAATGATCTACATTCATCTGATCGTGGATCAGAGGAGGAGCAAGCGTTAGACGCGCTGTTTTAAGGATTGGGGTCTTCATTTTCGAGGAGCCAGAAGCCATCCTGCTGCAAAGGACATAAGAAATATAGCCAAATTAATTATCAAATTAATCTGCCCATCTGTAAGATTGAAATAATCCATCATTGTCCGATTACCTGTTTAATGGCGGCAAGTGTCCGCTGGTGGAGACCTTCATTAAAACAAACGGCGAGATGCCATGTGGAAAGATTAGTTTGCTCTACCTGCGGACCATAGAAAACTAAATGGCCCCACGGCTCATTGCTAGTATTATGATAAAGCAAAAGCCTTTTAATATTTGGCGTTGGCTGTCTGATTTGACCTAAAACGGACGGATCATAGCAAATCCCTAGAGCGATATCCCGCTTTATGGCACTGGCTGCTATCGTAACGCTATTGGCTCCTAAAGAATACCCAACTAAGATAACCGGTACCTTCAAACCAAGTTTGGTTATGTCTATATCGATTTCACTAGGATATTTCCAAGAATGCGTTGTTACCGGACAGTCCGGATACAGATTGGCAATACGATTGGCCAGATTCGCCATGCCGATAGAGGTAATCCAACCGAATTGTCCATACATCACATAAATTCTGGCTCGCATTATTTCTTCTCCGGTTTTGCCTGTGAAATGGCATGATCGATCAAGGCCAGCATATTAGAGAGCAGAAACAACATATGCTTGCTGTCCGCATTATATTCGCCAACCGCTCGGCGTTCGCTGATGATCTGTTCTATGCCTTCCTTTAAGATAAGGAGTTGGTTCTTGTTCATATTGATCCTCCTGCCTATCAACTTAGCGGGCAACGCCTCCAACCCGTTCGGGGCAGCAGTTTGGCTGGTGAGACGGTCGATGATGTCAAGCAAGGGCTTTAATGCCATACCTGCGTGGTTTAAGTGCGTTCCGCCTACGGCTAACCAGCGTTTCCAATGTTCGATTTGCTGTCTATCCGCCAGTTCCAACATGGCTAAATCTGATCAATCGCGTTTTGTGCGTCGTGCAGCGCATCCGTTAGACTTGACTGCGCCTTGTCGATTGCGCTTCTGGCTTTCTCCAAAAGCACGTCGATCTGCTTCCGGTCATCGGAATGTAATTTCTGGGTGATCTGGTTTTCGATAATAGCTAGTGCCGCATGAGCTTCCTCTAGCGCAAGCCAGACAGTTCGTGATTGCTTTGCCATGTTTCAATTATTCTCCGATGGATTTTGGGTATCGTCCACAGGGCACTCCCCCCTACCAAACAAAAATTTCATGAAACCCAGTTTGTCTTGGCAGGTTGGCAAAATTAAGGCGACTGAGATATATTTCAAAGATGACAGAATTTCTTCGATCAGAGCAAATCCAGCGGGTCTCTCTGGCCACCCGTAAGCTTCGTGAGAAGCTGGAAGCGAAGGCATATGAAGGAGACCTTATTGATTTCGTCAAGTATGTCTGGCCTATTGTAGAGCCAGCTATACCCTTTATCGAGGGATGGTCGTTATCGGCAATAGCCGATCATCTTCAAGCGGTTACCAGAGGCGAGATTAGAAGACTTCTTATTAATGTGCCTCCCGGCTTTTCAAAAAGCCTATTGACGGACGTGTTCTGGCCAGCATGGGAATGGGGACCTCAGAATCATCCATCTTATCGGTATATATGCGCCAGTTATGCATCGCATCTGACCGAAAGAGATAATATGCGTTGCCGGAACGTGGTGATGAATGATCGTTATCAGCGCCTTTGGGGTAGTCGATTCAAGATATCCAATGAACAATTCACCAAGGTTAAATTCGCCAATGATCAGACCGGTTGGAAATTGGCCACTTCGGTTGGTGGTATCGGTGTAGGCGAACGCGGTGATAGATTCATCATAGACGATGCCAATAATACCATGCTGATGGAATCGGAGGCGGTTCGCGCCAATACCAATATGTGGTTTACGGAAATCGTGCCGGATCGCCTAAATGATCCGGGATCAAGCGCAATTGTCGTTATCCAGCAAAGACTTCACGAAGAAGATGTATCCGGTGTAGCCCTAGATCGTGATCTTGGATACACGCATTTATGTATCCCTATGACTTATGTGCCGCATGGCTTTATAAATGGGTACGATGATGCGGGTAAAATAAAGACATTCGACACTTGGGACCCTGATCCTGATGCCGATAAACCGGTTAAAGAATTCTGGCGCGATCCACGAACGGAGGATGGCGAATTGGCATGGCCAGAACGCTTTCCGCAGAATGTTTGCGATGAATTAAGGCATGCAAAGAAAGAATATGCTTGGGCGGGCCAATATCAGCAGACGCCAGAAGTCAGAGGCGGCTCCATTATCCGGAGAGATTATTGGAATGAATGGGAAGACGAGAAATATCCGGATTTAGAATATATTCTTGCCTCCTTGGATACTGCCTATACAGAAAAGCAGGAGAATGACGCTAGTGCCCTCACAATATGGGGCATGTTCAGAGATATTAATAATAATCCCAAGATTATCCTACTTCATGCATGGCAAGAGCGCCTTGAGATTCATAAGCTGGTTCAAAGGGTTATAGATAGCTGTACCAAGGATAAAAGGCCTATCGCACACGCGAGATTTCAGGTTGATAAGTTGCTTATTGAGGCCAAGGCTTCTGGATTATCAGTAAGTCAGGAAATTAGAAGAATAATTGGCTTCAACGGTAAATTTGGCGTTGAATTGGTAAATCCAACTAAACAAGGAGATAAAGTCGCCCGGGCGCATAGCGTTTTGCATCTTTTCTCGGATGGCATGATTTATAGACCGGTTAGAGCATGGTCAGATGAAGTTGTGGACCAATGTGCCGTCTTTCCAAAGGGCTCTCATGATGATTTGGTGGATTCTGCCACGATGGCCTTACGCCATCTGAGGGACCACGGATTTGCTCTCCGTCGAGAAGAATACGAGTTCGACGCAGAAGAAGAGTTAATGTATAGGTCTAAGCAACCTGCATTATACCCTGTCTAGGGGTAGGGGGCTCTATTGGTCCGCTCTGTTAATACCGGTTCTATACGACGATTTGATCCGGAAACCCCGAATCCCTTTTCTATGCCATCCACCATCGATCTGGGACAGCCCAGTGGGGGAAATACCACTATACAGAATGGCGCGGCCAAGACAGAAAATCCCGATGGCTCTCTAACCATTGATTTTGCTCCAAAAACTCAAAAACAGGCCAAAGGAGACTGGTTTGCTAATCTAGCCGACCAAATAGAGAGTGGTGAGCTTTCCCGGATAGCCAGTGAACTTCTGGAAGGCATTCAAAACGATGATATGTCCCGGAAGGACTGGTTGGATACTCGCGCTAGAGGTATCGGATTACTAGGCCTAAAGCTAAATGAACCAAAGGGAGAGGCCACCGGAGAGGGCGTTTCTACAGTTCAACATCCTCTTTTACTGGAAGCCACTCTTAGATTTCAGGCGAATGCTCGTGGTGAGCTTTTACCTGCGGCGGGACCAATCAAGGTCCGGAATGATGCACCGGTAGCACCAAAAATTCCTTCACCGCCTCCATTGCCGCCGATGCCGCCTCAAATGGGCCACAATGGTGGTCCACCGATGGGGAATGGTCCTAATGGGCCGCTCGGGGCAATGATGCCCAGTATGGGAGGGGGACCACCTCCCGGGCCGTCTATCGGACAACAGCCCACTGGCAGTCCCCTCGGAGGCCCACCTAATTCGAATCCTGCTCCTATGGGTGGTGGCTTACAAGCGCCCCCCCAGTTGCCCAACGGGCCATCCCCTGTGGGAGCAGGGCCTCCGCCACCGCCACCTCCGCCTCCAACCGGTCTTATGGCTCCTCCAAAACCGGTCTTCCCGGATGGCATGAATGCGGCCTCAGACGAACTTGCCGAGACATTAGAAACCGATATGAACCACTGGCTAACTGCCGTGGCGACGGAATATTATCCAGATACAGATCGTATGCTCTTCTGGATCGGTTGCGGCGGTCAGGGCATTAAGAAAGTCTATAATTGTCCTCTTCGCAGGCGTCCGGTTTCTGAAAGTATAGACGCCGAAGACCTGATTGTTTCCAACGCTGAAACAAATCTTGAGAATTGCGGCAGAATTACCCATCGCATTAAAATGCGCCCTTCTGTGCTGAAGCGGATGCAATTGGTTGGCGCTTATCTGGATATCGAAATTCCCGATAATCAGATGCAACTTCCTGATCCTGTAAAAGAAAAGAAGCAGGAAATTCAGGGTGTCAATCCGGTAATGCAGCGTCCGAAAGATACGGACCATGAAATATATGAATGTTATTGTGAACTAGATATTGCCGGTTTCGAACATAAAGAAAATGGGAAGGAAACAGGACTCCAACTTCCCTATGTCGTCACTATCCACAAAGAGAGCCGACAGGTTTTGGCACTCAGGCGTAACTGGCGAAAAGAAGACAAGATGTGCCTTGCGAAAGAATATTTCGTAGATTTCGCTTTCGTTCGTGCTCTGGGTTTTTATGGTATCGGCCTTATTCATATCCTTGGTAACACGACGAGCGCTCTGACGGCGGCGTGGCGTATTCAACTTGATTCCGGAATGTTTTCGTCTTTCCCGGGATTTCTTTACGCCAAGCAATTTGGTCGTCAATTAACCAATCAATTCAGAATTCCGCCCGGAGGTGGAGTTCCTATAGATACTGGTGGCCTGCCGATTAATCAGGCCGTGATGGCTGTTCCATATAAAGAGCCCGGCGCTGCATTCATGCAGCTAACCCAAAATATCACAGAACTTGGTCAACGCGTAGGCGGCACAGCCGAAATGAGCATTGGCGAGGGCAAGCAGGATGCTCCGGTTGGAACTACGCTTGCGCTTATCGAACAAGCCACCAAGACCATGGATGCCGTTCATAAGCGGCTCACATCGGCACAGGGCAAGGAATTCCAGCTTCTAAAAGAGCGTTTTAGAGAAGACCCGGAGGCATTCTGGCGGCATGACAAGAAGGCAGCATCACGCTGGCGAAAAGATCAATTTTTGGAAGCGCTGGAAAACAATAATCTTGTTCCGGTTGCCGATCCCAATAATCCAACAAGCATGCATCGCATTGCCAAGGCTGTCGTGGTCAAGACTTTGCAGCAGGGATCACCCGATCTTTATGATCCAATTGCTGTAGATACTCGAATTATGAGGATTACCGGTATCGATCCAGAGGGATTGTTCCGGCAGACACCGGCTCCGCCTCCGCCTAATCCGAATCTCATCGCGGCTCAGGCTAAGCAGCAAGCCAATGCTCAACAAGCACAATTACAACAACTTCAGCTTCAATTGAAGCTCCAAATCCAACAGCTTCAATCTCAGGATAAGGCCGCCGACCGTGCCTCACGGGAAAAGGTCGAGCAACTTAAAATCATGTTGGAACGTCTGAAAATTCAGGAAGAAACAATCATTCATCAAGGACAGGCCCGAGAAGAAGCTCAACGCGAAACCATGAAGCTTCTTTTGGACCATCACCGGGCTCAATCAGAGAGCCAGAACGATATTGCTCTTCAGCAGCGCCAGAGTGCTGCCGATATACAAATGAAGCAGCAGGAACATGCCTCTGATTTGCATATGCAGCATGGCGGGATGGTTATGGATGCTGTGCAGGATCATGCCCGACATCAACAAGAAATGGCGCTTCAACGCGATAAGCACGAGCGAGAGCTTCAGCATAAACAGGAACTTGCTGAACAGGATTTACAGCATAAGCACGCCATGGCTGCTTATGAGCTAGAGCATAAGGAAAAATTGGCCAAAATCGATGCCGATGCAAAGATTAGGGTAGCCAAGGCTTCAGCCAAGGTAAAACCGAAACCTGTGGCGAAGAAGAAATGAGCCAAGTCTCTCCTAAAATGGTCCTTTTGAAGGACTTTTTGCCTCTATATCCAATTGGGGCTACAGTAAGACTTAAATCTGGCAGCCCTCTTCTGACTGTTACGGCTATTCAGGATGGTCATGTGGAGGTGCAATGGTTTCAAGGCCAAGAAGCAAAACAGAAGATTTATCCAATAGGGGCTTTAAAACCCCTGAGAATGCGTAAGAGCATTCACCTCTGAGGATCAAAGATGTCACATCCATATTCCGATAAGGCTAAAGAAACCCATAAATCCAAGGCCAACAATATAGGTAAGGGTGGTAATCTGGATATCCCGGTAATGCGGGCTGTTGGCGAAAATAGCTCCAAGAAGCTTTATTCCAATTCGTCCGGAGGCATGCAGCACAAGGATCAGAGCGCGGCATCTGGCTATAAGCGCGGTGGGCATATTGGTAAGCCAAAACATTCCAAACCGAAAATTGTAATAGCGGCCCCTGCTGGTCCGGCGACTCCTCCCCAGCCTGATCCTGCTTTGGCTGCTGCTGGGGCAGCTTCCTCCCCTGTCCCAGCACCTATGTCACCGCCCTCTCCGGGCCAGCCGCCGATGGCGCGCGGTGGTGGAATTAGATATCCAATTAAGAAAGGGGGCACGGACAGTGGCGTTGGCAGATTGGAGCACTCCAAGGAAATCGCAAAGGTCATGAAAAAATAATGGAAAGCCAATTCGAAAGGCTTTTGAAGGAAAAAATCGGCCTGATGATTGATATGCGGGTAGAGGCCATGACTATTACTGGCCTTTCCAGTTTTGAAGAATATAAACACACATTGGGTTATATAGAGGCATTACGCCAAGTTCTGGGCGCAATCGAAGATGTTCAATCAGATATAAGGAAAGAATAAATGGGAGTAACTTCTGCCCGTAAAACCGCGCAATTAAGCCTAGCTGACAATCCCAAGCAGGCATTAATGGAGGCAGTGGGAGATTTGAGCAATTTCGATATTTTCCATAACCAGATATTGGTGGTGATCTATGTCCGCCCCGAAAAGACCGCTGGCGGTATAATTCGTCCGGGTGTAAACGTCCAAGAAGATGAATATCAAGGAAAGGTGGGATTAGTGGTAAAAGTCGGCCCTACGGCCTTTTTGGACACCGAAGACGAGGATTTCCAAGGCCAGAACGTAGAGGTGGGCGATTGGGTAGTCTTTCGTGTGGGAGATGGTTGGCAACTGACTATTAGGGATACGGCCTGTCGTATCCTGAGTGATCGGACAATTCGTATGCGGATCAAAGACCCGGGAGATATTTATTAAAATGAAGCGTGAAGAGCCAATTCAGCCTTATTATGATTTTGAGATAGCCAAAATCTGCGCTTGGCTTAAGGCGAATGGCTATACAATGCATGTGACTTTGGCTGGTAATGTCACGCTGAAAAGAAAGACTGAATAATGCCTCGTATTAGGCCGCTTCGAACAAAAGAAGAGATTGCAGCCGTCCCTCAGGACGAGAGTGTAACTATTGCGTTGGAACCAGAGGGTACGGTTATTCTGGATAAGGAGGCCGATGAAGCGGCCATTAAGGCGCGAGAAGAAGCTGAAGAAAGAGCTAAAGCCAAGACCAGGCCTGATCCAGAAGAGGATGCAACGGCCGATCTAAAGAAGCAGCTTGAGGATTTGCGGAAGGCTAATGAAGAAAGCCAAAGGCGGCTCCAAGAAAACATCACAGCCCGTCAAGCGGCGGAACAGCGTGTCCGCGAAAGGGAACAGGACGCGGCCCGATCTCAGGTCCGCGCGGAAGACGCTGAATATGATGCTATCCTTAATGCAATCGGGGCCGCCGAATCTGAGGCCGAAGCTGCTCAGCGTGATATCGCGCTTGCTACCGAGGCTTCCGACTCCAAAGCGGTAGGTGAGGCCAGTCGAAGGCTTGCCCGCGCAGAAGGCCGTCTTGCCCAGCTAGAAGATGGAAAGTTGGCGATTGAGCGCGCCAAGACAACGGAAGCCGCACGGGCCAAGGAACAACCACAGCAGCAGCATGGAACTACTCAGGCTCAACCCACTATAGAACAATATATCGATCAGCTTCCTAACTTGCTGCCAAGCCAAAGAGATTGGCTTAAGGCGCATCCGGATTCGCTTACTGATCCGCGCAAGAACCAGCGATTACAGGGTGCGCATGTAGAGGCGGAAGATAATGGCTTCCGCCCAGGCACACAGAAATATTTCAATTATATTGAGGAGCGACTTGGATATAAGGAGTCAGATGAAGAGGATGATAATGTGACCGATGATAATAAAGAGACAAAGCCGCAGGTCTCGGCCCCTCCATCCCGCAGCGCAACAAGCCCCAGCACTGGACGTTCTACCAGTACGAGGATCACGCTCACTCCAGAGGAGCGTGAGATTGCCAGACTCTCTAATATTGACGAGCTTACTTATGCTAGAGAGAAACAGAAAATGTTGGATCAAAAGGCCAAGGGGTTGATTAATTAAGGAGATTCCTATGGGTAGAACCCCGGGCGCGAAGAATAAGGTTAAGCCAGTGACCATTGAAGGCGAAGCGCCAAAGGTTAAGGCAAAGCCGGTCAAGATCGATTACGACCGTCAGGCCGCCTTGGAGGAAGAGAGCGATATGCTCCATATTCCTCAAGAAATTATTCCGGATGGCATGCGTTATAATTGGAAGACGGCATCTGTCTTTGGCCAGCAGCAGGCCCGGCGTTATGGCCGTTATCAGGCAACCGGTTGGGAGCCGGTGCCAGCTTCACGGCATCCCGGGCTATTCACGCCAAAAGGATACGAGGGTGATATCGAATATGATGGTTTGATCCTGATGGAAAAGCCGGAAGAGCTTTGTAGACAGACTGAAACGCGAGAATTTAGGAAAGCCAGAGAACAGGTTCAGGCTAAGGAGCAACAGCTTCGTGGCGGCGATATCGGAACCACTCTTGACAGCAAGCATAAATCTGCTCTGCGGAGCAATAAAATATCCAGACAATATGAACGGATTGATATCCCGGAAGAATAAGGGACATGAAATTCAATGCTCCTTTGAATTGGCTTGGCTTCTCGGGGCTTGGTTCGGGCCTTACTCTGGCAGAGATATCCTTCATTGGAAGGATGGATGGCTTTGGTGGATATCTAATTAAAAGGGAATAATCATGGATACCGGACCACGAGGTGGATGCTGGACGGTATATATCCCAATAGGGATTATGCTCGCAGTAGCGGTGATTATATCGATAGTTTGACATAAAACCTATTTCTGCCGTATATTTAACACAATTCGGGCCGCGCTGGTCCTCCATCCTCCATCACGCGCCGTGATGGCTCAAATCAAACCGCGAATAATTCGCGGCAGATAGGAGCTATCATGGCAAATATCCAAGCCCCCTTCGGTTTCCGTCAGTTCCGTCGCTTTGATGGCGGCCAGCCAACGGCTGGCTTTGACACGCTTACGATTGCGTCGAGCGACACTAATATCATTGGTACTGGCGATGTTGTCGCGACGATTCAATCCACTGCGCCGGGAGCCGCTGGCAATTATGTAAGCGCCGCCTCGTCCGGTCTATCTCAAATTCGTGGCGTCTTCTTTGGATGCGAATTTTTCAGTCCAACTGTTGCCCGGAAGGTTTGGTCTCCATTTTTTCCGGGCTCTGTCCAGACTTCCTGCGGCACCGCTGACGCGCAGGCTTGGGTCTGCACTGATCCTGAGATGCTCTACACTGTGCAGTGCTCTACCACGAATACCGTCACATCTTCGATGGTTAACCACAATTTCGGTATTTCGTCCGGCACTATCGGAGGTGCCAATACTACCACCGGCATTTCCGCAATGACGCTTGCCTCTAGCACAGGTGTCGTCACGGCAACGCTTCCATGGCGCTTGATTGATTTTTATTCAAACTGGGCACCTCCCGGCGTGAACGGTACGGATAATGCCTCCGCCGGTAACATCGTGATTGTCGCGCCGAATAGCTTCGACCGTAGCGTTCTCACCGGCATCTAAGGAGTAACCTAATGCCCGTCGCACTCGCGCAGATACGAGATTTGTTGTTACCGGGCCTCTGGGGGATTAGTGGCAGGTACGATCAAATCGAGCGGCAATGGCCGAAGATTTTCAAGCAGACTGACTCCAAGATGGCTTTGGAGCGCAGAGCTTCAATGCGTTACCTTGGTCTTGCTCAGCTTAAACAAGAGGGTGGCGTTACTGCCTTCGACAATGCGGCTGGCGAACGATTTGTCTACAACCAAGAACATAACGAAATTGGTCTTGGTTATGCGATTACCCGCAAAGCCATCGATGATAACCTCTACAAGGCAGAGTTTGGACCATCCAATGATGGTTTGATGGCCTCTTTCCAGCAAACGGAAGAGATTTATGGCGCAAACGTGCTGAATACGGCCAGCACCTTCAACGCCAACGTGGGTGGCGATGGCCAATCCCTGATTTCCACCGCCCATCCGGTGGATGGCACCACAATCGGCAATCGGCCGACTGTGGACGTGGACCTGAATGAGACTTCTCTTCTGAATGGTGCGATTGCGGTCAGGAGTACTTGGCGAGACAATGCCAGCCTAAAAATCTACGCTCGGGGCCGCAAGATCGTAATCCCGACCCAATTGGAGCCAATTGCTCTTCGCTTATTCCGAAGCGAACTACGTCCCGGAACCTCTACTAATGACGTGAACGCTATCTTGGGAATGAATGATTCTCTCAAGGAAGGCTTCATCGTCAATGATTATCTGACAAGCTCGTTCGCTTGGTTCCTGATGACCAACGTGGACGGCCTGATCTATATGAACCGCATTCCATTCGAAATGGATATGCAAGTTGAGTTTACCACCGATAACTTGCTGGTTAAGGGCTACCAACGCTACTCTTTCGGCTATTACGATTGGCGTGCCCTATATGGCACTTTCCCGCTTTCTTAAGGAGCGGCAATGATCTTAGTGTTCAATAGTTTCCCGATCCAGCTTGGTGCTGGTTCGGCTATCTTTAGCCCGCTTATTTCGAGAGCAGCCACGGCTGCGGCGGAAGTGACCAACGAAGTTAAGTGGCTAGTCGAGTGCGATAGCCCGTAAAAGAGGACGCTACTATGGCGCAATCAACCACACTCTCTTCGGCTGGCTTCTCGGTTCCAATCATTCTTGATCCAAAGCTGAAGACCACGACCGTTCAGCTTACTGTAGCATCTGGAACTACGGCTGGCTCTAGCTTAACCTTTATTCAGTTTACGCTGGATGATCCAACCACAACCCCTGCTCCCACCATTTCTTGGGCTCCTCTAAGTTCATCTGTAACTTCTTCTGGGCTCGATACGAGCGCTGGTGGCGGACTAATATATACGGTCTTGTCGCCGCTTGGCGGGTTGCGTCTTGGTTCCAGCGGAACTGTCTCCGGAACTATAACTCTGAAATCTCTTCAATCTATTACCGGCTGATAGGAGTTCATATGGCCAATCGTCATAAATCACAGACTGCCGGTAAGAGTGGTGCAGAATCCTTGTCTTATGGCGGCGGCAATAGCCCAACTGCCAAATCTGCCAGAAGTATGTCCGACAAATACAAAAAGGGCGGCAAGGTCATGGGTCACAAATCCAAGGCTCGCATGGATAAATTCGCACGTGGCGGTAGGGCTGGTACCACGCCATTTTCTTCGGCCAAGGTTAAGACCAATGGAGATGCCTGTGGCTAAAAATTGGATCGCTGGAGCCACAAAAAATAAAGGGGCGCTCCATCGCCATCTTGGCGTCCCTGAAGGACAGAAAATACCGGCGAAGAAATTGGCCAAGGCATCTCATTCCTCTGATGTTACTATCCGGAAAGAGGCTGGATTAGCCAAGACCTTGAAAAAATTACATTCGCGGTAAGATGAATGCCATATCAAACGGTAACCCTCTCGTCGGCTAATGTCCCCGGCCAGTCGGGTGTTGCAGCGTTGAGTTGGCGAGCAGGGCGGACTACCACAGCATCCATTTATGTTTCCACAACCGGCACTTCGTCCGGAGCCTTCTCCATTCAATATACGATGGATGATCTTCAGCTTATCGGCGGCTCTTCATTGGCTCTGTGGACTAATGTTTCTGTCTCCAGTGCTGTCGGTGCTGCCGGAACTACCTTTAACTCAAGCTCGATCAGCACGGATGGCATTTTCTGGCAGTTCTTGACGCCGATTGCGGCTCTTCGGCTTAGTTCTACTGCTCTGAGCAGCGGCCCCTTGATTATGAAGGTGATACAGGGGGAACCATAGTGTGCTTAATTATAGCGTTGCAACCATCAATAGCCGATTGAATGCTGTGATTAGTAATATTGATGCTGGTTCCAGTGTCGGTCGGGTTCGTCTTTTAAGTCAATCCGCTGGAACCGTATCACTTATTCCACTGCAAAAGCCATCCGCAACTGTGCTTGCTGGCATTTTGACTTTTTCTGGGCTACCGTTAGCCGGACCGACGCTGTTGAGCACTAACATTGTGGCGGCAGATATAGAGGATTCCACGGGAATCATTGTAGTTTCTGGACTAACAGTAGGACAATCAACAGCTTACGATATTCTAATGGGAACAACACTGGTAAATGCAGGACAAACCATAACTCTGACTTCGGCCACCATAACGGGAGTATAATTATCTTGGATAATGTTCATGCCAAATTAACCCCCAGAAATACCGATTTGCTCAAAAGCGGGAAGAAACTCCTTAAGGGTAATGGGAAAGCCCAGATATCTGAGCCATCCAATTTTACAGAAATCCAGCCCTCTCCTCCACCCGTTACGCATACATTTACGCAATCAACAGCTACAGCCGTAACTCCCAAGCCTCTAAAGATTGCCCTGATTGGCACCGCGCCATCTTCTCGTGGACTCGCTCCTTATAATGACCCGGATTGGACGATCTGGGCCTGTTCTCCGGGCAATATGGATCAATTGCCACGGGTTGATGCATGGTTTGAGATTCATAGCAATCTGCTCTGGCCTGAATGTATTTCCTATGGTCAGCCCTATGTGGAATGGTTAAAAAAGCAGACTTTCCCGATTTATATGCAAGATAATCGAATGGTGCCGAATGCCATTCCGTTGCCGATCCAAGAGCTTGTCAACGAATTCGGGAAGTTCTTCTTTACCTCCAGTTTCGCCTATATGATCGCCATGGCAATCAAGGCCGGAGCCAAGGAGATATCACTATATGGCATCGATATGGCCTCCAAGGACGAGTATATCCTCCAGCGCCCGGGTGGCCATTATTTCATGCAGGAGGCGGCCAAGAGGGGAATTACGGTTAATGTTCCCTTTGAAAGCGATTTGGCCCAGCATCCAGCCTTATATGGCTATGACGATTCAACCCCATTTGGCCGAAAGGCTTTTGTCAGGGAAAAAGAGCTAAAAGACCGTATCGCCGGTATGGTGGCAGAGCGCGATAAGTTGACCCACGGCATTACGTTCTTGCAGGGGGCACTTGAAGACATGGACTATTGGAGATCGGTCTGGAGCGGCATCCAAACCTGATTTGTTTTTGCCAAGTTCTTCAGCTATTATGGCTAAATAGAGCCGGAACGGAGACCTAGATATGGCAAAATATGCAATCACTAATGGCAGCACCTCCAGTGGTGGCACCCAACAGCCGACAACCACTACTTATGTTGGCGCTATACTGGGCCTATCATCTTCGACCACCACGGCCCGGCGCTTCAAGATTTACGATGTGCTGATTGGCACCAATGGCACACCAGTTGATGCTTTCATGGAGTGGGATATCAGCCGTATCACCGCCTCTTCGACCACGACAGTTCTGGCGGCCACCGCGCTGGATAGCGCCGACGCCACAGCCTTTACGGTGGCAACGGTTAATAGTTCCACCTTTGGCACCATCACCACCGGCTCCAACGTGTTTTATATTGGTGTTAATACGCGCGCTTCCTATCGTTGGGTAGCGGCTCCGGGCGGTGAATTAGTTGCCCCGGCGACTTCCTCCAATGGATTCCAGCTTCGCCAAAGGTCTGGTAGTTATACTGGTACTGCGACCGGAACTCTTGAGTTTGAAGAGCAATAGATGTTTAAGCCGGGCGGCTATGGTTTTAGCTTTGATCCGGGCGGCATTAGGCAAGAGGCCGACACATTCACCTGCGCTCATTGCAATCGTATTGTGATTGTTAGACCAAAATGCGATCCAGCCGATCTTGGCGGATTCTGTCGTCTTTGCACCAAAATGATATGTCCATCATGTGTGGACATTGGCTCCTGTGATCCATTCGAGAAAAAATTAGAACGCAAAGAAAAAGAGTATCGTCTCCGTATCATAATGTGAGGCGATCATGGCCGTAGTCTTTGATGCGCAATCAAGCGCTGACATTACTGGCGCAGCCGCCGTTTCCTTCAGCGATAGCACTAATTTAACGGTCGGAACCGGATCAAACCGCGCTCTATTAGCCTTGCTTGCATGGAGTTCTACGGCGGCTCCCACCGGCATTTCTATAACTTGGGATGGCGTAGCTCTTTCCGCTGTCTCAAGCGCAAATTCGGTTCATGGGACTGCTGGCAATACACAAATTTACGGTCTAGTTAATCCAAATTCTGGGACCAAAACTCTTGCCGGATCATGGACAGGTTCCCGGGATTTCTATGTCGCGGGTATTGCTTATACTGGCGTTGAACAAAGCAACGCAGCAAATGCCTTTACAGCCGGTACGTCTCGCAACGGCGGTAGCACATCTGCCGACGTAAACATGGACTCTGCATTCGGTGACACCGCATTAGGTGATGCCAATGTTGCCATAATTGGAGCGGCAGCAAATTTTAGTTCCGTAACCTCCGGTACACAGGTCTTTCTTGATAATACGCAAACAGCAAAAGGATGTGGCGTTCGTATTGCTGGCTCTGCCACGAGTGTCAATCTCACTGCCAGCCTTACCAGCGCAAATTGGACACTTAGTGCATGTCGAATTGTTCAGGCTGTGAGCGCGATACCCGGCCAAGATTGCGTAACCTTGTTAGGAGTTGGATAAATGGCCGTTACCGTTGATGCCACTGGCACAGTAGCCACTCAGGGTAGTAGTGCCGGTGCCATTACAATCAAAAGCACAACGTTAACTACTCATACGTCTGCGACTGTATTAGTCGCATTGCTGGGTTTGGGTGGTGGATCGAGCACTATTACGTCAGTTACTTGGGATACTTCAGCGCAAACAATGACACAACTGGCTACCATAAATTCTACTGTTGGTACTGCCAGTATGTCTATTTATGGATTGCTAAACCCAAATATCGGCAATTTAGTTTTGAATGCAACATGGACTGGAGCCAAGTCGTCAGATTTGATAGGTATTTCATTTTTTGGTTCAGCCACGGATACGATTGCGAATTGTTTCCCGAATACCACGACGAAATCCAGCAATGGCGCAAATGCCAGCATTACTGTTACCAGTAAGACTTCGGATATTGCCGTTAGTGGCTTTTGTCAGTCTGCCGTTAATTTTGTTTCCATAACCAATACACAAATTTGGTTAGACAATTCCCATAACGCAAGTGTTGGCGCTCGATCCTCTGGGGCCGCTACCGTTACATTTACCTGTAGCGATGGTGGCGCTTCAACTCCATATGCGGCGGCCGCTGTGGATATTTCAGGACCCCTAACTACTACATCTGAGGATCAGTATCATCAACCATGGTCTTCTGTGGGCAAAAAGACATACATTATTGGAACGCGGGAGGCTGGCGGTTCAATTGGATTAGGGACAGGATAAATGAATGTCCCATGGCCCTATATTTACCAATAGTTTAATATATCAGGCTAAAACTGAGCCAGTCTCAACTAATCCTGAGATAGTTACAGAAAGTCGCTGGCATCAACCGTGGTCTGAGCCTGTCAGACCAAAGATAACACCGGCCCTTGCTATTGCGCTGATTGCTTCTGGATTGGGCTGGGATCCACAGCCAATTGCAGCGGCTCCCATTCAGACTATTGAATGGCATCGGCCATTATCTGAGCCTGTCCTTAAAAAAGAAAACAGAATTGGTCTTCGGGATCGCTATCCCTTTGTCGCAAGTGCCATTCATATAGGTTGGTTCGGGCCTTTATCTGAGCCAATAAGAACCAAAAAAATTCCGGTCTCGCTTATTGCCTCCGGACTTATTAGTCCGGTCATTCAGGCCCCCACCGAAGTCATCACCGTTGATAAATGGTTTCTGTCCTTTTCTGAACCAGTCAGGATAAAGCAAGGCCTTACAGCGCCATTCCAGCGTGAGTTTACTACTGATCCATTTTCTCTAATTCAGCCAGAGACCGTAAGTGAGGATCGTTGGCATCAACCATGGTCTGAGCCAGTTCGCATCAGAGCTAGATTACAAGCTGGAATTAATCCTAGTCTATTCTTTACTCCCCAACCCGATTCTGCGGATGATTTAAGCGCGGGATGGCGTGGAATATTAGACAATCCGTACTTAGTAAAAAAGCTTCATCCCTCTCTCGCTCCCAGTTTTTTCTGGACTCCGCGACCTGATCCGGCAGATGACCTTTCAGCGGCATGGATCGCCCAATTCACTGATCCAGTGCGGGTACGCGCAAGATTACAGCCGGGATTAAATCCAAGTCTGTTTTATGCGCCACAACCTGACCCGGCAGATGATTTATCGGCCGCTTGGATTGGATCGTTTTCGCAACCAGTTCTTGCCAAGAAATTCCCGTCATCAGAAGCGCCTTATCATTTCTTTGTTCCTCAGGTTGGAGAGATCATCTCTCCAGATAAATGGTTTGTTCCATTTACTGATCCGGTAAGGATTAAACTTGGTATCACGACAGCGTTACAGCGGCCATTTTCCTATACTGGTTCCGATCCATTCCCGGAAACAGTAACAGAAGATCGTTGGCACCAGCCTTGGTCTGAACCTGTTCGTGTAAGGGCCAGACTGCAAACAGGCCTTAATCCATATCTATTTTTCACATCTCAACCTGATCCAGCAGATGATCTTGCTGCTGCTTGGATTGGTAAACTCTCAGAACCGGTAAGAACCAAGCAGGGGCTCATTGCAGCTAACCAGCAAGCTGTAACTTTCTATCCATTCCCATTCCCGCCCGTAACAGTCGATATTGGATGGTTCAATAATTTATCTGATCCTGTTCGCAGGATCAGGCCTATGCCAACAGATCAGCAGTTTATTCCTTATCTGCCGATTATTCCGTCTTACGGTTGGTATGTCCCGCTTACTGAACCTGTCCGGAGGGTCCGGGCAACAACCAGATATGAGCAGCCATCTTGGTCGCTCTTTGTGGAACCTGTTTCAATTGGATGGTTCAGGCCATTAATTGATCCGGTTTTCAAGCCATCTAAAATAACACATTTCCGTACTGGCTATCCATTTGTTGCCATCTCACCTCATATTGGATGGTTTAACAGTCTTTCTGAACCTTATCGCCGGATCAATAGAGCCGTATCATTTGATGCTCAGGTATCGTTACCTAACCCAATTATTCCATCTTATGATTGGTTCGTAAGATTAAATGAGCCAACACGCAGATTACGAACCGCTTCATTTGATACTCAGAATTTTGTTTTTCAGATAACGCCAGCAATATCGTTTGGATGGTTCGGCGCATTAACCGATCCTGTCCGGAAGAAACCCACTGCCACAATCATACGAGATCAAGCATTCGCGCCGCTTCCGATAGTCTCATTTGGTTGGTTTAATAATTTAAGCGAACCGGTTCGAAAGAGTCCAAGGGTGGCTTGGACCGATCATGTATCGTTTCAATTCCCGATTGTTTCATTTAGCTGGTTCAATCGCCTAGATGACCCAACGCTACCTAAAAAAAGGGTAATAGACCCGCCTTATTTCAGTTTCTCGCCAAATCCGGTCCAATTGTCTTTTGGTTGGTATGGCAACCTTACGGAACCGGTTCGCAAGAAACCAAAGGTTTGGGAAGGGATATTCGAGGCTAGACCTACCCCGG
>WNFT01008931.1_pt1 | contig 19255 bp, 16 predicted proteins | sample 5400191 | NCBI WGS metagenome assembly WNFT01 (sample SAMN13153359, study PRJNA577476) | soil metagenome | isolation source: 80 cm saprolite under Madrone tree | place: USA:California | collected 2016-06-14 | reverse complement strand
GGCTTCTTGCGTGTTCTTTGCTCATTTGTGCCGCTGTAGTTCATGGCCCAAGGACATCATTTGCTCAGAGGGCCGAGTCATCCGGTGAACGGACGCAAAACGCGGAACCGCCCTGCGGCACGCTCGGGTTTTCAGAGCAGGCAGTAGAAAATCAACAACCACGCGCGCAAGAGGCCACCAAAGAGTCGGGATGCAGTATCCGCACGTTTTCCCACGAAACCTGGACTGAAGCCTCGCAATTCGTGCACGGACTGAAAGCTGCTCCCCGAAGCGCTGTTCGTCCCCGCAATTTGGAATGGGAGCTTCCAATCGTGGCAGCCACTGGGGTACTGATCGCAAAGATAGACCGGCCTGCTGACAATCGCATTCAGTCCCTGTCCCTGCAGCAGACTGCAGGGCGTTGGTCAAACATAGGACTTGGCCTCGAGATTGGATCGGCGGCTCTCGCGTATGGCATTGGGTGCGGCAAACACCATTCCTATTTGCGCGATACAGGATTCAAAGCACTCGCTGCGATGGGAGCGGCTGGCACCATGGACTTGGCTCTCAAGCTTACGTTCGACCGCCAGTTCCCTTACACTCCGAACAGCACGGGAAAGTTCTGGGGAAGCGGAAGGTCTTTTCCGTCCGGGCATTCAGCCACAAGTTTCGCTTTTGCGGCGGTGGTCGCTCACCGATATCCCAAAAATAAATGGGTCAAGTGGAGCGCGTACGCGCTTGCAACGGGAGTCAGTCTCTCGCGCTATCCCGCGAAAAAGCACTACCCGTCGGACATCCTGATAGGCGCAACTTTGGGATATGTAACGGGAACCTATTTGGCTGCGCACTGATGGTACGCAATCGACACTCACCATCGGACAAGCTGCCGATGTGCCTCAGCAAGAGGTCACGTCCGCGGGGCCATTGAAGCGAGTAGCTCTGCGGTGCGAAGGAATAGGTTCAGTTGTAAATTATCGGGTATCAGACCTGCATTGGCCCGGCTACAACCCGAGGCAATCACTTGCGAAGGACTCTAACCTTCCACGCACTGCTGCGAGGTACAAGATTGACGGAGCGAAGATAGCCGTAAGTCGTGCGCGCGGAGCTGTCACAAAATATCAAGAAGCGACGTAAGGCTTCGCTTCAAGCGAAGCCCTGCTTTTTTGTTCCATAGGCAAAGCCAACATATTCGATGACTACAGCTTGCAAGTGGCTCTAACGTTTCACACTGACAGTTGCGGTCCGGAGTTGGTAGATGCCTGATCGGGCGTCGGACCAGACCACGTGAAATCGCCCGTCCGAGGTAGCCGTCAAGCCGCTGTAGTCACCGCCAGCCCCGAAGGTCGTTCCACCATCGAAGACACCCTTATCCTGGGGCGTGTCAGGACATGACGTGGCACTCGAAACTCTTACCTCTGGCAGGAACGTTTCCCCGCTGTCGAGTGAAGCCGTGAAATATAGGTCGAAGCAAGTCTTGTCGTGGATCTCGTACCAGCTCACACCGATGACACCCTCCCTATTCACTGCAATGCTCGGCGTGAACGAATCCGCTTTTTCGCTATGGTTCAGGCGCACGGGTTCCGACCACGACTCGCCTCGATCTTCCGAGCGCTGAACGAGTACCCCATTGAACTTGTCCGCAATACACAACCAGAAGAGGCGATCCTTGCCATCCACTGCCATCGAGGGCCATCCCCCACGTGACTCGCACGATTCGGAAATGAGGAGTGGCTCGGAGAATGTCCGGGCTTGATCAGTAGACCGAACCAGCCATGATCGAGGTCTGACAAGCCATTTGTCGCCATGTTGCCAGTGGTAATCGTGAAACCCAACCACAAGCGTGCCGTCACTGAGAAGCATCGGCCCTTCTGCTTGATAGGCCAGGTTGCTCGCGATGACGTCAGTCGGCGGGCCAAAGGCCCTTCCGCCATCCCGCGAGTGGGCAACGGAGACGGAGCTTCGGTGTTGGTTGAAACTGTTGTGCACGCCTCCTCCTGACACTACGTAGACCTGATTCCGTTGCGCGATGACCATCGGATGATCGTGGTGGGCCCCAAGTCCTAGGGGTGAATCGGGCCAAGTTCGGCCGCCGTCAGGTGAGCGAAATAGGAAGAGATTATCGTCCCGGCCAGGTAGGTAGCCTCCCATGACCATTATTGCAGTGCCGTCTTGGAGAATGACGCCCCAGGGATCGAAGCATCCTCGCACTGGAAGTGCGCGACGAATCCAATTCTGGCCCCCGTCAAATGAGGCCCAAGAAACGCACGTTCGATTGTTTCCGTCAGGAGAATCAAATTGAATCACGACGGCAAGCAATTGATTTGTGTTGTCGGGATTCGTACTGATTTGCGACTCTGCGAGCGGAAGCGCAGCGCCGTCGAGACTAAGCAACCGATCTTCACCAATTTGAATCGCTGGATGCTCTGGCACTTGAGGCGCTAGGACAAAGACGGCGATCAACAACATGGTCCGTTTCACTGTTGTTTTCCTCAACCAGACCGAGACAAACTATTTCATTGCATCGTCGAACTCGACAAACATACTACGGCCGTGACGCTACCACGACTTCTTGACTGGTGTCTTTAATCCTCCTACAGTCTGAGAAGACTGTCGCTCGGACACGATCGTCCTCATTATATGAAAGAGCGGATTTTAAGCAGCCTGTTCCTCCTTCTCCTTCTGCCCACTTTAGCGGTAGCCCAAAAACCGGGTGAACCACCTGCCGCCCACGATGCTCAAATTCTTTGGGAGTTTGACACTGGCGGCTGAGTTTTCTCTACACCTACGGTCGTGGGTGATCTACTCGTCGTCAGTTCCTGCAATGGAATGATACGCGCCCTGGACAACAAAACCGGGGAGGTGAAGTGGAGCTATGACATTCGCAAAGATGGAGAACAGAGCCAATTCCATGGAGACCCACTCGTCACCGATGAGCTTGTGATTATCGGGACCGATGGCAAAATCGGCCACGTATATGCTTTCGAGCGATCAACCGGAGCCGTACGGTGGAAATATCGCGTGGAAAACTGGGGCGTCGTATCAGACGTTCTCCGTTTCCAGAACAGAGTTTATGCCGTCACCCTACGTGATGAGGTCGTTTGTCTGAACCTAGACGACGGAAAGATGAATTGGACCTTTCGCAGCGGCTATTCCGATCAGGCTAAGAATTTCCATTGGACTTCGACACCAGCGATTTCCGACCGTCGCATCTATTTCGGTGGACTTGATGGAATCGTCTACGCCCTGGACGCTCAATCTGGCAGGGTCGTTTGGAAGAGAGATCTGGCCGCACGCGTCACGACCTCGGTAGCCATCCAAGAGCATGATCTCTATGTCGGCACCGCTAAGCGTCATCTCTATCGCCTAGACACAGGTTCCGGCGAGATGCTCGGCGACTTTGCCACGGAATCCGAACCAAGATGGAGCCTTCTCATTGCGAGCGACTCCCTTATTGCGTTTCTCGGCGATGAGGTTCTAGCAAGTCTCGATCTCTCGTTGAAAAAGATACGTTGGTCCGACGAAGCCTCCAAGGAGTGGACTTCAGCCAGACCCTATCTCTGGCACGGAGTCGTCCTAGCCGGCAATCGCCGGGAATTGGTGGCATTTCGCTCCTCCGACGGTACGCGGGAATGGTCACACCAATTCCCTGAAACTGTTCGTGGGATCGGGACTTCCGATGAAGTTCTCTATGTGGGCACTCTCAAGGGCCCCATTTTCGCTTACTCTCCTAAGCTCTGAGAGGCAGAGCGGCATGGATGCAAAAAGCTATTGGGAGAAGGTTTATGCGACGAAGGCGCCCGACGCCGTCAGTTGGTATCGGGCGCATCTTGAAACCTCGCTCGCCTTCATCGAGCGCGCGACTCGTGACACATCCGCATCCATTATCGATGTCGGAGGCGGCGAATCCACGCTCGTCGACGACCTCCTGGCGCATGGCTATCAGAACATCACCGTCCTGGACGTTTCGCAAACCGCGATCGACGTGACCAAGAAGCGATTGGGGTCCGCCGCAGGACAAGTGTCTTGGCTCGTCGCCAATATTAGCAAGGTCCAACTGCTTCAAAACGCTTACGACGTGTGGCACGACCGGGCCGTATTTCATTTCTTGACTGGCGCTGAGGACCGCATGGCTTACGTTCGACAGGTTGCTCGTGCTGTCAGGCCCGGAGGCCACGTAATCGTCAGCACTTTCGGACCCGAAGGTCCCACGAAGTGCAGCGGGCTCGAAGTGGCACGCTATGACGCAGATTCATTGCACAAACAATTCGGCGTTCGCTTTCGGCTGGTGGATAGCACGAAAGAAATACATCAGACTCCCTTCGGGACGACGCAGCAATTTCTGTATTGTTACTGCAGAATGGAAGAAGAATGAGCTTCTGCTGCGCTGCGGAGAGCCAGTTCGCCCCGAAGGTAGCCGAGCGTGACCTGCGTCGCTACCGACGCCGTGGCGCGGACAAAACCACACGACTCATGCTCGCAGAACTTCGGCGTTTGTCGCTGGAGGGACGGCACCTATTGGATGTCGGAGGTGGGATTGGGGTCATCATCAGTGAACTTGCCGACATCCGTATAGCCAGCGCTGCCATAGTGGAGGCATCACCTGCTTACTTGGAGGTCGCCCGCCGCGAGGTCGGATTAAAGTACGGGGCACGTCCCATTCAATTTGTCGGCGGCGACTTCGCCCTGATTGCAGGTACCCTGCCCGACGCTGACGTGGTCACGCTTGACCGCGTTGTGTGCTGCTACCCCGATGATGAAGTGCTGCTCGTGGCAGCAGCAGCGCGGACCCGGCAAGTGCTGGCGTTCACCTATCCGCGTGACCGTTGGTATGTGCGGACCATGTTTGCGTTGGGAAACTTCTGGCTGCGGCTGACAGGCAAGAAGTTTCGGGCATTTGTTCACGCGCCCGAGCGAATGGCAGCGACATTGGAGGCTGCTGGGCTGGTCCGCGCCACGCGACGTGAAATGCTCGTTTGGAGACTCGACCTCTACCACAGACAGGGCGCTAGCCAACAAACCGTTGACGATGCTGCCGAGGATTGAAGCGCGTTGCAGGAAAGGCGGTCAGTTGACATGAGACTGCCGCAACCTATCGCCCCAGATCGAATGAGGGGACAAAGTTCTGGTTCACTGCGGATTACCCTAGTTGTCTTCGTCTTCATCCTTGTTCCTCGTTGCGACAAATCCGTGTGTGTGCGATACCCCTGAGGCGTCTTTAGATACATAGAACCCGACGATGTCGCCCTGCGGGTTGATACCGCGTGCTTGCGTCGAAACCACGTCTGCCCCTGGAAAGTCGATGGTCGCGAAGTCGCCCTTTCTGACCAGGAAGCCATGAGTCTTATTCGCAGAATCGATGAAGAATCCGACGATTTCGCCGGAGGGATTAACGTCGCGGGCATCCGACGAGATAGAATTCGGAATGTCGAGAAGTTGATAGTCTCCGTCCTCCGCCTTGTAGGCGTAGAAGGCGGCGGGAGTCGGAAAGACCACGCCGACGATAATCGAGCCGTGCCGAGTGATTCCGTTGTGCATGGTGCCAGGCACGGCGAATGATTCGTATGCGCCGTTCTGATATACGTACCCGTGCATTGTGCCGCCGCCGGAAACCGCAAAATCGCGACCCTGGTGGTGGTAACAGCCCACGACTTGACCTGTCGGTGAGATTTTGATTCCGAACGTGTTTTCTGCGTCAGGGAAGTCAATCGCGGTAAAGTTGCCGGACGCATCCCGAAGAAATGCCCGGGTTCGAACGGCGTCACCGCCGACGATTGTGCCGTGATCTGTATAAAGCCCAACGACAACACCCTCCGGGTTAATTCCATGAGCTTGAGTAGTGCCGCTGATGCCGCCTGGGTAGTCGATCGTTGTAAACGTGCCTTCGCTCAAAAGAAAACCGTGGCCCACGCTTCCGACTTGGTAACGGCCAACGATATCGCCTTCAGCGTTTATGCCTAAAGCTTGGGTTAAGGTTACGCCGGGCAAATCCACGTCGACCGACTTAAAGTTCAGATGGTGTTTAGATCCGGCGAGAGCCGTTCCAAGTGGTACGGTCAGCCCTACCACCAACAGGGTTGCCGCAATCGTAAGCGCGGCTATTCTCCGATTTTTAATTCTTCCTGCTTCGGAAGTAATACAAACTGTCAAATTTCGTAACATTGTCGTTTTCCTCCACCTTATACGCATGGGATTCTGCCGAGGTCGGAACCATACCAACGATAATCTGGCTATTTGCAACAGGCCATTTGTTGGCCATGGGTACAGCAAGCCATTTGTTGGCCATGCGTGCAACATGCCATTCCTGGACCTTTAGACCCCGCGGAATGAGCCCCTAACGTCAGCGCCAGGGCGAGCACGCTCAGGAAAATTGCTGTCGTTTTTTTCATAAATCACCTCCAAGTTTTGCGAAAAGATCGCCGGCACAGCTAGAATCCGGCTTGTCAGGCAAACTTGACTGCGGCCGACTCTAAGACGCTGGCTGGCAGCGCGCAAGAGACAGGTACAGCCAAGCCCGAGATGACCGCATTTGACCGCTCGATGTAACAGTCAGTAACACATTGCCAGCAGCCCGGTGGTGCGATAGAATTCGCTCCATTCGCCGCTTACCCAACTAGGGGCCTCGCCTATGGCCGGCCAAACACAGGATTTACCAGAGCAGCCCTCCGAGACGTCTGCCCGTGACCGCCTAGACTCGTGGAAAGAAATCGCGGCCTATTTACATTGCAGCGAACGGACGGTTCGCCGCTGGGAAGACGAAGGTCTGCCCATTCACCGGCATCCCCACAAGAAAAAAGCTGGCATTTATGCCTACAAAGCCGAAATCGACTCTTGGTGGAACAACGGCCGGGTCCGCCTGGAGGAATTGGAGCGATCTCCGACTAGCCAAAGACCTTATCGCTCGCTGTGGTTAGCGATCACTTTGGTTACTGCGGCAGTCACGGTTGGTGTGGTCGGCCGGTTCGCTTATCGCGTTAGAGGCGCGGCCACCCCGCACCAGATCGAATCGCTAGCCGTTCTGCCACTAAAGAACCTCTCCGGAGACCCTGCACAGGACTACTTCGCGGACGGAATGACCGAGCAACTCACGACAGATCTAGGACAGATCAGCGCTCTACGAGTGATTTCCCGGACTTCCGCGATGCGTTACAAGGGCCCCGACAAAAGTCTGCCAGAGATAGCGCGCGAACTTCACGTAGACGCCGTGGTTGAGGGATCTGTGGAACGTTCCGGCGACCAAGTGCGAATCACCGCGCAGTTGATCGATGCGCCTAACGACAGGCACCTTTGGGCCAAGACCTACGAACGCGATCTGCGAGACGTCCTGGCTTTGCAGGATGAGGTGGCACAAGCGATCGCGAACGAAATAAGAATCAAGCTGACACCCCAAGAGCAAAGTCTCTTGGGCCGTGCCCGCCCCGTGAATGCAGGAGCCCATGAGGCCGATCTTCGAGGGTTCTATGTACTGCACGGGATGACCACTGAGGTTGCAGAAACTTCGAAGGTCCAGGCCATCGAAAAAGCCATTGGATATTTCCAGCGGGCAGTAACCCTTGACGCTAATGACGCGCTGGGTTATTCCGGTTTAGCGGATGCCTATTCGAGCTTGAGTACGCATTATAGGGCTCCGCTGGAGGTCATGCCAAAGGCTAAGGCCGCAGCGGTCAAGGCTATCGAACTCGACGATACGCTTGCAGAAGCCCACGTCTCGCTCGGGTACGTGGCGCTTACCTTCGACTGGGATTGGGTCCGAGCGGAACATGAGTTCCGCAGGGCGCTCGAACTGAATCCCAGCTTGCCTCGGGCGCATGCCTTCTACGCAGAATATCTTCTCTTTAGGCTCCGCCGCATTGATGATGCCATGCAGGAGCTTCAGCGAGCCTACGCGTTGGACCCCCTCTTGCCTATCGCGCACGGCGACTTGGCGTGGCTTTCTTTCCTCGCAAGACGTTATGAGGAATCCATCGCGACAGCCCAGAGGGTTGGGCACGATGATCACATCGAGGCGCTCTCTTATGCCGAACTTGGCCAGCGAGACCTGGCACTTGCTGCCGCAGACCGCGCTGCCAGTTCCAGTAAAAACCCCGTCATTCTGGCTCAGACTGCGGCTGCCTACGCTCTCGCCGGGAGTTCCGATAAAGCTCGGGCCATGCTACCCGGTATCGAGGGACAGGCGCGCAATCGCTACGTGTGCGGATTCAATGTGGCAGGCGTATACGCTGCGTTGGGCGACAAGGAACAGGCCGTCGCTTGGCTTGAAAAGGCGTACCTCGCCCGTTCGGATTGAATGCCCTCCGTCGGGGTGGATCCCCGACTCGACAACTTGAGGTCAGACCCACACTTCCAAGACCTAGTGCGCCGGATGGGCCTCTCGCCGTAACCATTCTTGAAGCAACATGGTGTGTTGTTCTACCGAGGTAGCCAGCGCCGGCTGCTCAACCCTGCAAATAAAACGGACACTCGCGGTTGCCGTGCCGGGCGAGGCGGATGTGCACGATTCACAGAATCTACGAAGATCACGCGAACATTAGATCAGTTGCCGGCAAGGATATCGAAAACATGAAAGAGGTAACTACAATGCAGGGACGCTACAACGTTCTGTTTCTGTTCACTGGAAATTCTGCGCGCTCCATTATGGCCGAGGTGGCTTCGTTAGCGAAGCAGCACGGCGTCCGCAGTGTCCCTGCTGCCGTGATTGATGGCAAACTCGCCGGTTGTTGCGCGGGCCGTGGCCCGGATGAACATGTCCTGCGTTCTGCGCCCTCTAGCAACATCTGTGTTAGGATAAATCTCGCATGAGCGCACGAATTCTTATTAGCGGTTTATTGGCGGTTTTGGCAGGGACAGCTGCTACCGTATGCACCGCAAGCGAACAGTGCGCTGTATGCGAATCTTGCAAAGCCATTCTTTGCAACGATTTAACGTAAGTTGTTGATTCCACGGCTGGGGACGTAGTTCAGTTGGTTAGAACGCTGCCCTGTCACGGCAGTTTGGGGCATTACAAGGTAAGGAACGGAACGGCAAGGAACAAGAAGGAACGCAAGGTAACGCCGAACAGCGGGGGCGTAGTTCAGCTGGTTAGAACGCCTGCCTGTCACGCAGGAGGTCGCGAGTTCGAGTCTCGTCGCTCCCGCCAATTTCCATGCTTTACCCGTTCTCTGGACTCCCTAAGCGTCTCTCGCAGTCGCAGGCAGATTCACGTCACTCGTGATCCAGCCACTTGCTAGAGTTGTATCCTTTTATTGACTCAGGCGTCTAATCACCCTAGAGTTTAAAGAGATGATTCGTAGGACTACATTCCTGATGCTGGCGGTCGCCGCGATCCTGCTTTTGCAGTTCGCCGACTGTATGTCCGCCATGACTATGGATCAGCAAAGCATGCAGTGCTGCGGTTCCATGCCTTGTGACCCGTCAAACCAGACTCACGACTGCTGCAAATCGATGGCCTCCTCGCAATCTCCGAGTGTGCTTCTTGTGGCTCACGTCACACTCCATCCGCCAGTGATGGACGTTGCGGATATCTTGCCGACACCGCAAGTTTTGGGGCTTTCCGAAGCGCCCCGTACTGAATTCGCGGCTCCACAGCATTCACCTCCTGAGCTGTACACGCTTCATTCCTCCCTCCTGATCTGATCCGCTTCTGAACCGTGCGGGTATGCACGGGTGTCTCTTTTTCCGTCTCGATAGTTCCTTTCATTTGCCGATTCGCTTTCGGTTGCGAGCCCGCGCACGAAGCGCCGACCGGCGATCGTTCGATAAGCACGTTCAGGAGAAAGAAAATGTCTTTGCCTGTGAAATGGAATACGCTCCCACGCTGTTCGGGGATTGGATTAGTACGAACTCTGTGTGCCTTAGCGCTTCTGGCGGCTCTTGGAAAAGGCACGTTTGCGCAGCAACCCGCGCCCCAGCACGAGCATGTTGTAACTCCGCTAGCCGACTTGCTCCAAGAAGCGGAGAAAAACAATCCGCAAATCGAAGCGGCACGGCAGGGCTGGCAAGCAGCCAAACAAGTTCCCACGCAAGTGTCAACGTTGCCCGACCCGCAATTCACATTGCAGCATCTGAGCGTTGGAAGCCCGCGGCCATTTGCGGGCTTCACCAACAGCGACTTTGCCTACATCGGCCTCGGCGTCACGCAGGATATTCCCTATCCGGGAAAGTTGAAACTGCGGGGAGAGATTGCGAAACGCGAAGCGGACGTTTCGCAGCAACAGGTCGAAACCGTGCGCCGAGCAGTGCTGGCCCAAGCCAAAGCTTCCTACTTCCAGTTAGCCTTTCTCTCAAAAACGCTCGCGATTCTCGAAAGCGACGGCGAACTCCTCAAGCAAGTGGAGCAAGCCGCCGACGCTCGCTATCGTTCCGGCAAGGGGATGCAGCAGGACGTCCTACAAGCCCAACTCCAAAAGACCAAGCTGGTGCGCGAAATTGCCATGCACCATCTGGAGGTTGGGAAACTCGAAGCCCAGTTGAAGCAGTTCCTCAACAGGCCCCAGGATTCGCCGGACATCGAGCCTGCCGATCTCACGGAAACTCCTCTCTTGCAGAACTATCAGGAGCTTCTCGGGGCTGCGAAAGCACAAAACCCGGAACTGGCTGCTTCGCAAAAGATTATCGACAAGCAGTCACTCCAAGTCGACCTCGCGCGCAAGGATTTCTATCCTGATTTCAACGTGCAATACATGTGGCAGCGGACCGATCCGACGCAGTTCCGCGCCTACTACATGCTGTCCTTCGGCGTGCGCGTACCCATTTACCGGAGCCGCAAACAGAAACCGGAATTGGCGCAAGCGCAATCCGAGGAGCTGCGTGCTCGCAGCGAGCTCGAAGCCCAATCACAGCAAGTGGCATCAGAGTTGCGCGCGCAGTACGTCGTCGCGCAACAAACTACGGAGCTCCTCAAGATTCACCGTGAAGGTCTCGCGCCTCAGGCGCGATCTACCTTCCAATCCGGTCTCGCGGCCTACCAAACGAACAAACAAGATTTCCAAGCGGTGCTCACGTCGTTCCTCGACGTGCTGCATCTCGATGAAGAGTACTGGCAGAACCTTGCCGAATACGAGACCGCCATCGCGCGGCTTGAACAGATCACCGGGTTGTCGCTGCAGTAGGAGAGGAAAAGGGTCATGCGAAATTATCGGAATGCATTCGTCTTCGCGGTTGTGGGCAACATTGCCCTCGTCGGAATTCTCGGCGGGCTTTGGTGGCGCTCCACGCAACATAAGAAAACGGAAGCGGCGATGCCATCCGCTTCTAACGAAACAGCACAGAACGTCCCCAGCGGACCGGAAAGCGCCTCGATGGCACCGCATGACGCGTCCCTTGTCCCAGTGCAACTCTCACCTGAACGCATGCAAAGCATCGGCGTTCGAATGGACCGAGTGGAACGCAAGAGGGTCGGCGATGAGATTCGCGCGACGGGCAATGTCGCCGTCGATGAAACCAAGCTCGCCTATGTGCAAGTGCGATATTCGGGATACATCCAAAAAGTCTTTGCCGACGCCACCTACCAATACCTCCGCAAAGGACAACCGCTGTTCACCATCTACAGCCCCGACCTCGCTGCGACGGAACGCGAGTATCTCGTCGCGAAACAGAACCAGCAACGTGTTGCGGGAAGCACAGTGCCGGGTGTCGCCGAAAGCGCGGCTTCACTTTTGGACGCGGCTGCCGAACGACTAAAGCAATGGGGGGTGCCGCCCCGCGAAATCGCGCGGCTTGAATCCACAGGCCAATTGCAGCAGGAACTTCAAGTCGATTCTCCCGTCTCGGGCTACATCACCGAGCGGAACGCTTTGCCGAACCTGACCGTTCAGCCGGAGACGCGCCTCTATTCCGTCGCCGATCTCTCGACCGTTTGGATTTTCGCCGAAGTCTTTCAGAACGATTTGGGAAGGATCAAAGTCGGCGACCGCGCGACACTCACCGTGGACACCTACCCCGGCCGCAACTTCGAAGGCCGCGTGAACTTCATCTATCCGCAAGTGGACATGACGACGCGCACGGCGCGCGTCCGGCTGATCTTCCCGAATCCGGGGTTGAAACTCACGCCGGGAATGTTCGTGAACACTGTGCTCCAGGTGCGCGCGGGAACACAGCTCGTGATTCCCGCGAGCGGAGTCCTGCAATCCGGCACGCGGCAAGTCGTTTTCGTAAATCACGGCGACGGCTATCTCGAACCGCGCGACGTCGAACTCGGCGCACGCGCCGGCGAAGACTTCGTTGTCTTGAAGGGATTAAAAGAAGGCGAGGAAATTGTCACGTCCGCGAATTTCCTGATCGACTCCGAGAGCCAACTCCAAGCAGCTCTGGGGTCGTTCACACCTCCTCCACCCGGCGCGGGAACGGCCGGCGCGATGAACGCGCCACCGGCGAGCGTCGAGCTTACGACCGAACCCAGCCCTCCGCGCAAGGGCGGGAATGTGATTCGAGTGAAGCTCAGTGAAGCAAGTGGTGCTCCGATCTCAGGAGCGGAAGTCTCCGTGACATTCTACATGCCCGCGATGCCGGCGATGGGCATGGCGGCGATGCGTACTCCGGTCACCTTGAGCGACAAAGGAAATGGCCTTTATGAAGCATCAGCACAACTCGACAGCGGCGGAACTTGGCAGGTCACCGTCATTGCGAAAAAGAATGGGCAAACCGTCGCAAGTAAGCAATTGAGCGTCAACGCCACGGGAGGAATGTAACGTGATCGCCCGATGGATTGATTGGTGCGCGAAAAATCGCTTTCTTGTTTTTACCGGAACGCTCCTTCTCGTGCTCGCGGGAATCTGGTCGCTGCGCCGGATACCCCTCGATGCGCTGCCGGATATTTCCGACGTGCAAGTCATTATTCATACGAGATGGGCGGGGCAGCCGCCCAGCCTCATCGAGGATCAAGTGACCTATCCGATTGTCACGAAGCTTCTAGCCGCCCCGCATGTCAAAGCCGTCCGTGCGCAGACGATGCTGGGCGATTCCTACGTCTTCGTGGTTTTTGAAGACGGGACCGATCTCTACTGGGCGCGTTCTCGAGTGCTGGAGTATATGCAACAGATCGAAGGAGGACTGCCGGCCAATGTCCATCCGGTCATCGGCCCGGATGCGACCGGTGCCGGGTGGGTCTATGAATACGTTCTTGTCGATCGCACCCACCAGCGCAGTCTCGCCGAGTTGCGCAGTATTCAGGATTGGTACCTGCGCTATCAACTTGAAACTGTTCCGGGCGTGGCCGAAGTCGCGACCATCGGGGGATTCGTCAAGCAGTACCAGGTCAATGTCGATCCCAACAAATTGCGCGCCTATGGCATTCCGCTTTCTACCGTCATCGAAAAGGTCCGGGCCAGCACGAATGAAGTCGGCGGGCGAGTGCTTGAAATGGGCGGCGCGGAATACATCATTCGCGGTTTGGGTTATTTGCGTTCGCTGAATGATCTCGAAACCGTCCCGGTCGCCACAAAGAACGGAACTGCCGTCAAGATTCGCGATCTCGGCATGGTCACCTTCGGGTCACCTTCGGTCCGGATATTCGGGAAGGCGTGGCCGAGTGGCAGGGCGAAGGGGAAACCGTCGCGGGCATCGTCGTCATGCGCGACGGCATGAACGCTCTGAATGTCATCAACGGCGTGAAGAAAAAGCTGGCTGAGACCAAATCCTCATTGCCTCCCGGTGTCGAAGTCGTTTCCGGTTACGACCGCTCCGGATTGATTCATGCCTCCATCGAAACTCTACAGCGTGACCTTCTGGAGGAAGCAGTCATCGTCAGCGTGGTCATCATTATCTTCCTCTTCCATTTTCGCTCAGCGCTGATTCCGATTCTTACCTTGCCGATCGCAGTACTCGCATCCTTCATCCCGATGTACTACCTCCACGTCAGCTCGAACATCATGTCCCTCGGCGGACTTGCCCTCGCCATCGGCGTTCTCGTCGACGCCGCCATCGTGATGGTCGAGAACGGCTATCGACAACTCTCCGAACAACAGGCGGAACGGTCGGTGTCTGAGCCGGAGAGGCGAAGGATTTTGCTCGACTCCGCGAAGCAAGTCGGCCCGGCGATCTTTTTCTCGCTGCTTATCATCGTCGTGTCGTTTCTGCCTGTTTTCTTGCTGGAGGCACAGGAAGGCAGGATGTTTAGGCCACTCGCCTGGACGAAGACGTTGGCAGTCGGCTTCTCGTCCTTGCTGGCCATCACGCTTGTGCCCGTGCTGATGGTTCTCTTTATTCGCGGGCGTCTGCGACCGGAATCGCGGAACCCGCTGTCCCGCGTCACACAAGCTCTATACTTGCCCGTCCTCCGGCTCTGTCTGCGGTTTCGCAAAACGACGCTGCTGCTTAACTTGATTTTTCTTGCTGTCACACTTCCTTTGGCGCTCAAGATCGGCAGCCAGTTCATGCCGCCCCTGTTCGAAGGCTCGGCTTTATACATGCCGACCGCCTTGCCAGGAATTTCCATCGGTCAGGCTTCGCAGCTGCTGCAGGAACAAGACCGCATCATCCGCACGTTCCCGGAGATCGAAACGGTATTCGGAACGATTGGAAGATCCGACAGCGCCACGGACAACGCACCGCTCGACATGTACGACACAACCATCATGCTCAAGCCCCGAGAGAAGTGGCGGCCGGGGATGACCTACGAAAAGCTCATTCAGGAGATGGATGCGAAGCTCCAGTTCCCGGGCCTCTCGAATACCTGGACTATGCCGGTAGAGAACCGCTTGGACATGGAGTTGACCGGAATCAAGACTCCGCTCGGAATGAAAATACAGGGGCCGACTCTCGAAGGCATCCAGCAGGCCGGTGCACAAATCCAACAAGTCCTATCCGGCCTTCCGCAAGTTCGATCTGTTTTCTCCGAGCGCGTCTCGCAAGGCTTTTACGTCAACATCGAAGTCCATCGCGAAGAAGCATCGCGCTACGGACTTACAGTTGCCGATGTACAGCAAGCCGTCACTTCCGGAATCGGCGGTGAAATGGTGACGGAAAATATCGAAGGTCGCGAACGCTACCCCGTCAACGTTCGCTACAGCCGCGACTTTCGCGACAACGTGGACGAGTTGCGGAGAGTCCTCATCGGTACCCCCTCCGGCGCGCAAATTCCCATCGAAGAAGTGGCCCGCATTTCGTTTTCACGCGGGCCTTCCATGATCCGTGATGAGGACGGAGCTCTGACCGGGTACGTCTACATCGATCTCAATTCCAGAAACTACGGTGACTTCGTTAACGCCGCGAATGACATGCTGAAGCAAAAGCTCCACCTGCCCGGGGGTTACACCTCTAAATGGGCAGGCGAATATGAATTTGAATTGCGTGCCAAGGACCGCCTGCAGGTCATTCTTCCCGTCGTTTTTTTCGTTATTTTTGTCCTGCTCTACATGGTGTTCCATTCGGTCGCGGAATCAGCAGTGCTCATTTTCCCGACACTCTATGCACTCACCGGTGGTCTCATCCTGCAAAAGCTGCTGGGCTACAACTTCAGCGTGGCGGTGTGGGTTGGCTATATCGCGCTGTTCGGCATTGCGGTCGAGACCGGCGTCGTCATGGTCGTCTACCTTCACGAAGCGTTGAACCGTCGGCTCGCAACCGGCAAAGCGCTGAAGCATGAAGACATCGAGGAAGCCATCATCGAAGGCGCAGTGCACCGCCTCAGGCCGAAACTCATGACTGTGTGCGTGGTGCTGGCGAGTCTTATTCCTATTTTGTGGGAGAGTGGCATCGGCTCGGATGTCATGAAACCGATTGCCGCGCCGCTCGTCGGCGGCATGATCACTTCCACCATCCACGTGCTGATTCTGGTGCCCGTCTTCTTTGCGCTTATGAAGGAGCGCGCCCTGCGGCGCGGGACTCTGCGTCTGCAGGCGGACAATTCGACAAAAGATTGACTACCTGGTGGCCGGGAAAGTGTCGGACGCCAGGTTGTTCGATGAAGAAGTTTAAATCACGGGGAGAACAGAAATGAAAACCACAACAAAACTGACTGCAGGACTCATGCTGGCGTTCGCAGGTCCGTTTCTTGCCTTCGCGCAGCAACAATCGCTTACGGGAGTCGTCACCGATTCCATGTGCGGCGCTGCGCACATGGCGAAGGATAAGACTCCAGCCGAATGTACCCAAATGTGTGTGAAAGACGGTATGAAGTACGCGCTGGCCGCTGAGAAAAAGGTCTACATCTTGGAAGGCCGCGAAGCGGAACTCGCCAAGCTCGCTGGCCAGAAAGTCACGGCCAAGGGAACTCTGAAAGGCGACACGCTGTCCGTTCAGGAAGTCACCGCGTCGAAATAACTATCAGTTTCGACTTGACCCTGGAATCCGTTCCAGCGTTTAGACTTTTCTCATGGAGGGCAACTCATGCGTTCGGGACAATTGGCACGTCAAACGGGCGTAAGCACCGACACGTTGCGGCACTACGAGCGCCTTGCACTCTTGCCTCTGCCCCAGCGCACGGCGGGAAATTACCGCGAGTATTCTCCGGCATCTCCGCAGAGAGTGGAACTGATTCAACCGGCTCTGACGATTGGTTTTTCGCTCTCCGAATTGAAGACCATTCTGGCCGTGCGCGACAAGGGCGGTTCACCCTGTCGTCACGTCCGCGGCTTGTTGCGTTCGAAGATCCACAACCTCGACCACCAAATCAAGAATCTACTATCCTTCCGCGCCGAGATGAATCGATTGTCGAAGGAGTGGGACAATCACATGCGGCGGACAAGACCCGGTCAAATCGCACGGTTGCTCGAGAGTGTGCCGTCCAGAACAAGCACCCGAGATATTTCCGGTCGTTCGACATTCCGAAAGAAGAAAGGATTTTAGATCATGCGCACGGTACCACTACTTTTCTTGCTCGCCATCCTTCCCGGGGTGGCGAAAGCTCAGCTGAATCCAACGCCGGCCCAGGACAAGCGGTCGGAAGACGTCGTCAACCGTGGAGAGCATGTGATGGGCTTCTCGCACGAAGCAACGACGCATCACTTCCGGCTATTCAAGGACGGGGGAGAAATCGCCGTCACCGCAAAAGATCCGAACGACAAGGCCAGCATCGACCAGATCCGCGCGCATCTCGGGCATATCGCCAAAATGTTTTCTGCGGGGAATTTCAAAGCACCTATGCTCATTCACGACACGAACCCGCCTGGCGCTGCGACGATGACGAGGCTCAAGGAACAGATTCGCTACGAATTCTCAGAGACGGAGCGAGGGGCGCGGATTCGGCTAGTCACAGCGGGTCCGGAGACCACGGACGCCGTGCACGCCTTCCTCCTCTTTCAAATCGTCGATCATCAGACGAGAGATGCTCCCACCATAGGCGACGAACTTTCGAAGAAATTATTACGCCGCGCAGCAATCGTTGCAGCCTTTCCCCCGCAATCCTTCGATGCCTTCTTTCGTGATGATGGGAACCATGATAAGGCCCGCCACGGGATCGGCCCACCACAGGCCGAAGGTCGCGTTCAGAAGAAGACCGGCCAGCAGTATGGCCGAAAGATAAGTGCAGAACTCAGTTTGCTTCGCGTCCGCGTTCATCGCTGCACTGCCGAGGGTGCGTCCCACTCTTCGTTTCGCACGCGAGAGGAGTGGCATCACGACAAGGGAAACGCACGCCAGAACGATGCCGGGAATGCTGTGCTCGGGAGCTCGCATGGACCGCAAGTCCGTCGCGGATTCGTACGCGATGTAGGCGGCGAGACACAAGAAACATATGCCGACAATCTGCAAGGCTCGCCGCTCGTTCCGTTCGCGGCGGTGCACATCGGCATCAGTCGACATCCGCCACAGCAAAACCGAACCGGACGTCACTTCGATAAAGCTGTCGATACCAAATCCGACAAGAGACACACTCCCGGCGACAGCGCCGGCGATAACGGCCACCAAGCCTTCCAAGGCATTCCAGCCGATGGTGAAGTATTCGAGCCTTCGCCCATGGCGCACGACAGCCGGACGTTCCAAGACACTGATTTCAGCCATCCTTGCAGTTTAAGTCCTCTAGTCCCTAATCAAAGCAAGGGAAATCTGGGTGCAACTAGGGTGCAATAAGACTTCCTCAGGATTCCTTAGAGCGCCAGAAGTGGCGATCGGCGCCGTGAAATTACAACTAGAAGTTATCTCATAAACACTTTCAAGCCGCTGAGCGGTTGAAACTTATGGCAATCGGCGTAAACCGAGAACATGGACCTTACCGACGCCCAGTGGGCGGTTCTCGAACCGTTGTTTCGTCCCAAACGACGAGCCGATGGGCGAGGGCGACCGTGGCAGGACACGCGTGCGGTGCTGAACGGAGTCTTCTGGGTTTTGCGCACGGGTGCTCCTTGGCACGATCTGCCATCTCGCTACCCGTCTTACCAGACCTGTCATCGACGCTTCCAACTTTGGCAGCGCAGTGGGCTGTTGACTCGCTTGCTGCAAAAACTAGCCGAAGATTTACGAGACCGAGGGAAGCTCGATCTGAGCAAATCCTTCATCGACGCCAGCTTCAGCGGCGCGAAAAAAGGGGCTTTGGTGTCGGCCCTACAAAACGCGGCAAAGGCAGCAAAATCATGGCAATCGCAGACGGCCATGGTTTTCCTCTCTCCGTGTACGTGGCCAGCGCTTCGCCTCATGAAACAAAGCTCGTCGAACCCACGCTCGACCAGCGATTCCTAGCCGAAACCCCCGAACGAATGATCGGCGACCGCGCTTACGACAGCGATCCGCTGGACCAGCGCATCTACGAACGATACGGCGTGCAAATCATTGCGCCCCACAAATTCGTGCGTGTCGCCGCTGCCACGCAGGACGGCCGCGTTCTGCGCCGCTACCGGCGTCGCTGGAAAGTCGAGCGCCTGTTCGCCTGGCTCCATAATTTTCGTCGCACCGTCACTCGTTGGGAATACTACCCAGAAAATTTCCTCGGGATGGTTCAACTCGCTTGCGCCATCATCCTCCTGAGGCATTTATGAGATGGCTTCTAGTTACCTCTGGCTGCTGCCTGTCACGGCAGAGGTCGCGAGTTCGAGTCTCGTCGTCCCCGCATTTTTCCCAAACATCGTAGTTCCCTTGTTGCGAAACGCTCGGGGCAGACTTTGGGCACTCGCTCGTTTGTACACGACGCGAGGCGAATTGTGCAGTTACACTCGGCGGCCAACTACGAAAGCACCAAGTTCTTTAAACCGGAAGCCGGGCTACGCGCCCCATTTTTTATCTGTCCAGACCCAGGTGCGAATGATTCCCTTGTTGACCAACTCCTTAGTCTTCGATTGCCTCAACACCAAGGTTCTTAAGTCGCTCGAGACCATCCTTCATGGCTTTGAGTTCTTCGGCGGAGTGCCCCTGC
>WNFT01006239.1_pt1 | contig 19258 bp, 17 predicted proteins | sample 5400191 | NCBI WGS metagenome assembly WNFT01 (sample SAMN13153359, study PRJNA577476) | soil metagenome | isolation source: 80 cm saprolite under Madrone tree | place: USA:California | collected 2016-06-14 | reverse complement strand
CGGAGCGAGAACTCGACGTGCTGAGCGACGGGCGTGAGAAGGGCCAGCCGGAATCCACCCCGGGCGAGGGCACGAAAATCCTGGACCCGGAAGCATTGCCGGGACGGATCGTTGGGACACTGGATCGAGGATATGCTCTTGTCGAGGTTTCGCGCCTCGTCGACGATGCTCACCGCCGAGCTGTTGAAGCCGATCGAGCCGGCGACCTGTGCTTGGACCTGCCCCTTCGGCGTCACGCGTCCGGTGTTCCCAGCGAAATACGGCGCCGCGCAACTCGCCGCGAGGAGAGCAATGGAGATCGACAAGCGCACCGGCAGTCACGCTAGCAGCCGCCGCGAGCAAGTGTGCTTTTCTGACGTTTGTCTCAGGATGCGAGTGCCCTGCAGCGCTCGGGTGGTAGGGTCAGCCACACCGAGGCGCCGGGCGCGAATCTCTCCCCCGGCGATGCCGTGATCCTGAGCTGCGTGCCGTCCGGGGCCTCGACCAGGTAATCGCGAGAGCCGCCGAGGAAGACGTTGCGGACCACCCTGCACTGGACGGCGTTGGTGTCCGCCGGCCGGGTGGCGTGGTTCGAGAGGCCGATGTCGTGCTGGCGGATGCACACCGCGACTTGCGCGCCCACAGCCAGCGTTGCTCCGCGGCACTCGATCGGCGTCCCGGCAAACGAGACGTGCGTCGCGTCGAGCGCCGTTCCCCGCAGGATGTTGCTGCCGCCCAGGAAGCGCGCCACGAACTCCGAGCGCGGCCGGTCGTAGACCTCCTCGGGAGTGCCGAGCTGCTCGATCCGCCCGGCGTTCATGACGGCGATCCGGTCGGCGGTGGTCATCGCCTCGCCCTGGTCGTGGGTGACGTAGATGCTGGTGGTGCGGTACGCGTCGTGCAGACGGCGCACCTCGAAGCGCATCTCCTCGCGCAGGTTGGCGTCCAGGCTCGAGAGCGGCTCGTCCAGGAGCAGCGTGTCGGGCTCCACGACGAGGGCGCGAGCCAGCGAGACGCGCTGCTGCTGGCCGCCGGACAGCTCCGCCGGGTACCGCTCACCGAGCGGTGCGAGCCGCGTGATCGCCAGGATGGCCGAGACCTTGGCGGCGACGCTGGCGCGATCGAGCTTCCGGACCCGAAGCCCGTACGCGACGTTCTCGGTGACCGTCATATGCGGCCAGAGCGCATGCGTCTGGAACACCATCGAGACGTTGCGCTGCTCGGGCGGCACCGTGCGCCCGGGAGAGGACACCACCTTGTCGCCGAGGAGGATCACTCCAGACGTCGGCTCGATGAATCCGGCGACCAGGCGCAGCGCCGTGGTCTTCCCGCAGCCCGACGGCCCGAGCAGGCAGACGAGCTGCCCGTGCTCGATCTCGAGCGAAACGCCGTCGAGCGCGGTCTCGCCGCCGAACCGCTTGGTGAGACCGCGCAGGATGACCGACGACACGGCGGCTCCTACTTGCCGGTGAACACCGGCTTGCGCTTCTCCAGAAAAGCCCGGCGGCCTTCGACGTAGTCCTGGCTGGCGAAGCAGCGGGCGGCGAGATCGGCCGCGCGCTTCAAGTCGCGCTCGCTCTCCGGCTTGAGCACCTCCAGCGAGATCTGCTTGACGGCGTCCACCGTGAGCGGCGCGTTGGCCGCCACGCCCTCGGCGTACTCCCGGACCGAGGAGGCCAGCTCCGGGTCGGGGAGCAGGCGGTTGACGATTCCCATCGCCAGCGCCTCGGCGGCGCCGAACTGGCGGGCGCTGAAGAAGATGTCCTTGGTGTGCGCGGGCCCGATGGTGTCGATGAAGCGCTTGAGACCTGGATAGCCGTAGCCCAGGCCGAGCTTCGCCGCCGGCAGCCCGAAGCGCGAGCTTTCCGAGCAGAATCGCAGATCGCAGCAGATGGCGAGGTTGAGCCCGCCGCCGATGCAGTAGCCCTGGATCATCGCGATGGTCGGCTTGGGGAAGGTGGCGACGCCCGAGTACACCTGCTCGGTCACCGCGTTGTAGCGCTCCACGGCCTCGCGGCTGGCGCGCTCGTCCTCGAACTTGGAGATGTCGGCGCCGGAGACGAACGACTTTCCGCCCGCCCCGGTCAGGACGACCACCCGGACCTCTTCGTCCGCGGCGAAGTCGTGGAGGATCTTCGCGGCGGCTTGCCACATCTCGAGCGACACGGCGTTGTGGCGCTCGGGGTTGCTGAAGATCATCGTGCCGACGCGGCCGTCCTTGCGGGCGAGCATCTTGTCGCTTCGGTCCATGCGGCTCTCCCTCAGATCACCTTGTCCTGACGGAGCCGGCCGATCTCCGCCTCCGAAAAACCGAGCTCGCGCAGCACCTCGCCGGTGTGCTCCCCACGGCCGGGCGGCGCGGACACCACGCGGCTCGGGGTGCGGCCCAAGCTGACCGGCTGTCCCAGGACGCGCAGCGTTCCGGCCGCGGCTGCAATCTCGCGCACGATCCCCAGGTGTTGCACTTGAGGATCGGCGAAGACCTGGTCGATGGAATGGATGGGCCCGCAGGGAACGCCGGCCCGGTTCAGGAGATCCACCCACTCGGCGCTGGAGCGGGCGGCGAGGCGGGTCTCCAGCTCCGCGTTGAGCGCGTCGCGGTTCCGCAGGCGCTCCGCGGCGGTGGCGTACTCGGGCTTCTCCATCAGCGCTTCCGCTCCGATGGCGCGGCAGAGGCGCTCCCACATCGCTCCGCCCACGGCGGCGATGTTGATGTGCCCGTCGCGCGTCTTGAAGACGCCGGTCGGAATGCTGGTCGGGTGGTTGTTGCCCGCCTGGCGGGGCACCTCCCTGGCGTTGAGCCAGCGCGATGCCTGGAAATCGAGCATGAAGATCTGCGACTCGAGCAGAGAGGTGGTCACTTCCTGGCCCTTGCCCGACTTCTCGCGCTCGAGCAGCGCGACCAGGATGCCCAGCGCGCAGAACAGCCCGGCCGTGAGATCCGCGATGGGGACGCCGACGCGCATCGGTCCGCGGCCGGGCTCGCCGGTGATCGACATCAGCCCTCCCAGTCCCTGCGCGATCTGATCGACGCCCGGGCGATCGCGGTACGGCCCGTCCTGGCCGAACCCCGAGATGCTGGCATAGACGAGCCGGGGATTGATCTTGCTCAGCGCCGGGTAGTCGACTCCCAGGCGCGTCTTCACGTCGGGTCGGAAGTTCTCCACCACTACGTCAGCCTTCGCGGCCAGCCGCCGGAACACCTCCAACCCGGCGCGAGACTTGAGATCCAGCGTGATGCTCCGCTTGTTCCGGTGCAGGTTCTGGAAGTCCGGCCCCTGGCGCGGCCCGCCCGGCGGATCGCCCGGTTCGAGGTGCTCGGGCACCTCGACCTTGATCACGTTCGCGCCCCAGTCCGCGAGCTGCCGGACGCAGGTGGGCCCGGCCCGGACGCGGCTGAGATCGAGCACGGTGAAGCGCGCGAGCGCCGGCGAAGCCTGGGGGACGGCCATGCACACAACTGGCATCAATCGTTGCGCACGGTCAACAGCAGCACCGCGACGTAGGGCACCTCGATGCGGCCGCCGCGCCGCTCGATGGCGTCCACGATGGCGCCATACAGCGGGACGCGGAAACGGGGCTCGAGGAGGGCATGATCGGAGTGGGTCTCCAGCAGATCCAGGTACTGCCGCGTGGTGTAGCTCGCCGTCCAGGGAAACGAGGCGGAGCGGACCGGACCGAACAGGCCGCTCCGAGCGATCTCGGCGGCCACCTCGGCCCGCTTGGGCTCGACCGAGTCACGAGCGGCCGTCCAGGTCACGCCGGGAAACCAGCGCGCATAGGCGGCATCCAGCTGCGCCCGAAGGCTGGGTTCCAGGCCCGACGTCTCGTTCCGGATCAGCGCCAGCGCTCCGCCTGGGCGAAGCGCCGCGGCGGCCTTCACGTACTTGACGGCGGGGTCCACCCAGTGGAACGCCTGCGCGGAGATCGTCAGGTCGAAGGCCCCATTGCCGCCGCGCCACGTCTCGAAGGTGCTCTCCTCGATCGAGACGACTGGGAATGCGGCGGCCTTCGCGCGCAAGACCGCTGCCATGTTGGGCAGCGGTTCGAGCGCGAGGATCGCAAACCCCCGCCGCGCGAACGCCAGCGTGGCCTTGCCGGTGCCCGCGCCGATCTCGAGGATCCGGCCTTCGGGCGGGATGCCGCTCCAGGCCACAGCCTCGTCGATCAGCGCCTCGGGGTACGAGGGGCGGGCGGCGTCGTACAGGTCGGCATTGCAATCAAACGACGTCCGGAACGCCTCGTCGATCCCGGTCACGGTTCCAGAGGGTAGCACGGGGTATATCGATCGGTGGTTTGAGAAGGGAAGGATTGATGAGGACATACGGTTGCGGTCCGCCTAGGGACAGCGCGTCCACTGTCCGATTGGTAGTACTCATCACAGCGAAGACGCGATTGTGGGACTCATTTCCGCTTCCTTCGGGAGGAAGGAAGGCGCCTCTCTACAACTTCGATCTTCAGTTTACGAACAAGCGGCTCCATGAGGTCGTGCCACAACTTGCGTTGGTCTTGATTGATCCGAACGGTGAGCTTCTCGACGTCGTTTCCAATCTCCATCGAGAATTCCCTGAATCCCCCCTGAGGACCGAGCAACAGGTTAGCGGTCTTGCCCTTTTCCGCCACAGCTTTCTCGAACTCCGCCAGAGTCTGGAAAGCACCAATGCAAATAAGATCGCCTCGGTAATGCTTTGATCTCTGACCGGTGTCCCATCGCACCTCGAACAACAACATGTCCATTGTCATGTATGGCTTGCTTGTGGCCGTGATCGTCCCACCAGTGTTAGAGGGTACGTTGATTTTCGGTCCCTCGCTGGGCCCGTGATCGTGCAGACCGTGAATCGTCCAGACGCGCTTTCCGACACTTGGATCTGTCAAAGAGGTTTCCATGGGGTACCTTAGCGGAAGCGCCTCAACGACAGCTGATCCGGCAGATCAATTTCGCGGCTCGATGCCATGAGCAGTTGGTCGGCTGGTGTCGGCAGCACTGGCGTGAGTCGCACAAGACCCAGATAACGCCGATTCCGGACGATCCGAATACCGAACCGTGTCTGCAATGAAGACCCTGGAACCATAGAAACCCCTTCGGCGCCAATTGGTCCAGGGTTAGTGACATGGATACCGATCGAGAGGATCTGAATCGCGCCGATGTGGCTGAGAGTACGCGCCGCGAACAGGGCCTCCGCCCCCTGCGCGAGTCTGTCGAGGTCAAGCTGCTTCAGGCTTAGTCCCCCGATGACGAGGATGCCGCATCGATCGGGTGGTAGCTGCCCGCCTGTTCGTGTCCCTGCCTTCTTGAGTGCATCAAGTACCACTTCCTTCGCGGCAAGTGCCTTGAGCGGAGGCTTGCCGCCGCGGCGAAGTTTCAGAGGCACCTTTACCTCGACGCCCACGGAATATCCCAGGTCGTGCATGTCGAGATCGAACGTTCTGCTCGTACCGTCTGCCCGCTTCAAGCTTACGACGTTGCCGGCGCCTGACCACACATGGTGCGCCGATAGCAGGAGCAACGTGTGGACGTACTGGTTCGGGTCGCGTAGCGAGTTCTGGAGCTCCGACCAGATCGCGTCGTTCCTCCATCGCTCGGCTAGTACGAGCAACGTCCGTACCTCCACTATGGCCTCCGCATCGACGAGGCCGATGCGGGCTTCGAGGTTGTGCCGGCTTGCGGCCACACGGCGGATCGCGTCAACCAAGCGGTGCGGGTTAGTTGGAGGGTGCCTTGAATCGAGTCCTCTCGTTCGCTGGGCCAAGAGCTTCGTGTAGTGTTCCCCGAGGAGCGCAATCGCGTCCTCTTCGAGCTGGCGCAGAAAGGCGGCATTGAGCTTCCCGTCCACCGACTGCAGCCTAACGACAGGAGGACGTGCTCTCAACCACTCGGGACGTGCGATCACGATGCTGGGCCAGAGTTGTGATCCACACGGGTAGCGCAAGGCGGACGGATGGAGCCGATGCTGCCGTAGGGGAGGACGCGGCGTTGCAGAAGTTGTAGGAGATCGCCGGGCAGAGATTGAGCCGGCGATCGGCTTCTTGAGGGCTGGGCCACGGAGGGGGACATTCCGCGACAGCACACAGGCCCAGCGTTAGACTCCATTTGGCAGCATCGATGATAGTCAAGTACCTGAAATGTAATGGATTTTGTTAGCTTGGCAAGTACTTGACAAGCACACCCACGAGACCCATACTCAGCATCGTGCCGTCTGAACTGAACATCCTCCTGAATGCGTCCGTGACCACCCTGCAACGATGGTGCGAGTCCAGCCGACTCATTCGCGGATCGGTGGTTCGGGAGTTCGTTCAAGAACAAACATGGACATCTGCTAGGGCGCTGGCCGCTGCTGCCGACCCCGCCGTCAATTCGTTCGTCGCCATTGTTTCAAGCCGACTACCCGCTCAGGGAGAAGCGGCCCGGCGACTACTGTACTTTGAGCTCGGAGAAGTTGTGCTCAGCGGATGGCTGTATGCGGCGACTTCGACGGAGGTCGGCTTCACGATGGGCCTGGCCGCACAGCTTCGACATTGGATCCTCGAACTCAGGTCAGCAGGCATGGTGACGGCGAGTTTGCTGGTCCGCGAGATCCAACCGCCGAGGATCACAGCACCACGCTCTGTTCAGCCGCAGGCAGCGGCTTATCTCGTGTCTGCGGCCCTGGAGCATTCTGCAGGCGCTGACCGACAAGAAGCGTATCGGCAGAGGGTGAGCACCCTGCGCGCGCGGATGGCACTTTCGGGTGCCGACTTGGCGCGACTACTTCGAGTGAGTCGAGAAGCGGTCCGACAATGGGAAAGCGGTAGCGCCATCAGTGAAGATCGATGGGCCGCAATCGATTCAGCGTATCAGACGATGGGGCATCTACTCAAGTACTTCAAGCCGGAACGGTTGCCCGCAGTGTTGCGGCGGCCGATACCCGCGCTTGAGAATCGCTCACCATGGGACCTCATCCTGATGGGGCGAGAGCAGGAACTCCTTCGCTTCTACGATAACGTACTCACTTATGGAGTAACGGCGTGACGGCCACGTTTGTGGGAACGTTATATCGCTGTGTGCCGGCTAGCTCAGTAGATCCGATGAGCGTTACCTTCTCGCTTCGGGGTGGGCGCTGGAATCCACCCGGTACATTCGCAGTTCTCTACACATTCTTGAGTGCTTCATTAGCACGCACATTCATACGCACGCAGTGGGCGAAGGCGGGAACAGCGATCGAAGATCTGCAGCCCCAGGCTCTCCCAGATCTTCTCGTGCTTAACTGCAGCGTTACCGGGCTCACCGACATCACTACGCCGACAGGACTTCAGAACGTTGGACTACCCGCGATGTACCCCGTGGGCTTTGAGTCGGAGGCCTCTTGGCCCGTGACTCAACAGGTTGGAGTCAGGCTGCATGGCTCGGGGAGTGCGGGTGTTCTTACGCGAAGTGCTACGGCGACGACTTGGACGGGTCCCCAAGAGAATTGGGCGGAGATCGCAATCTTCCCGGACAACGCACCGCTGCCCACGCTGACAGAGCGAATCCCAGCGGAGAGATGGCTGTGACCACTCCCGAGCATGCCGGCGCGGCTGTGCCTGGCAGCGAACAGGTCGTAATGCGGCCTGTGCGTATCCTTCTGGGATGGCTTGCCGATCAAGAAGCTGCGCAGCTGTTAATGGGCCGCGCTCCGATGCCCACGGATGACCTAAGGCCTCAATTGACCGCGGTTGCTTCGTCGCGGAATATCGTTGCTAAACGTCATGAGTTCGTTTCTGAAGATCCCGTATGCGACGTCAAACATGCGAAGCTTCAGAAGGTTGCTGAACGACCGGAGGTTCAAGCTCACTTCCACGGTTTTACGTGGCGACCTACAGTAGTCGACTTGAGGAAGGTTCTAAGCTTTCAGAAACTAGTCAACGTAGATGGCCTGGATTCGCGAGTAGGCCAGGCAACCCCAGCGAATCTCGATGAGCTGATCGAAGTGTGCTTGCCCAGTCAGCAAGCGGTAGCCCCGACCGGCGCCCTGACCGACGCAGACGGCAAGGGATTCACGATCAGTTCGCTAAATCCCAACCTGCGTATTGCAGGTGCCCAGCTGAGTGACGCAATGGTGAGTCCCGCGCCAGGGCTTCCAACTGTAAAGATGCAAGCAGTGACCCTGTTTGTGAGCATGGGCACAAGCTACGTTCAGGTTATTCGATATCGCGATCGTTGCTTCGTACGAGACGGCTATCATCGAGCTGCAGCGCTGATCCGCCGAGGGATATATGAGGTCCCGTGCATCTTTATTGAAGCCCAGCGGTTCGAGGATCTGAGCTGTCCACCTGGGTCTTTTCCGTACGAAGTTCTTTATAGTTCGCGCCCACCATTTCTGACGGACTTTTGGGCGAAGGGCGTGGCAGCGGACGCAACGCAGTTGTCGATCCGGAAAGTCGTTCGGATTCGGGGCGAGGAGTTCGGAGTACCCAGATGATGGCTTGTACGGCGGGATGGCCTGGGAATCGCGGATCGCTGCGGGAATCTTCGACGCGCGACTCGCTACCAGTAAGAACCACGTGCTGGCAAGACAAGTGCGCCGCCCGATCTCCGGCGCGAAGCCCATGGTCGCGGGAGGCCGACGCTGCTCTTGAAGAACTGCCGTTCCGCGTCCACCAGCGACAGCAGCGTGATCGAGGCGCGGAGGGCGCGAGAGCCGGAGTGCCTCGAGCCGGGCCGGATCCCGGAGCATCCCGGGAGTGTCGCGCTACTTCGTGGGAGTGGACGCCGCGGTCTCCTTCCCCACCATGGTGGCCAGCGGCTTCCCCTTCTCGACCACGTAGGTCGCCCTTGCCGACGTTCTTGGCGGCGTGGACGGTCTCGGGCGGGATGAAGAAGGCGTCTCCGGCCTTCAGCGTGGCGTTCGGCTTGCCCGCGATCTCGAACTCGAGGCTGCCTTCGAGGATGTAACCGAACTCCTCGCCGGGATGGGTGTGCTTGCCGATCGACGCTCCCGTGTCGAATTCGGCCCGGGCCTGGACCACCTCGCGTCCCGGGGTGCCCAGGTCGTGCCGCTGCAACTCGGTGCGCTTGAATCCGGGCTGCTGCGCGTTCAGTGCTCCGCTCGCCCAGACGCCGGCGAGCACCGCTGCCCCAAAGGCCACCGCCAACATGATGTTTCGTCGATGCATGATCGTGCCCCCATTCATGAAACAAGAGCGCGGCATGCTACACCCAATCCGCGCCTGTCGCCTCGCCCACCCCGGAAACGGCATAATCCCGACCTTCCTCCAGTGGAGCGCCCGTCATGCGTCCTGGTTTCCTCCCCTCTCGCCGCACGTGGATGAAGATCGCCGGCTCGGGGATCGCCGCAGGCGCGGTCGCGAAGGTTGCGCCGGGTCTGGCCGCGGCGCAGCCGGCCGCCGCCCCGCTCTGGAGCGCCGAGTACTGGGCGAAGAAAGGGGACGTCTCGCTCTATCTGTTCCGCAAGCGCCTCGGCGCACCCGCGAAAGGAGAGCCGGAGAGGCCCGTCCTCTTCCTGGTCCACGGGTCGTCGGTTTCCTCCCGCCCGACCTTCGACCTGACGGTCCCGGGCAAGGGCGAGTACTCGCTGATGAGCGTGTTCGCCGGGTACGGGTTCGATGTGTGGACGATGGACCACGAGAGTTACGGGCGCTCGACGCGCACCGAAGGCAACTCGGACATCCGCAGCGGGGCCGAGGACCTCGCGGCAGGCAGCGCGGCCGTCGCGAGAGAGACGGGCCGGCAGAGGATGCACTTCATGGGCGAGTCCTCGGGAGCGTTGCGCGCCGCGGCCTTCGCGGTCGCGCACCCGGAGCGGGTCGATCGCCTGGTGCTGATGGCGTTCACCTATACCGGCGCCGGCTCTCCCACGCTGCAGAAGCGCGCCGAGCAGGTCGAGTACTACCGCACCCACAACCGCCGCAAGCGCGACCGCGAGATGATCCGGAGCATCTTCTCCCGCGACAAGCCGGGGACCGCGGACCCGGCCGTCGCCGAGGCAATGGCGGAAGCCGAGCTGCCCTTCGGCGAGACCGTTCCCACAGGCACCTATCTCGACATGACGGCGAACCTGCCGGTCGTCGATCCGGGGAAGGTCTTGGCGCCGACGCTTGTGGTGCGCGGCGAGCACGACGGCATCGCCACCGAGCAGGACCTCCTCGACTTCTACCGGAAGTTGCCGAACCCGGACCGGCAGTTCAGCATCCTGCCCGGCCTGGCGCACTCGCTGGCGCTGGGCGTGAACCGGCGGCTGTTCTGGCATTGCGCCCGGGCCTTCCTGGACATGCCGCGCGCAGCCCCGATCTGAGCGCGGGAGCCTGCGGGATATAGTCCGATGCCGCCTACCTCCGGAGCCATCGATGCGACTACAGAAGGCGCTGGCCCCGATCGCGCTCGCACTCGCGTCCTGCGCGGGACCGAGCCCGGCGCCCACCAAGGCGAAGAGCACCAGCTACGATGACCTGATCGCGCTGTTCGCCGACTGGCGCGCGTTCCAGAAGCCGCAGCTCGCGGACGGCGTTCCTGACTACGGCAAGTGGGCGATGCGCGACCAGCATCGCGCGCTCGGCGACTACCGGAGGAGGCTCGCGGGGATCGACCGCTCGGGATGGCCCGTGGCGCAGCAGGTGGACTACGACGTGCTGCGCGCGGAGATGAACGGGATGGAGTTCGATCACCGCGCGCTGGAGCCGTGGGCGAGAAATCCCGCCTTCTACGTCACGGTGGTGGCGGACGAGAGCGATCAGCCCGCGCGGGAAGGCCCGTTCGCCTTCGGCACCGTGGAGCTCTGGAAATGGCGATTTCCGCTCTCCGCCGGCGAGGCCGACGAGCTCGCGGCCCGTCTCGCGCCGATCCCGGCCCTGCTCAGCCAGGCCCGCGACAATCTCACCGGCGACGCGCGCGATCTCTGGAACTTCGGCATCCGCTCGATGGAGCAGCAGCGCAGCCTGCTCGCGGAGCTGCGCGGCGAGGCGGCTTCCCATGCCGGGCTCGCGGCCGCAGCTGCCCGCGCGGAGAAGGCCACGGAGGACTTCGTCACCTGGCTGAAGGCCGAGGCGCCCGCGAAAAAGGGGCCGTCCGGGGTCGGCGTCCACAACTACGACTGGTACCTCGTCAACGTGCAGCTCCTGCCCTACACCTGGGCCGAAGAGCTGGCGCTGATGCAGCGGGAGCTGGCCCGCGCGAAGTCGGCGCTGGCCCAGGAGGAGCATCGCAACCGCGCGCTGCCCACCCAGTCGCCGGTGGCCAGCGCGGAGGAGCACGAGCGTCGATTCGGCGCTGCCGTCAGCGAGTACATCGCTTTCTTGAAAACGAATGACGTCCTCACCGTCCGCCCGTACATGGATGCGGCGCTGCGCGCGCGGATCGGTCAGTACACGGCCCGCCGGCCGCTCGAGTTCTTCACCGAGGTGGACTATCGCGATCCGGTGCTGATGCGGACGCACGGCTACCACTGGTTCGATCTGGCGAGGATGCGCCAGGATCCGCATCCGAGCCCCATCCGGCGCGGAGCGCTGCTCTACAACATCTTCGACACGCGCACGGAGGGGCTGGCGACGGCGATGGAGGAGCTGATGATGAACGCGGGCCTCTGCGACAGCCGGCCCCGCTCGCGCGAGCTGGTCTACATCCTCCTGGCGCAGAGAGCGGCGCGAGCGATCGGCGAGCTGCGCATGCACAGCAATCAGATGTCTCTCGAGGAGGCGGTCCGGTTTGCCTCCGAGCAGACCCCGCGCGGCTGGCTGCGCCTGGACAGCGAGACGGTCTGGTTCGAGCAGCACCTGTATCTACAGCAACCGGGATACGGGACGAGCTACTTGATGGGCAAGATCGAGATCGATCGGCTGCTCGCGGCGCGGGCCCGCGCCCTGGGAAACGCGTTCACGCTCCGGCGCTTCATGGACGAGCTCGGCTCCACGGGGCTGATCCCGATCTCGCTGGTCGCCTGGGAGATGACCGGCGAGAGCGACCGCGTTCCCGGCGTGGGATTCCGGTTGCGGACGGGAATCCCCTGATGAGGTGATCAGGCCTGCACGAAGTCGTTCGTGTAGTAGCTGTCCAGCGGGAGCTTCTTGTCGATCACCCCCGCCTCGTGCAACAGATCCAGCGACCGCTGCCAGTCCGGTTCGTTCGACACGCCCAGCCTCGGCTCGCGGTTGACCAAGGTGAGCAGCCGCATGACCTGGCCCTCGATGATTGGGGCCCCGAGCCGCTCGCCGTACAGCCTGGTCATGATGGCGATCGCTTCCTTGGGGGAGTCGATCATCGACTGGAAGCCCTTCTGCGTGGCCCGCGTCACCCGCCGGACCAGGTCCGGGTCTTTCTCGACAACCGATCGGTTCGCGACGAGGACGTAGCCGACCGGGTCGAAGCCGAGGTCCGACAGCCGGAGCAGGTTGAGCTTCTTGTCCGGCAGCTTGTTCTGCAGGACGACGAAGTCGTTGGCGACGAAGATGTCGGCCATGATGTCCAGGCGGCGGCTGAGGAAGAGTCCGACGCGGGCGGAGGGGTCGGCGTTGACGGCCTCGACCTTGGCGGTGTCGATCTTGAACTTCTTCACGAAGGCCGGCCAGACCTGGAAGAAGGTCGACGCGGAGGAGAGCGAGACCTTGCGGCCTTCGAGGGCCTTGGGCCCGTCCAGGGGAACGTCTGGCCACGACGCCCAGCACATCCCGGTCACCCGGCCAAAAGTACCGGCGACCCGCAGCGGAATGCCCTGGTTGATGCCCTGGATGACCTGGATGGAGGGGACGAATCCGAAGGCATCGTTGCCGGTCCCCACCACCTGCACCGCCTGCGTGCCGCTCTTTCCCTCGAGCAGCTCGACCTCCACGCCCTGCTCCTTGAAGAACCCCAGCTCCCGCGCCACGTAGAGCGGAGTGAACTCGCCCTTGGCCGTCCAGTTGAAGCGCAACGTCGTCTTCTTCAGGGGGGCACCGGGCTCGGCGCCGGCCGCCGATCGCGGCAGGCAGAGCCCTGCGCCGACTGCGGTAGCCCCCTCGAGCAGCCGCCGCCGGGTGACCAGGCCTTGCGATCGATTCTCGTTCCTCTGCTGGGCCATGGACGCATCCTCCTCACTGTCGCGGGCTCAAGAGAGGACGCCCGCAGCTTGGAACACCCCTCGAATCTCGCCGACCAGGCGATGGAAGCGCGGGTCGGACCGGCTGGCGAGCGTGCGCGGCTTGGGCAGGTCGACGTCGAAGCGCCGCACGATCCGGCCCGGCCGCGGACTCATCACCAGCACCTGGTCCGAGAGCAGCACCGCCTCCTCCACGCTGTGGGTGACGAAGAGGACGGTCTTCGCGGGCTCGGTGGTCAGCCGGAGCAGATCCAGACCAAGCTTCTCGCGGGTCAGCGCGTCCACCGAGGCGAACGGCTCGTCCATCAGCAGCAGGGCGGGATCGTGGATCAGGGAGCGGCAGAGGGCGGCGCGCTGGCGCATGCCGATCGAGAGCTGCTCGGGATACGAGTCCTCGAACCCGGCCAGACCGACCAGCCGCAGGAGCGACCTGGCCCGCTCCTCGAAGTCCCCCTTGCGCAGCCGCTTGAGCTCGATGGGCAAGAGGACGTTGTCGATCGCCGTCCTCCACTCGAGGAGGAGATCGCGCTGGAAGACCATTCCCACCTCCGGGCAGGGCCCGTGGACCGGCCGGCCCGCCACGACGACCTGGCCCGCGCTGGGGACGTAGAGCCCCGCCGTGAGCATGAGGAGCGTGCTCTTGCCGCCCCCGCTCGGGCCGACGATGCTGCAGAAACAGGACTCGGCCACCGCGCACTCGACTCCCTCGAGCGCCAACAGATCGGTGCCGGCCCGCAGCTCGTACCTCTTGGAGACGCCGTTCAGCTCCACGAAGCAGGGCGAGACGGAAGAGGAGGGCGCGCGTCTCCTGGGGACGGCCTTCATGCGCGTGCCCCCAGCTCGAGGTCCAGCGCCTTCCGCCGGAGCGGCCGCGGGAGCACCAGCGCCTCGATGAGCTCGATGGCGTAGAAGAGCGCCACGCTGAGCAGCGAGAGCGCGATGACGATGGCGAACAGCAGCGGGCTGTCGAACGCGTTGTTGGCGATCAAGAGGAAGTTCCCCAGGCCGCTGTTCGAGGCGATGAACTCGCCGACCACCGCGCCGACCATCGAGAGCGTGATGCCGACCTTGAGGCCTCCGAAGATGTGCGGCGCCGCCGCGGGCAGCCTGACCTTGGCGAAGATCTGCAGGCGGGAGGCCCCGAGGGAGCGCATCAGGTGGATCATCTCCGGAGGAGTCCGCGCCATGCCCACGACGGTGTTGATCACGATCGGGAACATCGCCGTGACGAACGCGAGCGAGATCTTGGAGGTGAGACCGAACCCGAACCAGACCACCAGGATGGGCGCCAGCGCCACCTTGGGAATCGCCTGGAAGGCTACCAGCAGTGGATAGAAGAGGCGCTCCAGCAGGCGCGAGCTGACGATCAGGATGCCGAGAGGAATGCTGGCCAGGACGGCGAGCAGGAACCCGAGCACGACTTCCTGGAGCGTCACCAGGGTGTGGAACGCCAGCGCTCCGGGGCTCCTGGCGGCCCTCTGGAGGATCGCGAGGGGCGAGGGGAGGATGAACGCCGGGACGGAGAACGCCGAGCCGGCGAGCTGCCACGCGACGAGCGCGAGCACGTACACCAGGACGACGGTGACGTTGAGACGCGCCTCGCGCATGCGATGGTCCCCCGATCGATGAGAGCAGGAAGCGGCTCAGACCTCGACCGCGTCGGGCTCCGGCAAAGCCTCTCGTGCGGGCAATGGTAGATGGATTCCAAGGTGATCGGCAATGCAAGCCTGTTTCGCGGTGCACTCGGCCAGGTCGGCCAGTGCGAAGGCGGCGCGCAGGTCGGCGGCCATGGCGTTGAGGCCGTGAGCGGCGAGAAGGACCACCTTGGCGCCCGGCGCCTCCCGCAAGGCCTTGCCCACGTGCTGCGCCAAAAGCTTCGTCCCCGACCAGGCCACCGGCACGCACGGCACTCGCGGCCCGAGGACGAGACGCGCGGAGACGGTCAGCAGCGGAAGATCCGCAAGCCGGAGCGAATGGACCACGGTGTAGCAGGGATGCAAATGGATGATGGCGTTGACTTCGGGCCGGAGCCGGTAGACCACGGTATGGAAGGGGACCTCTTTGGACGGCTTGGGCGCCTGCGTGTCGAGCGGGCGCCCTTGCAGATCGATCCGCACCACGTCGTCCGGCGTGACCTCGCCGAGGATCACTCCGGTGCGGGTGATGAGGATCTCCTCGGATCCCGGGATCCGGGCGCTGACGTTTCCCCCCGCGCCGCCCACCAGCCCGCGCTCGAACGACGCGATCGAGTAGCGCGCGATCTCTTCCTTGAGACGGGTCAGGTCGTCTTGCGCTCGGCTCACGGCTGCTCCTTCCGCTCAAGGAATGAACACGAGCTTGATGGGATCTCCCTCGCGCTCGCGCACGACCCGGAACCCTTCCTGGATCTCGTCGAGCGGGAACCGGTGGGTGACGAGGTCGCGCCCGCGCACCTTCCCCTGGGCGACGAGGGAGAGCGCGCGGCGCACGTTGTTGCCGCCCTCGCCGCGCGTCCCGTACAGCGTCACGTCCTCGCGGACGGCGCGGCCCAGGTCGAGCGTCACCGGCTGCTTGTAGAAGGCGACGACCAGCACCTTGCCCCCGCGCCGGACCATCTCCAGGCACTGCTGCGGGGCCTCCTGGGCGCCGGACGCCTCGATGACCAGATCGACACCGCGCTGGCCGGCCGCTTTGCGCACCGCGGCCACCGCATCCTCACGCCGCGCGTCCACCACCACGTCCGCTCCCAGTTGCGCGCCCATGTCGAGCCGGCTGCGGCGCGTGCCCACCAGGATCACTTTCTCCGCGCCGAGCGCCTTGCAGAGCTGCACGGTCATGAGGCCCACGGGCCCCGGGCCGATCACCACCACCGTATCCCCCGCCACGAAGCCGCCGATGGCGTCCAGCCCGTACATGCCGGTTCCGGCCGTGGTCACCAGCACGGCGTCCTCCCAGCTCACCTCTTCGGGGATCTGGTAGAGCGCGTTGATGTGGTGGACGACGTACTCGGCAAATCCGCCGTCGGTCGTGAGCCCGCTGGTCCTGTGTCCCTTGGCGACGCTGCCGTAGTTGAGGCAGGCCGTGTACATGCCGGTGACGCAGTTCTCGCAGCGGCCACATCCCTTGTGCGCCTCGATGGCGACGCGGTCTCCCACCTCGAGCTCGTCCACCGTGTCGCCCAGCGCCACCACCGTTCCGGTCCACTCGTGGCCCGGCGTGAACTCCCCGAAGGGCGGCTGGTTGGGAAACGGATGGGCCTGGATCTTCAGATCCGTCCCGCAGGTGCCGCACATGGCCACCCGCACCAGGACCTCGCCCGGACCGGGCCGCGGCACTGGCTTGCGCACCACCCGGAGATCCCCAGGCCCGAAGAGCACGGCGGCGCGCATGGTGGCGGGCACCGCGAGCGGCTGCGAAGACGCTACCTTGTAGGCCATGGCCTCTCTCCTCCCGGAGATCCGGGGACACCATACGGAACCTTCGTCGGAGTTGCGTATGGTGTCCCCAGATCTCTGAGCAGCTCGACGGCCCGTTCGGCGAAGGCCGGGTCGTTGATGGCGAGGTCCAGGACGCGCAGCTCCACCGCGGGCGACAGGTGGGCGCGCAACGATTCAAGGAGCGCCAGATTCGCCTCGGGGTCGTGGAGCGGCCCGCCGGGGCTGCCGATCTCGCTCCAGCCTCTCTGCGGATAGAGGAACGCGGCGGTCCCGGGAGGCGCCGCGTTGAGCCGGGAAGCGACGACTTCGCCCAGCCGGCGCAGCTCAGCCGCGCTGGTCCGGACGTTGGTGTTGTATGGGTTGTGCCGGTGGACGGGCCGGCCCCGGTACGCCTCGGGGATCGTCTCGGCCGCGCCGAAGCAGAAGTAGTCGAGCCCGCCGGGCGCCACGACCTGCGGCAGCCCGCGCCGGCCCGCGGCGGTCAACCTGCCCGGGCGCGTCGGCGCGTAGATGTCCTGGCCGAAGACCTCGCCGACCAGCTCGTGAGTGGTGAGGTCGATCACTCCGGCGAACAGGCCCGCGTCGATCAGCTCTTCCATCGCCGAGCCGCCCGCGCCCGACGCGTGGAAGGGGACGGCCTCGAAGCCACGCTCGCGCAGGAAGCCGTGCACGCTGGTGACCGCCCCCTGCGTGTTGCCGAAGGCGGTCACGGCGATCGCCGGCACAGGGCCCTGCGCGAACGGGCGGTGCGCCGAGACCATGCCGGCCACCGCGGCCGCCGCCATTTCCAGGATCGGCTGGCTCACGAAGTTCGGTCCGGCCAACAGATCGCTGACCGAGAACAACACCGCCACGTCCTTGTGGCCGAAGTAAGGGCGCAGGTTTCCCGAGGCGACGGTCGACACGGCCACCTTCGGGAAGCCCAGCGGGAGGCCCTGGAAGGCGATGCCGGCGATCGCCGTCCCCTGGTTTCCGCCCAGCGCGATCACGCCCGCGTAGCGTCCATCCACGACGCCCTTCGCCAAGAGCCGGCCGGCGCCTTCGCCCATGGCGCGGATCGCCTCGTCGCGCCCCAGCCGCCCGACGGCCGCCATGTCGAGGCCCTTCGCTGCCGCGACCTGGTCGCGTCCGACGTCGGGGCGGCACGAGGGCGGGTCGCGGAAGCCGGCGTCCATCAAGCACGGCCGCTGTCCGTGGCGCAGCAGGAGCTCGCCCAGGTGCGCCGCCTCGGTCCCTTTGGTGTCGAGCGTGGCCAGGACGACGATCTGCGCGACCCCGCTCATCGCTACCTCTTTCAGTACCAGCCGCGATTCGGCCAGTCTCTCTTCTCGTCGGGCACGCGCGCCTCGATCTTCTTGACCTCCTCGACGAACGCCGCGAGGTGCTCCGCCATCTTCTCGAAGATCCGGCGGCCCTTCTCGACGCTGGTATTGCGCAGCGGATTTCCGATGGTGGCCGTGTCGCAGTACTCGTGGTGGTTCATCGGCACGAAGATGTTCTCCGAGTTGCGGAAGACCACCGTGCCCATGCCGTCCTTCTTGCTGAACGCCGGTCCCATCCACTTCGGGGCGTGCGCGCGGTCCTGCTTGGCGCGCTCCATGCGGACCGCGCCGGGCAGGTCATGGTCCTCGGCGTAGGCCATCATGGCCGCGGTCTCCAGCTCGCCCGAGTGCCAGCCCGGCGTCTCCTCCGGCGGCCCCTCCAGCACTTCCTTGAGCACCGTGCACTCGCGCTCGGTGGGCGTCTTGTACCAGGCGGTGAAGGCGCCGCACTCGAAGCGGATCCGTCGAAGCGCCTCTTCCATGGGCCGCGAGTTCGATCCGTGGTGCGAGACGAAGATCAGCTTGTTGAAGCCGGCGTAGATCAGGCTCTTGCCGATCCCCCACAGCACGTCGCGGAAGGTGTCTGCCGGCAGGCTGATGGTGCCCGTTCCCCAGCCCGGCTCTCCCATGTGGTGCGGCGAGAAGCCGATCGGGATCAGCGGCGCGTGCGGGACTCCGCTCAGGCGGGCAGCCCGCTCCACGGCCTCGATGGTGACGTAGCTGTCGGTCCCCAGCGGGATGTGCGGGCCGTGCTTTTCGCAGCTCCCGATCGGGATCAGGACCACGTCGGTGGATTCGAGCCAGCGCTTGACGTCCACCCAGGGCAGCTCGAGGAGGTTGTGGCGGAGGTCCGCTGGCACGCGCGTTCTCCTTTCGGGGCCGGGGAGCAGAGGCCTGCACCGGCGGGCCATAGTACCAAAGTCCCATCCGGTGGCCATCGAGGCCAGAACAGCTGTAGCCTTGCAGCTCGCCGTGCAGCCAAGAAGGGGACGGCCATGAAAGCGAGCCTCGAAGCAGCGCTCGCCGCTCTGTCGGGCGCGGCGCTCCTGGTTTCCGTCCCGGCGCCGGCCGCCGGCCCGGCGAAGTCCCTGAAGCAGCAATTGGTCGGCACCTGGATGATCGTGTCCGACACCTTCGAGGGAGCCGGCAACAAGATCGAGGTCTTCGGTCCCCATCCCAAGGGTTCGATGATCCTCGCGGGCGACGGCCATTTCTCGGTCGTCATCACCCGCGGCGACGTGGCCCCATTCGCCGCCAACAACCGTATGAAAGGCACGGCGGAGGAGAACACGGCGGCCGTGCAGGGTGGCATCGGCTATTTCGGCACCTACGCGGTGAGCGAAGGCGACAAGACCCTTCACCTGCACGTCGAGAGCTGCACCTTCCCGAACTGGAGCGGCACCGATCAGAAGCGCATCGTCGAGGTCAGCGGCGACGAGCTGCGGGTGGTCAATCCGACGCCCTCGATCGGCACCGGCACCGCGCAGGTGGTCTGGAA
>WNFT01005604.1_pt1 | contig 19269 bp, 18 predicted proteins | sample 5400191 | NCBI WGS metagenome assembly WNFT01 (sample SAMN13153359, study PRJNA577476) | soil metagenome | isolation source: 80 cm saprolite under Madrone tree | place: USA:California | collected 2016-06-14 | reverse complement strand
GCCCGCCGCCCTTTCCTCCCGAGGGAAGGAAGACGATCTGCTTGCCCTTGAGCGCGTCCGCGACGCTGAGCTTCACCAGCGCGCGGCCGCCGGCCCCGCTCATCGCCTGGTTCGTCTTCTCCACGCCTTTGGCGCGGGCCTTCTTCTCGGCCAGGATCGCTTCCGCCTCGCGCTGGGAGCTGTAGTAATCGGCGTCGGCGTGCAGCTTGACCTGGTCGAGCGAGCCCTTCGCCGGGGCGGTCTTCTGCGAGACCTGTCCCTTCGCGGTTTCGAGATTGCGCAGCGCCTCCTGCTGCGCGGCGTGACCCTCGCTGACCATGCGCTCCGCGGTCTGCTCGGCCAGCTTCTTGTCGTGGATCACCTTCTCGTAGTCCGGATGGAAATGGTGTTCGCCGAGGATGACCCGCTCGACGATCACGCCCTCGGGCGCCAGCACCTTGGTGAGCTTCTCGCGCGCCTCCTCCGCCTTGAGGAAGCGCTTCTCCGAGACGTAGAACTCCTCGCTGGTCATCGTGTTCAGCACGTCGCGCACGATGCTGCGGCAGGCAGGCCGGACCAGGTTTTCCTTCACCTCCGCCGTGGATCCGCCGACGTGCTCGAGGATCCAGGGCGTCTTCGCCGTGTCGATGCGCCAGGCGACGGTGACGTCCACGGAGATGTCGTTTCCGTCATGGGTCTTGAACTCCACGTCGTCGTTGGCGGCCCGCCGGTCTTTCTGGAGGGTGCGGATCATGTCCAGGTTTTGCAGGGCGACGTTGTAGACGTTCCAGTCGGTGACGAACGCCGGGAAGGTGTACGTGGCGCCGGGGGGATAGGTCTCCTGCTGCACGCCCGCCTTGCCGAACAGCGCGATCTTGCGGGTGAGCACGCCCGCTTCGGTGGAGTCGGTGCTGTGGAACGTGCATCCCGCCGTCAGGAGCAGCAACGCGAGCTTGCGCATGGTCACTCCTTCACGTCGAAGCGCTTGAGCAGCGTCTTCAGATCCAGCGGGTTCATGCCGCCTTCGCCGTCGGTCGGCAGCACGATGAGCCGCGTTCCCCGCAGCGCCTCCGCCATGCGCAGACCGACCATGTTCTCGCTGCCGGCGCCTCGCAGCGCCTGGTTCTCCAGCTCGGTGCCTTGCGCCTCGGCCAGCTTGACCAGCAGATCGCCGTCCGCCGCCTTCTTGCGTCTGTAGAGATCGGCCTCCGCCTCCAGCTTCTTCACCTCGGCCTCGCCCCGTGCCATCTCTACCTGCACTGCGGCGGCGCCCTCCGCGATCACCTTGTTCTTCGCCGCGGCGGCCGTCGCCGACTTGGCTTCCGCTTCGTTCTTGTAGACGGTCTGGTCCTGGATCTTCCGCTGTTCGATCGCCTGCTGGTAGCGCTGATCGTAGGTGTATCGGCGGATGAGGACCTGGAGCACCTCGATGCCCTTGTCGCTCAGCTCCGCCTCCAGCGCCTTCTGGGCCGCCCGCGCTTTCTGCACGCGCTTGTCGCCGCGGTAGAAGTCTTCCGCGTCCAGCTCCCCGAGCGCGCGACGCAGATCCTGCTGGGCGCGCGGGATCACGGCGCTGTCCTCGAACAGCCGGCCCGGCCCGATCGTCTGCATCACTTTGAGAGGGTCGGCGATCCGATACAGCACCGTCAGGTCGAGCTGGACGGCATACCCTTCGCTGGTCTGGATGTTCACGCCGGGCCCGATGCGGTGTCCCTCCAGCTCCTCCTCGCTGCGTGAGTTGCTCAGCTCGAGGACCTGGAGGCGCAGCGGGAAGCGGTGCATCGTTTCCGCGAAACCCACGTAATGGAGGCCCGTGCCGTACACGTACGGCTCGATGCCCTTGCCCATCCCGAACTTGATCTGCTTGACCCCGGCCTCGCCCGGCTTCACGTAGGTGGTGCAGGAGTTGTAGCCGAAGAGCAGCAGCAGGAGCGCCGCGCCCAGGATCCAAAGAAGGCGCATCTTCCTGCCTTGCGGGACGGTGACGCGGGGAACGTTGAGGTCGAAGGCCACTCAGCCTCTCTCTCGCGCTTTGCGCGGTGGCTCGGGAAGCTCGGATATCGGGGACGGCATTTCCAGCGCCTGGGTGAGCTCGGACAGCGGGCGGTAGGTCTCGAGCGTAGGGCTGGCGCGGTGCAGGTCGGCCACCAGCGCTTCGAGGTTGCGGCGCCAGCGGCGGCGGTGCAGCCACATGACGGCGTCTGGGAACAGCGGTCCGAGCACCAGCAGGACCGCCGGGAACCACTTCGCCTGGATGGGGATGTACGGGACCTCGACGCAGATGATGCCGAGGATGAATCCGGCCAGCGCGAAGGTGGCGCGCGCGATGAGATCTCCGCCGCGCCAGATGCCGTAGTCGCGCTTGGCCAGCTCGATCTCCGCGCTGGCCAGCGCGGCGTATCGGGGGACGAGGATCTCGTCCAGCGCGCGCCGGATCCGCTGCCAATAGCGCTCGTCGTCCATGCCCAGCTCGCGGAGCTGCTTCTCCATCAGCTGCAGCTCCGCCTCCGCGTCCTGGCGGAGCGATGCCTCCACCTGCGGCGACCACTGGCGGATGCCGGGCCGGCGCAGCTCGAATTGCTCGAGGAGGAATCGCCCCACCGCCGCGAGGCGGTACTTCTCCGGCACCATGGCCAGAGAAGCCTAGCACGCGGCCCGGGGTCGGGTCCGCCTGGGTCGCAGGGCAAGGACAGCGGCGAGGAGCGCCCAAGCCGGAACGTCGCCGGCCTGGGAGCAGCCCTGGGGGGACGCCGGGGGCGGCTGGTCCGCGGAGCCGGAGAGGAAGGAGGACTGCAGCGCGGTCCAGGCCTCGGTGCGCGCTCCGTCGTAGCCCAGCGCCCAGATCATGACGCCGGCCAGATCGCGGGAGCGGGCGAGCTGGAACTTGAGCGCGAGCGAGTCGCCGTCTTCGATCCAGCCCTGGCGCGGTCCGGGGGATACGGCGTACCAGGGCGTCTGCGAGGCGGCGTCCCAGATGCGGCCCCAGGAGGAGAGCTTTGCGAAGCCGGACTCGAACAACACGCTGGTTCCGGCGCCCGTGGTCGCGGCGCCGGTGCTGGTGGAGGACGTCGGCCATTCGTATCCGTAATAGGGGACGCCCATCGCGAGTGACGATGCGGAGACGCGGCCGAGGTATCCGTCCACAGCGCGCTGTACATCGGGGAGCGGCGCCACCGCGCCGGCGGAAGGGCCGGTGCGCCAGTGGAAGTCGTATTCCATCAGGAGGAGACGGTCGGCCGCCGCTGCCAGCGCGGGGAAGTCGTAGCCCGAGTACGAGATGGTGGCGGGCATCGCCAGCGTGAGCTCGATCGGCGCGGGCAGCGCGGCGCGGAGCTGCTGCACGAAGCCGGTGAACGCGTCACGGGAGGCGGAGGGCACGAACTCGAAGTCGAGGTTCACGCCGTCGGGAGCGAGCGCGACGAGCTGCTGGACGGCGGAGGCGCGGCCCGCGGCATTGGCGAGGAAGGTCGCGATCTCGCTCCCGCCGGCCGTGTTGAAGAGCGTCGCGCAGAGGTGCACGCGAGCGCCGTGCGCATGCGCGGCGCTGGAGAGCGCGGCCCCGGGAAGGGCGTGGGGATTGGACACCGTACCGTCGGCCGCGATCTCGGCGGAGAAGGTGATGACGTCGCTGACCAGGTCCCAGCGGAACGAGGCGAGGTCGATGTCCTGCCAGTATGGGAGGTAGCCGTAGACGCGCTTTGGCAAGGCCGCGGTCGCGGCGGGGCGACTCGCCGGAATCGGCGCGGAGATCCAGGCGGCCGCGGGATCGTGCGCATGCGCCAGCGCTTCGGCCGCGTGCGGACCGAGGGCGAGCAACGCTGCAGCCAGCGCGTGCACCGCCGCGAGCGTACTCGCGAACCCGGCGTTCGACTACAAACCGGCCGGTCGTTATCCTCTGCTCATGGTGGTCGTCTACGACGCGGACTGCGGCGTCTGCCAGGCCTCGGTGGCCTGGATCCGCAAGCGCGACCGCCGCCGCGTCTTCCAGTTCCTCGGCAACGACGTGGCGGAGCTGCCCCCGGGCATCTCCCGCGAAGAGACCGAGCACACGCTGATCGTACTGGACGGCGCGCGAAAGCTGGTCCGCGCCGACGGAGTCGCCCGCATCCTCCGCGAGCTCCCCGGCTGGTCCCCCATCAGCGCCCTGCTCCGCGCCCCCGGAATCCGCGTCGTGGCGAACTGGGCCTACGACCGCTTCGCGCAAAACCGCCACCGCATCTCCGCCGCTTTGGGAATGCGTTCCTGCGCCCTCCCGGGCCGTAAGACTTAAGTCGGAATTTAGGGACACAATACGCAACTCCCCGTGCCAACGGAACTTGGCACGGGGAGTTGCGTATTGTGTCCCGGATCTCCGACTTAAGTCCGCAGGAACTCTTAGGGTTCGGCGTTGGACAAGGAGCGGATGCTGTCGGTGATGGAGGGGAGTTGGGGGATGGTGGCCATCTCGAGATTGTCGGCGAGGCCGATTCCCGGGAGGTGGGCGCCGGCCAAGAGGCGGGGGGGAGCGAGCAACTCGTAGAAGTGCTCCTCCACGGTGCGGCGGATGAGGTGCTCGCCGAAGTTGGTGATCTCGGTGTCCTCGTTGACGTAGAGGACGCGGCCGGTCCGGCGCACGGATTCGGAGATTCGTGCCCAGTCGTAGGGGTACAGCGAGCGCAGGTCGATCACCTCGGCGTCGATTCCTTCGGGAGCCAGCGCGTCGGCGGCCTTCACACAGAGTGGCAGGGTGCGGCCGTAGCTGACCACCGTCAGATCCCGGCCTGCGCGGACGGTCCGGCCTTCCCCGAAGGGAATGAAGTCTTCCGGCGTGTCCGGCCATTGCGGCTTCCAGTTGCTCCGGTCGCCGAGCGGCGCGTCGATCAGCTTGGAGAGCGCCCGATCGTCGCCCGGTTCTCCCGGGATCTCCTCGCCGGGCAGCGAGCGCACCCGCATCAGCGCCTTGGGCACCAGGAAGAAGCAGGGATTCGGGTCGACGATGCAGGAGAGCAAGAGGCCGTACGCGTCCCGCGGCGTGGACGGCAGCGCGATCTTGAACCCGGGAATGTGCGTCGCCATCGCGTCGAAGGAATGCGAGTGGTAGATGCTGCCGCGGATCCCCGAGCCCACCGGCGTCATGATGGTGATCGGGCAGTTCCAGTCGCCGTTCGAGGACCAGTACTGCATCCCCGCCAGCTTGAGCAGGTCGATGGAATTGAAGGCGTAGTCGCAGAACTGGATCTCGGCCACGTTCCGGCAGCCGGCCAGCCCGAGCCCGATGCTGGTGCCCACCGTGCCGCGCTCGTCCAGCGGCGAGTTCCAGGCGGTCTTCAGCCCCTGGGTGGCGGTGAAGGCGCCTCCCAGCGGCGGGCCGACGTCCTCGCCGAAGATGTCGGTGACCCCCAGCCGCTCCTCGCCGACGTGCAGCGCCATGCGGATGGCCTGGACCATGTTGCTCATGACTCGCCCCGCACCAGGTCCCGCTCGGCGAACACGTTCTCGTGGATGGTCTTTCCCTCCGGCTGCGGCTCCTCCTTCACCTGCTTGTGCGCCGCCAGCAGTTCGGCGGCGAAGCTCGCCCGCATCTCGTCCATCTGCTGGCGCGTGAGCAGCCCGCGCTCCTCCAGGCGGCGCTCGAATCCGGTGATGCAGTCCGCCTCGTCGCTGATCCGATTCGCCCCCGACGCCGAGCTGTGTCCGTAGAGCCGGCTCAGCACCGCCTCGAGGAGGAACGGCTTGCGCTCGCTGCGCACGTACTCCATGGCGGCGGACAGCTCGCGGTAGCTGACCTCGGGATCGTTCCCGTCGATGGTCTTGCTCTCGATCCCGAACGCCTTGCCGCGATCGCTGATCCGCTTCTCGCCGTGCTGCCCCTGGTACGGGGTGGAGATCCCCCACTTGTTGTTGGTGACGATGATCAGCACCGGCAGCGGATTGGCCGGCCTGGAGGACCAGATCAGGCAGGTGGCGAAATCTCCCTCGGCGGTGCCGGCATCCCCTCCGGTCACGATGGTGATCCCCCGCCCTCCCGCGCGCTTGTTCGCGATGGCCGTTCCCGGAGCCACCGAGTACTGCACCTCGATGGGGCTGGAGACCGGGACCACGTTCCACTCCCGCTTCGAGTAGTGCCCGACGAAGTTGCGGCCGCCGGAGTACGGGTCGGTGGCCGTGTTCTTCATCTGCCGCATGGCGTCGACCGGGTCCGCGCCCATGGCCAAGAGCGTGGCCGATTGCCGGTAATGGAAGTGGCAATAGTCGTATTGCGGGCCCTGCCCCTTGTGGATCAGGAGCCCGAGGGGAACGTTGAACGCCTCCTCGCCCGGGCCGCCGATCCAGAAGTACCCATCGCCCTGCTTGTACATCTGGATCAGGCGCTCTTCGAGGACGCGCGCCTTCACCATCAGCGAGTGCATCTTGAGAAGCAGGTCCGGCGAGAGCTCAGAAGCAGGAGGCGACCGGACAGTCCGCAGGCTGGTGCTCACGAGCGGGTCTCCTTTGCGCGGCGGTTGTTTAGCTCAAGAGCCGTCAGAAAGCCACGTGCACCCGGCCGGTGAAGATGTGCACCACCGGACCCCGGTCCCGGTTGTAGGCGGGATTGAAGAGCGGCTGGTAATTGACGCCGACCGACAGGAGCCGCGTCAGCGCCGCCCGGTAGAAGAGCTCGCCCAGGATCTCCGGCGCATAGTTCAGCGCTCCGTCGCCGATCAAGAAACCGAATCCACCCTCCTTCAGGTAACGCCGGTGCGGAGCGGACAGACCGGAGATGACCAGCCCCGCGCCGGCCTCGTCACCTGGCCTGCCCCAGCGCTCCCCGGACTGCAGGGCTCCGCATGCGAAGGAACGGTCGATCTCGGTAAACGCCCAGGTCTCGTTCTGACCGTCGTTCCAGCTCACGCGCGCGAACGCTCCCAGTCCCGCCCCGAGGTCGCCGTTGGCGCTCGCGGCGAACCCCGCCTTGGTGCGCCCGTCCACCCGGGTCTGCGACACGTCCACGTGCCGCGCGATCGCCTCGGTGTAGCTGCCCATCGGGGCGGTATTCAGGAACCCGAGCAGGCGCGCGGCCCAGCGTGGAAAACGCGCTTCGACCTCCGCCACCAGTCCGCGGGCCTTGGTGATGTCGTGCTCGAGGATCGCGCCGTTCGCCGTCGTCGGCTCGAGGAAGATGCCGCCGCGCGCGAACAGCCACTCCCGCGACCATTGCGCCGCGATGCCCTTGGTGTACCCCCGCACGTCCGCCGGATAGTCGTAGGCGGCGGACGCCCAGAGCCCCCAGCTCATGAAGCGAGTGTGCGGATCGTTCGCCTGCGGGACGTTGTCGAAAAGGTCCGGGGTGCTGAGCTTTCCGATGACGAACATCCAGGGGCCCAGCACCTGCCTCAGCTGCGTGCGCCCGAGGATCAGGGTCGGTTCGGGATTTCCCACCCGGTAGACCTCGCCGCTGGGAAAGGCGGCGATGCCGAGGGTCGAGCTCAAGCCGCGGCCTCCGGCCAGCTCGGGCGTCACGACGATCTCGGCGCCGGTCCAGGGATGGAGGGTCGCCGACAGATCGATGACGACGGAAGTGGCCGATTCGCCCCCCGGCTGGAGGCTGTTCTTTCCCGAATAGGCGGCGTGGAACGCCGGGTGCGCCTGCGTGGCCACCGTCGCCTGGAAGTGAAACGGCCCGTCATCCTCGGCCTGGACCGGTAGCGAGGCGAGCGCCGTCGCCGCTGCGGCGGCGAACGCGCGCATCAGGCGCGGCCCGGTTCCGGCTCCGCGATGGGCATGGAGGGCGGGCGCTGCTCGTCCTCGGGCTCTCCAGCGGGACCCGGCTCGGACTCCGCCACCACGGCGCCGGGCGACGCTTCCGTCACCGGCGGCGGCGAGGAGACAGCCTCCTTGGGCGCGCTGATCACGTGCTGCCCGGGCTTCGCCGGCCGCGGCACGTTGGTGGACGCGAGCACCGCCAGCTCCACGTAGCGGTCGAGCTGCGTCCAGGCCAGGAAGCGATCCAGCTCCGCCGCGGTCTGGTCCCCGAGGTCATTCGCCAGCGGCTGGTCGGCCCAGGCCTCGGCGTAGGCGTCGTAGAGCTTCTGCACGAACTCGACGGCGCGGCGCCCTTCCTCGAGCACTTCGCGGTCCGCGCGCCAGGGTCCGGGAGAACGCCGTGGAGCGGCGGCGCGCCGTAGCGTGGCGACGTTGCGCCGGTAGCTCTGCGCCGCCTTGGCCAGGTTGGGAGCGGCGGCCAGCAGCTTGGCGCGCAGCTCCAGCCGGGGGCTCATCGGCGGGGCAACTTCCGCCGGGGCAGGCTCGGGAGCGGATTCGGGCGCCGGCGCGGGTTCGGGTGTCGGGACCGGCTCCGGTGTGGGGCCCGGCGCCGGCGCTGCCGCGGCGGGGGTGCTGGTCGGCCCCGGCGGCGACGGAGGCATCGACTTGCTCTTGTCGGCCGCGGCCAGCTGCGCCAGCGCCAGGGGAAGATCGCGGAGGAAGCGCTGCAGATCGAATCCCTGGCCTCCTTCGTAGAGGCGCGAGAGCGCCGCCGCCAGCCGCTCGATGGCCCCGGAGCGGAGCTGCTCCATGATCCGGGGGAAATCGAGGAACGCGCGCCGCTGGGTGTCCATCTTCTGGTGCAGCCGCTCCGCGAACGCCAGCGCGGACACCGCCTGTTCCACGTCGCGGCGGACGGAGTCGCGCAGCGGCGCCCAACCGCCGCCGCCGCCACCGCCTGGGGTGCCGCCGCCGGGCTTCTGAGGCTGCCCGCCGCCCTGGCCTGCTCGGTTGCCCTTCTTACGCGCCACGCCATTCCTCCCGACCGGAACGCCCCTTGAAGCGGAAACTGACGACAGATGCAAGGGCCACCTTGCTGGCCGGCCCACATTTGGCTAACACGCCCGCATGCCGCGCCTCCGCCCGTATGCTCCCAAGGATTGGCCGCAGTTCACCGCGCTCGAGCTCGAGACCCAGCTCGACTCCCTGGGCGACTCCACGGACGAGGAGCGCTCCATCTTCAAGGAGCGCTTCACCGCCCTGCTCGACGTGAAGATGGGATTCTCCCGCAACGGCTTCCGCCGCCCCGGCGCGCAGCTCTGGATCCTGGAAGGCGACGACGGCAAGTACCTCGGGCACCTCTGGCTCTCGGAGCGCGACAACCCGCGCCACGGCACCCGGACCCTGCAGGTCACGACCCTGGGGATCGTGCGCGAAGCGCGGGGGAAGAACTACGGCCGGCTCTTGATGCAGAAAGCCGAGCAGGAGGCGCGCGAGCGCGGCATCGAAGTCATCGCGCTGGAGGTGGCCGGGAACAACCGGCGGGCGCGGGACCTCTTCAAGGACCTGGGCTACGAGACCATCCGCCGCACCATGCACAAGCGGCTGCGGAGCCATTGAATGCCGATGGAGATCGCTCCGCAGCAGCTGGCGGAGAAGCTGCGCCAGCGCGAGCCGATCTGGCTGCTCGACGTCCGGCACGACTGGGAGCACCAGCTGGCGCGGCTGCCCGATCAGGCGCTGATCCCGCTGCACGAGCTGCCGGCGCGCCTGGGCGAAGTGCAGCCGGAGCCCGGAGCGCAGGTGGTCTGCTATTGCCACCACGGAGTGCGGTCGCTGAGCGCCGCGGCCATCCTGCGCGAGGCGGGATTCCCGCAAGCGGTGTCGCTCGCGGGCGGGATCGATCTGTGGTCGCGCATCGTCGACCCTTCGGTGCCCAGGTACTGAGCCTCAAGACCCGAACAGCCGCAGCGCGTTGCCGGAGAGGATCTTCTCTTCGTCCTCCAGCGGGAGGCGCAGCGCCTTGAGCGCGCGCAGCTCGTGGTCCCAGGGATAGGGGATGTTGGGGAAATCGGTCCCGTAGAGGATGCGGTCGGGGTGGCGGCGGAGGATCTCCACGTCCGGCTGCCGCTCGAAGTAGGGGCCCACCACCATCGTCGTGTCCAGGTACAGGTTCGGGTAGCGCGCGAGCATCGCCTCGAAGAGCGGCGTGTCGTCGAATCCGAGGTGCGGCACGATGACGATGGCGCCGGGATGGCGATCGAGGGCGCGGCGCAGCCGATCGGCGCCGGAGACGGTGCGCGGGTCCACGCCGTAGCCCTGCAGCGCCGGCTCCGGCCCGCAGTGGATCACCACCGGTTTCTTCCAGCGAGCCGAGGCGCGCCAGACCACGTCCAGGCGGAGATCGTCGGGCGCGATCCGCATCACGTGCGAGTGGATCTTCACCCCGCGGAACGGCCCCGCCAGCGCCTCGTCGAGGATCTGCTCGTCGCCGTCCTCGCCGGGGAAGACGGTGCAGCAGGGAAGGACTTCGGGGTGCCGTCGCGAGACGTCGAGCGTGAAATCGTTCAGCGCCCGCGCCAGGCCTGGCTTGTGGACGTAAGGGAGCGCGACCATCCGCGCCACTCCGCCCTCGCTGAGGGTACGCACCGCCTCGTCGACGCCGGAGCGGTACTTGATCTCCCACGCATGCGTGTCGAACCAGCGCCGGATCGCCTCCGCCAGGCGCTCTGGATGGAGGTGGACGTGCGCGTCGACGATCACGCGCCATGGTCGCCTCTCCGGCGTTGGCGCGCAAGCGGCTGGGCGACCGTGCGGGGGCTGACAGGATCGGACGGGGGGCTCTCGCCGGCCGGGTCCGGGTGTGGCATGAGGTCCAGGCGACTATAAGTGCATCGAAGCCCATGACTGCCTCGACTCGTATACTGGCCGTCGCCTTCGTCGCCGTCGTCGGCGCCTTCATCGGCTCCACCGTCCTGGTCCAGCGTTCGGCGCGGGTGATCGAGACCGACGCCAGCGTCATCTCGCGGGACGCCGCGCCCTCCGTCCAGGTCCTCAGCGATCTGCGCGCCGAGATCCGCGAGCTGCAGACGCGCGTCATGCGAGCGGATCCGCTCCTTCGACGAGGCGGCGGAGCGAGCCTTGGAGCAGTCGCGCGGCGGCCACCTCGACCTCGCGCGCGAGACCATCCGCACCGAGCTGCGGGCGCGCGGCGACGCGGCGGGCTCGGCCGCGCACGACCTGGTCTCGTACAACGTCCTGGCCGCGGAGCAGGCCGCCCAGCGGATCGAGAAGGCGAGGGCGAAGGGAAACCGGTTCGCCTGGCAGCTCGACGCGCTCTGCGCGCTGATCGCGCTCTTCGCGGCCTGGATCACGGTCCGGGCGATGCGGGAGGCGCAGCGCGTCCAGCAAGAGAGCCACGCCCTGGCGCAGCGCAAGGCGGAGGAGCTGGAGCAGTTCGCCGGCCGCGTGGCCCACGACATCCTCAGCCCGCTGTCGGCGGTGAACCTTGCGATCGCGGTGGCGGAGCGGAACCCGACCGAGGGACGCGAGGCGTTCAGCCGCGCCCGCTCCAGCCTCTCTCGCGTCCGCGGGATCGTCGACGGCCTCCTGGAGTTCGCCCGCGCCGGCGCCCGGCCCGAGCTGGGAGCGCGCGCCGAGGTGCGCTCCGTCATCGCCGGGTTGGCCGAGGAGCTGAGGCCGTTCGCCACCCAGCGCCACGCCGAGTTGGGATTCGACGACGTTCCCGACGTGGCGGTGGCCTGCAGCCCGGGCGTCCTGCTCAGCCTCTTGAGCAATCTGCTGCGGAACGGCATCAAGTACCTGGGAAGCGCGGACGTGCGCGAGGTCTCCGTGCGCGTCCGTCAACGCCGCGGGCGGGTGATCTTCGAGGTGGAGGACACCGGTCCGGGAATCCCGGTCGAGCTGGGGAGCCGGATCTTCCAGCCGTACGTCCGCGGTCCGAACACGGGCGCGCCCGGCATCGGCCTCGGACTCGCGACCGTGAAGCGGCTGGTCGAGTCGCACGGCGGATCGCTCGGCGTCCGCATTGGCTCGCGCGGCGGCGCGCTCTTCTGGTTCGAGCTGGACGAGGCGCTTCCGGGAACTCCCTCGGAGGAGTTGAGCGTGCTGTCCCCGGATCTCAGTCCCTCACGTACGTCCAGCCGAAGCGGCCCTTGATGCAGAGGTTGCCGCGGGTGACGGAGTGGTCGAGGGGGGAAGTGACCTTGACGATCTGGTTGTCCTGGACGTGCAGGCGCAAGGTGCATCCGACGCCGCAGTAGCCGCAGATGGTGTCGACCTGCTTCTGCCTGGACTCGTCCCAGGTGCCGGCCTGGCGGCGGTCGTGCTCGCTCTTGAACATGAGCGCACCGGTGGGACAGACCGCGATGCAGTTGCCGCAATAGACGCAGGCGGAGCGAGGCAGGGGGACGCCCATCTCGGTGGAGATGTGCGCGTCGAATCCGCGGCCGGCGACGGAGATGGCGAAGGTGTTCTGGAAGTCGTCGCCGCAGGCCTCGACGCACTTGTAGCAGAGGATGCACTTCGAGTAGTCGCGCACGTAGAGGTCGTTGTCGACCTTGACCGGCTGCGCGACCGTCGCGGCATCACCGTACCGATCGGGCTTGCATCCGTACTCGGCGATCCAGCCCTCGACATCGGGCGTGGTGGAGAGGTCGACGGAGGAGGCGAGGAACTCGAGCACCATCTTGCGGCTGTGCCGGACGCGCTCGGAAGAGGTGCGCACCACCATCCCCGGCTCGGCCTTGCGCGAGCAGGCCGGCACCAGCGCGCGCGAGCCCTCCAACTCGACCACGCAGACGCGGCAGACGTTCACCGGATGGAGGGTGTCGAGGTAGCAGAGCGTCGGGATGGCCTTGCCCAGCTCGCGGCAGGCCTGCAGCAAGGTCGTTCCCTCCTCGACGCGGACGGCCTGGCCGTCGATCTGGAGCTCCACGGTCATCCGGCTTCGTCTCCCTCGAAGAGGCGGAGGCGCCGGGCGGCGGACTCGATCGCGCCGTACGCCGTCTGTCCCAGGCCGCAGATGGAAGCGTCCTTCATCGCCCGGCCGATCTCGTCGAGCAGCGTCAGCTCGGCGGCGGTAGACTCGTTTGCTCGTCCCGAAGTGATCCGGTGCAACGCCTCCTCCTGGCGAATCGTGCCCACGCGGCAAGGGACGCACTGACCGCAGGACTCGTCGCGGAAGAAGGCTGCGATCCGAAGCAGGATGGGTTTGAGGTCGATCGAGTCGTCGAACACCATCACCACGCCCGACCCCAGGGTCGCGTGGGCGGCGCGCGCGCCTTCGAAGGTGAGCGGGATGTCCAGCTCGTCGCCGCGGACGAAGCCTCCCGCGGCGCCCCCGAGCAGGATCGCCTGCGCCTTTCGCCCGCCCGTCACGCCGCCCGCCAGACGCAGCAAGTCGCGCAGGGTCGCCCCGAACTCCACTTCGTACACTCCGGGGCGCTCGACGCATCCGCAGACGCAGAACAGCTTCGGTCCGGTGGACTCGGGAGTGCCGATCCGGGCGAAGGCTGCTCCGCCCTCCAGCACGATGTCGAGGACGTTGACCAGCGTCTCGACGTTGTTCACCACGGTCGGCTTCACGAACAGGCCCGCCTGGACGGGGAAGGGAGGCTTGTTGCGCGGCTCGCCGCGAAAGCCTTCGATGGAGTTGAAGATCGCCGTCTCCTCGCCGCAGATGTACGCGCCGGCTCCCCTGCGGATCTCGACGTCGAAGCGGACTCCTCGCCCCATGATGTCGGAGCCGAGCAGGCCGCGGGCGCGCGCAGCGTCGATGGCCGACTGCAGCCGGGCGAAGGCGAGCGGATACTCGCCGCGGACGTAGACGTATCCCTGCTCGCAGCCCGTGGCGAAGGCGCAGATGGTCATCGACTCCACGGCCGCGAACGGATCTCCTTCCATGAGCACGCGGTCCTTGAAGGTGCCGGGCTCCGACTCGTCGGCATTGCAGATCAGGTAGTGAGGCTTCACAGGCTGGCGCGCGACGGCCTCCCACTTGCGCCCCATGGGGAACGCGGCGCCGCCCCGGCCCATCAGCTTCGAGTCGAGCACCTCGCGGATGATCCGCTCCGCTCCCATCTTCAGGGCGCGCGTGAGCGCTTCGTACCCGCCGTGCTCTTCGTACTCGTCCAGGCTGCCGGGATCGACGATGCCCACCCGCTTGAGCAAGCGGAGTGACGGATCGCCGGCCTGCGGCGGCTGCGGTCTGCTCATGGCGGGAAGCCGGCCTTCAGGAGCGATGGCGGCTCGCGCCTGTTCCGCGGTGACCGGTCCGAAGAGGCGCTCCGCCGGGGAGCGACCGGCCACGGTCAGGAACGCCGCTGGCGCCTGATCGCAGAGTCCGAGGCACGGGCTTCGCTGCCAGGCTGCGCCGTCGCCTTTGCCCACGGTCCGTTCGAGCTCCGCGATCAGCTCGTTCGCGCCCCGGCACTGGCAGGCGATGTCGTCGCAGACGTGCAGGACCCGGCGCGGGCGCGGCTCCATCGAGAGGAGCCCATAGAAGGTAGCGACGCCCCAGGCATCGGCCGGCGGCACGTCCAGTCGCTTGCAGATGTACGCGAGCGCGCCCTCGCTGATCCACCCGACGCGGGCCTGCGCCGCCTGCAGTGCGGGAAGAAGAAGGTGACGCCGATCGCGCCGGAACCCAGCCGCGAAATGAGAATCCCCGAGATTCGGGGACACTCTACGCAAGTCGTCGTAGGGTGTCCCCGAAACTCGTAGGCGGGCGTCGATCGCGTCGCGTTCGTCGTCGGTCGGCTCCGCATCCAGCTGGCGCAGGTCCACTCAGCCTCCCGCCACCGGGTCGACCCGGACTGCGCACGCCTTGAATTCCGCGGTGCCGGACTTTGGGTCGGTCGCGTCGATCGTGAGAGCGTTCACCGGCACCTCGTCCTGGAAGTGCGGCGTCATGAAGACCAGGCCGGGTCGCACGCTGGCATCGATGTGCACCGGCGCGACGACGCTGCCCCGACGCGACGAGACACGGACCGGGTCGCCTTCCGCGAGGCCCAGGCGCCGCGCATCCGCGCCCGAGATGTCGAGGGTCTCGCCGCGCCTCAGTGGCGAGGGCAGCGGACCGGTCTGGACGCCGGTGTTGTACGAGTCGAGCCTGCGGCCCGTGGTGAGCACGAACGGGAACTCCTCGTCGGCCCTCTCCTCCGGCGGCCGGTGCTCCACCACCGAGAACGGCGCCGGGGGACCCACGCGCGGCTCCTGCCAGAGGCGTCCGTGCAGGAACAGCTCCCCGGGATGCTGCTCGTCGTAGCAGGGCCATTGCAGCCCGCCATGCTCTTCCAGACGCGGATAGCTCATGCCCGCGAAGTTCGGGGCCAGCGATCGGATCTCGTTCCAGACCTGCTCGGCGGTCGGATTGCCCCAACCGTGTCCCAGCCCGGCCGCGATCTGGGAGATGATCCACAGCTCGTCGCGCGCCTCTCCGGGCGGATCCAGCGCCTTGCGCACCCGCTGGACGCGGCGCTCGCTGCTGGTGACCGTGCCCTCCGCTTCGCACCAGGTCGCGGTGGCCGGGAGCACCACGTCGGCGAGCTGCGCGGTGGGGGTGAGGAAGATCTCCTGGGCGACCAGGAAGTCGAGCCCCTTCAACAAGGCCTCGGCGCGATGCTGGTCCGCCTCCGACTGGCAAGGGTTCTCGCCGATGACGAACAGCCCCTCGAGATCGCCCCGCTCCATCGCCTCGAACATCTGGGTCAGGTTCCAGCCGTGCTTCGGCTGCAGCCGGACGCCCCAGGCCTCCTCGAACTTTGCCTTCACCGCCGGCTCCAGCACGTCCTGGAACCCGGGCAAGCGGTTGGGAATCGCTCCCATGTCGCCGCCGCCCTGGACGTTGTTCTGCCCGCGCAGCGGGTTGAGTCCCGAGCCGTAGCGGCCTACGTGGCCCGTGAGCAGCGCCAGGTTGATGAGCGCGAGGACGTTGTCGACCGAGGTGTGGTGCTCGGTGATCCCCAAGGTCCAGCAGATCATCGCACGATCCGCGCGGGCGTAGACGTGCGCCGCTTCCCGGATCGCCTCGGCGGGCACGCCGGTTTCACGCGCGGCGTACTCCAGGGTGTAGGGCTCGACGCAGTCGAGATACGCCGCGTAGCCGCTGGTGGCGCGCTCGATGAACGGCTCGTTGACGAGCCCGGCATGGATGATCTCGCGGCCCATCGCGTTGGCCAGCGCGATGTCGGTGCCGACTTCCAGCCCCAGCCAGCGGTCCGCCCAGCGCGCCGATGCGGTCCGCCGCGGATCGATGGCGAACAGCCTCGCCCCGGCGTTCACGCCTTTGAGCACGTGGTGGAAGAAGATCGGATGGGTCTCCCGCGCGTTCGAGCCCCAGAGGAAGATGACCTGCGTCTCCTCGACCTCGCGGTACGAACTGGTCCCGCCCCCCGCTCCGAACACCGTCGCCAGACCGACGACGCTGGGGGCGTGTCAGGTCCGGTTACAACTGTCGACGTTGTGGTTGCCGAAGGCGACCCGGGCCAGCTTCTGGGCGAGGAAGTTCACCTCGTTGGTGGCCCGCGAGCAGCTGAAGATGCCGATCGAGTCCGGCCCGGCCCGGTCCAACGTCCGTCGGAAGCCCGCGGCGGCCCGGGCCAGCGCCTCGTCCCAACTCGCCTGACGCAGGTTTTCGCCTTCGCGAACGAGGGGATGCGTCAGTCGCCGGTAGCGCGTCTGCATGGTTGCCCGCGAAACGGGCGGGCGAGTGTAGGCGCCCTGGAAAGGGCCGGTCAATGCTCGGACGCCGCGGGGGCGTTTCCCTTGACCGGCCGGGGCCGAGCTTGTAGGTTCCCCCGCCCTCCGGGCAATTCCGTCCGGAATCGAAGCGCCTTCTCGCCTTCACGCCTGGCCGGCGGAAGGCTTGGGGAAACGAAGGAAGACGATGTCGCAAGGGCCTCTGCATTACGAGACGCGAAAACCATTGGTTGTGGAGAAGTTCCGGACGCACGAGCGCGACACGGGTTCGCCCGAAGTCCAGGTGGCGCTGCTCACCGAGCGGATCCACTACCTCACCGAGCACTTCAAGACCCACAAGAAGGACCACCACTCGCGCCGCGGGCTGCTCAAGCTCGTGGGCCAGCGGCGGCGCCTGCTCGACTATTTGAAGAGCAAGGATTCCACCCGGTACCGGAAGTTGATCGACGGGCTGGGCATCCGGAAGTAGACTTCCCCTGGGGGCGCCCTCCGGCGTCCCCAGTGCATTGGACGGCGCGGGTTGTACCCGGGAGTCGCCGGACCCTCATCGGAGCAGCGAAAGCGATTTCGCTCCTGCGACCAGGATCCAACGGTCCCCGGATCCAGCCCCTGACAAGAGAAGAAGACACTGGCGCGGGTATGGACCCGCGCGAAAGGGCGTTGCACATGGCAGAAGCCAAGACGGTCTCCGCGAAAGTCGGGAACCAGAGCATCTCATTCGAAACCGGCCGTCTGGCCAAGCAGGCCGACGGATCGGTGGTGGTCCGCACCGGGGACAGCATGGTGCTGGTCACCGCGGTCTCGGCCAAGGAGCCGAAGCTGGGATTCGACTTCTTCCCGCTGACGGTGGACTACCAGGAGCGCCTCTCTGCCGCCGGCCGGATCCCGGGCAGCTTCTTCCGCCGCGAGGGGCGGCTCACCGAGCGCGAGACGCTCATCTCCCGGCTCATCGATCGCTCGCTGCGGCCGCTCTTTCCCGAGGGGTACCAGAACGACACCCAGGTGATCGCCACCGTGTTCTCGGCCGACCCGGCCTCTGACACCGACGTGCTGGCGCTCACCGGCGCCTCGTTCGCGATGGCGGTGAGCGACATCCCCTTCCCCTTCCAGTTCGCCGGCGTGCGGGTGGGGCGGGTCAACGGCCAGTTCGTCGCCAACCCCAGCGAGACGGAGCGCGAGCAGAGCGACGTGGACGTGATCATGGCCGCGAACCGCGAGTCCATCTTCATGGTGGAGGGCGGCGGCAAGGAAGTCAGCGAGAACGACATGATCGAGGCGCTGCTCTTCGGGCAGCGCGCCATCGAGCCGCTGCTCAAGGCGCAGGAGCAGCTCGCCGAGGCGGTGAGGGCGGAGAAGCGGAGCTTCGAGAAGGTCCCGATGGCGGAGGGAGTCGCCTCGCGCGTGCGCGACGCAGTCCTGGAGAAGGTGCGCGCAGCCTACGGCCAGAACGACAAGCACGAGCGCTACGGCCAGCTGGCGCAGATCAAGAAGGACGTGGTCGAGCAGCTCTGCGCCGAGGGGCAGCCGTTCGCGGGCAAGGAGAAGGACGTCAAGACGGCGCTCGAGGACCTCAAGTACGAGCACATGCGCCGGATGATCACGCACGAGGGCAAGCGGATCGGCGGGCGCGACACCAAGACGGTGCGCAAGATCGACAGCGAGGTGGGAATCCTCCCCCGCGCCCACGGGTCGGCGCTGTTCACCCGCGGCGAGACGCAGTCCATCGTCACCACCACGCTGGGCACCTCCGACGACGAGCAGCGGATGGAGAGCCTCAAGGGGCAGTCCTTCCGCAAGTTCATGCTGCACTACAACTTCCCGCCCTACTCGGTCGGGGAGGTGAAGCCGCTGCGCGGAGCGGGCCGGCGCGAGATCGGCCACGGAGTGCTGGCGGAGCGCGCCCTGCGCGCGGTGCTGCCGCCGGACGACAAGTTCCCCTACACCATCCGGGTGGTCAGCGACATCCTGGAGTCGAACGGGTCGTCGTCGATGGCCACGGTCTGCGGCGGGGCGCTCTCCTTGATGGACGCGGGCGTGCCCATCGCGGCGCCGGTGGCAGGCATCGCCATGGGGCTGATCAAGGAGCAGGACAAGATCGCCATCCTCTCCGACATCCTCGGCGACGAGGACCATCTGGGCGACATGGACTTCAAGGTGTGCGGCACCGCGAAGGGCATCACCTCGATCCAGATGGACATCAAGATCACCGGCGTGGACCGGCAGATCCTCACCAGCGCGCTCAACCAGGCGCGGGAGGGGCGCATCCACATCCTCGGCGAGATGGCGAAGGCCATCGAGAAGCCGCGCGCGGACATCTCCAAGTACGCGCCGAAGATCACCACCATCCGCATCCCGGTCAGCCGGATCAAGGACGTCATCGGGCCGGGAGGCAAGGTGATCAAGGACATCATCGCCCGCACCGGCGCCACCATCGACATCCAGGACGACGGGTCGGTGGCGATCGCCTCGGCCAACAGCGAGAGCGTGGAGCAGGCGATCAAGATGATCCGCGCGTTGACGCAGGAGGCGGAGGTGGGGAAGACCTATCTCGGCACCGTGCGCCGGATCATGGAGTTCGGCGCCTTCGTGGAGATCTTCCCGGGGACGGACGGGCTCGTGCACATCTCGGATCTCGCCAATACGCGGGTGAAGAAGGTGGAGGACGTGCTCAAGGAAGGGGACGAGGTGCTGGTGAAGGTCGTCTCCGTCGACCGGTCGGGGAAGATCCGGCTCTCGCGCAAGGAAGCCCTGGCGGAACAGGGCGGCGGCGACGGCAGGCAGCAGGCGGCGCCGGCGCCGAAGGCGTGAGGCGGACTGCCCGGTGGATCAGGCCCGGCGGCGCGGCGC
>WNFT01008853.1_pt1 | contig 19273 bp, 15 predicted proteins | sample 5400191 | NCBI WGS metagenome assembly WNFT01 (sample SAMN13153359, study PRJNA577476) | soil metagenome | isolation source: 80 cm saprolite under Madrone tree | place: USA:California | collected 2016-06-14 | reverse complement strand
GTACGGCGCAGGTAGCCCGGCGCGCGGCCCTCGCCGATGCGCCCAAGCTGCTTCGCCTCACCGACCGGCTGCAGCTGGCCGCCTGGGACGAGGTGCTCCGCCGGGTCGGTTTCCCCACGCAGACGGGCCATGTGGCTGCGGCGCTGCGCGTGACGCGGGAGCACTTGTCACGCGAGTTCGCCGCGGGGGGCGCACCCAACCTGAAGCGGGTCATCGACCTCGCGCGCACGGCCTGCGCCGCCGATCTGCTGGGTAATCCCGGGTATACGGTGCGGGCGGTGGCGCACATCCTCGGCTACGCGTCGACCAGCCACCTTGCGGGGGCCGCGCGGCGGGTGGCGGGAACGACGCCGCAGGAATTACGCAGCGTGGGACCGCGCGGCGTGCTCGCGAGATTCATAAGAGGAAGGACGCGGTCGAGGGTATGACAAACGCGGAACGCGGAAGTGGGAACGCGGAACAGCTGCACGGCGGTCGGCCCGCCTGTTCCGCGTTCCGCCTTCCGCGTTCCGACTTCTTGTGATAAAATTCACAATCTCCCAACCGGCACCCCCATGGCAACCGATTCCATTCTCCGGCCCGGCGAGCTCAAAGAGATCCTCCTCAAGGAAATCCAGGCAGCCGATCTGGCCGAGATCGACGTGCGGGAGGTCGGCACGGCGCTCGAGGTGAAGGACGGCATCGCCCGGATCTATGGGCTCACCTCTGCCATGGCCGGCGAGATGCTCGAGTTCACGTCCTCGGAGACGGGGGAGAAGGTGACCGGGCAGGCGCTGAACCTGGAAGAAGACAACATCGGCGCCGTGATCTTCGGCGACTATCTCGTGCTGCGCGAGGGCGACGAGGTGCGCCGCACCGGCCGCGTGCTCGAGGTGCCCGTCGGGCCCGCCTTGGTGGGGCGGGTGGTGGACGCCCTGGGCCGACCGGTGGACGGATTGGGCCCGCTCCACGGCACGAAGGCCCGCAAGGTGGACATCGTCGCGCCCGGCATCATCAAGCGGCAGCCGGTGAAGGAGCCGCTCCAGACGGGGATCAAGGCCATCGATTCGATGATCCCGATCGGCCGCGGCCAGCGCGAGCTGATCATCGGCGACCGCGCCATCGGCAAGACCGCGATCGCCATCGATACGATCATCAACCAGAAGGGCGCGGGGGTGATCTGCGTGTACGTGGCGATCGGGCAGAAGGGCTCGACCGTCGCGGCCGTGGTCGAGAAGCTCAAGGAATTCGGCGCGATGGACTACACGATCGTGGTGCTCGCGTCCGCCTCGGAGCCCGCCCCGATGCAGTACATCGCGCCGTTCTCGGGCTGCGCGATGGCCGAGTACTTCATGTACGACGAGAAGAAAGCCACGCTGTGCGTGTACGACGACCTCTCGAAGCAGGCCGCGGCGTACCGCCAGCTGTCGCTCGTACTGCGGCGGCCGCCCGGACGCGAGGCATACCCGGGCGACGTGTTCTATCTGCACAGCCGCCTGCTGGAGCGGGCGGCCAAACTGTCCGACCCGATGGGCGCGGGCTCGCTCACCGCCCTCCCCATCATCGAAACGCAGGCGGGCGACATCTCCGCCTACATTCCCACGAACGTCATCTCGATCACCGACGGCCAGATTTTCCTCGAGACCGACATGTTCTACTCGAACGTGCGGCCGGCGATCAACCCGGGCATCTCGGTGTCGCGCGTCGGTGGCAACGCGCAGATCAAGGCCATGAAACAGGTGGCGGGTCGTCTGCGGCTCGACCTCGCGCAGTACCGCGAGCTCGAGGCGTTTGCCCAGTTCGGCTCGGAGCTCGACCAGGCGACGCAGAAGCAGCTGGCCCGTGGTGGGCGCGTGGTGGAAGTGTTGAAGCAGCCGCAATACCAGCCGATGCCCGTCGAGCAGCAGGTCATGGTCATCTTCGCCGTCACCAACGGCCATCTCGACGACGTCCCGGTGGACCAGATCCGGGCGTGGGAGCAGGGGTTCCGCGACTTCATGGCGGCGCAGCATCCCGACATCGGCGAGGAGATCCGGACCCGCAAGGTGCTGGGCGACGACCTCACCGCCCGGCTGCGCGCGGCGGTGGCGGAGTACAAGCAGATCGCCGCTCGCTGATGGCCCAGACCCGCGACCTGCGCCGGCGGATCAAATCCGTCCAGAGCACGCGCAAGATCACCAAGACGATGGAGCTGGTGGCCACGTCCAAGCTGAAGCGCGCCCAGGACCGGGTGATCGCGGCGCGCCCCTACGCGGCCGCCCTCGCCGAGGTGATCGGGGATTTGTACGCGCCGGAGCTGGCCGAGCGGTTTCCACTGCTGCGCCAGCCCGGGAAGAGCGGAGCCCATCGCCGGGTGGCGCTCGTGGTGATCACCGCGAACCGCGGGCTGTGTGGAGCGTTCAACGCCAACCTGATTCGCGAGGCGCGGCGCCGGATCGAGCAGCTCGAGGCCGAAGGCGTGGGGATCGACCTTCACCTGATCGGGAAGAAGGGGATCAGCTACTTCAGGTTCGCGAAGCGGCCGGCGGCATCGCAGCGGACCGACATCGGCGACAAGCCGAAGGCGGAGCACGCGGCTGAGATCGTCGGGCCGCTGATGGCGCAGTTCGAGTCGGGCGCCCTGGATGCGGTCGAGGTGGTGTTCGCCCAGTTCAAGAGTGCGGTGAGCACGCCCCCCACGACCCTGCGCGTCCTCCCGATCAGTCCCCCGAGGGCGACTGACCCCGGGCGCAAGCCCGGGGTGGCGGCCAACTATATCCTCAAGCCGTCCGCCGAAGCGATCCTCGAGCAGCTGCTGCCGCTGTACGTCCGCAATCAGCTGTATCGCGCGCTCGTGGAAACCGCGGCGGCGTTCCTCGGCGCGCAGCGGACGGCGATGAAAAACGCCACCGACAACGCCGGTGACATCATCGAGCTGCTGCAGCGCACGTACAACCGGGCCCGGCAGGCCCAGATCACGCAGGAGCTGGCGGAGATCGTCGGCGGGGCGGAGGCTCTGAAAGGATAGCACATGGTGACACGAACCAAGGAAGCACCGAAAAAAGCCGAGGGCGACGCCAAGCACAACGTCGGCAAAGTCGTCCAGGTCATCGGGCCCGTGCTCGACGTGGAGTTCGAGCCGGAGCACCTGCCTGAGATTTACAATGCCGTGGTGATCGACCACCGCGGCAACGGCGCTGCGTCGATCCGGTTGACCGCCGAAGTGCAGCAGCACATCGGGCGCAACCAGGTGCGCGCCGTCGCGATGACGTCGACCGACGGCGTGGTGCGCGGTATGGAGGTGGTGGATACCGGCAAGCCGATCACCGTCCCGGTGGGCCAGGCGGCGCTGGGCCGCATCCTCAACGTGCTGGGCGAGCCGGTGGACGAAGGCGACCCGATCTCCCCCGACGCCGAGCGCTGGCCGATTCACCGCGAGACGCCGAAGTTCGTCGACCTGGAGCCCAAGACGGAGGTGTTCGAGACGGGGATCAAGGTCATCGACCTGATCGCCCCGTTCGTGAAGGGCGGTAAGATCGGCCTGTTCGGCGGCGCCGGGGTGGGGAAGACGGTCATCATTCAGGAGCTGATTCACAACGTGGCGATGGGCCACGGCGGCCGCTCGGTGTTCTGCGGCGTGGGCGAGCGTACCAGGGAGGGCAACGATCTCTACCTGGAAATGAAGGAGAGCGGCGTGCTCAAGTCCTGCTCGCTCATCTACGGCCAGATGAACGAGCCCCCCGGCGCCCGGCTGCGGGTAGGCCTGACCGGCCTGACGGTGGCCGAGTACTTCCGCGACGTCGAGGGCCAGGACGTCCTGGTGTTCATCGACAACATCTTCCGGTTTACGCAGGCGGGCTCCGAAGTGTCGGCGCTGCTGGGGCGGATGCCGTCGGCGGTAGGCTATCAGCCGACCCTCGCCACCGAGATGGGCGAGCTGCAGGAGCGGATCACCTCCACCAAGAAAGGCTCGATCACGTCGGTGCAGGCGATTTACGTCCCGGCCGACGACCTCACCGACCCGGCACCCGCGACCGCGTTCTCGCACCTGGACGCGACCGTGGTGCTGTCCCGTCAGATCTTCGAGCTCGGCATTTATCCCGCGGTGGATCCCCTCGCGTCGTCGTCGCGCATCCAGGACGCGCAATACCTCGGGGAGCGTCATTACAAGGTGGCCGTCGAGGTGCAGCGGATCCTGCAGCGCTACAAAGACCTGCAGGACATCATCGCGATTCTGGGGATGGACGAGCTTTCGGAAGAAGACAAGCAGCTGGTGGCGCGCGCGCGCCGGGTGCAGCGCTTCCTCTCCCAGCCGTTCTTTGTGGCCACGCAGTTCACCGGCCTCGAGGGCAAGTACGTGAAGCTCGAGGACACGATCAGCTCGTTCGAGCGGGTGGTGGCCGGGGAGTTCGACCATCTCCCGGAGCAGGCTTTCTACATGGTGGCCGGGATCGACGAGGCGCTGGAGCAGGCGAAACGTCTGGCCACGAGCTGAGTGATGCACGTCACCGTCGTTTCGCCCGAGCAAGCGGTATTCGATGGGGCCGCCGACGCGGTGGTCGCGCCGGCGTACGACGGCCAGATAGGTATCCTGCCGCGTCACGCCCCGTTCCTCACGTTGCTCGGAACGGGCGTGTTGCAGGTGCGTCAGGGGAGTGCGTCGAGCCGGTTCCGCGTGGCGGGAGGATTCCTCCAGGTGGTGGGGGGGGGCGACGCGGTCCGGATCGTGGCCGATCGGGTCGAGGCGGCTTGACAGATCCGCACATCGCTTTTAGCGATGTGCGGTCTTGAAACGGCCCTGCGCCCCTCACACTTCCTCGGAGGCTTTGTATGCGGCAGCTGATCGGCAGTATCCTGCTCCTCGCCGCCGTCGGGCTGGCCCCGGCAGAGCTCGCGGCGCAGCGGCGCCCGGCCGCCCGCCCCGCGGCCTCCCGTGCGGCCCGTCCGTCGTTCGGGGTGCAGCTCAACTGGAGCAGCGATGTCGATTTCGGGATCGGCGGCCGGGGCGTGTTCCCCCTGGAATCCCTGTTTCCCAAGACGCCGCTCGATGGCATTGTCTCCTTCGACTACTTCTTCCCCAGCGTGCCCGCCGGTGTGAGCGCGCATTACTGGGAGATCAACGGCAACGTCGCGTACCGGTTCACCGTACCGGCGCGGAGCAGCTTTCGTCCGTACGCGGGCGGCGGCTTGAACATCGCGCACGCGTCCGCCGGCCCGTCCGGCGGCACCAGCGTCTCCGCGACCAAGGCGGGCCTCAACCTGCTCGGTGGTACCACGTTCAAGTTGAAGAGCAGCTCGCTCGTCCCGTTCGCCGAGGCTCGCGGGGAAGTGGGTGGTGGCAAGACGTTCATCCTCACGGGTGGCGTTCGCTTCTGATTCGGCAGTCACGGGTGGCGTTCGCTTCTGATTCGGCAGTCTGTCGCGGCCCGTCCACTTCGTGGGCGGGCCGCGTCGCTTTGGGGCTGGGGAACGATGGCCGCCCCGCTGGGTACCTGACTCACGTCGACCGGAATCGAAGCGAAGGAGAGAAAAAAATGCGACGTGAGGTGATGGTGCTGGTCGCGCTGCTGGCAGGGGCTCTCCCCCAAGCGGCCCAGGCGCAGGCGACGGGTGTACCGTCGTTCAATGCGCCCTATCGGGCGTTCCAGCGCTCCGAGCTGGGCGCGGTGTTCAGCTTTCCGGAGGGGGGCGGCACCGCGTTCGAAGGCGTGTACCGCTACGCACACGGCAAGTTCGATATCGGGTTGCGCGGCGGGTTCTTCTCTCCCGGCAACGGCGCCAGCACCGTCGTCCTGGCGGGGGTCGAAGCGCGGCAGCGCGTGATCACGCACACCGTGGACTTCCCGCTGGACGGTGCGCTCATGGTCGGCGCGGGCGCCAACCTGGTGAGCGGCGGTTCGGCGCTCATCATCCCGGCCGGACTGTCGCTCGGCCGGCGCATCGATCCGCAGGGATCCACCGTGAGCATCGTGCCGTACGTGCAGCCGACGTTTGCGTTCATCGTCGGCGATTTTCCGTCCGATCTGGTGTTCGGGTTCGGCGTCGGCGCGGACTTTCGGCTGTCGCGTGTGCTGGACGCGCGCCTCTCCGGCGGGTTGGGCGACCGGCCGCTCACCGGCGTGTCGATTGGCGCCGTGTGGGTGCACTAGACCGACACAGATTGACTTGCCGGGCCGCGGTTCCTACCGTTGGCTCGGCTCATGGGACGCCGCCCGTGGTGCGCGAGTGAACTCGCGGCTCGGCATCTGCCCGTAAACGGGCGTGCACTTGCCGCTTCAGCGGTACTGCCGAGTCGCGGCTTGAGCCGCGGATCACTCGCGGCGTCCGAGCAAGGTTCTGGTTCACCGAAACCAAGTTGCAGAGAGGGTATCTATGAAGCGCGCAATGTTGATGCTGGGATTGATGGCATTGCTGGTGACGCCCGCCGTGGCGCAGTGGCTGGGCGAGCCGGTGTGGAACAGCCCTTCGGGCGGCACCGGCGTCACGATCAGCGGCGATTACGCACACCCGAACGCCGACTACGGGAAGGGGAATACGTGGGGCGGTCGCGCGTCGCTGGGCATCGGCACGATCACCCTGACGGCCGGCGTGGCTAGCTGGAAGCCCGACCTCGCCACCGAGAGCTTCACCTCCATCGGCGGGAACGCGGCGTTCCGGCTGATTGGTGGCAGCTTGTTGCCGTTCTCCCTGAACCTGCAGGTCGGCGCGGCTCGCACCGACTCCGCCAATTCCAAGCCCGCCCAGACCGCGGTCACGGGCGCGGTAGGGTTCAGTGTTCCGCTCCCGACGCCGGGAATCAGCATCGAGCCGTATTTCTCTCCGGGCATCCGGTATCGTAGTGTGAGCGGCCTCGGGAACAGCACCGAGTTCGGCTACGTGTTTGGGGCCAACCTGAGCTTCGGCCTCGTCGGGGTACACCTCGCCTACGACAACGAGAAAGTGAAGGGCGGCGGCAGCCGGCGTGTGTTCGGCGTTGGAGCCCACGTGGACTTCCATCTCCCGCTCGGCATGTGAGCCGCTGAGCCAGAGAGCATTGACTCGCCGGGGCGCGGTTCTTACCGTTGCTCCGTCTCCGTCGGACCTTGCGCCCTGGTCCCCCACGGTTTTTCCCAACGTTAGAGGGGGTACCTATGACGCGCGCAGCCTTGACATTCGGATTGCTATTGCTGGCGACGCCCGCTGCGGCCCAGTGGCTGGGCGAGCCGACCTGGAACCACCCCAACGCGGGTTCGGGTTTCACGATTTACGGGGATTACACCAAGCCGAACAGTGACGTGGGGGGAGGGAACGCCTTCGGTGGCCGGGTGGCGCTCGGGGCCGGCGTCTTCACCTTGACGGGCGGGGTATCGTCCTGGAAGTCCGACCTCTTCAGCGACCGTATAACCACCATCGGCGGGACGGCCACGTTCCGGTTGATCGGCGGCAGCCTCATCCCGGTCGCCGTGAACCTGCAGCTGGGTGGCGGTCACAGTATGGAGATCACGTCCACCACGACCACTGTGCCGGTGCAGACCATGGGGGTCGCCGCAGTGGGTGTCAGCGTCCTCCTGCCCACGCCGGTCGTGAGCGTCGAGCCGTACGTCTCGCCCGGAATGCGGTATCACCATTTCTCAAACGTGGCGCCGGGCGCGCCGGACCACGAGACCAACTTCGGGTGGGTGATCGGCGGTAACCTCGGGTTCGGCCCGATCGGAATTCACCTCGCCTACGATTCAGAAAAGTTCAGCGACGGGAAGACGCACAGCGTGTTCGGGATGGGCGCCAGCATCGGGCTCCGGCCGTCCGGGCCGTAAGCTGGGTTCACAACCTGGACGGAAGCCGCTACCTTTGGGGCGCGCCATTCCCCGGTGTGCCGCGTCCGTTTCCAGGAGCTATGTGATCCGTTTTCTCGTTTCGCGGGGGTCGGTCCTCGTGCTGGCCCTCACGCTGAGCGGCTGTGCGCTCACGCTGGACTCGGGCCACCTCGGCGTCCCGGTCTCGCTCGCCGGCAGCGCGCAACGCCCGGATTCCGGCACGCCGTTTCGCGTGACGAAGCACGCGGTCTATATGCTACTGGGCCTGGTGCAGGTGACGCAACCGAATCTCGAAGACGTCCTGGCGGGGCAGGTCAGCACCGGTGCGCGCATCACCAACCTGCGCGTCAAAGCTCGGAGCCGCTGGAGCGATCTGCTCATCACCGGCCTGACGCTGGGGCTGGTCGTGCCGCGGTCGGTGACGTTCGAAGGAGTTGTGGTAGGACAATAGGTTTGGGGAGGTTGGAGGAGGTTTGAGGAGGTTGCCCCGCATACGTCCCAACCTCCGCTAGCCTCCCCCAACCTCCTCAACCTCCCCCAACCAGCTTCTTGACCAGCGCTGTCGTGCGCTCTGCCGCGCCTCGCCCCTCCCGCACCAGCCGCTTCCCTGCAGCACAGCGTCGCGTCGCGGCTCATGTGCCAATGGGGGCCCACCGCCACCGGCACCCCGAACACCGCCGGCTCGAGCACCGAATGCAGTCCCGCCCGGTGGTAGCCGCCGCCCACGAACGCGACGTCAGCGAGCGCATACAGATCCGCGAGGATCCCCACACGGTCCACGACGATCACCGACGCGGAGGACGTGGGCTCCACTTGTGACAGCCGGACGGGGCGGGGCAAGCCGACTCGCGCGGCGGCCTGCGCGATGCCGGCGAGGTGGTCGGGGTTGGGCTCGTGCGGCGCCAGGACGAGGCGCGCGCTGGGCACCTGGGCGAGCAGGTCCACGAACGCCGGGAGCACGACCGCCTCGTCGGAGGGCCAGGTGGAGCCGGCCACGATGGTGAATGTGCCGGCGGGCGCGATGGCGAGACGCGCGAACGGATCGCGCGAGCGGTCGAACCGCTCCGCCCGCTCGGCGACGCTGTCGTACCGGGTGTCTCCCGTCACCTCGATGGCCCCGGGGCGCGCGCCCAGCTGCTCGAGCCGCCGGCCGTCCGCTTCGCTGATGGTGCCGATGCGCTCGAGCGCGCGGTATGCGGGCTCCGCCCAGCCGCGCGCCGGCCACCGCAGCCGCGAGCTGTGCGGCGCGACCGTGGCGGAGATGAGGCCCAGCTTCACACCGCGCTGTGCCGCCGCGAGCGTGAGCTCGGGCCACACATCGAGCTTGGAGAATACCAGCGCCGCTGGCTGGAGCGCGTCGAGCACGCTCTTCACTTCGGCCGGGCGGTCGAGCGGCAGGTAATCCGTGACGTCGACCGGCAGGGTGCGCGCCAGTCGCTCGGCGGAAGGAGAGAAAAAGGTATAGGCGAGCTGCCAATGCGGCGCCTCGGCGCGCACGGCCTCGAGCACCGGCTTCGCCTGCAGGCCCTCGCCCACCGAAGGCGCGTGCACCCACAGCAGCGGGCGGTTGGGATCGCGGTGCGCCCGCGCCCAAGCGGCCAGCCGCTCGGTCACCCCGCGGCGCGCATCGAGACCGCGGGCGAGCTTCTTGTCGAAGCGCGCCGCGAACGGCAGGGCGCGGTGCGCGAGCCCGATGATGAGCCGATATATGAAGGAAGGGCGCGCCCTCCCCATCAGCGCGCGGCCGCCGTCTTGCTCTGGTAAATCGAGTCCAGCACGGCCCGGAACACCGAGACCGGAGCCGCGCCCTCGAGCAGGGCGCCCTCGATATAAAAGGTAGGCGTACTGGTGGCGCCCGAACGCCGCGCGCGCTCGGCGTCCGCCCGGACGTCGGCAGCGGCGGCCCCGGACGCGACGCAGCGGGTGAGCCGTGCGCGGTCGAGACCCGCCGAGTCGCCGAGCGCGAGGAGAAAGGCTCGGGGCGAGGCGAGGGCAGCCCACTGGTCCTGGTGGCGGAACAGCAAATCGTGCATCGGCCAAAACCGCTGCTGCCGGGCGGCGCACAGCGCGACCTCGGCGGCCGCGGCGGCGTTCTTGTGCAGGCTCGTCAGGGGCAGGTTGATGTACACGAAGCGCACTTTGCCCGGCTGGATGTACTCGCGCTCGAGCACCGGCATCGTGGCGAGGGCGAACTCGCGGCAATAGGGACACTGGAAATCCGACATCTCGTACACGGTCACGGGCGCGTCCGCGCTGCCCTTGGTCCGGGCGGCGATGGGGTCGGGGTGGGGGTCGGGCGTCTGGTGGAGTCCCGGGCGGGGGCGAGGGCCCGGCAGGGTGACCAACCACGCGGCGGCAACGAGGAGAGCACGGATCATGAGGGGTTTCTGGCGACCAACCATAGTCGGTCCCGAGAGGTGGCGCCACGGCGGTAACGTTCCACAATGCAACCATTGTCAGGACCCGGTCCGCTCTAGCGCGCCCGCGTAAATGGTGATATAAAAAGCGCGTTAGCCGTTGGACGTAGGTGCAGTGCGCCGTTGCAACACCGGACCGCCAGTTCCCTTCATTCTCAGCGCGGTTCTCGCGCTACCGGCCCTGCTCGCCGCGCAGGAACCGGTGACCATCACCGGCAAAGTCACGAGCGACGCTGGCCAGCCCTTGGGGCAGGTCGAAGTCGCCATCCCGGCCATGGGGCTCGGTGCCCTGAGCAAGGACGACGGTCGCTACACCATCGTCGTGCCGGGCGCACGGGTCTCAGGCCAGACCGTGACGATGGTGTCGCGGCGCCTGGGCTACAAGTCGCAGAGCGCCCAGGTCACCCTCAGCGCGGGAGGCGTGACGCACGACTTCGTGCTTGCGGCCAACCCGCTGCAGCTGGGCGAGGTGGTCGTGACCGGTGCTGGCACGTCGAGCTCGACCGAGAAGCTCGGCAGTGTTCGCAACAGCGTCTCGTCCGATCTGATCTCGAAGGCGGGCGAGACCAACATGGTGCAGTCACTCGCCGGCAAAGCCCCCAACGTCACCGTGATCCAGCAGTCCGGCGACCCCGGGGCGAGTTCGTTCATCAACATCCGCGGCATCAGCACGCTGCTCGGCTCGAACCAGCCGCTGTTCGTGGTGGACGGTGTGCCGACAGACAATTCGACGTTCTCCACCTCGAATTTCAACGCGACCGATGACGGTGGCGGCACTCTGGCCCAGGGCGGGCAGACGGAAGGGACGGTCAATACCAACCGTGCGGCCGACATCAATCCGAACGACATCGAGTCGGTCGAGATCCTGAAGGGCCCCGCGGCGAGCGCGATCTACGGCGCGCGGGCGGCGGCGGGCGTGGTACTCATTACCACCAAGTCCGGTCGCTCCGGTGCGACGCATTTCACGTTCCGATCGTCCACCTCGTTCAACGACATCAACCACGTCTACCCGCTGCAGACGAGCTTCGGGCAGGGCACTGGGGGGACCCACGCCGACACGTCCGTGGGCGGGCAGTGCGACCAGGCTGGCGCCGGCGTCTGCGGGCGCAGCTGGGGCCCGGCGATTCCCGCCGGTGCCACGGTGTACGACCACGCCAACGACATCTACCGGGTCGGCCACACTCTGGACAATGGCTTCTCGGTATCGGGTGGTAACGACCGCACGACATTCTATCTGTCGGGCGACTACAACCACGACCAGGGCGTGATCATCGGCCCGAACAACCTCTTCTCCCGGACCACGGTGCGCTTCAAGGGGACGCACCGCGTGATCGACAACCTGAAGCTGGGCGCGGACCTATCGTTCGCCGATTCGCGGGGGCGCTACATCCAGCGCGGCAACAACACCAACGGCATCCAGCTGGGTGATCTGCGCACGCCGCCCGACTTCAACAACCAGCCCTACGTTGTTCAGACCAACGCCGGGCCGCAGCAGCGCGGGTACCGGTTCCAGCACCCCAATGACAACACGCTGGGCGAAGACCGGACGTTCGACAACCCGTTCTGGACGGCCTTTCAATCGCAAAACACGTCCAACGTCGGCCGCGTGTATGGGAACATGAACGCCGAGTACCTGCCGGTCGCTTGGCTGAAGATCAACTACACGCTGGGGGCGGATTACTGGACCGACGAGCGGCTCGAGGGGTGCGCCGTCACGTCGTCGGCTCCGTGCATCAAGGGGCGGGTGGTCGAGGGAAAGATCGTGAACTATGGAATCGATCACAACCTCACTGCCACCGCGACCTATTCGCTTAACCCAGACTTCGCTGGAACCGTCACGATCGGGCAGAACCTGGACACGCGTAACAACCGGCAGATCGGGACCGTGGGCCGCGACCTCGTGGCACTCCAGCCGTTCAAGCTCTCGAACACCGTAAAGCAGGATCTGCCGCTCGATCAGGAGACCGTGATTCACGACGCTTCGTGGTTCGGCCAGGCCACGCTCGATATCAAGAGCCAACTGTACTTGTCGGCGGCGTTGCGGAACGACGGCTCGTCTACGTTCGGGCGGTCCAACCTGCGCAGCTGGTTCCCGAAGGGGAGCGCCGCGTGGGAGTTCACGAAGGCGATCGGCGAGCAGTCGTGGCTCTCGTACGGCAAGGCGCGCGTCGCCTACGGCGAGGCTGGCCAGGAGCCGCTGCCGTACCTGACCTCGCAGACCTTCACCAGCGGCCTCGTCGGCGGGATTTCGCAGGGTACGGGAAACACGCCGACGCAGAATGGCATCGGCGGCCTGGTGACCCGGTCGGAGCTGCGGCCGGCGCAGACGCTCAAGCCCGAGCGCTCCAAGGAGTTCGAGGCCGGCCTGGACCTCGGGTTCTTCAAGGATCGGGCCGATGCGAGCATCACCTGGTACAACAAGAAGTCGTCCGACATCATCCTGCTGCAGCCGCTCAATCCCTCCATTGGGTTCTTCCAGGAGGGCGCGAACGCCGCCACGATGCGGAACCGTGGCTGGGAGGCGTCGCTGAACGTGCGGCCCCTGCAGAAAGCGGACTATGGCTGGGAAGTCGGCCTGCAGTGGGCCCGCAACCGCAACACGGTGCTGTCGCTGGGCGGCGAGCAGTTCATCTCGATCGGGGATTTCAATAACCAGGTCGCGATGGTAGGCCAGCCGATCGGCGTCTACCTGGGCAGCGGCTTCTTGCGGTGTGGCGTCTCGTCCGATGCCAACGTGGTGGATGGTGCCAGCGGAACCACGACGCTCGGGGCGGTGTGCGCCGGCAAGCCGAAGGGCGCAATGTACATCGGGCTTGACGGCTACCCCCAGCAGGACGCGGATCCGCGCATCGTGCAGGACCCGAACTACAATTGGACCGGCAGCGTGCGGTCGTCGTTCCGCTTCCGCAAGCTGCAGATTTCCGGCCTGCTCGACATTCGGCATGGTGGGCAGATCTGGAACGGTACCAAGGGTGCACTCTGGAGCTACGGCACGCACGGGGACACCCAGGTGCGGGCCGCGTGCACCAACCGCAACGACCCGACGTCATGCACCGGGAACCCCAAGGTCTTCGGACAGGGAGGCTGGTACGACGGTCCAGTGACCGGCCCGGGCGCCGGTCAGACGGTGGCCATCGGCGAGTACTTTTACCGCAACGTGGTCGGCTGCCCGTTCATCGGGATCGACGAGCCGTGCATCGAGGACGGTGGCTTCGTCAAGCTGCGCGAGCTGTCGGTGAGCTACACGCTGGACGCGCCGTGGGTACAGCGTTCGCTCGGGTTCTCGAGCATCGACGTGCGCGTCTCGGGGCGCAACCTCAAGACGTGGACGAACTACACCGGCTACGACCCGGAGACCAACCTCGGTGGGGCGATTTCGGCCGGGGCCGGAGCGGGCGGCGTAGACTATTTCAATAATCCGCAGACACGCTCGTTCGTGTTCTCGGTCACCTTGAACCACTAACCCCGAGGAGATCGACATATGCGTCGCACTACCAATGTCGCGCTCGTGTCACTGGGGCTGCTCCTCGGGACGGCGGGCTGTGACTCGTTCCTTACCGGAGACAAGCTTTCGCAGGACCCGAACCGGCCCACGATCGCCTCGGCCCAGCAGCTGTTCATCGGCGTGCAGGCCGGGCAGTTCGCGTTCCAAGAAGGCACCGTGGCCATGATGATGTGCGAGTGGGTCCAGTCCTGCTCGGCGGGCAATTCGCGGTTCGTGCAGCAAGCCGCCCAGTACGTGTTCAACGAGACGTCGAACATCGCCGCCAACGGCGGTGACTGGATCAACGCATACGCCGGCGGCGGGCTGGTCGACATCAAGAGGTTGGAAGACGCCGTCGGGGCCGCCAACGACTCTGTGTGGCTCGGGATCACGCAGATCTGGGAAGCGCTCACGATGGGTACGGTGTCTTCGATGTGGGGTGATGTTCCCTACAGTGAAGCGGTCTCGGGGAAGACGTCGCCGGTGCTCGACGACCGGTTCGTGATCCTCGGCAACCTCCAGACGTTACTCACGACCGCGATCGCAAATCTGCAGAAGACCGGTACCGGCCCAGGTGTCAACGACCTCGTATTCGGCGGCGACGTTGCCAATTGGACCAAGGCGGCCTGGACGCTCAAGGCCCGCTATTACATGCAGACGGCCGAGTCGCTTCCGGCGACGGCATACACCGCGGCTATCGCCGCGGCGCTGAACGGTATCAGTGATCCGACGGGGGCGAGTGACTTCTCGTCGTTCCACACGACGGCCACCTCCGAGCGGAACATGTGGACGCAGTTCCAGACCAGCTCGGGGTTCGGCACCGACCTGGAAGCCGGGCAGGAGCTGGTGAACATTCTGAAGGCGCGCAACGATCCGCGGTTGGCAAAGTACTATTGCAAGGCCACGACCGCGGCCTGGAAGACCGCTAAGTACAAGACCAACGGGGCAATCCTCGACCCGAATGGCAACATGGAGCAGGTCACCGCGGTGACGCTGGACAGCATGTCCGGCGCTGCCCAGCCGGTCTGGCCGACGCTCGCCGGCGCACCGACGGTGGATAACCATGTCACATGGATCAACCGGGGCTTGCCCTACGTCGGGGATGACTTCAACACGCCGCCGCCGCCACCGGTCTCCAACTTCACGTGCCTGCCGCCGCGTTTCCAGGCTGACGCGCGCATCCCGTACGTCGGCTACGTCGAGAACCAGCTGATCCTGGCGGAGGCGTATCACTCCCAACCGACGGCCGACGATGCCTCGGCCCTCACGCATCTGAACAACGCGCGGTTTACGGTGCCGCTCCCGGCGCTAGTGGGCATCACGGGGGCCGCGCTGCTGGACTCGATCATGATCGAGAAGTACGCAGCCATGTACCAGAACATCGAGTCGATCAACGATTACCGGCGGACCTGCATCCCGAACCTCACGCCGTCGAAGAATTCGCAGAATTTCCGGAACGTGCCCGGGCGGTTGTTCTATCCGCAGAACGAGCGGAACGTCAATACCAACGTCCCGGATCCGAGCGTCCAGCTTGCCACTCATGGATTCCGCAACAAGGGTGATGTGCTGGCCTGCACCGTCCAGGGCGTGCCATGAGGGACTCACGGTAGCAAGGGCAGGGCTTGGCGTGCGAGATGACGTGCTTGGTGGTATGATTGGGGGGGCGGATCGCTGGTCAGGATCCGCTCCCCCGCACGCTTGGGGACTCGAGCGAGTGTGGAGGAGAGCCATGAGCTCACGCCTCGTCCTTTTGGTGGTCGCCGTGTCGTTGCAGGCGGGTTGCTACAACTACCTGCCGCTTAGACGCTCGAGCTTGGTACCGTCGACCTACCTGGCGGTAATGCTCACGGAATCCGGATCCGAGGAGCTCGCGCCGTACATCGGCCCCAACGTCCTGATCGTCCGGGGCCGGTTCCTGAGTGGGACCGATCGGGGGCTCGTGCTATCGGTCCTCGCTGTGGAGAGCCGACGCGGGGAAGTGCTGGAGTGGAAGGGGGAAACGGTGACGGTGCCGGGAGAGTTCGTCCGCTCGCTGGAAGAGCGGAGGCCGGCGACGGGCAAGACGATGCTGCTCGCCGGAGCGTCGCTGGCGGGATTCTTCGCGGCGTATGCGGCGTTCGGGCCCGGTGTAGGAGGAACGACGTCCGGGGGCGTTGGGACGGGACCCGCGCCGCGCTGATGGCGAAACCGCCCGCTCGGTGGGGCAGGATAGGGAGGTCTCATTATGACGAGTGCTTGGTCTGCGCGTAGCACGGTGCTGGCTGCGGTGCTTTGCCTCACGGCAGGATGCTACAACTACAACCCGCTCACGACGCCCAGCCCCGAGCCGGGGAGCTATCTGGCCGTGAGGCTCAACGATGCGGGCTCCGATGAGCTGGCCCGGTATCTCGGACCCAGCGTGTTCGTGGTGCGGGGCCGCTACCTGGGGCCGAGCGACCAGGGAGGCCTGCTCGTGTCGGTGTCGTCGGTCGAGACGAAGCGGGGCGTCGGGTACTCGTGGGAGGGTGAAACGGTCACGCTCCCCACCGACGCGATCGCCTCGCTGGACGTGCGGCAGCTCTCGAAGGGGCGGAGCCTGCTGTTGGCGGGCGTCGGCGCCGGCGGGTTGGTCGCCACGACACTGGCGTTCTCGCTGCTCGGCGGCGGCACCGCGCTCGGCCCCGGCAGCGGTCGTCCATCGAAGCAGTAGCGCCACTCAGTACACCCCGACGCTCGAACGGCGCAGGTCCGTCTCGAGCGTCCACTCGATGTACTGGCCGCGCTGCACGACGAGAATGTCCGTGCGCGCGGAGGCATCGCTCCCGATCGCATCTCCATAGAGTCGGATCTCTCGCGCCTGGCCGAGCAACCGCGCCGGGAGGAAAAACACCGCGGACGACGACCCTGTCACCGTCCCGACCCGCGTCTGCAGACCGTCATGTTGGACATAGACGACCACGTCCAGATAGTTGTGGTTGGTCACGCTGAGCGCGATTTCGCCTTCGGGGACGTCGATTGCGGGCGAGGGGGCCTTGCTCTCGCGGTTGAAAATGAAGCACGCGGGCGCGGCGAGGAGCAGCACGGCGAGCGCCGCCGGAAGGCGCAGGGCGTGGAGACGGTTCGAAGCCATGGGGTTCGCGAACGTAGCACCGGCCCGGGACCCACGAAAGGACGCCGCGGGCCATGACAAATCCCGGACAGCGAGCGCGCTGTCGACAGCACGCTACGTTCCCGTTTGGAACGGCCGTTCACCTTGCGGCTCTCTAACGCGAGCGGCAGCTTAGCCGAGCCGTTCCACTTTTCCCTTCACCGTCATAGGAGGGTGGCACATGTGCCACACTTGGTGCGCAGGTCATCGATCTTCCCCGCCCCCGGCCGTCGTCTCTTCCCGCGCGCGATGGAGATGTAGTCGCCGGTAGGCCGTCGGAGCTGGCCTACCGGATTCCCGCTCGACCGTCTCACCGCGCTGCTCCGCGGGCGCGACAGCGTGCGCCCGCGCCGGCCGGATCCCGTTCAAAGACCCTTTGGATGAGGACACGCTCCATGAACGCATTTCGTATTCGCCCATTGCTCGGCATCGCGGCAGTGATCCTGTTAGTCGCGGGTGTCGTCGCCGAGCCGGTGCAGGCCCAGCAGGGTACGGTGGCTGGGCAGATCACGGACAAGTCGAACCAGCAGCCGGTGCCGGGGGCCGCGGTGATCATCAGCGGCACCAGCCTGCAGGGACGCACCAGCCGCGAAGGGCGCTACACCATCACCAACGTGCCCGCCGGCCGGTACAGTGTGCAGGTGCGTTTGATCGGATACGCCACGGCGACCCAACCCGTGACCGTGGCAGCTGGTGAGACCGCGACCGCGGACTTCGCCCTGACAGCCGCGGCCGTACCGCTCGACGCCGTTGTTGTCTCGGCCACCGGGCAGGAGCAGTTGAAGCGTGAGCTTGGCAACAACGTCGGCACCATCGACGCCGCCAAGGTCGCGCAGCAAGTGTTGCCGACGAACGCCGCGGATCTGCTCAATTCGCGGGTCCCAGGCGTCGAGGTGATGCAGAGCGGCGGCACGACCGGTACGGGGTCCCGCGTCCGGATTCGCGGTTCCACGAGCTTATCGCTGCGGAACGAGCCGATCGCGACGGTGGACGGCGTTCGAGTGGACAACACGGCCAACGCCGACGGCAACCTCGGCGTGGGCGGCCAGGCGCCGTCTCGCTTGAACGACTTCAACCCCGACGACTTCGAAGCTGTGGAGGTCGTGAAGGGTCCCTCCGCTGCGGCGCTGTATGGCACCGATGCAGCCAACGGTGTGATCCAGTTCCGCACGAAGCAGGGGCGGCCCGGGCCCACGAAGTGGACCGCGTACGCCGAAGGCGGGACGCTCAACGATCGGGCCGACTGGCCCGCGAACTTCTTCTCGAGACGGGCCAGCGGCACGTCGTGCCGGCTGACGTCACAGGCGGCGGGAGCTTGCACCATCGTCGGAGTGGACAGCTTCAATCCGCTCAAGCAGAACTCGCCGTTCCGCCAAGGGGTGCGACAGCACTACGGATTGAGCGCATCGGGCGGTACAGAGGTCACGACCTTCTACGTCTCCGGGGATTTCCAGCGGGAGAAGGGCATCTACGAGTCGAACGACCTGAAGAAGACGAGCCTGCGCGCGAACATCCGCAACCAGGTGAGCCGACTGATGGACCTCACGGCCACGGTTGGGTACGTCACGAGCAACCTGGCGCTCCCGCAGAACGATAACAACGACCAGGGGATCGCGTCGAGCGGGTTGCTCGGCTTCCCGTGGGACACGATAGCGCCCACGGGGAACCCGGCTAATCCGTCGCTTCCCGCCATAAAGGGCGGCTACCGCTTCCTCACGCCCACCCAGGCCAACCTGATCTCGACTACGCAGCGGGTCGAGCGTTTCACCGGCGGCCTGAACGTCAACTTCCGCCCGGCGAGCTTCCTCGCGATGCGGGGAACCGCGGGGTACGATATCACCAACCAGGGTGATAACGAGCTGACCCCACCCAATGTGATCCCGCTCGACCAGTCGCGATTGGACGGCAACGCATTCCAGTATCGAGCACAGATCTTCTCCTACACGGCGAACTTTGCGACGACCGCCTCGTTCCGCCTGTCACCGATCATCACGTCCAATACCACGGTGGGCGTCCAGTACTACAAGAACGTCTACCAGCAGACGCAGGCGTCGGGCCGGAAAGTGGTCGCGGGCACCACGGCCCTTGGCGGAGTGGTCGTGCCGACCGTGGGGGACACGACCGCGCCCGCCGTGACCCTGGGCGGCTATGTCCAAGAGGAAGTCGGCCTGCGCGACCGACTGTACATCACTGGGGCGCTGCGTGCCGACAAGCACTCGGCGTTCGGCACCAACTTCAGCGACATCATCTACCCGAAGCTCTCCGGCTCGTGGGTGATCTCGGAGGAGCCGTTCTTCCCCCACCCCAGCTGGCTAGGCAGCGTGCGGCTTCGGGCGGCGTGGGGCAAGTCCGGCCGGGCGCCGGGGGTGCTTGACGCGTTGCAGTTCTTCCGGCCAGTGGCCGTGGCAGTCAACGGCACCGACGCTCCCGGCATCACCATCGGAGGAGCGGGCAACGCCAATCTAAAGCCCGAGCAGACCCGGGAGATCGAGGC
>WNFT01005812.1_pt1 | contig 19279 bp, 18 predicted proteins | sample 5400191 | NCBI WGS metagenome assembly WNFT01 (sample SAMN13153359, study PRJNA577476) | soil metagenome | isolation source: 80 cm saprolite under Madrone tree | place: USA:California | collected 2016-06-14 | reverse complement strand
AGTTTCACAACATCTTTCGTTGTTGCTGCTTCGTCCGTAGGAGCCTGAAGGCGATTGCCTTTTTGGTCTTACCCCGCGTCCACAGCCAAGTTTGCGTCCTCGTCTGAGCCAATACCGTTGACGGCTTGATCAACCAGCCCGATCAAGCGAAGGGCTTCGTACAAGATGTTCAAGGCCGCGTTGTGGTCACGATCCTGCGAGAATCCATAGTAGGCACACGTGGGGTTCTGGCAAATGAAGATACGATCAGAGAGATCCATCGCTTCCCATTTCCACCCACAACCATGGCAGGTCTTACTCGATGGAAAGAAACGCCCCGCCTTGATGACCTGTCCACCGCGCTGTTGCACCTTGCTCGTCAAGAGGTTCAAAAGTTTGCCCAGAGCAGCATCAGAGAACGAGCGGGATAAGCGCCTGTTCTTGAGTAGTCCTTTGATGTTGAGGTCTTCAATGCCAATGATCCCGTAGCAGGTGGCGAGTCGTGTAGTTAACTTGTGGAGCACATCATCTCTCATGCAGGTGATCTGATAGTGCAGTCGAGCGACCTGGCGGCGGGCTTTCTCACGGCTCTTTGATCCCTTGACTCGTCGATGGAGGCGTTTGTTGGCCTGACGCAGCTTACCCAACGCCGTTTTGAGGAAGGCTTGGTTCTCGTATTCCTCTCCGGTGCTCAAGGTTGCCAGTCGGTTGAGGCCCACATCGATGCCTATGGCGGGAATATGTGGGTGCGGTGCATCTGGTTGCGTCTCTGGAAGTTCGACGGTAATGCTTGCAAACCACCAATCGGCGATTTTGGTGATACGTGCGCCTGTCACCTTCCCGTTGAAGCGAAGGTTCTCTGCCATATTCACCCATCCCAGTTTGGGTATCCAGAGACGATGATCACCCAGCTCGAATTGATCATTGGCAAGATAGAACGATGCGCGAGAGCGTTTTTTGCTTTTGAACTGGGGCCGACCTTTCTTTTTCCCGTTCTTCAGTCCTTTAAAGAACGCAGTAAACGCCTTTCCCAGATCGAGAAAGGGCTGGTCTGAGGCGTTTTTCGTCACCTCCCAAGTCCAGGGGAATTGTTCCCTCCTGATCTCATTGAACTGCTTCTTGAGTTTCAATGCCGTCGGTTTCTCGCCTGCTTCATACTGTCGATCCCACTCCGCAAGTGCCCAGTTCCACACGAAGCGGGCGGTTCCTGCGGCCCTGGCAAAGTAGTTGGCTTGCTCAGGAGTAGGATTCAGTCGGATTTTGTGCGCTTTGATCATCGCTTCCCATCCTTTCGCAAAACAGCCGCTCGAATGGCGTTTTTGTGGGAACGCAGGCCATCAAGTCGAGCAGAAAAAACCGTGACAATGGCAAGCAAATCCCTCACCAGTTCTTCTTCTGGTGAGAATGATTCGTCATTAATGACCGTAATATCGGTTCCATGACGTTCGCAAAAGTGCTCAAACCAGTCGTAGCCGAAGCGGACAAAGCGGTCCTGGTAGGCGATGATCAGGCGACGAACCTGACCCAGTTCGATTTGCTCAACGACCTCATTGAATCCTTTTCGTTGGTAGTTAAGCGCAGAACCGATATCTTCCATCCACTGATCCACTTTAATGTGATGTTCGAGGCAGTAGGCCCGAAGCGCTTCTTTCTGGGTAGCGAGCTCTTTCTTTTGCGAAGGGGAGGACACGCGAGCATACGCAATCACTTTGCCTTGCTCGGAGGAGATCAAACCACGATACTGCAAATATTGTTCATGCGTGTAGTATCGCCGATTCGTGGGGCTGCGGAAGGCAGGCAGGATGCCTTGGCGATCCCATTTCTGCAAGGTATTGACTGACTTTCCAATCAGCTTCCCGAATTGTTTGGGTGAATATGTATGCTCCATGCATACATTTTAACACATCCTCATTTTCTTTTCAATACTGTTGAAACCTCTATCCACGAGGAACAAGTCCGGCAGAGGTTCATGCTCGCGTGATACAATGGATGTGAACTCGATATTTGTGTCGCGCGAAAGGCTGCATCTGCCACGATAAAAGGCTTTTTAAGCTCCGTGATTACTGAAGGATAGAGAAACATGCATGAAACGCTAGCATCCCTCGTAGAAAGAGCCTTAAATGGTAATCGCCGCCCCCTGGAGTTTTATTTACGAGAACAGAGCCGCTTACCCGGTAAACGTGCAAACCTGGAACTTGCCAATGAGTTGAGCAATCTCCTTGGTGCAGTTGCCTTAGAGTACGCCAAACAAACACGGACCCTATTGACATACCTCATTCGTGATGGTGAAAAGGTAGAGGTCAATACTCCTGGCGAGTTTGTCGTGCTTTGTGGAATTGTAGCTTCAGGTGCATGTGCCGCAGTTCTGCCAGGGTGGCGCGGCGAAATCTTTGAATTACTGAGTCATTATGCTGGCAGTATCTCGTGGCGTGTGCGCGAGGCCGTCTCTATGGCTTTTCAGCAACTCTTGCCTGCCGCTCCTGAAGAAACTATTATCTATTTAATGATGCTGGCTACGGAAGGCAGCAATTTTCAGCAGCGTGCAAGTATTGCCGCCGTTGCCGAACCCCCATTGCTCCATACTCCAGAGATAATTAATGCGGCCTTATCTATTCAACGTATTGTTCTGGAGCGCGTACATACAATTCCCGCCGCCGAACGCAAGCGTGAAGATTTCCGCGCCTTACGCCAGGCCCTGGGCTACACGCTCAGCGTAGTGACGGCGGCCGCTCCCGAAAAAGGTTTTGCTCTGATGCGTCAATGTGCCTCCTGGAACGATCCCGACATCAACTGGGTGCTGCGCGAAAACCTGAAAAAGAAACGCCTGGCGAAATTTGCTGAGCATACCGAGAAGTTATCCAGGATGCTGGCCTGATACAGGCATGAGTCTCTAAATTGTTATATAATGACATCAAGTCATTGAGGGGGCAGTGAATTATGGAGTTAGTTCGTAAGCAAACTTATATCACTCCATCACAGCATAGGGCTGTCAAAAGACTTGCTCAGCAGCAACGAACCACCGAAGCGGAAATTCTACGTAGAGCGCTTGATCAGTTTCTTGCCAGAGAGGGTATCATTGAAACACAGGATCCTTTCGCTGAATTGATTGGTATGTTCGAGGGGCCTGCTGAGGTAGATCATCTTTTATAGTTTTTAACTGAAAGGAGAATCCGCCATTGGCTGCGACAACAACAGCCGATTTTTATAACGGCATGGTTATACGTTATAACAACGACCTGTATACTGTAACTGAGTTCCATCATGTCAGTCCAGGTAACTGGCGCGCCTTCGTACGGGTGCGCTTAAAAAATCTAAAAACCGGGCGTGTAATGGAGCAGCGCTTCCGCGCCGGTGAAGAGATCGAAGCGGTCCGCGTCGAACATCAGAACTGGCAGTTCCTGTATATCGACGGTGACGACTACGTGTTCATGAATACCGAAACCTTTGATCAGCAACCTATTCCCAAGGACATGCTTGGCGACGCCATACAGTTTCTCAAAGAGCAAGATATCGTGGAAATGCTGGTAGATGGCGACAATATCATCGCCGTGGAACTACCAAATTTCTTGGAATTGACGGTAGAGAGTGCCGAGCCGTGTGTACGCGGTGACACAGCAAACAACGTTACCAAGCCCGCGACACTGGAGACTGGGACCGTAATCAATGTCCCCCTGTTCGTGAATCCGGGTGATAAGATTCGTATCGATACACGTACCGGCCAGTATGTTGAGCGCGTGAAGTGAACTACCGCTGAGCTAAAGACTCAGCGGCTTCTTCGGAGGCCCAAGTTCACCAGACTCGCCACCAGAAATGCTGGCAGCGTTCGAGTGGTCATGATACCTGCGGTTGACGCATCAGACTGCTGCTCTATCGCTCGGGTTTAAGTAGGACTGGGGCAAGGTCCGGTGACCCGAGTGCAAAAAGCCACTTGAACAGTGTCGAGATGAAGCCGGATTCCTTGCATGGTCACAGTGCATGGATACGCACGACCCGGCATTTGCCGGAGTTTTTTCCCGGAAGGGATCAGGAGTTGTCGTGATGATGGTTGTATATGTGCTTGCGCCAGACAGGACACCACTCATGCCCTGTACTCCGGTCATTGCACGTTTGTTACTCAAAGATGGAAAAGCAAAGGTGATACGGCGTACACCCTTTACCATCAAGCTGCTTGCTCAAGCAGCAAAGAGCTACACCCAACCGCTTACTCTGGGTGTGGATACAGGCAGTTCCGTCATTGGTTCGGCTGTTGCTGATCAAAACGGACACGTTCTTTATCTTTCTGAAGTGGAGGTTCGCAATGACATCGCTCAAACCATGAAAGAACGAGCAGCCTCGCGTCGGAATCGTCGTCAAAGAAAGACGCGATACCGCCCTGCTCGCTGGTTGAATCGCCGCAACTCCAGCAAAACAGGACGGTTTTCTCCGACCATGCGCAGCAAAATCGAAGCCCATCTGCGTGAAATACGCTTTGTCAAGAGCCTCTTGCCTGTCACCTCTCTTGTGTTGGAAACCGGGACCTTTGATCCTCACGCACTCAAAAGCCCAGAGGTGTCACAAAACAAATGGCGCTATCAGCGTGGCATCAACTACGGGTATGCTAACACAAAAGCATATGTGCTCACTCGCGATACCTACACCTGTCAGCAGTGCCAGGGGAAATCGAGAGATCGGCGTTTAGAAGTGCATCACATTGTCTTTCGCAGCGAGCAAGGAAGCGATGAAGAAAGCAACCTGCTCACGCTCTGTAAGACCTGCCATGACGGCCTCCATGCGGGCAAGATGACGCTGAAACAGCAAGGGAAGAAAAAAGGAACGCTGCTGCATGCAACGCAGATGAACAGCATTCGTCTTCAATTGCTGCGTCTGCTGCAAGTAGAAGAAACATGGGGCTTTGTCACCAAGGAGCATCGCCAACTCTGGAATCTGCCCAAAGAGCATGTTTTTGATGCGGCTGTGATTGCCACCCGAGGACAGCAACCCATCTTCCAAACGACGGCGCTGATCGCAAAGCGATGTGTGTCCGCTGGAGACTACCAGCAAACAAAAGGCATCCGAAGCGAGCAGCGGGTTGTTACCGGAAAGATGGGGGGCTTCCGCAAGTTCGACAAGGTCCGCTACTGTGGTCAGGATTACTTCATCAAAGGCAGAATGAGCACCGGTTATGCAATCTTGATGGACCTGGCTGGGAACAAGGTGGTGCTCAAGCCGATCCCTAAATTCGAGAACATGAAGCGAGTGAGTGCCCGCAGGTCATGGATGATGACACAAAGAACCATTCCCAGTTTCTCATGCTCTCCCACCTAATTTTTGTGTGCAAAGACCGGAAGAACTTCTTAGTGCGCTGTGGAGGAGCAGGGAAACAGATCTTTATACAGTTTGCAATGACACGGGAATGCTGGAAAGAACGAACTGGTTTTCTCGCAAACTGCTTACCGCCTCAAAGTCAATCTCGTCCTCAAATACCATCTCCATGTAGCAAAGTCGTTTGCATGCAGACCGTATCATAACTCTTATCGGATAAAAAGGACACACCGCATTGAATATGCCTGTTCGGAATCAAAATAAAGAGCATCTTGAAACGACAGTTGAGAATCAGTCCAGATTTGCACAACTACAAATAGGGTTAGCCTTTTTCGCATTTACCTTGATCGGAGCTAACGATGGAGCATTCGGCGTACTGATACCGAGCTTGCGCACACATTATGGCATCGACAAAGCCACAGTCGGCCTGCTCTTCCTCATGCAAACCATTGGATATCTCATTGCTGCTTTCAACACGGGGCTGCTCGTGGAGAAATTAGGAAACAGGCGCTTCCTGATACTGGGCACGTTGAGCTTTCTTCTAGGGGCACTGGCTCTTAGTCTCATGGCCCCCTTTGGCATCGTGCTGGTTACAATGCTATTGCTCGGCTTCGGTGTGGCCATTATTGATGCAGGTCTGAATGCATATATTGCCGGTATGCCTCGCAATGCCGCCCTGCTGAATTATCTCCACGCTTTCTACGGTACCGGAGCGTTGCTCGGCCCTCTCATCGCTTCGACGATCCTGACGATCAGGTGGGGGTGGAACAGCGTCTACTTCGTGTGGATTGGCATGAGCCTGATCTTGCTGGTTGGTTTCAGATTGATCTTCGAGAAGGATCAAAGCAGCCAGCGAGCAGAAGGAGCCGCTCAATCTGAGGGCAATATTCTCGTAACCACTCTCAGGCTACCTATCGTGTGGATCGCGGCCCTTTTCCTGCTTGTCTATGTCGGTGCGGAGGTAAGCGTGGGAAGCTGGGTCTATAGTTTTCTGACCGAGGAGAGGCATATTTCTATCCTCTTTTCAGGCTGGCTGGTCAGTGGCTACTGGTTAGGACTCACACTTGGGCGGGTGGCACTGGCAAGAGTCGCACTGCGCATAGGCAATGCGCGATTGGTACAGTGTTGTCTAATAGGAGCCATTGCCGCATCCCTGGTATTCTGGCTCGTGCCTCGCTATCCTGTCTCCGCATTCGGCCTCTGCCTGCTGGGTTTCAGCTTCGGGCCGATCTATCCGATCACCATCTCTTTTCTATCGAACAAAGTGTCAAACCGCATTTTACCGGGTGCGGTCGGTTTTCTTGCCAGCCTGGGCAGTATCGGCGGGGCTATGTTTCCCTGGCTCACGGGCATCCTGGCTCAGCACGTCGGACTCTGGTCGCTAATGCCTCTTGTGATACTGCTCACGCTCGCAATGATCTGTTTATGGCAGTTGTTGCAGGTTCGTTCCTAATTGCGCCTTATAAGGAAATCTACCATCATCGAGAAGTCACAAACCCTCTTATCAACTCCCATAAATGTGGCCCGAACACGAACAGGCCAATCACAACGGCAAGCATAGCGCTCAGTAGTACTGCCCCGGCTGCCACATCCTTGGCAATTTTAGCCAGCGGATTATATTCAGGAGAGGCCAGGTCAACGCACAACTCGAAGACCGTATTAAACATCTCCGCGATGAACACAACGGTGATTGCCACAAAGATCATAGCAAACTCGACTGCCGAGATGCGCAGCACAATGCCCAGCAGAATAGCGAGTATCGCAATGGTTACGTGTACCCACGTATTGCGCTGAGTACGAAGCGCGTACCATAGTCCAGCAAAGGCATAACCAAAACTGGCCAGAAATTTCGCCCACTCACTTTTCTGCGACTGTGGAGGCACCGGCGGTTTGCTCATTTCCCCTGTGCCTTCCACCCCATGGTTTCCAGCACTGCTCGTTGTAAATTCACCATGGCCGTATAACCTGCTTCTGTCGCGTCATCATAGCCGACGAGGTGCAAAATACCATGAGTGAAAATGTAGAGCATTTCATAGGCAGCTGTATGCCCTGCTTCTGCTGCCTGGCGCACAATTGTGGGCCACGAGATTACGATATCGCCTAAGTTTGTGGGTAATTCGGATGGCGTTACAAACTTCGGCGTACTTCCTACCGCCTCGATTTCTTCCTCATTGTGGCCTTCTGCAAAAGTCCAGAGTTGATCGGCGGGAGCATCAACCAGTGGCTTATCAGGCAGGGGAAATGATAGTACATCGGTTGGCTTATCCTGCTGGCGATAGCGCTTATTCAAGCTTTGTATAGTTGCGTCGTCTGTCACAATAAGTGTCAGTATGGCGGGCTGCATAATACCGACTGCGCGCAGGGTTCTCTCAAGCAGCTCTTCCAGCGAGAGAGAAGATAGTAACTCGTGAACAGTTGAATCACTTTCCTCATTCCCTGTGTTTATAGAAAGTTCTATTTCTGAAGTGTATTCTTCCATAATGCCTCTAGACTATGCAAGCACAGGTGTATAAAGCCTGGAAAAAATGAAGCCTCCTCCTGCACAGAATAACGCAATGCATGGAACTGCTGCGTCATGCATGACAGGTGGAGGCGAACGTACGTCTTATGAATCTATCCTTTGTGGGCGTTTTTGCGCCGTTTTGCTGCTGCTTCTTTTTTCTTGCGTATGACGCTCGGCTTCTCGTAATGCTCTCTGCGGCGAGCTTCAGCCAGAATGCCATCTTGCTGAATCTTGCGGTTGAACCGTTTGAGAGCTGTTTCGAACGAATCGTTTTCGCCGATCTTCACTTCCGACACCAGGGATCACCCCCTTGTGGCCTGTTTTTGAGGCGTACAGGATATGCATATATGCAATACTGAACCCCCATGGACCTGCGGAAAAATTATAGTTCAGGCTCTTTCCCATGTCAAGATTTTTTGGAAGCATATAGAACTAATACTCTGTAGGATTGTGCAATGCGCATGATAGGAGTACAATGTTGAAAGAAAAATGTTGGGAATGCTCTTATTGCCAGTGAATACTTTGTTTTGTAGGGAGAAGATCAGATTATGGCAAAGAAAAAGACCGCCCCTCTTAGCCTCTCGCAGGAGGATAACACACAGATTCAGCAATTTCTTGAGCACTATCGCCAGTTTGCTGAAAATTTACGTACGAGTACAGGCCAGAGTCAGGCAGAAAGTGCGTTGGCTGAAATTAACAATCTATCTGAAGCAGCCCAGATGGGTTTACTCAAGGCATTGGTACAAGAGCGACAAATTGATGCAGCCGATATCCTGCTTGCCATCAACGAATTGAGTCCAAACAAAAATGTTCGTAAAGAAGCAAAACGTTCGCTGATACAACTACAAGAAAAAAAGGTCTTTCCAGGCTGGCGTCCTCCACTGGATCAAATGCCTGCTTTTCAGATTGACGAGTCGACTAACCCTCCACGTTTCTGGAAAGGTATAGTTACCGACTCACGTGATGTCGGCGAGATGCAGTTGTTACTCTTCTTTGAGCAGGGGGAAAATTACAGGGATGTACGCGTCTTCGGATTTTTGCTCGAATTCTTTCGCGACGGAGTCAAAGATTGCTTCACCAGAGTTGAAAGCAAGCGCAGCGTGGATAATTTCATCTCTCAGATGTCTATGGCTATGGCCGAAGTCAAAACCAGGAGTTGCTCCCTAGCCGAAGGGCGTCGTCTGATTTTGGAGGCACTTGCGGTCAACAAAAAACGTGGTACTACCCCCCACAGAGATTACCGCTTGAACGTCTCTCTCATCAATTCATTGATTCTTGAAGCTCCTGGCGTCGATGAGGAGGAGGAGGTCGATCTCGATGATCTGGATGAGGTTGACGAAGAGGACGAAGAAGACCTGGAGGGTATCGATATCCATGGTCTGGAACCCATGCAAGTGGTCGTCACCTTTGTCGAGTCCTGGGTCGATGGCGACTTTGATACCGCTTATGACCTGCTCGCCTCTGATAGCCCTCTCCGCCAGGGACTTTCACGAGATGAGTGGATTGAGCGCCGCGATGCCTGGGCAGACGAGGCAAATCCTGATGACCTGGAACCAGACTTTATCTATGAGCGCAAACCAAAGAAGTCGGGGATCTGGCTGCCCAGTCCATTCAGCGCAGGCCGTTCGGAAACGCTGAAGGAAATAGAGGCTGGCTGGTCTATTGAGGTGGATGATACACCCCTGGATGATACCTTGCCAGAGCTTCCCAGGGCAACCATCGTCTATGAAGAGACTGACCGGCATTGGTTCTGGACAAGTTATACCCTCATCCAGGAAGACGACGATTGGCGCATTCAGAACGTGACCGATGAAGGAACAAATGCGGAAGGGTTATCCGTTGCAGAGTTGGGGAAAAAGGTTCAGGAGCATGACGATTTATTGCAACAGCTAACAAAGAAGCATCAACCAACAGATGCGGATGCTCCAAAATACCTGAGTGAGGTTCTCCAGCATTTGATGCTTACCATCTATTACACCGATATCCTCATTAAGAAAGCGCCTCTCGACCAGGACAATTACGAAATGGCGGCTGCTCGTACGCTCACGTTGGAGCAATACGAGCGTTGCAGTGCCTACCTGCAAGCGCTCACCGAACGTTTTACTGAGCGGCGTGCGGAGAACTTAAGAGGATTTGCCGCTGTCCAAAAATTGCTCAGCCAACAATATTATGAAGACGAGGATGAAGAACGCGCTGGACGCTGTGAGGAAATCGCCAAAGAAGCCCTACGCGAGTCGCTGGCTATCGAGGATAGCTTTCAGGCCCACATCTCTCTGGCTGAGTTCCTCATTGACCCGGATGAGGAATTTGACGAGGCGGAAGATCATCTCATGCAGGCTAAAGCTTTGACCACCGATCCGGCAGATCTGTCCCACATCGAAATGCATCTTGGCGAAATCGCTATGGGGCGCGAGCAGTATGAGGAGGCGCTGGAACACTACCAGTATGTTGTAGACCATGATCCAGAACTGGTCGATTCCTGGCTTGATATAGCCGAGGCCTATAAAAAGCTTGGAAATATTGCAGAGGCCGACGCAAGCTACAGGCGCGCCATTGAGCTAGAACCGGAGAACGAAGACCTCTATTACGACCTCAGCAAATTGTATGCCGAGAACAAACAGCCCGAGAAGGCTATTGAAGCCATCGAGGAGGGTATAAGTAACAATCCAGGTTCTGCCGTTCTCCCTGTCTACCTGGCTTCGACCTATATGGAAATGGGCGATTTTCGCCAGGCGGAAATATTCCTGAAGATGGCAGAGCGCATCGATCCCGATTTAGAGGCCGTCAAGATGTTCCGCCAGGTATTCGACTTGACCAGGCCCAAATCATTGAGGCTATTTCTTCGCCTGTGCCAAAGCGAGACATTGGTATCTTCTCCAGGATGCGCTGGCGTATGTTCTCCGGTACTCCCCTCAGCATATCGGTTTCGGTGAATCCTGGACAGACGGCATTGATCGTAATACCCTGACGTGCCACCTCCAGTGCCACCGACTTGGTAAATCCAATGATGCCCGCTTTGGTTGCGGCATAGTTTGACTGTCCTATATTGCCCGCCAGCGCCACAAAAGAACTGATATTGACGATCTTGCCACTCTTACGTTCCAACATAAACGGTAATACCTGCTTGGTGCAATTGAACGTGCTGCCAAGGTTGACGTTGACCACCTCGTCCCAATGATCTCGCGTCATGTTTTTAAGCGTCTTATCGCGGGTGATACCCGCATTGTTCACTAAAATATCAACTTGTCCAAAAGCCTCGAGCGTCTGGCTTATCATCTCTCTAACCTGGTCGTAATCGGTGACATCAGCTCTGATCGGGAGGGCTTTTGGCCCATATGCTCGAATTTCTTCGGCTACTTCCATAGCTGAGTCGGCACTGTTAGCGTAGTTGACGACTACGTTCGCACCTGTCGCACCCAGTTCTTTGGCAATCGCGCGACCAATACCTCGGCCTGCTCCTGTAACAATAGCCGTTTTACCATCCAGTCGCTTGCACATGAATCTTCTCCTTGAGCATAACTTGCAAGCGTCAATTCACCAGAGCAAAGGTACGTACATAGAGACCCAAATAGACCTTTCACTACTGATGTACTGGCCCACAAGATATTGTTGCTAGCTCCATACTTTACCCGCAAGGCAAAGGCATGGTTTAATAACTACTGCAAAAAATGGTGAAGTGTGTAGAAATGAAGAGATGTGTACTACTACTCATCTATTCTATGTGAAACAGTTATCCGGGTTATGTACCCTGGAATATTGTAACACACAAGAAAATATAATGTAACCTGTGGATATGATAGGGCAGGGCTGTAGGATAGAGGTATCTACACCGAACGGGGTTCCAACCAGCTCTCAATCTTGGGCCAGAGATTCTTTTTGGCATCTGTCCCCGTCAGCAGACCGATATGGCCGGCATCGAGAACATAGAACTCCTTGTCCTGGCTCCGAATCAGGCGCATGATGGCCTCAGCTTGAGGCAGGGTACAGATATGATCCTTTTTTCCGGCGATATCGAGGACAGGACAGCTAATATTCGAGAGGTCTACTCGTCGCCCCCGCAGCATAATCTCACCCTTTACCAGCTTATTCTGCTGATAAAACTCGCGAATCCACTGCCGGAATGCAGCGCCAGGGAAAGGTACGCCATCATTTACCCACTTATTCATGGCCAACCACGTGTCCATCGACTTATCATGCATGATGCGATCCCACATAGTCACATACGTTCCGACGTAGTTGGTAACGGGTCTCACCATGCGGTTGCCTGTATCGACGAGTTCACCGGGCACGATTCCGTAAATCTCTGCCAGCAAATCGGGATCGAAATACTTCTCGTTCGTGAACACTCCATAAAGCCCCATATGCTCCGTCGTGAAGTCGATGGGCGCGGTGAGTAGTACCAGGTTCTTCAGATGTTTACCGGGGAAGAGTGCCGCATACATGGCGCTCATCGTGCCACCCATGCAGAATCCAAAGAGCGTCAATTCATCGGCATGGGAAGTTTTCAGCACCTTTTTCACAGCACGTGCAATGTAGTCGAACACATAGTTTTCAAATGTGAGATCTTTATCTTCTTCTCCGGCAGTGCCCCAATCAAGCATATACACGTCAAAACCCTTGCTCACCAGGTATTCCACCAGGCTGTTACCCGGCATCAGATCTAAGACGTAGGGACGATTAATAAGTGCATAGACCAGGAGAATCGGCACGGGGAAGCGTTTTTCAAGCGGCGACACATAGTGATAGAGTTGGGCCTTATTCTTTGTCCAGATTACCTCTTTGGGTGTCTGTCCCGTCTCGGCTTTGGCACCATCCAGAATAATCCGCATACCCTTCTTAAACTTTTTTAAAGTACTTTCAATATCATTTACCGGTGATGCGATATCCTCTATAGCCATAGCGCTCCCCCTTTGCCTGTTAACATCATGCGTAGTAATTTAACGCATGCTATTACAACTCAGTTTCAGATTTCTTACTATCGACCTCTGCTTGATTTGTTTTTTTCTTTTGACCCTTACGAGTGGTCACAACATTTGCATCATCGTGACCGTTAGTTCCATGCGCTTCGATCTTAGAAAGCGCTGCCAGGATCTTGTCCAACTTGCCCTCTACTCGCTCAAGGCCTTGTGTCAGACCCTCAATTGTCCTGTCCTTCTCTAGATTCCCGCGCAGCGTATCTAGTTTGCTCTCAACGGTGATCAGGCGTCCTTCTAGACCGGCAATAGCCTCGCTTTTTGCTGTTTGGGAGAAGCCAACTTCAACATCCTCAAATCTATCGTCTAATCCGTCCACTTTCTCTTCCAGGGCAACTACAAGTTCGGCCACGTGCGATACATCAGAGCGCGAAGGCAATTGAAGAATTCTAAGATACTCTTCGTTGGCATGACGGAAGGCTTTGGAGAAACTGGTATAGCTTTCCAGGAATTGCTTGTTGAATTCTAAGAACTGTTCGGATGCAATGGTACTCTCAACTACCTGGGACCATGACTCACTGATTGCCTCGTACCACTCTTTAAAAAAAGTGAAAGGGTCAACCGCCGGGATTTCTCCGGCCAGCAGTTTCTCCTGCATTCCCTCCATCATCTTGAGCCATTGTGAAGTAAGCCCTAATGGGTCGGCTCCCATCTTAGCAGTTTTTCCCCAGGTAGCCATAGTAGCCTCAAGCCACTGTTTCCAGGCTTCTCTCGAATCAAGTATTCCCTGGGTGCCAGCTTTCATGATCTGTTCTTGCCCATCTCTCAAGCTCTTTAACCATAGCTGGTAAAAGCCGTAGGGGTCTGAATTTGCCTCTTTCACTGCTCATCCTTCTTTTCTGTTGGTGAAGACCTACCCGTATAGAGCCTGAAGAATGTATCCATCATCTTCTGATACTGGTCCAGGGACTGCGCCCAGAACTTCAGGTAGGACTCACCAGCCTCGGTAATCTTGTACACGCGCTTTGCAGGGCCGCCCTCTGAAGTATCCCAACTGGAGCTGACAATGCCCTGCTTCTCCATTTGCCGCAATGTTCGGTAGAAGGTGCCTGGATTCATCGCAGCCAGGCCAAATGCTGCCATCTTCTCCATCAGTTCATAGCCATAGGAACTCCATTCGCGCAGCATCAGCAGCACTACCGGAACTACCCAGTTTTTCGACCATGCATCCGTGGCCGTATTTTGAAATTCTTGATCCTTATCCTTGTCCTCGTTCATATCCGCCATATAGCACCCCTACCTGGTATAAGTAATTTTTAAAAGTCCAATCGCTTGCTTTTGAGAAGGTAAATCACATCCATCTATATGCATTTTACATCTAGATGCAATAATTGTCAAGATTTAACCCACTTCTAAGAGTAAGCCGTAGGGGCCGATTGATCGGCCTGCTGGCATGCTCCCTTTTCCTCTATTATATATAACCTTTCGTCATCTGGTTTTCTCCGCAAGCTGAGCAGTGTATTCGATGAGAGCACGCACGCGATTACCGAAGACACCGAAGCGCTCATCCTGGGTCTGTCCTCGCTTCCATCGTACATAGATCTGTTGGATAATCACCGCCAGCTTGAAATAGGCAAAGATCATGTAAAAGTCGAGCGAAGAAAGGTCACGGCCGCTCTTTTGGTTGTAGATTTCCATGAAACGCTCGCGGCTGATGAAGCCAGGCATGATCGTCACCGTTGGCAGGATGGTGCGCAGTTCTTCAGGGTCATCGGCATTCACCCAGTAACTTAACGTAGTGGCAAGGTCAAAAAGTGGATCACCGATGGTTGCCATCTCCCAATCCAGCACTGCCGTTACCCTGGTTAGATCATCAGCAGCCAGCAACATATTATTCAGTTTGAAATCATTGTGAATGAGGGTCGCAGCCGGACTTCGTGGGACATGCTCTGCCAGCCAGCGGGTAAGAGGCTCAACCTGGGGTATCACATCTGTTTGGGCGCGGAAGTAGCGTTCGATCCAGCCCTTTACCTGGCGGGCGAGAAAACCTTCTGGATGCCCAAATGCGCTGAGCCCTGCCGCCTGCCAGTTAATAGCATGTATCTGCGCCAGAGTCTCGACCACCGTTTGAGAGATTTGAGCGCATAGTTCTTCTGTTGGCGGCATTCCAGGGGGAAAAGTATCGTTCAGAACCACCCCTTTGCGTCTTTCCATCACGTAGAAAGGCACGCCTAAAATACTCGGGTCGTATGATCGCGCAGGTATTGTTCTACCCTTGGAAAATCAAACTCCTCACCTGCGCGGATAGTAATTGTCTCATCCTGAATGCTCATGATTGTTTCTTTGCATCCTTTCCTGCTTACTTCTGATCCACATAAAGATGGCCATTACTTTTCCAGCACATAGCTGCCCGGCGCTGGCATAACTGGTGGATATTTGGCGCTGCCCATCGCTGGTGGAGCTACCTGTTCACCCGAACGTGGATTCAGCCACTCCAGCCAATCCGTCCACCAGCTGCCGTTATGGTGTTCCGCGCTCTCGAACCACTGATCGGCACTCTTCACCGGCTTGTCATTCGTCCAGTAGCCTCTCCCCTTGCTGGGTGGATTGATAATACCGGCGATATGACCGCTGCCGCCCAGCACAAAGTGTGCCTTACCGCTGGCAAGCTGCGTGATCCTCCATGCCGATTTCCAGGGCACAATATGGTCTTGTTGCGTGCCGACCGCGTAGATGTCCTGGTGAATCTGGCCCAGATCAATCGGCACACCTTTCAAGACAATCTTATTGGGCTGGATGAGATTGTTCTCCAGGTAGGTATTCCGCAGGTAGAACGAATGGGCGTTGCGGGTCATACGCGTCCCATCGTTATTCCAGTAGAGCAAGTCGAAGGCCGGTGGCTCCTTGCCCAGTAAATAGTTGTTCACGACGTTGCTCCAGATCAGGTCATTGGCGCGCAGCATGTTGAACATCGTCGCCATCGAGCGACTATCCAGGTAGCCTCGCTCCATCATCTGTCCCTCGATATACGTCACCTGCGGTTCATCGATGAAGACAGATGTATCACCGACCTCGGTGAAATCCTGCAACGAGACAAAGAATGTCGCCGAATCCGCCGTTTGATCGCCTCTGGCTTTCAAATAAGGCAGGGCCATAGATAGCAGCGTGCCGCCGATACAATAGCCAACCGGGTTGACCTTGTGAGATCCGGTAATCTCTTTAATAACGTCTAAAGCGGCTAGTGGACCCAGGGTGAGATAGCCGTCAAAACTGGTGTCCTCCATAGAGGCATCGGGATTCTTCCAGCTGATGACAAAAACGGTGAAGCCATTATCTACCAGGAACTTGATGAGGCTGTTTTGTGGCTGCATATCCAGGATGTAGTACTTATTAATCCAGGGCGGAATAAAGAGCAAGGGTACAGCGTGGACTTTCTCGGTTGCTGGCGCATACTGGATCAGTTCGATCAACTTGTTGCGGTAGATCACCTGCCCGGGAGTAAGTGCCAGGTTGCGTCCGGGAGCAAATGCATCCGTGTCGGTCATTTTAATCTGCCCGGACTTGATGTCCCGCAGCAAATGCTCCATGCCGTTCACCAGGTTTTTGCCACCGCTGGTAATCGCCTCGTGAATAACTTGCGGATTCGTGAAGGTATTGTTGGTAGGGCTGATCGCATCGATGAACTGGCGCAGGTAGAAGGTCATCTTGCGCTGCTGCTTCTCATCCAGCCCTTGTATATCGGAAGCGGTTTTGAGTAACGTGGTGGCGGCCAGTAAATAGCCTTGTTTGAGCGCATCGAAGACCGGGTTTTGCTGCCAATCAGGTGCGCTGAAACGCTTATCGCCTTTCTCCGGTGTGGCGACCGGCTCGACATCTTTCTCAATCCCCCAGAACTTAAGAGCAGTTGCAGTCATCAACTGCGTATACTCCTGCACGAAATTGCTATAATTGGCCCAGAAACGCCCCGGATTGCTCAACGCATCCAGCCAGATCTGCTGGAAAGCACGAGTAATTTCCGCCGGGTCTATTGGCAATAACTTACTGTAAGGATTTGACTTCCACAGCTGGTCGATCAAATTGACCCAGGGATCATTCTTAGTCTCATACGTTTGTTTGGCGGTCGTTTCCTGCGCTGTGTAATTCTTCACCGTACTCTCGAACAACTTACTCCAGGCATCGAAAGCGCTCTGCTCAGAAGATGATGTGTATGTATCCGCCATAGTGCTGGCTCCTCTGTATGCTATAGCTAAAGGTCAGGCAACATGTTAAAAAAACTCATCCTGTAAGTTGGCTTATTATCTGAAGATTAATCGCGATTGTTAACACCTTATTATATCTCATAAAAAGGGGCATAATTATCCACCATCGCATTTCTCAAACAGGAGCTTATTATCGCTAACCATACCTTCTTGCTTGACATTCCGTGCGCAAACTGACACAATCGAAAAGCGCATACGCCACGTATATATGGAAAGGGCTATGCGGTGGTATGAAGAGTATCAGGCAGGTGAAATCGGATGAGTAAAAACGAGCTACAGGAAAAAATACAGACGAAGCCTATCTCGCGTAAAGAGCGTCGAATAGAAATTCGACGCATTGTACTGGACGCATTTGGTGTACTGGTTGCGTTGCAAGCCCTGACGGTGGCAGCGTTGCGGGTAGTTGCAATAATGTACCGGCGTAAGCGAAAGAACAATCAAAAGCCTTTTCCGCACCAAAAGTCAGGCCTGGTGCATGTCGGCGAAAACGTACTTCAGCTTTATGACTATGGATGCGACCTCTATGATGCGATGCTAGCTGCCATAGATGGTGCCCAGGAAAGTATCTACCTGGAAACGTACATCTGGAAAGGTGACGAGGTTGGCCAGAAGTTTAAAGAACACCTGGCACGTAAGGCAGCACAAGGGGTGGAAGTCTATATAATCTATGATTGGTTTGGCAACCTTGTAGTACCAGGAGCCTTCAAATCTTTCCCTCCCGAAATACATCATATGGCATACCATCCTATCAAACATCCCTGGCAGATCTTTGATCCACGGCGTTATGCGCTGGATCATCGCAAAATACTCGTTGTGGATGGGAAGATCGGATTCATCGGCGGATTCAACCTGGGAAGTCTCTACGCAACCGAGTGGCGAGATACACACCTGCGTATTACTGGCCCGACGGCTGCCGATCTTGCACGCTCATTTGTCGACTTCTGGAATCGCTCCAGCCCTAATGGTGACACTATCGATCGCCGCTACCAGCGGCAGTTTGACCCACTCCTTGCTTTGCGAGGAAATGATGCCATACGGTTGACCTTTCCAATACGCGATATGTATATCGAAGCGATTGACAAGGCGGAACGTACGATCATGCTCGCCAATGCCTACTTTGTTCCCGATCACGTTTTGCTAGAAGCCTTAAAATCTGCCGCACAGCGTGGAGTAGATGTACGTATCCTGGTACCCTGGGTCTCCAATCATATTGATGTTGACTGGGTGGCGCGAGGTTATTTCCAGGAGTGCCTCAAAGCAGGCATCAGTATCTTCGGGTATCGTCATATGCTTCACGCTAAAACATGTACCATTGACGGCGAATGGTCAACGGTCGGTACTGCCAATCTTGACCGTTTAAGCTCCATTGGGAACTATGAGATCAATGTCGAGATCTACAGTTCAGAGTTCGCACAAAGTATGCAGAAACTCTTCGCCTGCGATTTAACCAACGCCCTTGAACTGACGCTCAACGGATGGGTTGGCCGTCCATGGTATACGAAGCTAAGTGAGCGCATCCTGGCACCACTGCGTTTTATGCTATAAATACCTTGCCTCTCGACTGAGATAATCCTCACAAAACTGTGAGAGGTATTGTAACTCAGAAAATTAGCTTCAATCCCCCTTGACAAATGTTGCATCTATGTGTAAAATGCATATAGATGCTAAAAGTGTTCTTACCGTGAAGCGGGTAAGTGACCGGACGCATCTGGCCGCGTATGACCCGTGTGAACATCGACGAAGATCCACGCGTGCAGCGCACAAATGTGGACGTAATACAGTGTTGCAGGCAACTGCACAAGAGGTAAGGAGCTAGAAATGACCACTAAAGAGATCAATGAGGCAACAGTGAATTTGACAAAATCATGGCAAGAGACAAACAAGGCGATTGCGGATAACCTCGTCGCCGCCCAGGAGCGCAACCTGCGCTTTGCCCAGAGCGTCTTTGAGAACGGAGTCGAGGTTCTTAAGAACCAGGCGGAAGATGCTCGTTCCGTTATGCAGGAATTCGTAGAGCAGCCCCAGAAGCAGCAAGGAACGTTGCAGACACTGGCAGATAGCACTACTGTTGCCCAGAAGCGCAACCTGAAGTATGCCCAGAATGTCTATGAGAACGGGACCGAACTGCTCAAGAGCCATGCTGACGGCGCGCGCGGCCTCATGGAACCCCTCGTGGAGCAGTCGCATACTCAGCAAGAAGCTTTTCAGACGATTGCTCGTGAGTCGATGAATGCCTACGTCGATTTCCTCTATGCGCCATTCTCTTTCTATCAGCAGGCGGTAGAGGCAGCTCAGACCATCACCCGCCAGGGTGTTGAGACCGC
>WNFT01001574.1_pt1 | contig 19279 bp, 16 predicted proteins | sample 5400191 | NCBI WGS metagenome assembly WNFT01 (sample SAMN13153359, study PRJNA577476) | soil metagenome | isolation source: 80 cm saprolite under Madrone tree | place: USA:California | collected 2016-06-14 | reverse complement strand
AGATCGAGCGCCGATGTCCTGGGGTCCCGGCCGAAGCGGATGGTCCCGGCCTGATGCGCCGTGCCGCCGATCGGGATGTTCTTGCCCAGATAGAGCGAGCGCGGCAGCAGATGAGGATGGAGGTCGAGCTTGTCCAGCAAGCCTTTGAGCTTGGCTTGAAGCCGCCCGTGACCCTCCATGTTGTTCTCGGTGAGGTCGAGGATGACCCTGCCGTCGCGGTCGTAGCTGATCCGGTTGTTGGGATCCGGGAGATCTTCCGAGGTCAGCCAGAAATCCACTGCATGGTGGGCCATGGCGTCGAAGGGCATTTCAGGCATCAATCGGGCCCAGGAACCGGCTTCGGCCGCGATCGTCGCGCCATGCGATTTGCCGAGCATCTGGATGTGGCCCAACGGGTAGGGAAAGCCGCCGTCGCCGAAATAGAAGTCGTTCAGGGCCAGCGTCTTTTGAAATTTCGTCGGATTGCGCTCGCGCGAGATCGCCATGAACGCCGTATTGTTGTGCCGCATATAATGCCGGCCGACGACGCCCGAGCTGTTGGCGAGCCCGTCCGGATGCCTGTCGCAAGCGGAGCGCAGCAGCAGAAGCGCCGAGTTTATAGCTCCGCAAGCGACAACGACGATATCGGCCGCGTACGCCTCCTTGGCGCCTTCGCGCTGGACACAAACCGCGCTCACGCTGCGGCCGGTGGGCGCGGTCTCCAGCCGCTCGACGAACGCATTGGTGAGGAGCGTGACATTGGCGTGCTTGAGCGCCGGCTCGACGCAGATGATCTGCGCATCCGCCTTGCCGTTGACCAGGCACGGATAGCCGTCGAAGGCATCGCAGCGGATGCAGGTGCTGGTGCGCCGCAGCTTGCCGTTGTTTTCGTCGAGCAGCACGCCGAGCGGCAGCGGGAACGGCTGATGGCCCTCCCGCTCCAAGGCATCATGGAGTTCCTGGATGCGCGGCTCGTGCGAGACCGGCGGGTAGGGATAAGGCCGGCTTGCCGGCGGGTCGGTCGGGTCGACCCCGTGTTCGCCGTGCACCTGGTAGAGGTGCTCGGCTTCGCAATAGTAGGGCTCGAAATCCTCGTAGGCGAGCGGCCAAGCCGGGGATCTCCCGCCATGATGTTCGATCTCGCCGAAATCTTGCCTGCGCAGGCGAAACAACGCCGCGCCGTACATCTTGGTATTGCCGCCCACCCAATAGTGGATCCCGGGATGGAACGCGCGGCCATCCTTGCCGTACCAGGTCTCATCCGCCTGATACTTTGCATCGAGGAAGACGGCGGCGGAATCCCAATTTTCCCGTTCGCGCGGCAGAAAGTCGCCGCGTTCAAGGAGCAGGATGCGCTTGCCGCTCGGCGCCAGCCGATGCGCGAGGGTACCTCCCCCCGCACCCGTGCCGATGATGATGACGTCATAACGCTCGCTGGCCATGGTGGAGCCGCTCTGCCTCGCCGATCATCCGCCGGTCGAGAATCCCGGAAACAGCGTCATCCCGCCATCGACGAACAACGTCGCGCCGACCACGTAGTCGGCCTGATCGGAGGCGAGCCAAACGGCCGCTCTGCCGATATCATCGGGCTCGCCGATGCGGCGGTAGGGCACCAGCGTCATCAGTGCATCGTAGGCCGCTTTGGTGTTCCAGGCCGCGGTGTTGATGGGGGTGCGGATCGCTCCGGGTGCGATGCTGTTGATGCGGATTCGATGCGGTGCGAATTCCTGGGCAATGCTTTTCATGAGCATCATGATGCCGCCCTTCGATGCCGCGTAGTTGCAGTGACCGGCCCAGGGAATCTCCTGATGCACGGAACTCATGCAGATGATCTTGCCCGCGCTGGACGACACTTCCGGACGTACCCCCCGGCGCAGGAACTCGATGATCGCGGCGCGCGCACAGAGGAATTGACCCGTCAAATTTACCGAAATGACCGTGTTCCATTGCGCGAGCGTCATCTCCGCAAACGGCGCATCACGTTGCAGTCCGGCATTGTTGACGAGAATGTCGATCGTCCCCAGCCGCTGCCCCATCGTGCTGAACATGTCCCGGACCTGAGTTTCGTCGGACACGTCCGCGAGATGTGCGTAAGCCTTGACACCGTGCTGCGCGATGGCATGGACCACCTCCTGAGCACGATCCTTGCCTGCAACATAATTGACCACGACATCGGCGCCGGCCTGACCGAGCGCGATCGCTACGGCCTGGCCGATGCCGGAGTTTGCCCCGGTGACCAGAGCCTTCTGTCCGGTGAGCAGTCGGGCGATCGGATTCATCGATAAGACCGGCGGCGGAAGCCGCCATTCATGTCTTGCGCCGCCGGGGTTCAACCGGCGACACGTTCGAAGGTTCCGGAAACAGCCGGCACGCCCTGGACAGCGCAGACCGCTTAGCCAACGGCTGCTTTGACGCAGGACTTGTTCGAACTCCTGCCTTCTAACGTGTCGACGTGCGGCGCCACTGGAACAAAATTTGCCGGAATGTCGTTTTGCGGCTGCTTACTTCGTCACGTGAGAAACTGTAACGCTTGCCGGCCCGTCATCGATGTATTGGTCGACAGTCTTCCTGCCCTCGAAGCGGCGAGCGCTGTCCCCAAGAATGGCCAGTGCGCTCGCGCCGCTCCTTTTTCTCGCCGGCTGTTCCGGCGGCGTCCTCGAACCGCAGGGGCCGATTGGCGCGGCGAATACCAAGATCATCTACAACGCGCTGGCGATCATGCTGGTCGTCGTGCTGCCCACCATCGTCGCTACGCTCGCCTTCGCCTGGTGGTTCCGAGGCGCAAACCCGCGGGCGCAATATCGGCCCGACTGGGTCTATTCCGGGCGGATCGAGCTTCTGGTGTGGGGGATTCCTCTTCTCGTCATCATGTTTCTCGGCGGCGTGATCTGGATCGGCTCACACCAGCTCGACCCCTATAAGCCGATCGCATCGCAGAGCAAGCCGACCGAGGTGCAGGTCGTCTCTCTCGATTGGAAATGGCTTTTTATCTATCCGGATCAGGGGATCGCGAGCGTCAATGAGCTCGTCGTTCCGGCCGGGGCGCCAGTGCATTTTTCGCTGACCTCGGCGACGGTGATGAACTCATTTTTTGTGCCGCAGCTCGGCAGCATAATCGCCACCATGAATGGAATGGTCACGCAGCTTTATCTGCAGGCTGACCACCCCGGGGACTATTACGGCCAATCGGCACAGTTCAGCGGCGACGGATTTTCGGGAATGCATTTCACCGTACACGCCGTACCGGAGGACAAGTTCGCGCAATGGCTCGAGCGCGCGCGCAACGCCCCATCCGCCTTGGACCGGAACGGCTACATCGCCCTGTCGCAGGAGAGCCAGAACGTTCGCCCCTTCACCTACCGGGCCGTCGAGCCAGGCCTGTTTGCGGCCATTGCCACCCAGCAGATCCCGCCGGGGCCGGGTCCATCCGGTGGCAGCGGCGGCGTCTCGGTTCGCCCCTCAGGAGCCAAGTGATCAGGAACCAAGTGACATGTTCGGCAAGCTCACGTGGAATGCAATTCCTTGGGACCAGCCGATCCCGCTGGTCGCCGGCTCGGCCGTGTTCTCGATCGCCATCGCGGTGGTCGCCTGGGTCGTGCTCAAGGGCCACCTGCCGTATCTGTGGCGCGAATGGATCACCAGCGTCGACCACAAGCGCATCGGCATCATGTACATGATCCTCGGCCTGGTGATGCTGGTGCGTGGCTTCGTCGACGCGATCATGATGCGGTCGCAGCAGGCATTGGCGTTTCATGCGCCCGGCTACCTTCCGCCCGAGCACTACAATCAGATCTTCTCGGCACACGGCACCATCATGATCTTCTTCGCGGCCATGCCGCTGATGATCGGCCTGATGAACTTTGTGGTGCCGCTGCAGCTCGGGGTGCGCGACGTCGCCTTCCCGACCCTGAACTCGACGAGCTTCTGGCTGACGGCGACGGGCGCGCTGCTGGTCAATCTCTCGCTGGTGATCGGCGAGTTCGCGCGGACCGGCTGGCTGCCCTATCCGCCGTTGTCGGAGACCACCTACACGCCTGGCGTCGGGGTCGACTATTACCTGTGGGCGCTGCTCATCTCGGGCGTGGGCACGCTGATGACCGGCATCAATTTCGTCACCACGATTCTCAAGATACGCGCGCCTGGCATGGGCTATCTGCGCATGTCCATGTTCTGTTGGACGGCGCTTGCCGCCAACCTGCTGATCGTGGCGGCCTTCCCGATCCTCACCGCCACCCTCGGGATGCTGACGCTTGATCGCTACCTCGGCTTTCATTTCTTCACCAACGAGGCCGGGGGCAACATGATGATGTTTATCAACCTGATCTGGGCCTGGGGCCATCCGGAAGTCTACATCCTGGTGCTGCCGGCTTTCGGCGTCTTTTCCGAGGTGATCTCCACCTTCTCGCGCCGGCCGCTGTTCAACTACCGTTCGATGGTGATGGCGACCATGGCGATCTGCCTCATCTCCTTTGTGGTCTGGCTGCACCACTTCTTCACCATGGGGGCGGGCGCCGACGTCAATGCCATGTTTGGCATCACCACGACGATCATTGCGGTGGCGACCGGCGTGAAGATCTTCAATTGGCTGTTGACGATGTACGGTGGCCGCATCCATTTTGCGACACCGATGCTGTGGTCGCTGGGATTCCTGGTCACTTTCGTGATCGGCGGCATGACCGGCGTGCTGCTCGCGGTGCCGCCGGCCGATTTCCAGTTGCATAACAGCCTGTTCCTGGTCGCCCATTTTCACAATGTCATCATCGGCGGCGTGCTGTTCGCCGCCTTTGCGGGAGCGACCTACTGGTTTCCCAAGGCATTTGGTTTCCGGTTGCATGAGGGCTGGGGCAAGGCCGCGTTCTGGCTCACACTTGTGGGCTTCTATGTGGTGTTCATGCCGCTCTATGTCACCGGCCTGCTCGGCATGACCCGGCGTTTGCAGCACTACGACGTGGCGCTCTGGTATCCCTGGCTGCTGGCGGCATCCTTGGGGATCGTGATCATGGCCTGCGCCGCCGCCTGCCAGGTCATGCAGATCGTGGTCAGCATCCGACATCGCGACGAGCTTCGCGACGAGACCGGAGATCCTTGGAACGGCCGCTCGCTGGAATGGGCCACGCTCTCGCCGCCGCCGGCATTCAATTTCGCCGTGCTGCCGAAGGTCGACGGCGAGGAGCCCTATTGGGAAATGAAGCGCCACGCCATCGAAACCCAGCAATCGGCGGCTGAGCCGGAATACCAGCCGATCGCGATGCCGAGAAACAGCCCGACCGGATTCATAACCGCATTCTTCGCCACCATCACCGGTTTTGGGTTGATCTGGCAGATCTGGTGGCTGGTCGGCGTCGGGCTCTTCTTCGCCTACGCGACTTTTGTCTGGTTCGCGTGGCGCGACGTCGAGGAATACGTCATTCCGGCACATGAGGTCGCGCGCATCGATCGTGAGCGGCGGCGCGTGCATGACGAGCGGCTCCAGCAAGACCTCCGTCATCACCAGGAGCCGGCATGAGCGCGAGCGAGACCCTGCCCTTCACGACCGCACCTTCGATCGATCCATATAAGCTCGGCCACGACGGTCGTCGGCGCCGTCCCGACGATGGAGGTGCCGGGCGCAACTATTCGACCGGACACGGCGAAGGTGGTCCGGCGTCCAAGCGCGTCATCGTGGCTTACGGCTTCTGGATTTTTTTGCTCAGCGACATCGTGATGTTCTCCGCCTTCTTCGCGGCGCATTCCGTGCTGCGGAGCGCGACCGCCGGCGGTCCGTCCGGGCATGAGTTGTTCGATCCCCAGAGCGTTGCGATCGAGACTTCGTGCCTCCTCCTGTCCAGCTTCACGTGCGGACTGTCCGCGGTGGCGGCCAGCGCGCGCAGCCAGCTCTGGACTCAACTCTCATTGCTGATCACCGGCATTCTCGGCCTTGCCTTTCTGGCATTCGAGGCCCGGGATTTCATGACGATGATAGCGCAGGGAGCCGGGCCCCAGCGCAGCGCCTTCCTGTCCTCCTTCTTCTCCGTCGTCGGGCTTCATGGATTGCATGTCAGCGCCGGCCTGCTCTGGCTGGGCACGATGATGGCACAGGTTTTCGTGAAGGGCTTTCGCGCGGTCATTATGCGGCGGCTCACCTGTTTCAATCTTTTCTGGCATGTGCTCGACATCATCTGGATCGCCTTGTTCACGATCGTCTATCTGATGGGAGAAGGACTGTGAGCTACGAGACGGAGCGCAATGTTGAGGACGTCGGCCCCGGCTTCATGGGCTCGGCAACGAGCGCCGGCGAAGGCATCCTTGGCTATATCATCGGGCTTGTGCTCGCGGCGCTGCTCACCGCGGCCTCGTTCGCCGTCGTTTACACCAACCTGATCTGGGGGCCGGCGATCCCGGCCGCACTGGTCACCCTCGCTGTCGCCCAAATGGGCGTGCACCTGGTGTTTTTTCTCCACCTCACGACGGCCCCGGACAATACCAACAATGCCATGGCGCTCGCTTTCGGCGTGCTGATCGTCGCGCTGGTCATCGGCGGCTCGCTCTGGATCATGGACCACCTCAACCACAACATGGCGCCCATGCATCACGGATTGACGTTGGGCGCAGCGCCGGTTCGATGATATTGACACGCTGTTTTCTGTACCTTTCCTCGGGTGGCGGGGCGAGGTCGCAGTTGCCGTTTCGAACAAGCGTTGCTGAGGAGAAATCATGGACATCAAACTATCGGGGTCGGTGCCGTCGCGCCGGATGCCGGGCGATTGGTTTACCGGAACGGTGTGGCAGGACCCGATCATCGAGGCGCCGGCGCCGGCCCGCATCCGGGCGGCCCGGGTCAGCTTCGAGCCGGGCGCCCGCACCGCGTGGCATACCCATCCGCTCGGCCAGACCCTCCATGTGGTGGCGGGACTTGGCCGCGTGCAGACCTGGGGCGGCCCGATCCGCGAAATCCGGCCCGGCGACACGGTGTGGATTCCGCCTGGCGAGAAGCACTGGCATGGCGCGAGCCCGACCAGCGCCATGGCGCATATCGCCATGCAGGAGGCGCTCGACGGCGCGCACGTCACGTGGATGGAGCACGTCAGCGACGAGCAGTACGGGGCGGCGGTGGGTGCGTAGCCTGGATGAAGCAACGGGCGTCATGGCCGGACTTGTTCCGGCCATCCACGTCTTTCTTCGCTGAAGCGCCGCAAGGAAGACGTGAATGGCCGCGACAAGCGCGGCCATGACGATGGGGGGCTACAAGTCCTCGATCTTCATATCCCCGGCGTGTTCACCCTGATCCGGTAGATGCTGCTGCGCGCCGCGATGTAGAGCGTCTTCTTGTCGGCGTCGCCGAAGCCCACATTGGTGGATATCTCAGGCGCCCGGATCGTGCCGAGGTGCTTGCCTTCCGGCGAGACGATCCATACGCCCCCCGGACCGGTTTCGTAGAGATTGCCCTTGGTATCGACCCGCAGCCCATCCGTGATGCCCGGCTCGCTCTGCCCGCGCATGTCGATGAACAGCTTGCCGTTGGCGACAGTGCCGTCCGCCGCTACCTCGTAGCGATTGACGTAATTGTCGCGGCTGCCGTTGACGTAGAGATATTTCTCGTCAGGCGAGAAGGCGAGGCCGTTGGTATTGGGCATGTCCTTCACGACGAGCGTGAGCTTGCCGTCCTTCCAGCGGTACACCGCGTTGAAATCAAGCTCCTTCTTGGGATCCTTGTCGCGCAGGCGCAGCGCGCCGTAGGTGTCGGTGAAATAGATGGCGCCGTCGCGCTTGACCACGACGTCGTTGGGGCCGCCGAAGCGCTTGCCTTCGTAACTGTCGGCCAGCACGGTGCGCTTGCCGCTGGTCTCGATCCGCATGAGCGAGCGGCCCGCAAAGGTGGCGAGAATCAGGCGGCCTTGGCGGTCAACCGTGAGGCCGTCGGCGCCCATCATCACGAACTCCTCGAAGTTGGCGTCGTTGCGATCCTTGCCGTTGTTCAAGATCGGGCCCCAGCGCCACCTGTCCGGACCGTTGTAGCCGACGTTGTCGAGATAGACGGAAGCCTTGCCGTCCGCCGTCAGCTTCCACACCACGGCGCCCGGGATGTCGGTGAACAGCAGATAGCCGTCCTTGCCTTTCTGCACCCACACCGGACCTTCGGTGAAGCCGAAGCCGCCCTTGACGAGTTCGACCTTAGCGTCGGACGACACCAGCGCATCGAGGGCCGGGTCGAGCCGCACGACGGCCTGGTTCGTGGATTGCGCAAACGCGAAGGAACCCGCGAGCATGCTCGCGGCCGCTCCAATCAGAAGCCTCTTCATGTTCTCCTCCCCTTAAGACGCCGCTGGACGCGGCGATTCGCTTTTTCACCTTCTCGGAGGTGTCGTTTGCATTGTTTCTACGCCAGGATTTGGCACGAGGAAAGTCGGACCTCATCCTGAGGAGCCGTGCGCAGCACGGCGTCTCGAAGGATGGATGCACGGCAATGACTCGCGGCCATCCTTCGAGACGGCCGCGCCAAGAGGGCGGCCTCCTCAGGATGAGGTCCAATGAAATCCGGTTATAGTGAAGGCGTTCGTTGATAGCCCTCAAGGAGAACGTCATGCTGTCGGCCGAGCTTGGCTTGATGATCATCTATCGCGCATTGGCGCTGTTCGTCGCCGGCATGATGGTGGTGGTGGTATGGCGCGAACGCGACTGGCGCTCGCAGCTGTTTGCCGCGCTGGTGTTCGTGCCATTTGTCCTGCGCGCGGCGGGGCTGAAGTGATGTCGGCCTCCTACTCGCGCCTGCGGGCGTTCGCTTTTTCCATCGCGGCTTTGGCGGTGGCGGGCGCTGCCGGATCGATATTCTGGTCAATGCGGGAGGCCGAGCCGATTGTGGCCGGTCCGGGCGTCACCGCGCAGCGCTTGCTGAGCGCCACCGAGCCGAGCCTCGCGGGCGGACCGGGGGACACGCCGGTCTTCGAACTCGCTGGCCCAAAACAAGGCGGCACCATGATGATCCTGGGCGGCACCCATCCCCAGGAAATCGGCGGCATGCTGACGGCGGTCGTGATGATCGAGAACGTTCGGGTTAAGCAGGGCCGTCTCATTGTCGTCCCGCAGGCGAACCGCAGCGGTTTCACCCACACCGATCCCATGGAGGCCTACCTGCACAGCTTCACCATCGATACGCCGGCTGGTCCGCGCTGGTTCCGTGTCGGGATGAGGCTCACCAATCCGGCGGACCAGTGGCCCGATCCGGACGTGTTCGTTCATTCGCCGAGCGGCGAGCGCATGGTCGGTCACGAGACGCGCAATCTCAACCGCAACCACCCGGGCCGGCCGCACGGCTGGCTCACCGCGCGCGTCAGCCACGCCCTGACCGCGCTTGCCAAAGAGGCCTCCCTCGTCCTCGACCTGCACGAAGCCCAACCGGAATATCCGGTCATCAACATGATGGTCGCCCACGAACATGCGTTCGAGACCGCCGCCACCGCGACCGCCGCCATGCAGGCGCGCCGTATTCCGATCAGTCTCGCGGCTTCGCCAAAAAACCTCCATGGCCTCAGCCACCGGGAATTCGGCGACTACACCAACGCCGAAGCGGTGCTCACCGAGAGCCCCAATCCCGCCATGGGCCGCTTGCGCGGCCGCACCGGCGAGGACCTGGTGGTCGACGGGCGTGATCCCAACTACGTGCGCGCCGCAAAGCTCAAACGGCTGTTCGTGAGCTTCGACGAGCAGGGCTGGCCGCTGAAGACGAGGGTGGCGCGAAATCTTGCGGCGATCGAGGAGCTGATCAATGCGTATAATGAGCTGCACCCCGAGGCGCCGATCGAAGTGGAGGACATTCCGCAATACAGGGATGTGATTGTGCAGGGTCTCGGGGCGTTTCTGCGGCCGCCGCCGCGCGGACAGTGAAGCGGCAGCGCGCTGGGTGGATTAGCGGAGCGTAATCAGCCAATCCCGCAGAGGCGGCGGCCGATTACGCCTTCGGCTAATGCGCTCTGCAATGAAATCTTGAACGGTTGACGGCGATCGTTACTATTTGCCGATAACAGTGGGCAGATCATGAAAACGCTCAATATCACAGAAGCCAGAGCGCAATTGTCCAAGATCGTGAACGACGCCGCCCGCGGCGAAACTACGATCATCGCCCGCAACGGGCGGCCTGTGGCTCGAATTGTGCCGTTCGATAATCGTAAGCCCCACAAAATCAAAATCGGCACGCTCAAGGGCAAAATCGTAATCCCTGAGGATTTCGACGCACCTGACCAGGACATCATCGACATGTTCGAAAACTCTGGTCCGCTTTTCCCGCGTCCGACGCTCAAGTGAGAATCCCGCCCAGCTCCCTCGCAAACACCAGCATCAGCATCGCCAGCGCGGCGAGCACCGCCATCGGGGGCCACGCCCGACGCAACACCTCCCCGGCGGTTCCGCCGCCGACCACGTAGCAGGCGAGCACCGCCGCGATCGACGTCGGCGGCACGAACTCGGCAAGCGACGCAATCGCCGACAGCGCCACGACGTTGAGGATCATGTCCTGGCCGATGAACGAGAACGCCGCCGGCACGCCCAACACGTCGCTTGCGGCGATTGCGGTCAACGCCCCGCCGAGCAGCGGCATGCCGACCAGGATGCCAGGATAGCTCCACGGCGCTTGCAGCGACATCGCGCCGGTCACCAGCCATCCGCGCACGCCGGTGAGCGTCATGATCTGCACCAGGACACCGACGCCCGTCAGCACCGCGGCAAGCCGCAATGGCGTGCCGGTAAACGCGTCGATGATGACGGCGCGAAACTCCTTGCGCGGCAGCAGCGGCAGCGCCGCAAGCCCGCCGATCACCAGGATCAACGGGCTTGCCGGGTCGACCACGCCGTCGGAAATCCGCACCGCTATCCAGATGGCGAGGATAAGAGCAAGCGGCGCGAATCCGCGCAGGCCGGCCAGCCGGCGGCTGTCACCTCCCCCAACCGAAGTCGGCTGTTGCCGACTTCGGTCGCTTTGTTGAGTGGCCGAACCCTCGCTATAGCGAGGTTCGGCTGGGGGGAGGTCGGCCCGCGTAAGCGGGCCGGGAGGGGGTGACAGCGCTTCCGCATACGAGGCGTCGCCGTCATCTGCTGCACTGCCGTCACCCCACCCCGGACGGCCTTCGGCCGTCCGACCCTCCCCCTGCAGGGGAGGGTGAAGGCGGACGGTTTGTCGGTTCCGCCCGAGCCATGCGAACCATGCGAGCGCTGCTGCAGCCATCGGGAGGGAAAGCGCCAACAGTGGTCTTGCGATATTCGCCCACGGCATATTGACGCCGTCCGCGATCAACTGCGCCGGCACATTCATGGGCGGCGCAATCATGCCGGCGGTGGCCACCACGGCGATGAATGCCGCGCTGGTGGCATCGTCAAAGCCGATGCGGCGCAGTGCCGGGACCGCGAACACGCCTGCGGACAACACCGCCACGCCGGCGATGCCGACAAACATGCCGACCGCAAACACCGGCAGACCGGCCAGCGCCAGCACGGGCAGCACGCGCGCGCCCGCTGCTCTCACGATTCCGGCGGCTGCCGCGTCGGCGGCGCCGCTCTTTCGCACCATTTGACCGAAAAAGGCTCCGGCGAACAGTGCCAGAACCAGGTTCATAAACCCGAAGGCGCCCTCGACCAGGTGCCGGAACGGAATGCCGAAATCGCCGAGCAGCGCCGCCGCGACGGCGATCGCGATGAATGTCAGCGGCAAAGGCCAGCGCAGCAGGAGATGCAATCCCAGGAACAGACCAATGGCCAGGGCGAAGATGATCCCGGGATGCAGTCCCAATTCCATCTATATTTTGTTCTGCTTTGCGTCGTCTGCGCGACGACGTTGTGCACGGGGCGGCGCGATGGGTCAAGCTCAAGCATGCGGATGCGATTGTGCCGGCAATGTCGTCATTTACGTGCGGGTGTCATTGCCCGGCTTGACCGGGCAATCCAGTATCCACCGGCCGGTGGTTACTGGATCGCCCGGTCAGGCCGGGCGATGACAGCATTGCGGGTGGATCAACGTAATCGCAGAATGCTCTATGGGCAGATGATGCGTGGCGCGGACCCGGGTGGCTCGTAGGTCTTGCAGCGCTGTTTCCCCACGTAGATCCAGGACTCGCCATTTCGATTGTTCGGCGAAATCGGCACATTGGCGTACGAGGTGGACCCTGGGCGCGGAACGTCGGCGCGCGCCGGCTCGCGTTGTGTCCGCAGCGGTCGGTCGCGCTCGGGCGGCCGTGCGGCGTGACGGGAGCGCTCCGGGGGCTTGGCGACGCAACTGGTGCCGCGCAGCTCCGTGCCCGCCTCGCACGGCATCGGGCACACCCGCTCCTTGTGGCTGCGGACCGCCTCGAGGGCTTCCGGTGTCGGCCGGTCGACCAAGGCAATCGAGCGTGTTCGCTCATTGAATGACCGTAGCGCTTCGCGCGAGGTGGTGCCCCAGGTGCCGTCAGTTTCGAGGCCGCTCGTCGCGCACCCCACCCGTTGCAACTCCTTCTGGAGTTTGCGGCCGACATCCACCACGTCCGGCGCCACAACCGGCGCGACGACGGGCGCGGCCGGCAGGGGCGCGCCGCCCGTAGGGGCGGCAACCGCGACGTTTGTCGCGGCGCCGGCGGGTCGGGTGGCCGCGGACGGGACCAGCGCTGCCGGGGCGGCGGCAGGTCCGGGAGTGAGCGCCAGCGTGACCGGCGGAAGCGATGGACGCTGCGGCGGCGCGACGGCGACTTCCAGGCCGGCCCTGCACAGCCGACGCTCGGAAATACGGGCAAGGTCCACAAATTTGCCGTTGGGAAACCGGCGCAGATAGGCGCGGATGGATTCGCATTCGTTGGTGGCGGCGGCGGATTGCCAGAACGCCACGTCGACAGGATCCACCGGGTCCGTCGGCGCAACCGGCGCTGTCGCGGCGCTGGCAGTCACTACCGCCGGTTCGGCCTTTACGAAATAAAAGGCCTTTGACATGTCGCTCAATTGCTGCGGGCGCTGCACATTGTTGGTATCCCGGCGCACGTCGGCGGTGACTTCCTTGAGCATCACGGAGACCTCAAGGCCGGGTTTCGGCAAGTGCCGCACCAGCGACGCGGTGAACGGACTATTACGGCCGCGGCCATCAGCCGCCTCCTGGCCCGGCGCCGAGGAGAAAGCGACCAGAGTGTCGCGACCCGTCGGCTCGATGCGGGCGAGACCGCGGCCGACGCTGACGCTGCGATTGATGGCAGCGAGATTGCGTTTGAGATTGTCGGTCAGCGGATTGTTCCGGCAGGCGTCGAGGAAGATCAAGTTGGTGCCGGTCTTGGATTCCATCAGCCGGATGATGGCGTCGAGCTCAATGGTTTCTGAGGGCACCAGAAACGTGCTTTCGAGCTTCGCCTCGGTCGAAACCAGATAGTTCTTTTCGTTGATCTGCAGGCCGTGGCCCGCATAGAAGAACAATCCGACGTCGGCGCCTTCAAGGGCCCGGGCGAAATCGTCGATAATACGGGCAAATTTGGTCTGGTCGAGATCGTAGCCCAGCGTCACCTCGAAGCCCACTCGCCTGAGCGAGTCGGCAATATCCTGCGCGTCGTTACGCGGATTGGGCAGCGCCGGCGTGTGGGCGTATTGCGCATTGCCGATCACCAGCGCGACGCGGCGCTCCGCCAGAGCCTGCGTCGCCGCCAGGCAGCCTATGACGCCGAGCACGGCCATCAGACACCGTCGCATTGCATCCTCCGCTAAAATTGCAATCGGCAAGCGGGACGGCCGTTACGCTGGCCTAAAACTGCGCCCACGCGACTCGCCCGATCGCGGTGAATATTAGTATCCCCTGAGCACAAGAAAGTTCACGGCCAGCCGCTTGCCGGCCGGCAATTCTCCGCTTTTTTACCGCATGCTACGGCTTCCGTGGATGTCTGCATCCGCGGTCCCGAAGGCGCTGACCAGAGCTTACGCTGACCAGAGCTTACAATGTGTTGTTAATCCACGCCTTTGTCCGTCACCCGCGGGCTTTGACCCGCGGGTCCATCTTCTTGAAGGGCGATTGATTACCAGGTCAATCCCCGGATCAAGTCCGGGGACGCCAATGACGTTGGGACGAATGGTACCGGCATGCGCTCTACGCAGCGGCGGCCATCATGCGCCGTTGCGGCGCACCGTTCGGTAGATCGCGGCGTTGTTGCCGGGCGCGGGCAACGGCACCGGGTCGAACGGCAGGCCCAATTCGACGGCGAGCCGTCGGATGTTGAGCACGTGCAGCAGCGGTACGCCGGCTTGAGCGAGCCGCATCGCCAGACCGGGCGTGCCGGCCGCACAGGATGGCTCGCGCGTCGCAAGGCCGGGCAGTAATTCGTAAGCCTCGCGGCAGGAGCCGAGCCCGATCAGTGCGCCGCCCACGTTGATGACCGCGCCCGGCCTCGTTTCGCCACGCGCGGCGTCGGCAATCGACGCGTTGACCCGGCCGAGTAATGCATCGATCAGCGCCGCCAGCGGACGCGCGTCGATCACCGGGACCCCGTCGCCGGCGGCCGAAGCTCGCAATGCGGCGACGCCGGCCGCATCCATGCCGCCGCCGACGGCGCCGTCTCCGCCGAGCACCGCCGCGGCGATGCGGGCGTGGATCACGCCGCGCGCCCGCAGTGCCGCAGCCATGTCGAGCCAATTGAAATCAGGGTCGGTGGCGCCCCACATCGAGGCGCTCAGCGAGGCGATGACGACCGGCCGCAGGCCGAGCGCTTCCGCGGCCGTTATGGCTGCGATGTTGCCGCCGACGAACGAGCCGGAGACGATGATCACGACAGGCGTTCCGCGGGGCAGGTCGAGCGTCGCGACCACTCTGACCAGCGCCGCGGCGAAATCCGGATTGGCGGTGGTGCGCTTCGCGGCGAGGTCGCCCAGGGTCGTCGTGATCGCGGTGAATTCAGACCCGATCATCCCGGTGCGGTTCGGATCGATTTCTCTCCCCTGCGTCAGCCTTCGCATCTGTCGTTCCGCTACCAATACGCGGCTTGCTGCTTCCATGGCGCGCGCGGCGTTGAGCATCTCGGCATAGCGCGGGTGGACCGGATGTCGCGTCGCGAACTCGGCCCCCAGCCACAGGGCTACGCTCAGGACCGCCGCGGCGACGAGCCAGGCGGGAGGAACACGCGAGCGGGCGCGCCAGCGTGGCATTGCCCGAGAGATCGTTCCGGTCACGTTCAACCAGTTCTCCGGTGTCATGAGCGAGCTTGTCGGGGCTACCGGCGCCTTTCTTTTTGGTGCAAGCGATCTTACACCCGGCATTCACTTGGGGGGAGCGAATGACTGACAAAGAACAGAAACCGCAAAAGCCGCCGTGGGTAAGACCACGAATCATAGCGGCGCCGAAGATCAGGCAAATCTATTGGTGTGATTTCTGGCAAGATGCACATCTGCCTGAGATGTGGAAGACTCGGCCGATGATTGTCGTTTCGTACAAGAAACACATTGCATGGCCCGTGCCTCGTAATACCGATAACGACGGAGCCGGATAACGAATACAATCTATGGGCAAGCAAGCTATCCATTAAGATCGAGAGTACGCCCGATTCCTGGGCGGTGTGCAATCAGCCATCCACTGTGGCCCCAAGCCGATTCTCTCAGTTCAAGGGGAAAATTCCATTGTTGTCCAAGAAGGACTTTAACCAAGTGCTTGAATTACTTTGTAAATGGCTACCAATTCCGTTCAAGCTTGAAGCTTGAAAAATAGGGCCATTGGCCCTATGTTTTGTTTTGTGGCCCCAGCCTTACAAGCGGGTGTCCGCTGCCCCGCAAGGGGAGATACTTGCCAGGGGAGCCGAAAGGCTCCCTTTGGTTTTTTAGAGCGCCCTCGATCCTGGCGTCACCGATGGTGTTTATGCGTTTGTCAGAACGCGCTTCCCTTCGCGGTATCCGTCATGGTGCGACCACGAGAATGAGAATCAGCCGGACCAGCGGCGCTGCGATGGCCAGCATGGCGAGCGTCGGCACGACTCCCTGGCGGTCGAACTGGTGGGCGAGCAGGCCGGGCACGATCAACCCTAGCCCCACCCATTCCACGTAAAGCGGAGCGGACAGCGACGCCCATTGGGCGCCGACGCCCAGCGTGAGCCCGGTGAGCACCGCCACCGCGAAACGGCGGCTGCCGTACAGCATCAGCACCATGCCGAGCGCCCGTACGATGCCATAGCTCGCTGCGGCCACCACCAGGAACCCGGCGAGAGCAGTGGGCCGGTCGAGCAGCAGCGCCACGTAGCCCGGCACGATGATGCCGCCCGCCGACAGTCCGATCATCTCGGTGAGCGCCAGGCTGACGACGATGCCGATGGTCAGCGCGGCTGTCAGCACGTCAAGTCGTCCCCCACCCTACCCTCCCCCGCTCGCGGGGGAGGGTAGGGTGGGGGCCTGCAGTTGCGCAATGATCCTGGCGCCGATCCCGCGGTAGTTGCCGACGCCCCAGATCACGGCCCCTGCCGATGCTGAGGCGGCGAGTTCCGCCAGCGCCGCCGCGGCGGTGCGGCTGCGCAACCGGCGCACCGCCTGACGTTTGAATCCGGCACGGCGGGCGAGCAGGAGCGCGAGCGGATCTCCGGCCACGAACACGATTGGCGCAGGCTCCCGTGCGGCAAGGAACTCAAGGAATCGCCGCGTCCGCAGCGGCCGGTCGCGCCGCGCATTGAACAGCACGACCGGTCTGCTGCTGCTCTCCACCGCAGGCCACAGCAAGGCCAAAGAGGCGACGTCGTTGCACGCGAAGGCATTGGCGAAGCGCACAGCCTTGCCGCCGACCTCAAGGTCGCGGGTGAAGAAGCCGCCGGGGTCGCTCGCCGCGTTGTCCATCGCCTCCCCGGCGATCGCGGCGGGTACGCCATGCGCCGAACATACCGCAAGTGCCAGTGCGCGGTCGGCGGCAAGCGCGCCGAGACCGGCAGTGTCCACCACGGTGATGTCCGTGCCGCGCATCTGCGCGGACGACCGCAGCGCCGGCGTCGCCGCCTCGTCGGCGACGAATAGCTTGCCATTGACTGGGACTGCCCAGCGCATCGCATCGGCGGCGGCGTCGGGATGCTCGCCGATGTCCTCAAGATGGTCGGCACGGGCGTTGGTGATGACCGCGGTGGTGGCGCGGATCAGATGATGTTCGCTTGCGAACACCATTTCGGGCCGGATCGCCATGCACTCGACGACCGCCGCATCGGCGCGAAGCCGCACCGCTTTGGCAAAGAACCGCGTCTGCTCACGCACTGACGGCGGCCCGCGGCGCGGCCACGCCGCCTCGCGGCCGTCGGGGAGAATGAGCCGCGGCTCGGTGCCGGTGGTCTTGGCCACCACGCGAAGGCCGCCGGCGCGCAGTCCGGCGGCGATCAGGCGCGTGGTGGTTGACTTGCCGCGCGTCCCCGCCACGTGGATGCGCACCGCAATGGCCCGCAGGTTCCGACGATGGCGGCTCGCCGCGGCACCGAGCCAGATGATGCAGGCAGCAAGCGCCGCAAGCGCGATCGCAAAGAGCCTGGCATCCGGCACGTGCCCGGCGGCGAGGCCAGTCAGCAGGAACTGCATGACCTGATTAGCTTCCCGCGAACAGCTCCTGCAACGGCTGCTTGAGACTGGTCACGTTATCGATGACGGCCAGAGGAATCTTGTTCTCGTTGGCGATCTTGGCGAACAGCCCGTCGGCATCGCTGTCGTCGCGGATGATGAGCCGATGGGCGCGGGGCGCGGCGAGTTCGATGAGCTGGTTCGACAGCGCGTCGCGGCGCTCCTCTCCGCCCATGTGGAGCACCACGATCGCAATGCCGCGGCTCTTGGCGGCGTCGAGCAGGTGACCGGCGCGGGCGAGCTCGTCCTTGATGGTGATGCCGGCGTCGCCGAACCCCTTGAGGCTCGCGCCGACCGCGAGGAACAGCGTCTTGACGTCGGTGAGCTGGTCGACTTCGGCGCGGGGATCGTACTTGAACTTGATGCCGGCGCGCCGCACCGCGAGCTGCACCTGGAAAGCGTCGAGGCTCTGGCCCAGCGACGTCACCAGTACCGGCGGGCTGGGCCTGGGTTTGTCCTGGGCAGCCGCGTACCCCGCAAGGACGAAGCTGAGCGCAATGGCGACCGCAGCGGAAAACTGCAGCAAGGGCGCGTAAATCTTCATGGCAACCTCTTTGGTTTCCTCTTAACGGAGAGCATTGCCATCGGGCCGGCGCCGTGTCCAGGACCCCCGATATTGACCGGGCGCCGACGTTGCTCGGTCCAGGTTCCGGGGCTATTTTGCGGAACGAAGAAATCAAATTGCTCACGGGAGGTACAGTTGACCCTAGATTTCGCTCGACCTGCGTCGGTTGCCTTCATTTGCGTGGTCGCCACCCTGAGTGGGGAGCCCCGGACCGCCTGGGCGCAGACCGCCCTTTCTGTCGAGGTCCTGTCATCCCGCCCCGATCTCGTCACGGGCGGCGATGCGCTGGTCCGCATCATCGCCCAGGAAGCGCCGCAAGTGACGGTCGGCGCCGGCGACGTATCCGCAGCTTTCCGGCGCGATCCGAAGGGAGGTTGGATCGGCCTGATCGAAGGGCTCAAGGACGGCGGCAACCAACTGATCGCCAAAGCCGGCGGCAAGGAGGCGAGCCTCACCCTCGTCAATCATCCGGTGAACGGCACTCTGTTCGCGGGGCCGCAGCAGGAACCGTTCGTCTGCGAGAACGAGTCCCATGGTCTGGCCTCGCCCGCCGACGGCTCATGCGCGGCGCCGACGGTGGTCAAGTACCTCTATCGCAACAGGAGCGGCGAGTGGAAACCGCTCGACCCCAAGGCGGCGCGGCCGGCCGACGTCGCAACCACGAAGACGAGCGAAGGCAAGGACTTCCCGCTCATCGTGCGCCAGGAGAAGGGAGTCATCAACCGGTCGGCCTATCTGATCAACATCCTGCACGACCCGACTGCAGGCCCGCTGCCGACCGCGACCGCGGGCTCGCCGGCGTCGGGATGGAACGGCAAGCTCATCTACAGCTTCGGCGGCGGCGTCCAGGCCAACTACCATATGGGCCGCGGCCTCGGCGCGATGACCGGCACCGACAGCAGGTTCTACATCGAGGATCTGGGTGGCGGATTTCTCGACTATTTCGTCACCCGCGGCTATGCGGTCGCAGCCGGGTCGCTCAACGTGATGGGCACCAACAACGACGACGTAAAGTCCGCCGAGACGGTGGCGAAGATAAAGGAGCACTTCATCGAGGAATTCGGACCGCCGATGTTCACCATCGGTCATGGCGCCTCCGGCGGGTCGATGCAGCAGCACATGATCGGCAACAACTATCCGGGCCTGCTCGACGGCATCATGCCGGCGCGCAGCTATCCGGACACCATGAGCTTCTTACAGCCG
>WNFT01003257.1_pt1 | contig 19281 bp, 19 predicted proteins | sample 5400191 | NCBI WGS metagenome assembly WNFT01 (sample SAMN13153359, study PRJNA577476) | soil metagenome | isolation source: 80 cm saprolite under Madrone tree | place: USA:California | collected 2016-06-14 | reverse complement strand
CGGGACGTCAACGACAGGCCTATCGTCAACGAGAGCCTGTGGGCATTGACGTTCGGCGGCGCGGCGAAGGCTCCGGCGGGTAGGCTCTATTTCACCGCGGGGCTACATAAGGAGATGGACGGGTTGTTTGGGACGCTAACGCCGCAATAGGTTGCCAGCCCATCCTAACTAGGCGGAGCGCAGCGGAGCCGAGCTAAGGAGTCTGCGACGTGCGCAGCCGCGCGCAGCGCGGCAAATAAAGTGAGGGCGCAGGCTGTTGAAATCGTTTTTCAACAGCCTGCTAGCCGGCGGAAGTCGCCTCGGATGCGGCGGCGAGCGCCGTCCTCCACGCTCAGAAAAGAGCGATCGGATTTGCGGGGGAGGCGGTGCCGCGTTCGAGGACCAGCGGCAGCAGGCTGAACATGAAATCGTAGCGCCCGTCGCGCGCGCATTTTTCCGCCAGCGGCTCGAGATCGGCGTTGTCGATCAGATGCACGCCCATCATCACGAGCGTCCCCGTATGAATCGGCATCTTGAGCGGCGCGTCGTAATCGGTCGGCTCGACGTCGCTCACCGCGTCGGAGCCGAGCACCGCTATTTTCCGATCGTGCAGCCATGGCAGGCATGAGGCGTGCAGCCCCGGCATCGCCATCCCGGCGATACCCGAAGCGCCCCTGGCCGCGCGCATTTTGTGGCGGCCGGTGCGAATGAACAAAACGTCGGCTTCGCCCACCTTCACGCGATGGTCGCGCTCGGCGGCGTCGAGATCGTCGGGATAAATCGCCGCGCCCGGCTCGATCCAGTCGACATTTTTGATCTTCGGGATATCGAGCAGCACGCCGCGCGTGATGATGCCGCCGCGAGCGACGTCGATCGCACATTTGTGGGCGCCCTGAAAATCGATCTCGCTCTCGGCGTCGAAGCCGTTGTAGAGCTTGCCGCGATAGAAGTGATGGCAGAGCGCGTCGAGATGGGTGGTCGCGAGGCCGTGCGGCTGAATGGCGAAATAATCGGCGCATCCGAACGAGCCGAGCGGATGGCCGATATGGCCGGAGCGAATCATCAGGTGCGTTACGGGCATCGGGTTGTCGCGTCCGGGCGTGGTCGGGAGCGGCAGTGAGAGCGAGACGGTTTCGCCGGTTTTGACGAGGCGGGCGGCGGCAGCGCGTTTTTCATTGGTGATGAAATTGAGCGCGCCGCGCTGGTCGTCCTTGCCCCAGCGTCCCCAGTTGCTGATTTGATCCATGAGTTCGGCGATTTGAGCAGTCGTGTACTTTGAGGGCATTGGAAATTCTCCGCGGTGAAATATCGAGCTACGTGTCTGTGGGCGTCGTGTCCCAGTCGTTGTTTGGACTATAGCCACAAAGCCAATTCAGTGCGTGGTGACGCTCGATCGAGATCGATTGGACCTCCGACCATTCCTCCGGGCTTAGTTCCGCGTAAGACTTGCCTTTGACGGGAAAGTCGTCGCGAATCACGAGATGAAGATCGCCCCGCTCATGTGCAGCGCGCGCCGCCAGGCGCACAATGTCCTGGTACGATCTAATCCCCTGCTTAGTAAAAATCTCCTCGTGTGAAGGAAAAGGCCGCGGTTCACGGATTAGCTCCTCCGTCCGGCTGCGCCAATGCCAGAGCTCGGCAACGTCTCGCGCGTGGTCTATCTCCGTTTGGGACCGCAATACGGCCGAGCTAAGGAAGTTTGTAGGTGGGCTCAGAATTTCTGACTTCAAGAGGTTGAGATCCGCTTCGGTGTCCGGCGGGGGCAATTCCGAAATGAGGCGCAGCGCCCACATTAACACCTGGGCCGCCTCCATGCGCCACGAGGCATCGATTTGCTGTCGGCTGGACATCGTCAGCATCGTTGTCGCAGCAAGCTGGCGCTCCCATAGTGAAAGATACGTGAAAATCGGAGAAGAGTTCACCGTATCCCAAAAGGCCGTGCGCCGGGATTCGCTCTCGTGCGCATATTGCTCGCGTTCGGCCTCGTTCCATCCTCCAAGCCATTTCTCGAGCAAATCACGCGGCGGAGCCGCCGAAGCGTAACTCACCACACATTTCAAGGACAAAAGGCGACCAGCTGCTTCGGTGGCATTCGGTCGAGGCTCCATTATCTCAGCTCCGTCAGGTTCCGGCTGAGTGGCTGCCTGGGCAGCGAGGCTGCTCCCGTCGTGTAGTTCGTGGGCATTAGGAATTCTCCGCGGCGAGAGGGTTGGTGATCGAGTGTGTAGCATTTTTCGGGTGGAAGCGTATGCCGTGGAAGCAAAGAAATGGGACCCGGAGTAATATGCATCAGGAGACCTCAGCATTTAGATCGAAGGGGAAAGTTCATGGCTGATTCGGATGAGGGCGCGACTCGAACGCTCGATGCGGCACGGGAGCTTGGTCCGAAGATTCGCGCGGCGGCGGACGAAATCGAGCAGGGACGGCGGTTGCCGATGCATCTGGTGCGCGAGATGCAACGGGCGGGCATCTTCCGAATGGCGATGCCGCGGGCGTGGGGCGGGCCGGAGCTGGACCTGCTCGCGCAGATACGCGTGATCGAAGCGCTGTCTATCGCGGATGCGTCGGCGGGTTGGTGCACGATGATCGGAATCGACGGCGGCTACATGACCGCATATATCGACCAGAGCGTCGCACGCGCAATGTATCCTGACCTCGACGCGGTGACGGCAATCACATTTGCTCCGCCCGGGAAGGCGGTGAAAACGAAGGACGGCTACATCGTCAACGGTCGATGGCCGTTCGGGAGCGGCTGTCAGCATGCAACATGGCTGATCGGCCATTTCATGGTCTTTGACGGTGACGCGCCTCGCCAACTGCCTAACGGATTTTTCGAAACACGCTTCGGGTTTTTGCCTCCCAAGGAATGCGAGATCCTCGACACCTGGAACACCAACGGCTTGCGCGGTACGGGGAGCCACGATTGGAGCGTAAAGGATGGATTCATCCCCGAGGAGCGGACCTTCAATCTGGCGGCGCCGACCATTTATCGAGACGGTCCCCTGTACCGGCTGCCCAATTTGTTGCTGTACAAGCTTCCCGCGGTCGCCCTCGGAATCGCCCGCGGCGCGATCGAGGAGTTCGTCGCGCTGGCGGAAAAGAAGGCGATGACGTTCAAATCCCCGTCGGCAAACAAGGCGACGCTGCGCGACGAGACCTTCGCTCAGTGCACGGTCGCACAAGCGGAGGCATTGGTAAGTTCCGCGCGTGGTTTTATCTTCGAGACCTTTGCCGATCTGTGGGACACGATGGTGAGCGGCGATCGCCCTTCGCTCAAGCAGCGGGCCCGCGCGAGGCTGGCGATGGTTCACGCCAGCACCGCATGCGCTCAGGCGGTTGAGCTCCTCTACAAGGCTGTCGGAGGGTCGTCCGTTTACTCCGGGAACCCTTTTGATCGCCGTCTGCGCGATATTCAGACCGCCAACCAGCATACGGTGGTATCGCTCAAGACCTGGGAAGTGACAGGGCGCGTGCTGCTTGGGCTGGAGCCGAACTACGGGTTGCTGTTCTGATCCGGGATGCGGCGCGATGCGCCCGAGATTCGCTAAGCCGCGTTCGCATTGATGGCGGTATGGGGGCGTGCTACGATGACGCACGCTGGTGGATGCCGCACTGTTTTACGGGGCGTTTAGAAGCGTCCCCCGCCCCCTCAGTCCGCATAAGTCCCGAATAGTCCCGCATTCATCTGATTGCCTGAGATCTTAGACCAAATCACCCTGCCAATCCCATTGTCCCAGCATAAATGGGGAAGATTATTTGAGGTTCGGTTCACCGTCGTCAGAATCGTTGTCGTCTTGGGGCGGAGCCGGCAGGGCGTGGTTGGGTTGTCGCGGCTGAAGTCGCGGACGCGACTTCGGCCGCGACAGGATGCGGCAGGGCATCGGCGGCTCCGCCGGCGAGACGGCGCGCGACGATGATGAAGGCCGAATGGGCGACCATCCGATGGACCGGCCGCACGCTCATCCCCTTGACGTGCCAGTTGCGCAGCAGCGTCTCGAAGCTTTCGATCTCGGCGAAGTCGGGACGGTTCTGGAGCGCCTCGACGGTGTCCTTGAGCTGAAGCGCGGTGGGGACGTAAGCGACGAAGACGCCGCCCGGGCGGAGCGCGCGCGCAACGACGTCGAGCGCGCGGCCCGGTTCGGGCAGGTCGATGAAGATGCGGTCGGCGTCGATCTCGTCGAAGCCGTCGTAGAGGTCGCGGACCTTGAGCGTCCATTGCGGCGCATCGCCGAAGAACGTCGCGACGTTCCGGCGCGCAGCGGCAGCAAAATCCTCGCGCAATTCGTATGAAATCAGATGGCCGTTGGGCCCGACCGCGCGCAGGAGCGCGATCGTAAACGCTCCCGCGCCGATGCCGCCCTCGATGACCGTCGCGCCCGGGTAGACGTCGCCCCATACGAGGAGCGGTCCCGTGTCTTTCGGATAGATGACTTGGGCGGCGCGCGGCAGATGAGGGATCAGGTCGGCGTAGGTGGGGCGCAAGACGAGGAAAGTCTCGCCGCCGCTGAATTTTACCCGCGAGCCCTCGTCCAGTCCGAAGAGGGCCTCGGCCGCGATATCGCCGCGAATCAGGAGCTTTTGATGTGCGCGCAGGATCTTGAGGTAGCGGCGGCCTTTGCGGTCGATGAAGAGAACGGCGTCGTTTTCTTTGAGCGGGCGGTTCAAGCAGGATTAGCCATAGACGCTTGGATCGACGCACGCAACCACGAGCGGCGCGGCGGTAGCTGGTGATGCGTCGCTACCAACGCCCGGAGGTGGCTATTGACTCTCTGGGCTGGCGGCGTTTACGCTACTTATACCCGGCAATTGCCTCAGCCGATGTACGCATCGTGAAAAGCAGTGGCCGGGTAATTCTTTGTGGGGCGCAAAGTGGGGTAGGATGATAGGGCGGTGTCGAGTGGGCCGGGGCGCTACTAACTAATCGACAGGCGGTAAGACGAGATGGCTGAAAAAAAGGCCAGGACGGCGGAGCGCAACGCAAATGTCGCGGGGCGCAAACATCTTTGTCCAACGTGCGGTGCGGACGGCAAGGTGACGTTGTTCGCGGGTTACGGGCGCAGGGGCTTCTTCGTGGTGTGCGAGAAGAATTGCGGCTACGTCGGCCGCATTCGCTGACGGAGGGTGGGGCATTTATGGCGAGAGTGCGCAAGAAGAAGTCATCATCGAAGCGCGATCTCTATGCGGGGTTTGTCGACGGTACCGAAGAAAACGATGAAGATGCGGATCTGCCTAAGGACGAAGCAGGCAGACGCAAAATAAAACGGCAATACCAGGAATTGCTGGGAATCCGGATGGAGCCCTCGACGACGGCCTGCAGGAAGACCCGGCCAATCAGAACAACCTCTGCGGCAAGTGCGCGAAGGCGTCGAAACCGGCAGCCGCGTAGCGGGATGGTTAAAGCGGGTAGGGTGAGCGAGGGCACGTCGCCGCCATAGCGATGCTTGCCGTCACTTTCATTTTCTGGCACGAACCGCTAATTTTCATCGCGCGGCTTCAAAACGGCTGCGCTCCCGGGCGGCGCATCGGAATCTCAAGAATTGGGAGAGATAGTGCGGGCGGCTGGCGCGCCCGGCCCGACGGTTAGGAGCAAGCAGGGATCATGTCGCTACAGCTAATCCCGCCTGATATCAACCTCGATTTCGTCGGCAAGCGAAAGTTCTTCGTGGCGCTCTCGACGATGATCAATCTCGCGGCGATCGTCCTGCTGATTTTCGTCGGGCTCAACTACGGGGTTGATTTCGCCGGCGGCAGCCTGGTTCAGCTCAAATTCGACAGGCCCACCTCAGCGGATCAGATTCGCAAGGCGCTCGGCTCGCTTGACCTCGGCGAAATCACGGTGCAGGACTTCGGCGGCAGCAGTTCGAACCAGTATCTCGTGCGCTTCGCGATGGTGAAGAATATCGGGAGCCTCGGGAAGCGCCTCGAGGGCGCGCTCAACGAGAGTTACGGCAGCAGCAATAAGGCGCAGGTGCTGCGGGTCGAGACGGTGGGCGCTAAAGTCGGGCGTGATCTCAGAGTCGACGGTTTTCTGGCGGTCGCGTTCGCCACGATCTTCATGGGGATCTACATCGCGCTCCAGTTCCGTGGCGTGAGCTGGAGCTTCGGCGCGGGCGCCGTGATCGCGCTGATTCATGACGTGCTGGTGGTGACGGGCGCGCTGGTGATCTCGCGCTTCGAGTTCGATCTCACAACCCTCGCCGCGGTGCTGACAGTTATCGGCTATTCGGTGCATGACACGATTATCGTCTCGGACCGTATCCGCGAGGACTCGGCCAAGCGCCGGCGCGAGCCGCTCGACACGATTATGAACCGGGCGATCAACGAGACGCTGTCGCGGACGATCCTCACCTCGGGCACGGCGCTCACGGTGCTGGCCTCGCTGCTTGTGCTCGGCGGACCGATCCTGCGGCCGGCAGCGTTTACGCTATTTATCGGGATAATCACGGGAACCTACTCGTCGATCTACATTGCGGGGCCGGTGGTGCTTTTCTGGGAGCGCGGCCATCGGGCAAGAGGCGCGGTCTCTCGCGCGGCCTGAAGACGCCCGCTCGCTATCGGTAACTGCGCATACAGGTCCGCGAAGTTGGCAGTTCAAATCAGGACCGGGCGTGGCAATTACAAATTGAGTCTCGCCGGAGCCCCCGAGAAAGCGGCGGGATGGGTGATTTTTACGCTTAGCCTCGAACGCGCCGATGGTATCGAGCGAGTGGTGTTTCGATGCAGGGTTGCGGAGACGCTGCTTTCGCCAGGCGAGCCGGCAGCGGGCGCGATACCGGAGCGGATCGTATCGTGGGTCGAGCGGGAGTTCGAGCAGACGCGCGAGGCGGCGCTCAAGTCGATCCGGAGCGAGCGCAAGCTTTACGAGATCGCTTTCGACCGTGACCATCGCGGGCCGTTTTGATCTCTTCGCGACCTCCGACGATCCGCATGTGCGCCTTCACGCTTCGCTTGCTTGACTCGATTTTTAGGATGGGCGAGCATCGCGCGACTGCCGCGTTCGCCAATCGGGAGGAGACCAAGCTCAAAATGAAACGGATGAACCTTGCGAAGTATTTCGCCGCTGCCGCAGCGCTTGCTGCCGTGTTCACCTTCGTCACGATCCTGCCGGCACCCGCGCAAGAGACGTCATCACCATCGCAAAAGCAATTGAATATCGCCGCGATGCGGGCGGAACGGAAGGCGGTCGTGGGCGCGAACATGCCGCTGACCAAGGATGACGCGAAGGTCTTCTGGCCACTGTATGACGAATATGAAGCCAGGATGGACAAGATCGAGGAGCGGCACATCAAGGAGGTGCGGGAGTATGTCGCGAGCTACGAGACTCTCACCGACGCGGACGCGACCAAGAAGCTGGATCAAGTGGTGAGTATCCAGGAGGCGCGTCTCGACGTGCAAAAGGCCTATATTCCGAAATTCAGGGCTGTGCTTTCGTCGATAAAGACGACAAGGTTCTTCCAGGTCGATGGCAAGATCAGGGCGCTGGTGCAATGCCAGATAGCGCAGATGGTGCCGCTCGCGAAGGCGCCCCAGTCCAGCGCTCAGGAAGGGCAGGGCGACAACAACTTATAAGTCAGGGCGGTTCGTGAATAAGGGAAAAGAGCCTCCGCCGCATCGATAGCGGCTGATTCGTGGCTGTGATTCGCGCGGGCGGCCAGGGGAAATGCCATGGATGTCGAAATCAGGCCCGCTCGTGAGAGCGATATCCCCGAACTCGCGCGGTTGGTTGCCGCCATAGCTGCGTACCATGAGGCGGCGGATTCGCGCGCTCGTTTTGACTGGGACGAGATTCGCAACGCTCCCAACTGGCTCAAGGTCGTTCTCAGCCGCGACCATCATGCGGTGTGGGTCGCGGACCGTGGCAGTGCGGGGCTCGCGGGCTACCTGTGGGTTCATCTGCGACGCGACCGCCAAGGCTACCTGCCGCGACTCCGCGGCTACGTGAATCAGGCTTATCTCGACGAGGCGTGGCGCGGGAAGGGAATAATGAAGCCGATGCTCGAACTCGCCTACGACTGGTTCAGGGACAAGGGCGTCACGGTCGTGACGCTCACGGTACTGCATCGGAATTGGCTCGGGTCATCGGCATGGTACAAGCTCGGCTATAACGATTGGCAGCAGGAGCGGCGGATCGAATTGAAGCCTCGGGAGGGGAAGTAGAGGGGGGAAGGAGTCAAAGGGAATCGCTGCGCGTCTGATGCGGTCCGTGGTTGCCCCGCGAACAGCAGCGCCGAGGGGTTCTTCGCTTCAGCAGCCTCCGCGAAGAATGACAAATTTGGCGACATGGAAAGAGACGACGAGACCGCTCAGCTTGCCGCCGCTGTTAAGAGGCTGAGCGAAGATCTGCACGAGCTTACCGAGGTCAACCAGGCCCAGCTCGAGCACATCCGACGTGCTCAAAGACGCGTGAGATGGATCCTGGCGCTCGTGATTATCGTCATAATTGCTTCATTTGCGATCGACCTGGCGCCTGTCGCGCTTATACTGAAATACGTCCACTGACCTGTCGGTAAGCGGCAATTGTCCTTGACATGTAAGGCGAAAGGCTTTAGTAGACCATGCGGGTCCAGAATGTTGAGTGCCGCGCTGAAATCGATTCAGAAAAGGCAGCGGGCAAATTTGACATCCTCGTGTTAGCGGCTATATTATACTTAACAGGTCCACTATAGGATTAGGCCGTTAAGCGTCGGTGTCCCAGGAAGAGAGAGCGATGGTTAAGTTACCGATATACATGGACAATCACGCGACGACACCGCTGGATCGACGGGTGCTCGACGCGATGATTCCGTATTTCACCGACAAGTTCGGGAACGCGGCCAGCCGCAACCATAGCTTTGGGTGGGAGGCCGAGGAGGCGGTCGACAAGGCGCGCAATCAGATCGCGGCGCTGATTAACGCCAAGTCGAAGGAAATTATCTTCACCAGCGGCGCGACCGAATCAGACAACCTGGCGGTCAAGGGTATCGTCGAGTTTTACAAGGACAAGGGCAACCACGTAATCACGTGCGTGACCGAACATAAGGCGATACTCGACACTTGCCGTGCGCTCGAACGCATGGGCAAGGCGACCGTCACGTATCTGGCGGTCGATAAGTACGGGATGGTTGACCCTGACGACGTGCGCAAGGCGATAACCGACAAGACCGTGCTGATCTCGGTCATGTACGCGAACAACGAGATCGGCACGATTCATCCGATTGCGGAGATCGGCGAGATTGCCAAAGAGAAGGGCATCATTTTCCATAGCGACGCGACGCAGGGAGTGGGCAAGGTCCCGGTCGATGTCGAGCGCGACCATATTGACCTGATGTCGATGAGCGCGCACAAGATTTACGGTCCCAAGGGCATCGGCGCACTTTACGTACGCTCGAAGGGGCCGCGCGTGAGGCTGACGGCGCAGATGGATGGCGGCGGGCATGAGCGCGGGATGCGCTCCGGCACGCTCAACGTGACCGGAATCGTTGGATTGGGAAAGGCGTGCGAGATTGCGGGCGCCGAGATGACCGAGGAGTCGCGACGGCTGATCGAGCTTCGCGGCAAGCTCCAGGCCGGGATTTTCGAGCGGCTCGACGAGGTCTACCTGAACGGCCATCCGACCGAGCGGCTGCCCGGCAATTTGAATCTGAGCTTCGCGTACGTCGAGGGCGAATCGTTGCTGATGGGTATGAGCGATATCGCGGTGAGTTCGGGCTCGGCGTGTACGTCGGCGACGCTCGAGCCGTCGTACGTGATTCGCGCGCTTGGCACGGACGAGGAGCTTGCGCATAGTTCGATCCGGTTCGGGCTCGGCCGCTTCAACACCGAAGAAGAGGTCGACTACGTGACCGACAAGGTGACCAAAGAGGTCAAGCGGCTGCGCGACATGTCGCCGCTCTACGAGATGGCCAAGGAAGGCATCGATCTCAAGTCGGTGCAGTGGAAGACGGAGTAACGCTCAGCGTTCAGCGGAGAGGCGTCCATGGCATATTCGGATAAAGTTATCGAGCATTACACGAATCCGCGTAACGTCGGCAGCTTCGCCAAGGGCGAGGCCAACGTCGGTACGGGTGTCGTTGGCGCGCCGGAATGCGGTGACGTGATGAAGCTGCAACTGAAGATTAATCCACAGAACGGGATTATCGAGGATGCGCGCTTCAAGACGTTCGGATGCGGCAGCGCGATCGCGAGTTCCAGCTACGTCACCGAACTGGTGAAGGGCAAGCACGTTGACGAGGCGATGCAGATCAGGAACAAGGTCATCGTCGAAGAACTCCATCTGCCGCCAGTGAAAATTCACTGCTCGGTGCTGGCGGAAGATGCGATCAAGGCCGCAATCAGCGACTGGAAGAAGAATCAGGGCGGCACTGACGCAGAGCCGAAGAAGGTCGAGAAGGCATAAGGTCAGCGCAAGGTTAGCGAGTGATGGTTTCGCTTTCGGATACCGCGGTCAGCAAGATCAAGCAATTGATCGCCGACAAGCCCGACGTGGGGCTCAGGGTGAAGGTCGTCGGCGGCGGATGCTCGGGCTTGCAGTACCGCATGGAAATCGACGCCGCGAAGGAACGCGACAAGGTTTTCGAACGCGACGGCGCGAAATTGATTGTTGATAAAAAGAGCTTTCTCTATTTAAATGGCTCGCAGCTTGACTATGCTGAGGAACTGATGTCGTCGGGATTCAGACTGGTCAACCCGAACGCCAAGCGCAGTTGCGGATGCGGAGAGTCGTTCACGGTATGAACGCTCGGGGGAGGAAGAACTGGCGTCATTATGGCCCGATGCCCGTCATGTGCGCGGGAGCAGGAACCGCGTCTGATATGTCCTGAATGCGGTGCGCCGCTCGGGGTTGTCCTCGACTGTTTCGCCGCGCTCGAAATCCCGCGCAAGCTTCAGATCGACCTGGATCGGCTCGAACGCACCTATCACGAACTTGGACGCCGGACACATCCGGATCGCTTCGTGGCAAGTCCGGTTGCGGTGCGTGACGCGAGTTTGCGGAGCACGGCGCTTTTGACGCGGAGCTATCGGACGATCCGCGATCCGGTAAGCCGCGGACTTTACTGGCTCGAACTCAACGGCGAGAAACTCGCGGAGAACAATAAGGCGCCGGAGCTTGCCGAGACCGTATTCGAAGTCCAGGAACAGTTGGCCGAACTCCGGGAGGCGCGTGCTGCCGGAAGCGCGGATGAACTTGCGGAGCAAGTCGCGGAGCGGCGTACGGAACTGCAGACATCGATGAGCGAGGCGCAAAAGGAACTCGCGCGCAATTTTGCACGATGGGACGCGGAGGGTAACGCAAGCGGTGAACTGACGACGGAGCTTAAATCGATCTTGTCGAGGATCGCATATCTGCGCACGTTGATTCGCGACGTAGATCGGGAGCTTGAAACCACCAAGGCAGCATGAGATTAAAAGCGACTCGCCCGCCAGGGTCGTCATAATAGGGACGGCCGCAGCATTAGCAGGATGGCTCGAATTTTCGGAATAGACCTCGGAACTACCAACAGCCTCATCGCAACGATGGAGAAGGCTAGTCCGCAGGTGATCGCCGATCCGGCGACGGGAAGTGCGTTGCTGCCTTCGGTGGTTGCGATCGCCCCGGATGGGGACGTGTTCACCGGCGATCGCGCGATCGAAATGGAGCCGCATCTGAGCGTCGAAAAAGACGGCCGGGTGGCGCCGATTGGCTTTCCCGGCGGCGAAGAGGGCGCGGTGGTGCGGTCGGTCAAACGCTACATGGGACTTGGCGGCGATGAGGTCGCCGCGGAAGACCGGACCCGTTACACATTCACCGATTTGTCGGGGCCGATCGTCCGATTCCAGGTCGGCAAGCGGGTGTATACACCGCCGCAAATCTCCGCCGAAATTCTGAAAGCGCTGAAGTCTGGCGCCGAGAGCGCGCTTGGCGACGAGAAGGTCGAGCGCGTCGTAATCACCGTACCGGCATACTTCAACGACGGGCAGCGCCAGGCGACCAAGGACGCGGGCCGGCTCGCCGGGCTCGAGGTGGTGCGGCTCGTCAATGAGCCTACCGCGGCATCGCTGGCCTACGGGCTCAACCAGATGGCCGAAGGACGGGTGGCGGTTTACGATTTCGGCGGCGGTACTTTCGATATTTCGATTCTCAACATCAAGGGCGGAATCTTCGAGGTGCTCGCGACCAACGGCGATACCCATTTAGGCGGCGACGACATCGACCGACTGCTGGTCGAAGTGATGCTGGAGGGGCTGCCCGATTCGATTCGGCATGATCGTCACGTGTGGAACAGCGCGCGTCAGGTGGCCGAGGACGCGAAGAAGCATCTGAGCGCGGTGGAGCACCTGCAGCTCAAGTTGGAGCTGCCGGGACGGCCTATCGAAAAATCGCTCAGCCGCGGCGAACTCGAGCGGCTCGCGGAGCGTCTCATAGGGCGGACGATCGAATGCTGTCAGCGCGCGTTGCGTGACGCGAATCTGCGGCCGGGCGAAGTCGACGCAGTCGTACTGGTAGGCGGATCGACGCGGATGCCGCTGGTGAGGCGACGCGTCGCGGAATTTTTTGGGCGCGAGCCGTTGTGCTCGATCGATCCGGACGAGGTGGTCGCGCTCGGCGCGGCCGTGCAGGCGGGCGTCCTGATGGGCACGCAGAGCGACATGCTGCTGCTCGACGTGGTGCCGCTCTCGCTCGGAATCGAGACGATGGGCGGCGTGATGGAACGGCTGATCCATCGCAACACGACCATACCGACCAGCACCACCGAAATGTTCACGACCGCGGTCGACAACCAGACGCATGTCGATGTTCACGTTTTGCAAGGCGAGCGCGAGTTGGCCAAGGATTGCCGCAGTTTGGCGCGCTTCAAGCTTGGGCCGATTCAGCCGCAACCGGCGGGGCTGCCTCGCATCGAGGTCACTTTCCTCATTGATGCAAACGGGATACTCAATGTAACGGCGCGGGATCAGCGCACCGGCCGCGAGCATTCGGTCGACGTCAAGCCGAGTTACGGGCTTACCGATGATGAGATCGAGCGGATGCTCGAGGAGGCGATTGATCTCGGGGAGCAGGATATCGAGCAGCGGCTGCTGATTGCATCGCGCATTGACGCCGAGCAGATTCTTGCCGCGCTTAGTAAGCAATTACGGGAATACCGCGAGTTGTTGGAAAGCGACCAGGAACTTCAGCGAATCGAAGAGTGTGCCGCGCGTCTCGAAACGGCGCGCCGTGGCGAGGACCGCGAATCGATCAGCGGATTGGTCGAAGAACTGAACGATCTGACGACCCCGTTCGCCGGTCGAATAATGGATCAGGCGATCAAGCAGGCGCTGGAAAAGAAATCGATTGAGGAGGTGTCCTGAGGAGCGGCTGATGCGGGTGGCATCTTCGAGGGAGCGCTCGCAGGAGGGTCAGGGAGGAAAAGCAGTGGGATTGAAGTGGGACCAGGCGGAAGAAATCGCCGAAGTGCTGACCGAGAATCATCCTGGACTCGATCCGATGGACGTTCGTTTTACCGACCTGCGCCAATGGGTGGTCGACCTCGACGAGTTCGACGATGACCCAAACGGGTCGAACGAGTCCAAACTCGAAGCGATCCAGATGGCGTGGCATGAGATTTACGAAGAGCAAAGTGGCGAAGACGACGACTAAATAGGGCTGAATAGCGCGGCGTCGTCTTACGTCTTATACAAGGAGGTGGGGGTGGTGGAAGCGATGAGAGTAGAGCAGGGAGCAAAGATACAGGAAAAGGAAACACTGGACGAAAAGCTGCCGGGACTTTTTGAGCCCGACACGCTTTTGCCCATCCAGTACTTCGAGGCGATGCGCCGCAAGCATCTGCTCGAGGGGGAGAAACGTCTGATTCTGAGCGTACTCGAGGACGCGGTCGAATGCTTCATGAAGTGTATCGACTCGCCCAGCAACAAGGGCCAGCGCCTCTTTCGCGAGGCCGACGAATGGATCTTTCTCGAGGACAAGCGATGGGTTTTTTCGTTCGATAACGTCGCCGAAATGCTCGATATCAATCCCGAGTACCTGCGGCGCGGATTGAGGGAATGGAAGGAGCACAAGCTTGCCGACCTCGAACGCCAGGCCTCGATGAAGGTGCAAGCCGAGGCCGTTCAGGCGCCGGCGGACGCGGTCGAGGAAAGCGTCGAGACTCCCAAGCCGATCGAGGCGGTGAAGCCGCAGTTGGCGCCGGCGGAAGCGGGGCCGGCGAAGGTTTTCAGGCCTACGACATCCCGCCGCAAGAAGGCGACGATAGCGGCGCCGGCTCGTTCAGGGCGGAACATGCGCAAGGCCCACGCGTGAGCAAGACGTAACGCGCGAGCCTCGAGCAGTAGTCAAAGAGTCGCTTGCCCAGCAGGCTGTTGAAAAACCGTTTCGACAGCCTGCCCCCTCAGGGCTGTCGGCATACGCCGGCCGCGTGGGCCATGGCTGCGGCGGCCTTCTCCGAAAGCTTCAACCAGAGACTTAATAAACCGTAAGGTGAGACCACCTGCTTTCGGGTAGGCACCTTCCTCGTTGGTGCGTCTTTCGAGGTTCGCGAGCGTTGCTCTGTCGCAATAGCTCGCTATTTCGAGCGAAAAACGTTTTTTCGGTGTCGGCACACTTGATGCTCCGTCCATTGGCGTAAGGAGATCGAGTTAGTGAAACCGAACGACCGTTTTAAACGTCAGGGGGTACAGGAGGCTCCGGCCATGACGACAAGAAAAAATATTCTGGCGGCAATGGTTGGTTTGGCGATGCTTGCAATGCCGGTTCGGGCGCTTGCTGGTGATCATCACCATGGTAATTGGGATGACAATCCGAGGCCGCAAACATGGCACGACCAGGGCCGGCATAACGGATGGTTCAAGAACCATGGCGACCGGGACGACTACCGACCCGGCTGGACCGGAGACGACCACCGCTATTATCAACCGGCATGGCATCACGAGGACGAAGAGGACGAAGATTACAATGAAGGCGGCGGTTATTATGGCGGAGGTTACGAGGCTCCGTACTACGGTGGGTCGGAAAGCCTCGGCCAGTTGTACCAGGACCGTCAGAATGAATACAGGACCTACCAGAACATGCTGCGTCGGCATGATAGCAGGGCCGCGAATCGGGTATTGCAGGTTCTGCGCAGGACGGATCAGCGGATAGCCGCTCTCAATGGCGGTTACGCTCCGCAGGCCCCTGGCTATGGGAACTATTACGGTTCGGGATACAACAACGGCTACTACGGGAACAACGGTTACAACGGGAACAACGGGAATAACCCGATGGGAGCGCTCGGCGCGCTGGTTGGCCCCTTGCTCGGCGTGACCCCGTAGCGGCTGTAGCAACTCAGACAACAATCTCGAAATGAGCAACGCCCCGCCTCTACCCGGCGGGGCGTTTTTTTATTCGAAGAAGTGGGATGGGCAGCGGCTACCAACGGGCGGCGAGTGCTTCCATTGCAGCCATCACGGCAGCGCGCTTTCCTTCGGGGGTCTTTGCGTAGCTGTTGAACTTGAACGCGGTCGTCGTAATTCCCGCTTTTTCGTAATCACGCAGCCGCGTGCGCCATCGGTCGGGCGTGCCCGAAATGAAGATCGCATCGACCATCGAGTCGGGCACGAGGCTGAGGGCCTTTTTACGGTCGCCCGCGTTCCACGCCTCGAGCGCCGAGCGCGCCTCGTTCTGGTAGCCGATTTCACAGAAGAACTTGTTGTATTGCGGGACGGTCAGATAGGCGGTCAGTTCGCGGCGCAACTCCTCGCGCACGATTTGCTCGTCCTGATCGACGGCGATGACGATCCGGCATACAACGTCGATGTTGTCGGCGTTCTTGCCCGCAGCGCGCGCGCCAGTGCGAATATGCTCGAGCATCTGAGGAAACGCCTCGGGCGAGATGAAGTTTACGATCACGCCGTCACCCAGCTCGCCCGCCGTCTTGAGCATCTGCTCGCCCTGCCCGCCGACGTAGATAGGCGGCGGCGTTTCGAGCGGAACGCCGAGGCGAAAGCCGTTGATGCGGACTTCCTTGCCTTGCATCACGACGCGCTGTCCGCTGAACGCCATCCGCAGCGCCGCCACGGTCTCGCGAAGGCGCGTCAGCGGTTTGCGGTACGGGACTCCCATCCACTGTTCGACGATGGTTGGCGTCGAAATGCCCACGCCGAGCACGAAGCGGCCGCCTGAGATTTGCTGCACCGACGCGGCGGACATAGCAATCAGCGCGGCGGGATGCGTGAACACAGGCACGAGCGCGGTCCCGAGGCGCATTCGTTCGGTCGCAACGGCGGCCGCAGCGACGGGCGTGAACGCGTCGGTCTCGAAGGTTTCGTAGGTCCACGCGTCGGTGAAGCCGAGTTTTTCGGCGTGACGAACCAGTTCGTGGAAATGGCGGTTGTGGAAACCGTCGAGCGGAATCGTGATTCCCAAGCGCATGCTTGTTCCCATTCGTAGCGAGCCGCGCGGCGGCGCGGGTTAAGTTTTCAGGTTCAGCGCCTGCGCGAGATGAAGCGGCCGGCGCTCGGGACAAAACTGGCGGATTTGGGCGCGGCACGCGAAACCGTCGGCGATTATCAGCGCATCGGGAGCGGTGTTTTGAATCGCAGGTATCAGCACGCGCTCGCCGATCTTGCGCGACACCTCGAAATGATTTTCGTCGTAACCGAAAGCACCCGCCATCCCGCAACATCCGCTGTCCGGCGTGTCGACGATCAGCCCCTCCGCTTTTTGCAGCAGCCTGAGTTCGCTGCCGAGTCCGACGAGGGACTTCTGATGGCAATGGCCGTGGACGAGAGCGCGTCCCTCGAGCGCGGGGGGCATGAAAGCGGGGGCTTCGCGCGCGAGAAATTCGTCGAGCAGGAGTGCGTTGCGTGAAAGCGCGGACAAGCCGGGACTATGCGGAAACATCGCCGGCAACTCGTCGCGAAAGCTCAACAGGCAACTCGGTTCGAGGCCGACGACCTTGACGCCGCGCTCGACGAACGGAGCGAGCGCGTTCGCCGCGTCGAGCAACCGGCTCCGCGCCGTATCGAGCATCCCCTGGTCGTAGAGCGGGCGCCCGCAGCAAAGATCACGCGGTGGAATTACGACGCGAAAGCCCTCGCGTTCCAGAACTTCGACCCCGGCAATCGCGACTTCGGGCTCGAAGAAATTTGTGAACGTGTCGGGGAAAAGCAAAACCTCGGCGCCCGTGGAGTTGGTAGATTCGCGCTGCGCGAACCACTTGCGAAAGGGCATTTGCGCGAAGCTCGGAAGGTTGCGATCGCGATGAAGCCCGAGTACCCGCTTGGCAGCCGACGCGACTGGTCCATTGGCGAGCGCGTTGGCAAGGCGCGGCGTGATCAAGGCGATCCGCGCGAGCTCGTGGATATGGCCGAAGAAAACCGCGGACAACGGCCGGCGATGTGTCTCATAGTAATTCGCGAGGAACTCGGCCTTGTAGGAGGCCATATCGATCGCGGCGGGGCATTCGGTCTTGCACGCCTTGCATGACAGGCAGAGGTCGAGCGCTTCATAGAGCGCGTCGTCGGCAAAGCCGTCCTCGAGGACGTCGCTGGTGAGCGCCTCGAACAGCAGACGCGCGCGCCCGCGCGTCGAATGCATCTCCTCGCGCGTCGCCATGTAGGAGGGGCACATCGTGCCCGCGTCGGTCTTGCGGCATTTGCCGATACCGACGCATTTGAGCGCGGCACCCGCCAGTCCGCCCTCGGCACTGAAGTCCAAACGCGTACTGACCGGCCGCGGATTGTAGCGCTCGCCGATCCTCAAATTCGAGTCGAGAGGTTCGGGATCGACGATGACGCCCGGATTCATCTTATGGTCCGGGTCGAACGCATGCTTGAACTCGCGGAAGGCGCCGATCAGCTCTGCGCCGAACATTTTTGGCAATAGTTCCGAGCGCGCGATACCGTCGCCATGCTCGCCCGAGAGTGAGCCGCCGAATTCCGCGACGAGGTCGCCGATTTCGATCATCGCGGTGCGAAACGTCGCGATGCCTTTCGTCGTAAAGAAGTCGAAGTTGATTCGGCAATGGACGCACCCTTCGCCGAAATGGCCATAATAGGTCGCCGCCTCGAGGCCGTGACGATCGAGGAGTTGCACGAAGCGTCGCAAGAACGCGCCCAGCCGCGCCGGCGGTGCGGCGCAATCCTCGGCACCGGGCCATGTACGCGGACGACCGGGGATATATGCGCCGGAACCCAGGCCGGACTCGCGGATGCCCCAAATTGCGCGCTGGTCGGCGGGATTCGCGAATACCGCCACGCCGGAACATTCGCGCACCCGGGCGGCCTCTTCCTTCACGTTTTCCGCGAGGCCGCGAACCTCATCGTCGGTCTCGCCGCCGAGTTCCATGAGTAAAAACGCGCGTCCTTCAGGAAGCAGCTTTACAGCTTCGACGCCTTTCGACCGGGCGATATCAGGCAGATGATGGTCGAAGCCCTCGAGCGCCTGCGGCCGATGCGCGAGCATCCACGGCATCTGATCGCCGGCGAGAAAGACGTCGTCGAAGCCCATCACGACGAGCCCGAGCTTCCTGGGCAATGGCACGAGCTGGACGGCGGCATTGAGAAGGACCGCGAGTGTGCCCTCCGATCCAACGACGGCGCGAGCAAGGTTGAGGCCGTTTTCAGGCAGCAGTTCGTCGAGGTTGTAACCCGAAACGCGCCGGGGAATCTTCGGGTAGCGTTCGCGAATCGATGGGGCGTAGCGCTCCGCGAGCGAGCGCATTTTGCCGTAAAGCTCGGCGGCGCGGCCTCCCTGCCCGGTCGCGGCCGCGTACTCGCCTTCGCCCCCACCATCCAACGTCAGGCGGGTACCGTCGTAGAGCACGACCTCGAGCCGGGCCACGTTATCGACGGTCTTGCCGTGGGCAGCAGAATGCGCTCCGCATGAATTGTTGCCGATCATCCCGCCGATCGTACATCGATCCTTGGTAGTAGGGTCGGGCGCAAAGAAAAGACCGTGCTGTGCGATCGCGGCGTTGAGATGCGCCTGCACGACGCCAGGCTGAACCAGCGCGAGCCGCCGTTCGACGTCGACGTGCAGAATCGCGTTCATGTACTTGGAGAAGTCGAGTACCAGCGCAGTGTTACAGGTCTGACCGGCGAGCGCGGTGCCGCCGCCGCGCGGCAGTAGGGGAATATGATTCTCGTGAGCGAGTTTGACCGCGGTTATGACGTCGCCCTCGTCACGCGGGATGACGACGCCAACGGGCAAGCGGCGGTAATTGGAGGCGTCGGTCGAGTAGAGTGCGAGGCTGGCGGAATCAAATCGCACCTCACCTTCGATCGACCGGTGGAGTTCGTTTATGAGAGAGTTGAGCGAGGCCATCGCGATTCGATTGTAGTGCAGGTGACGCCGTGATGGACAGGAGC
>WNFT01001569.1_pt1 | contig 19308 bp, 17 predicted proteins | sample 5400191 | NCBI WGS metagenome assembly WNFT01 (sample SAMN13153359, study PRJNA577476) | soil metagenome | isolation source: 80 cm saprolite under Madrone tree | place: USA:California | collected 2016-06-14 | reverse complement strand
TTTCCTTCCAAAGAGATCAAGCAGTCGCTGACAACTTGCAGATGTTCTTCCGCTTCCGGCTGGAAGAATTCGAGAATTTCGTCGGAAACTTCGTCGTCGGTGGGCAGCGCGTCGAAGTAGGAGCCGGTGGACTCCTCCTCGCGGGCGTCCTGCGCATGCTGCTCGATAGCCTGCTCGGTGATGCGCTGCTGCCCGTAGTTGAGGGGCGCGGGTTCGGCGGGGAACGCGAAGCGATAGCGTTCCTTGAAATCCGCGATGTCTTCAACAGTTTCCTCGCCGGTGTCACTGATCTCCAGTAAATCGGTTTCTAGGACGGAGATTCCGTCGGAGAGAAATTCGGTGAGCGGGCCGTGCAAGTCGTCGCCCAGCGTAGCATTCAGCGCATATTGGAAAACGTGCGCTAATTTTGCGGCGATCTCCGAGAATCGCGGGTAGCCGTAGCTTGCGGAAGTGCCGGTCAAATTGTGTGCCGCGATGTAGAGACGTTCGAGATCTTCACGCCGCGGCTCGACTTCCTGAAGCACGCTGACGTACTCCCGCAAATACTGCAGGCGCTCCGAGGCTTCTTGGAGGAAGACTTCGACGGCTTCGCGGTCGGGCATGCTCACGCGCGTCCCTCCGTGACGAGTTCAGACTTTTGCAATTCCTCGGCGGTCGGCTTGCGGTACAGAATGCAATCGTTCAGCACGATGGCTTGAAACTTTACGGGCATCTTGGAGATGGACTCGGAATGGCCGAGAAACAGGTAGCCGCCTGGTTCAAGCGAGTCGTAGAAGCGCTGCACCAGATTGCGGCGGCGCTCTTCCGAGAAATAGATCAGCACGTTCATACAGAAAATCAGGTCCATGCGCCCGACGTAGACCGCGGAGGCAAGATTCATTTGCGCGAAGGTCACCATTTTCTTCAAACGCGGCTTGACTTGGTAAGCGCCTTCGACGGCGGTGAAATGCGCGGCGAGTTGCGCTTTGGTGACGCTGGCGATGCAGCGGCCAGAGTACACGCCGCGCTCGGCATGCTTGAGCGCTTGACGGCCGACGTCCGTAGCCAATATCTCGACATTCCACGCATCGGCGAACGAAAGCGCATCGGCAATGGTGATGGCGATGGAGTAAGGCTCTTCGCCGGTGGAGCACCCGGCGCTCCAGACGCGCAGCGTTCTCGGATTCTTCCAGAACTTTTTCACGTGTAATTCCGGCAGCACGCGCTTCTCAAATGTTTTGTACACCGCGGGGTAACGGAAGAACGAAGTCTCTTGGGTCAAGAGCCGCTCTAGCAAAGCTTCGTACTCGACATTGGTTTTGCGCATCGCGCGCAGCAAATCCGTGCCGTGAGCGAACTTCTTCGCGCGCAAGTGTTCTTGCACGCGCGTGGAGAAGAAACGCTCGCGCGATTCGTCGAAGCAAATGCCGGTCCGCTCTTCAATCAGCATGCGGATCTCGCTCAATTCGTGTTCGCTCAGGCCGGCCGCCGGCCCCTGGCGTTCGCTCATTGTGCCCACGTTCTAGCTCCGGCCGCCCGGCCGGAGCAAAAGATCACCGACCTAGCGCAGAGCGACTGCTGGGACGGGCCGCTCGGACTCGTGCGAAGCGCTGTTGCTACCTTGCTTGTTGATGGCGCGGAACTGGGCCAACGCTTCGTTCAATTGGTCCGAGAGCTTGACTAGCTGGCTGACGGTCGCCACCGTGCCGCGTGTTCCTTGCGAGGTCTGGCGCGTGATGTTGGAAATAATCTGCATGGCGTGCGCGACGCCTTCGGTGCCGCGCACCTGCTGCTTCGAGGCCAGCGAAATTTCCTGGACGAGTTCGGCGGACTGGCGAACGACGCTGGAAATGGCGTCGAGCGCGCGTCCGGCTTGATCGGCCAGCGTTGCGCCGCTTTCCACTTCCTTGGTGCCTTCTTCCATGACCACCACGGCCTCGTTCGTTTCGGCCTGAATGGCTTTGATGAGCGCGGCGATGTCTTTCGTGGCGCTGCGGGAGTGTTCCGCCAGCTTGCGGACTTCGTCGGCGACGACCGCGAAACCGCGGCCGGCTTCTCCGGCGCGCGCTGCTTCGATGGCGGCGTTCAGCGCAAGCAAGTTGGTCTGTTCGGTGATGTCGTTAATGACGTTGATGATTTCCGAAATTTCCAGCGAGCGATCGCCGAGGGACTTGATTTTCTTTGCGGTGGCTTGCACGGAAGCACGAATGCGCTGCATGCCTTCAAGCGTGTCGCGTACGGCGCGGTTGCCCTGTTCGGCGGCGTCGAGTGCGCGGCGCGCGGCCTCGGCGCTGGCTTCGGCGTTGTTGGAGACTTGTTTCATGGAGACCGTAAGCTCTTCGACGGCGCTGGAAGTATTCGTGATTTCCTGGTCCTGCTGCGTTGCACCGGCCTGCATTTCATCGGCAGCGACAAGAATGTTGTTGGAGCACGCGGTCACTTCCATGGCGGCCTTGCGGACGCGCTCGAGAACCTTGGTGAAGTTGTCGAGCATGTAGTTGATGGAGTCCGCGACGTTGCCGAGCGCGTCGCTGGTGACTTTTCCGCGCAGGGTCAGATCGCCGCGCGCCACCTGGTTGATGACGGTGAGCAACTCGGTGATGCTGCGCTGCAGGTGGTCGCTGGCTTCCTGGTTGCTGGCGGCCTTGGAGACGCGAGCGACGGCGCGGTTCAAGTTTTCGGCGATGTAGCCAAGCTCGTCGTTAGAGCTGACCTCCGCGCGGGCCTTGGAATCGCCCGCTGCAAAGCGCTCGGAAAACTGCGCGAGCTCCTGAACCCGAGATACGAACGTGCTGTTTAGCCGCCAAGCCAGGAAGAAGATCGATCCCAGCGCCAGAATTAGAGCGAACAGCACCGACCCGCTGGCGCCGCTGGGCAGCGAGCCAAAATCCAGTATGGACGCTCCGTTTGACTGGCGGCCGGCGCTGTACGCCAGCCACAGCACGCCGAACAGCACCAGTCCGTTGACCAGGACCAGCGTCCAGATTGTTGAACTCAATCGCGATTTCATGCCTTCCTCCAAATGTCTGTGGCGGTTGCCGCACCGCGGGTTGATGCGGCCGCCGCAATCAAATGCTGGGGCCCGGAAATACCTCGAGCAATCTCCTCAAATCAATCACCAGAGCCAGCCGGTCGTCGTGGCGCAGCATGCCAACGCAGTGCGGCACATTTTCCGGCGCTTGCTCCAACAAATCCTCGGACGTTACGCTGTAGGTGCCGATGACTTCATCGGAGGCAATTCCGATGCGTACATCGTCGTGCTGGCCCTCGCCGCGCAGAGAAGCCACGACTACGTGTTTCGGCAGCAGCCCGGGCCTGCGGCCTTCGGTCATGGCGATGTCGATCAGCGGCACGATGATGCCGCGCAAGTTGAAAATTCCAATCAGGTACGCGGGCGCAAGGGGCAGCTTGGTCAGCAGCGGCCAATCCAAGACTTCCTCCACGTCGAGCACCGGAAAACAAAAGCGTTCGCGCCCGCTGCGGAACACGCAGTACTGCGATTCCGGCGGACGCTCCTCCAGCGGGCCGAGGGCCTCGAGGAGGTCGGCGGCGTCCGCGTCGGCGGCCAATGGCGTCAGATGAAAGTCTTCATTCATCAGCTCGTTGCTCGCTCTTCACTCTCATGCAAACCTGCGCACCGCGCGCAGCAGTTCCTCGCGCGTGAAAGGCTTAGTAACATAACCGTCCGCGCCCTGTTGCTGACCCCAGTAGCGGTCGCTGACGGTGTCCTTGGAGGTCACCAGGATGACCGGTATGGCATTGAACTCCGTGCTGCTCTTTAGGTCGCGGCAAATTTGAAAACCGTTGCGCTCCGGCATCACCACGTCCAGCAAGATCATGCAGGGGCGTTCCGCGGTGATGGTTTCCTCGATGCGTCTGGGATCGTTGAGACCGACGGAGGGATAGCCTTCAGGTTCGAGTAACCCCTGAATCAGCTTCACCTGCGCCGGCGAATCGTCAACGATGAGGACCTTCTTCTGCACGGCAGACTTCTCCCCGTAGTTCTCCGCGGAGTAGAGGTGCACGTCAGCGGCCAGCCTCTGGCCGCTGAGTGCTGCGACATCGGGTTGATATATAGTTCCTGGAATGAAGGGTTTACGGCGTATCCAAGCAGTGTCAGCGGCGGCGGGAAGGGGCCGCCGGAGCCTCTTCCGTCTCAGCTTGAGATGCATTCTCAGCGTCCCTCATCTCGCTGGCCAGCGATGAGAATCGTTGCATGATTTCGTTCATGCGCAGCGCCATGCTGTGAATGGTTTTGATCTGCGCCAGGGATTGCTTCGACAGCTGGCCGGGCTCAAGCAGCAGCAGTTCCGCGTTGCCAATCATCGAGGTGAGCGCATTGTTGACGCTATGTTTCATGTCTGTCATGTAGCGCCCAAGTGTGGCGTATTGCTCGTTGCGCGCCGCCTTGCTTTCGGCTTGGCGCGCAACGCGCAAAGCTTCGGTGCGGCGCAGAGACTCTCCGGCGACGAGCAAGAGCGTTTGCGTCCAATCCTCGCGCAATGGCACATGCACCAGCCGCGGATATTTGCCGCGAAGGCGGTTGAGCTCGCGGGAGTCCGCAGGCGCGCAAAGTATCAAAGCGGTGGCCGGCTCAAGCGACAGCAGGATTTCCGAGAGTTTGCCGTCGCGCAGCGGCCCCACCACGACCAGATCGTGCGGCACCGCCTCGTGATCTTTCCAGAGATCGCTGCCTAGCACGGTGATTCCCGGCGCATGATCTTCCGCTTGCCAGCAAGCGGTCAGCAGCCGCGCGAAATCAGTTTCATCGGTCAGGATCAGTACGCTTGCGCTTCGCAAAAGTGGCCCGCTCCCCGGAAAGATTTTTTCGGCGAACGCGTTCCGCCGCGGTACTCGTTACAACTTTTCAGCTTCATCGAGCGCCGAAAGCAACCGCTTGGTGCTGATGCCCAGGTTCACCGCTGCTTCGGTGTCCTTGGCCTGCTTCGCTACATCAACGCGCTCTTGCAACCGCGAAACCTCTACGCGAGCGACGGAGAGGGCGCGATCAAGTCCCGTGGCGTTCCCGGTTTCCTTGGCGGCTTCTATCGCGGCGGTGACCATAGCGCGAGCAACTACGGCACGGCGAAGATCGTCGGCAGCTGAGCTGTCCTCGCTGACAAACGCGGTGACTTCCCACGAGGACAGCAGGATACGCGCACGGCCGATTTTCACCGTGCTCATCGAGCGGCCACGCGTCGGAGGCGTGGCAATGAGCTGCTCCCAAATCTGCTCAAGCGTATTCTCAAAGTCCATGCCGGGATCGGTTTCCGGTTCTTTGGGCGGTTCCGGCGCCTTGGCTGCTTTGGCAGGCGTTTTCGTGGGCGGCGGCACGGACTTGGCAGCAGGCGCAGTAGCACGCGGCGTGGCGGTCGCGGCGGACTTTGCAGTCAACTGCTCAAGCCCTTTCTCCACGTCGCTGCGCAAATTCAGCAGTTTTTCAAAGGTTTCGTTGACGGTGCGCTCCGTGTAGTCTTTTTGGAACGGCTGCTTCCATTCATCGGCGAGTTGCCTGATTTTGGCGACCGGCTCCGACGCCGAGGAGCCCGAGTGGCGGCAATCAAGGGTGCTGGTGCCCGCGGCTTCAAGCTGCTGCAACCCGGAGCGAATGGCAATGAGGTCGGCGTGCATCAACTCAATCAGCGTGCGGCGCATCAAGAAGTTGAAGCGAATGAAGGAAAGGAGAGCCGAAGGGTCGTAAAACATTGCACCGGCGGCCTCTTTTACTTTACGGCCTTCGGCGATGAAATTGGTCTTCAGCATGTCGCGAACGCTGCGGAACCCACGTAAGGCGATGATCATTTTCTCCAAGGGCGCGCAGCAAGCGAGAGGGGCGCTGTCCGCTTCGCCGAGGACCGGCTTCATCACCGCGGCGGTGTCTCCCAGTTCGATTTGCTTGTGGTAGATTTTCGCGGGCGCGCACAACGCGAAATACTGAACGAGCAGGAAGTCAATTTTGTCGCGGTCGGCATTGATTCTTGACGGCTTGCGCATGTGCCGCTGAATCAGCGCGCGGAGACCGCTCTCGCTGGCGTTTAGCGTGGTTTGCTGCAGCAGGTGCCGCAACTGGTGAACGAGCACGCGCGAATCGAGGGCGTCCAGCCAAGTTTGCGCTTGCTTGAAGAGCTCGACGGATGGTTTTTCCGGAAGGTTGCGCGTTTCCTGCGGAAAGGGAATGGCGATTTCCAACTGCTTTGCCAGCGCCAGGTAGATCGGGAAAACAGAACGGAGTTCCGTCCATTGTTCCTGGCGTGTGTCTTCAGGGCGCGCTGACGCGGGGTTGAGTGTCGTAGAAATCTTGTTCACGGCTGCATCACCCAATCGCCCATCCCCTGCGCGAATTTAACGGCTACAGCCTTTCGTCCTTCGTGATATTGCACGGCAACGACGGTTGCGTCAGCCGCCGCGCCGCCGCGCGCATCGCGTTCCAGTCGCACGCGGTCTTCAAACTCCAGCGGCAGTGTTGAAAGAAAAATCGCATGCTGCGCGCCGCCAAATTCCAGAACAGTGGCTTCCCGAAGCCGAGCCCTTCCGCCGCGGAGGGCGGTAACCTGCACCGGGACGCGCACGGCCGCGACACCCGGGAAAAAGCGTGCGAGTTGCGCCGCGCAATCCAACTCGCGCTCGCTGACGGCAGTTTCAGTTGAACGCCTCACACACCCTCTCGACTTGCCAACCTGACGGTTCACCAGTTTTCGCGGGCCTGCACACACATAGCGCTGCGAAAGACAATGTCCCAGCGATGAGGAATGCACGTCGGACACCAAAAAGGAATTGCTCTAATGAGTGGTGAAGCAGTTGAAAGGATGAGGGTTACGGATTTCCCGGATGGTACCCACGGCTCATACGTCTCAGCGTGAAACGCTCGCGTCTCAGCTCTTGCGCTTGTGGAGGTGCGCTGAGGCGGGCATGAGACTAGCGGCGGCTAATGTGAGGCGGCACGCTGTTGCTCAGGAGTTGCGGGCGAGGCACCGGCTTTCACGGGAATATTGTAGCGCTTCAGCTTGCGATATAGCGTAGCGCGGCTGATACCCAGCATTTTGCCGGCAAGCGCTTTATCGCCGTTGGCCTGCTCGAACACGCGCAGGATGGTCATACGCTCCATTTCGGCGAGCGCGGTGGTAGAAAGCGATGCGGCGTCCCGTGCAGATACGGGCGCCGCGGAAGGGTGTTCGGTTCGGATCGCCGGCGGCAGATCGTTCACATCGATGACCTGACGATCGCCGAGCGTGACCGCGCGAGCGACGCAGTTCTCCAGTTCGCGGACGTTGCCGGGCCAATCGTAGTGCAACAGGCTCTTCATTGCCGCGGAAGTGACCTGCAGGTTTGTGCCAGGTGCGTAGCGATCCAGGAAATGATGCACGAGCATGGGAATGTCGGAGCGGCGATCGCGCAGCGCGGGAAGATGCACGGTCACGACGTTCAAGCGGAAATAGAGGTCCTTGCGGAAGGTGCCGTCGCGATATGCGGCTTCCAGGTCGCGGTTGGTTGCCGCGATGACGCGTACGTCGACGCTGACTTGATCGTTGCTGCCCACCGGGCGAATTTCCTTTTCCTGCAAGACGCGGAGGAGCTTGGCTTGCATTTCGAGGGGCAGCTCGCCGATTTCGTCAAGGAAGATAGTGCCGCCATTCGCGGCCTGGAACAGCCCGGATTTTGTTTTAGTGGCGCCGGTAAACGCGCCTTTCTCGTAGCCGAAGAGCTCGCTTTCCATCAGCGTTGGAACGAGGGAGCCGCAATCCACCGCCACAAAGGGCGTCTGCGCCATCGTTCCGCGAAAATGAATAGCGCGCGCCACCAATTCCTTGCCGGTGCCGCTTTCCCCGGAAATCAGGACGGGAGTGCGGGTGTCCTTCAGACGGGAAATCATGCGCAGGACGTCCTGGATGTTGGCGGAGGTGCCGATGATGCCGTCGAGATTTTCCTCGGTGCTCACGCGCTCGCGCAAAAATGCATTTTCGGTGACCAGACGAACCTTTTCCGCCATGCGCTGCAGCAATAGGCGCATTTTTTCCACGCGAAATGGCTTTTCAATGTAGTCGTAAGCGCCGAGCTTCATGGCGTCTACCGCGGATTCGACGGAGCCGTGGCCGGTCATGATGGCCACTTCCGTACGCGGCAGCAGAATCTTTATCTGGCGAAGCAGTTCAACCCCGCTCAAGGTCGGCAGCTTGAGGTCGGTAAGCACAAGGTCGGGTGTTTCCCTGTCCAGAAGCGCCAAAGCCCCCTCCGCGCTTTCTGCCTCAGCGCAAGCGAAACCAAGGGTGTTGCCGATAGTCATGCACAAGCGGCGAATGCTTTGCTCGTCATCCACCACCAGTAAACGTGTTTTCAGTTCGTCGCTCATGGCTTCCCGAAGGTTTTCTCCACAATGGTCATCAATTGTTGCACGCGGAAGGGCTTTTCAATGCAGGGCGCCCGGCTTTGTGCCAGAAAAGCCTGCGTCTCGCTGTTGGCGGTGTCTCCGCTGATCAAAATAATGCGCGCGCACAATTCCGGCCGGTTCTTCTGGATCCACGCATGCACTTCCGCGCCGTTCACAGCGCCCGGCATGCGAATGTCGGAGATAACGCCCGAGTATCTTCCGCCGCTCAGCATGTTGAGGCCTTCGGCGCCGGTCGCGGCATTGGCTACCGCGTACCCGTGGCGCTCGAGCGCCGCGCGCAGGAAAGCAGTCACCGAAGGCTCGTCTTCGATGAGCAAGATGGGCGCGAGCCCGGAGGGTGCCTGCGCGTTCATCGCCCTGCCTCTTTTGCAAGCGCGGCAGCCACGCTGGCGTCATTCGCTACCGGAACGCGCACGATAAACGTGCTGCCGCGCTGCTCGGAATTGTTCCAGCACAAAATCTCGCCGCCGTGCGCGCGCACGATGCCGTAGCAAATGCTCAGGCCCAGCCCCGTGCCTTTACCGGCTTGCTTGGTAGTGTAGAACGGATCGAAAATGTGCTCCGGATCCGCTATGCCAGTGCCGTTGTCCGTGACGGCCACTTCTATGGATTCCCCGCGCCGCCGCGTGCGGATGACGATGCGTCCCCGGCGGCCGGCCTCTTGCACGGCGTCATAAGCGTTGTTGAGAATGTTCAGGAAAACCTGCTGCAACTGCTGCGAATCACCGAGCGCCGGGGATAGCTTCTCGTCGAATTCCTCCACTACCTCGACGCCGTGGCTGGCAAAATCATAGCTGCGCAGCTTGATGGTTTGCCGCAGCACGCTGTTCACCTGCACCAGTTCTCGCTGCACCGGCCGCTGCCGTGCGAAACTCAGCAAATCCTGCACGATGTCCTTCGTGCGTTGCGTCTCTCGCAGAATAATTTGCAAATCCTCGCGCGCATTGTCTGGGATGTGCGGATTTTCGAGGAGCAAATCGGTGAAGCCGAGAATCGCCGCGAGCGGGTTGTTCACCTCGTGGGCTACGCCGGAAACCAGCCGGCCGATCGTGGCCATTTTTTCGGAGTGCGCCAACTTGGCTTGCAGGAGCGTGGCATCGGTAACATCGGTCATCACCACCACTACGCTATTCACGGCATTCTGCTCGTCGCGCATGGGGCTCAAGCTAATGGAGAAATGCCCCATGGAGGCGTCGCTGCGGCGCACGCGCAGCTCCAGATTTTCCACTTGCTGGCCGTGCGCGGTGGTTTCCAGGGCGGCCTCGAAATCCGCCCGGTGCGAACTCTCCACCCAGTCCACAAGCCGGTATCCGATGAGCTCGTCTTCGCGGTAGCCGGCCTCAAAACACCGACGGTTTGCGTAACTGATCAAACCGGCGGTATCCAGCACGAGGATCATGCTCTGCGTGGTATTCAGGATTTTCTGGTTGAAGTCGCGCTCGCGCTGCAACTGCGACTGAAACGTTTTTTGCTCGGTCACGTCCAGCATGAGCCCGCGAATCTGCGCGATATTTCCGCGCGCATCGCGAACCGCCGTGATGTTTTGCAGCGTGTGCAGGAGCGTGCCATCCTTGCGACGCAGGGTTTCCTCGTAATTCCGCAGAACGCCGCGTTCCGCTAGCGCCTGCAAGAATCGCTCGCGAGCGGCCGGGGCCGGATACAAGTGCGGTCCGACATCGGCGCGCAGCAATTCATCGCGCGCATCGTAGCCGAGCATGCGCACCATGGCGTCGTTGACGTCCAGAAATCGGCCGTCGGGCGTCGCGAAAAACAGGCCTTCCTGAATGCTGTCAAACAGTTCGCGGTAGCGCCTCTCTGCTTCGCGGCGATCGGTAATATCCTTCAAAACGTGAATGGTGCGCGTATCGCCATCGGAGACCCCCGGTGTGCGGGAGGTCGATACCAGAAAGATCCGCTCCGGGGAGGCCACAACATATTCCTCGCGGGGCTGCTGCGTGTCCCGGCAAAACGGGCACGGAAGGTCGCTGCCCGTTTCCGCGATTCGCCGCAAGCTGTTCATGGCTTCGCCAACCAGCGCCACCGGCGGCACTCCCAGGTGCGATGCCAGAGAGCGGTTCGTGCGGACGATGCGCCAGGAGCGGTCGTGCACCACGATGTAATCGCTGATGGCATCGATGTCTTCCACCCATTGGCGCTTAGAGCGCTCCAATTGGGAAAACCGCCGAAAATTCTCGAGCGACAGCGCCGCGTGACTCGCCAGCGCCCGCAATAGCCTGCCCTCAGCCTCGTCTAACTTCCTTTTTCCGCATACCAGGCAAATCGCGCCCAGGTTCTCCGCATCGCTTGCGGTGATCGGTACGAAAACGGCCGCTTTAGTTTTTTCCGCTTCGCCAATCTCACCGGACTCCGCCGGCAACGGACGCACTTCAATCTCTTTGCCGAGCTCGCGCGCGCCACGGATCAACGTGGTGTGTTGGGCGGGATTGAGCCGGTCTTTGCCCGTGGACGTTTGATAGGAATCCGTCTCGCGTCCGCGAAATACCATTACTGCGCACCACTCCGCGGAGAGCATGCGCGCGGCGCGCTCCGCAAATCGTTCCAGAAATCCGGGTAGATGTCGTGACTGCGCCGCATCCACCGCGAGCTCCATCAATTCCTCGGCGTGGCCATTCAAGGCGTGAGACTCCGCGCATATAGAACTGCGAGGCGCCAACGTTCGCGGTGATTTCGGGATGGCTTTAGCTCTAGGCATTTTTGGCCGAGACGCGCACCTGCGTCTCAATTTGACGACTGCCACGCTCTACCACGCTACCGGGCTATCTCAATCTGAGTCAATCACGTGTCGCCAGGCTGTTGCTATATCGACCATCATACCTAGTTCGGCCGGGGGCGCAGTGTCTCAGCGTGAGACCTGTACCATTGTAATCGCTCTCGGCTGAGACGGCGCGTGCGGCATTCGGGGCAATTGCCGCTTCGGTCCAACCTCTGTAAGTCTACTGTTGCCTTGCGCTTGGGCGGAAATTCGCAAATACGTACCGGGTTGTCGCGCCTCGCAAAACGCTGGCAACCCACGTGCCTTCTCTAACGCCGGGGTATCCCATTCCCAGGAGGGGTAGTGTCGATGAGAGCCAGCTGGATTCGCAAAGTGCTTGTGGGCACGGCGCTGTCGTCGGTTTTGGGGACGTGCGCACTGGCGCAGCAGTCGAGGTCTGAAGAGGGCAAGCGCAAGGTCAAGACCAAGGTTGCTCCCGTCTATCCCGATCTCGCGAGACGCATGAATGTAATGGGCCGGGTCAAGATCGAAGTGATTATTACTCCGGACGGACGAGTGAAGAGCACGCGCGCGATGGGTGGCCACCCGCTCCTGGTGCAGGCTTGTCTGGATGCGGTGAAGGAATGGAAGTTCGTAGTGGCTCCGGAGGAAACCAGGCTGGTGATTGAATTTGAGTTCGCCGGCAGCAACTGAAGTGGTGCACGCAAGGGCGTGCTAGGGCAGGAGAGCGGAGGTTTTTCGCGATGACGATCGGCAAGAAACTCTATGTTGGATTTGGATCGATACTCTCGATCCTGGTGGCTTTGTTTGTCGTGAATTTGATCGCCGGATTTAAAGAGAGCTCGGCGCGCAAGGACGCCTCAACCGCTCTTGAGAGCGTGCGCGCCATTGAATCCGTGCGCTATCAGATCATGCTGAACCGTCTGAACCTTAATAATTTCCTGCTCAGCGGCGATCCGCGCGATGAGGAGAGAGTTACTCGCGGCCTCCTGGACGTCAGTGCGATTATGAAGCGCGGCGAATCCCAGGCAGGCAGCGATCTCCTGCGTACCTCTCTAATTCAAGTGGAAGGAACAGAAGCAAGCTGGGCTGACAATTTCGCCAAGCCTCTAATTGCCAAGCGCCATCAAGTGGATTCCGGGGATGCCACCGTTTCCGATCTTCAGATTTTTTATCTGCAAAAGGATCCCTCGTCCTGGCTGGCCAAATCGTCGGCCGTTCTCGATCAATCCAACGTGGACATCACCAAGGCCCTCGACGACTCGACCACGTCTGCTTCACGGGCAAGCATATTCAGCACCGGTTTGACCACTCTGGGAACGCTGGCCGCCGTCTTGGCGGGACTGTTTGTCGCGTTCTACACGGCAAAATCTATTACCGAGCCGCTCACCCACTTGATCACCGTGGCGCGCGAAATCGGCGACTCCGGCGACCTCGATCAAAATATCGATATCCATCGCAACGACGAAATCGGCGCGCTGGCCACCACTTTTAACAACATGGTGGCCTACTTAAAAGAAATGGCCGGTGTTTCCATGGCTGTTGCCGAAGGCGATCTCTGCGTGGAAGTCGTCCCGCGTTCGCGGCGCGACACGCTGGGCAATGCTTTCCTTCGTATGTCTCACGGTCTCCAGGAACTGGTGCGCACCACGCGCGAATCCGCCAGCCAGGTTGCCGCGGGGTCCAGCCAGGTTGCCGGTGCGGCCGACGAGTCGGCCAAGGTGAGCGTGCAGGCGTCTTCCGCGATTGAAGAAGTTACCAGCACGATGCACGAGATGAGCATCAACGTGCAGAACGTGGTTAAGAACACACAAGTGCAGGCGTCCAGCGTTGCGGAAACTTCCGCTTCCATCGATCAGATGGTCACTTCCATCAACCGCGTTGCGGATACTGCCAAGGTTTTGCTGGACATCGCGAATCGCTCACGCGAAGAGGTGGTCAACGGAATCGCCACCATGGAAAAGGCCACCGACGGCCTCAATCGCACCAATCACGCGATTCAATCGTCGGCGGAGATCATCAACGTTTTGGGCCACCGCGCCGACGACATTGGAAAAATTATTGAAGTCATCGATGACCTTGCCGAGCAGACCAACCTGCTGGCCTTGAACGCCGCGATTGAAGCAGCCCGCGCTGGCGAGCATGGGCTCGGTTTTGCCGTGGTTGCTGATGAAGTTCGCAAACTCGCGGAAAAGTCGACGCAGTCCACCAAGGAAATCGCCGACCTAATACAAAGCATCCAGCGCGAGGCGCGCCAAGCGGTCGAAAACATGGAGCGCAGCACGCGCATCGTCGAAGAAGGGCTCACCCTCGGCAACGATCTGGGTTCCGCGCTGCACAAGATTTCCAACGTGGTCACCGAAGTTTACAAATTCTCCCAGGAAATTGGCGCGGCCACTAGCGAACAATCCGTGGGTTCCACGCAGATTGCCAAGGCCACCGGGCGCTTGACTGAAATCACGCAGGAAATCAATTCCGCCGTCGAAGAACAGGCTTCCGGCGCGCAAGCCGTGGTGCGCGCGATGGACAAGATGCGCGAGCTAGTGCAGCAATCCGCTTCCAGCTCGACCGAGCTTTCCGCCGCCGCCGAGCAGATGCTCAAGCTTTCGCGCAACCTTCTGGACAGCATGGACCGCTTTGTCCTGGAGCAAAATACTCCGCAGGCTGGCGGCCCGCGCCGTGAGTCCGCGGAAGGACGCCGCAAGAGGAATTCGCATCGCGAGAGGGAAGCGGAGTACGCCGAGGCCCGTCCGTAGCAACGGAACGCAACGATGGAAAAAGATCTCCAAGTCGTCGGGTTTCGCATCGGAAACGAGACGTTCGGCGTGCGCATCGGTTCGGTGCGCGAGATCGTCCGAGTTCCCGAAATCACCGCGGTTCCCAGCGCTCCGGAAACGGTTGAAGGGGTGATCAACCTGCGGGGGAAGATCATTCCAGTCATGGACCTGCGCAAACGCTTTGGACAATCGGATATTCAGCCGGACAAAAAAAACCGTATCCTGGTGGTCGAGCTGGAAAACAAATTAGTGGGCTTGATTGTCAACGCCGCTTCGGAGGTTTTGAAGATCGCACCCTCGGAGATCGAAGCGCCGGGAAATCTTTTTGCCGAAGGCGAATCCAGCTACATCACCGGCGTGGGCAAGCTCAAAGGCCGCTTAATCATTTTGCTCGACATCGCCAAGCTTCTGCATCGCCCGGAGTTCAAACGATTCGAGGAGGCCGCGGAACTCGTAGGCGCTGCGAAGTAACGCTTGGTCCGCTAAGTTGCGGATGAAGTCGCTTTGCGCGCCGCGCACGTGCCCATGGGAACGCTCACCGCACAGATCCAACTGACCGAAGCGGAGCTCAAGCTCCTGCAGACGCTCGTTTACCAGGAATGCGGCATGTTTTTTGATGAGCGCCGCTCCCATTTCCTGAAAGATCGCTTGCAGCGCAGGCTCAAGGCTTGCCAGCTCGATTCCTTTTACAGCTACTATCGCCTGCTGACCAGCCGGGAAGGAAAAAACGAGCTGGCCCTGCTGCTCGAAAATCTCACTGTCAACGAAACAAGTTTTTTTCGCAACCGGCCGCAGCTGGATCTCTTGCAGAAAACTGTTCTCGAGGAAATCCTGCATCGCAAGCAGGAGCGGCGCGATTGGACGCTGCGCGTCTGGAGCGCGGGTTGCTCTTCCGGGCAAGAAGCCTACTCGGTCGCAATCCTGATCTGTGACGCCCTGGCTTACTACTATCTGCGCAATCCGCTTCCGTTTGACATGCCGTCTCCCAAGCCATTGATTCCGCCGCCGTGGAAGCTCGAAATCGTGGCGTCGGACATAAGCTACGCCAGTCTGCGTGCCGGCCAGGAAGGCCTTTACACCGAAATCCAGATGGAGCCAGTGGATTACACCTGCCGGCTCCGCTATTTCGAGAAATCCAGCGAGAAATACACGGTAAAGTCGCAGCTCAAGGAGCTTGTGCAGTTTGACTTTCACAATCTGAAGACGGAATTCCTGCCGCGCCGCAACGACATCATCTTGTGCCGCAACGTCATGATTTATTTCGATGAAGCCGAGCAGAAGCGTCTGATCGAGAAGTTCTGGCACTGCTTGAATCCGGGCGGCTACCTTTTTGTCGGGCATGCGGAGAGTCTCTTCGGGCTGACGCAAAAGTTTCGCATGGTGCATGAAAACAATGGCACCGCTTACCAGCGGCTCGAGGTCAACACGTGAGCGGCCTTCCCGAAGATCGCAATTCGGAGCTCCGCGCGCTTTTCTTCGAGAGCGCTGGTGAACTGCTGCAATCGCTTAACGAGGCGGGGCTCGATCTCGAAGCGAATCCCGCAGACGAAGAAGTCATCCGCCGTGTGCGCCGCGCGGTGCACACGCTCAAAGGCGATTCCGCCGCCTGCGGCTTTCACAAATTGAGCGAACTGGCGCACGAACTGGAAGACGCGCTGTCTCCGCAAATGGGCCAGAGCGCCGGTTCACGCCTGGCGGACCTCGTCTTGGTCGCTGCCGATAATTTCGGTGCCATGCTCTCAGCTTATCAGCGCCACGTGGAGCCGCCGGCAGCGGACTCCTTGCGCGCTATGATCCGCGGTTTGATCGACGCTCCGGGACCTTCCCCGGCAACGGCGCCCGCTTCCGGTGGTGTCGCCGCTCGCTTTCAGTGGACCGAATACGAACAGTTGATGATTTCCGAAGCGGTGCATCGCGGCGAGACCGTTTACAACGTCGCATTGCGCGTGGATCCCGCAAGCTTGATGCACGCCGCGGCTTTTCAGTTGATTCGCAACGTCTTGCACAGTTGCGGCACGCTTATCGCGCTGCGTCCCGAGGATAGCTTCGCGACCGAGACGCTGGAGATTGTCGAAGCTGCGCTGGCCAGCCGCCAGACACAGGAACACATCGCGCAACGATGCCGCATCCCGTCGGTCGTTTCCGATGTCCGCATCGAGCGCGCCGCCACTCCGGAAACCGCGGAGCACGAGTTGCTCGGCGACCTATTGGAAAAACAAGCCGCGAGTCTTGCGTCCAATTCCGCTGAAATGGGCGCAAGCGCCGCAGCGCAAAAGTCCCCTGCGGTGAGCTCTGCCGCCGCCACCGTCGCCGAGAGCACTCTGCGTGTGGATGCCGCGCGCATCGATGCAGTCATGAACTTGGTGGGAGAGTTGATCATCGGAAAGTCCATGCTGAATCGCAGCTTGGCGGAATTTGACCAGCGCCACGCCCGCGATCCGGTTCGCGCCAAGCTATCCGACGCCCTGGCGTTTCAATCGCGTGTCCTCGATGAGTTGCACAAATGCGTACTGAAAATTCGCATGGTGCCGGTCGAGCAGTTATTCCGCAGGTTTCCGCGTTTGGTGCGCGACGTGGCCAAGCAATGCGGCAAAGATGTCGCGCTCGAACTTTCCGGGCAGAACACGGATCTCGACAAGGGCATCCTGGACGCTTTGGCTGAGCCTCTGTCGCACCTAGTGCGCAATGCCGTGGACCACGGTGTGGAAGACGCCGAGGAGCGCATCGCCGCGGGAAAACCCGCCCGTGGCACGGTGTATCTGAACGCGTACCATCAAGGCACGCAGGTGGTTATCGAAGTCCGCGATGACGGTTGCGGCATCGACCTCGCTGAAATTCGTAAGCTGGCGGTCGAAAAGGGAATTGTCAAAGCCGGGGAAATTCAACGTCTCTCCGATTCCGAAGTGTTGAACCTGATTTTCGAGCCGGGCTTCAGCACGGCGGCCGAAGTCACCGAAGTCTCTGGGCGGGGCGTGGGAATGGATGTGGTCCGCACAGTCCTCGACAATTTGAAAGGCACCGTTCACGTTTCCTCGGTCAAGGGCCGTGGCACTACGATGCAGTTGCGGGTGCCGCTAACGCTCGCCAGCATCCAGACGCTGCTGTTCCGCGTCTCGGGCCGTTTGTTCGCCGTTCCTCTCTCCTCGGTTGTCGAAATCACACGCATCACCGACGCCGACATTCATCGCGTTGATCAGCGCGAAGTGCTGCGCCTCCGCGAACAAATCCTTACGCTGGTGCGCTTAGATAGCCTCAGCCAGATTCACGCCGTGGCCGCCCAGGACACCCAAAAGAAAAAGCGCAATTTCGTGATCGTGATCGGCGCCGCGGAAAAGCGCTTCGGCCTCGTCGTTGACAGCCTGGTAGGCGAGGAAGAATTGGTCATAAAGGCGCTCCCCGAAGAAATCATTTCCAGCGACTTGGTCAGCGGCGCCTCCATCCTCGGCGACGGCACGGTCGTGCTGATTCTCAACGTGCCCGCGGTATTGTCGCGGCTCTCTCGCGCAACTCCTCTGGGAGCCATCGCATGAGCGAGCGCATTCGAGTCTTGGTCGTCGATGATTCCGCGCTCATGCGGAAGCTCATTCCCACGATCCTCGAACGAGATCCATCGATCGAGGTCGTTGGAACGGCCATGGACGGCGCGTTCGCGCTGAAGAAAATCGAGGAGCTTCACCCAGACGTAATCACCCTTGACCTCGAAATGCCGCGCATGGATGGGATGGAGACGCTGCGTCTGATCATGCGCCGCGCGCCAACGCCGGTTATTGTTTTCAGTACGCATTCCAAGGAAGGCGCCTACTCCACGTTCAAAGCCCTGGCGCTGGGCGCCATCGATTTTGTTGCAAAGCCTCGAGATGCCGCGGCGGGTCATCTCGACGCCATAGCCGTGGAGCTCATCGAAAAAATAAAAGTCGCCAAGCGCGCCTCCGGACGCAAGATTGGCGCGAGCGTCGATGTCGAAGCCAGGCCTCCCCAGAAAAAGCCCTCGCGCGCAACGCTTCCGCCAAGTCGCGTCGTGGCTATTGGAATTTCCACGGGCGGCCCGAATGCACTGCAATACGTGCTGTCACAAATTCCCGCGGACTTTTCCGCCAGCATTCTCATCGTGCAGCACATGCCCGAGGGCTTCACGGAAATGTTCGCAAAACGTTTGGATGAATGCTGCGCGCTCGACGTACAGGAAGCGCGCTCCGGCGACTTGCTCGTTGCGGGCCGCGTGCTGATCTGCCCCGGAAATCGCCACATGATGGTGCGCCGCATGCCTCGCGGCGACATGGTGGTGTTGTCCGACAGTCCGGCGGTCAATGGACACCGGCCCTCGGCCGACGTGCTCTTCCATTCCGTCGCGCAGCAGTTCGCGCTGACCTCTGTCGGCGTGCTTATGACCGGCATGGGCGACGACGGCGCGGAAGGTCTCGGAGCCATCAAAGCCGCCGGAGGCATGACCGTGGCGCAAAGCGAAGACACCTGCGTGGTCAGCGGAATGCCGCGCGCCGCAATCTTAAAGGGCTACGCCAACAAAATTGTTGCTCTCGAGTCTTTGAGCGCGTTCCTGGTGAGCCATTGCGGTAGCGACCGCGCTCCTGAGCGAGATCGCGCCGAAAAAGGCGATCGCCACGAAAAGATTCAGAAGAACGAGAAAAGCGATACGAAACACGTTTCTTCCCATCGCGGCTAGTTCGCTGCGAAGGGAAAAGGAGAAGGCCATGCAACAATTCGCCGCTCTGCTCCGGAAAGACAGTCGGCCGGTCCGCTACCTGGTGGTGGACGATTCGGTGTTCGCGCGCAAGAATCTCATCAAGATGATCGAGATGTTCGGCGGCGAAGTGGCAGGAGAGGCCGGCGACGGGCTCACGGCCATCGCGGAGTATAACCGCAGCAAGCCGGACGTCGTGCTGATGGACATCACCATGCCCCAGATGGAAGGCATCGAAGCGGTTGAGCGCATCGTGCGCCAGCACGCGGAAGCGCGCATCGTTATGGTCAGCTCCGTTGGCTATCAGGAAAATATTCTCGCCGCGCTGCAAAAGGGTGCGAAGCACTTCGTGCAAAAGCCGGTCAAGCCCGAAGTCCTGTACGAAATTTTGCGCTATGTGCTGAGCGATGATCCTACCGCCGTGGGTGCGCCCATCGCGCTTGCCGGAGAGAGCCGCTCATGAGAATGGAGCTCATTCAACCCTTCATCAACGCCGCGGACGCCGTTTTTGCGGAGTCATTGCAAGCGCCTACAAAGATCGTCGATCTCGCGATGGATGAAGAAACGTACCGCCGCAAAGGCATCGCCGCCCTCATCGTCATCAAAGGTGAAATCGAGGGCCGCGTCATTCTCGACTTGGCGCCGGAAGTCGCTTTGAAGGTGGCGAGCTACCTTGCCGGCTCCGCGGTCGTCGAAAGCGAGCAGGTCGCGCGCGAAACGGTCTGCGAGCTCG
>WNFT01004298.1_pt1 | contig 19317 bp, 20 predicted proteins | sample 5400191 | NCBI WGS metagenome assembly WNFT01 (sample SAMN13153359, study PRJNA577476) | soil metagenome | isolation source: 80 cm saprolite under Madrone tree | place: USA:California | collected 2016-06-14 | reverse complement strand
GACTTTCGACTGCGCCGGCTGGAAGAGCTTTTCGTTTTCCGCGAGCCACAGATTGCCGGCATCGACGGTCAAGAAGACATCGGCCGGGGAGTTCCTGCCCTCCGCCTTCATGCGCGCGAGCAGCTCGGGTCCCTCGCCTTCGATCACATTTACGGGAATTCCGGTCGCATCCTGAAAGCCGTTGTAGAGCAACTCATCCGAATCATAGTGCCTAGCGGAGTAGATATTGAGGCCGTCCACGGCCAAGGCTGGCGCGGACAGCGAAATTATGGCAACGGCAAGGGCGCAGGCGGCCGCTAAGCTGAGACGCATAGGCACTTCCTATCTGAGAATGATTATCATAAGCATAACTGAAGAGAGCGCAATTCATTTTGAGCACGACCGGGGGCCCTGCCCTAACCCTTTGTTTGGCCGCAATTCCGGGCCAGAAAGGTTGGGTTTACCGCCGATGCTCTATCAGTCGCTGAGTTCACGCGTTCGCCCCGAAATGCCCTGGAGAGCCATGACATGAGACGACGCAGTATTGTCGTGTTAGGCGCTGTCGCCGCCCTTCTTGCACTGGCAGCCGTACCGTTCCTGCTGCCGCTCGACACCTATCGGGCACCGATCGAGCGCGCCGCAACGGCGGCTTTGGGGCGCGACGTCCACATCCGCGGTTCCATTCATCTTTCCATCTATCCCCAGATCGGCATTTCGCTGGCCAAGGTTTCAATCGCCGGAGCGGCGAGCGGCCGCAATCCGGAGATGGTCGAAGTCGACTCGGTTGTCGTCGGCGCGAAGCTGATGCCGCTTTTCTCGCGACGGCTCGAAGTGACCGAAGTCGTCTTGAAGAAACCCGTGATTCATCTCGAGGTCGCCAAGGACGGCAAAGCCAATTGGCAGCTCTCGAGTCGGAACCCGGCGCAGCCGAACGAAACCAGCCGCGCCGTCACGCAAATCGGCGTCGCCCGCCTGCGTGTCGAAGACGGCGAGGTGAGTTACTACGACGCGGCGTCGGACAAGACGCAGACGATCAGCAATGTGTCCATCACGTTGGGCATGCCCATGGTGCGCACACAGGCGCGCGTCATCGTACCGCTCAGTTTCAACGGCGCACTGACCTACAATTCGGAAACCCTAAAGCTCAGCGGCGGAGTCGACAATTTCGACGCGTTCATGCGCGGGCAGGGATCGACGGCCCGCATCTCGGTGGCGTCGAACATCATCAACGCCGACTTCAGCGGCACTTTGGGCGCCGGCGGCAATATGTCGGGCGCGCTGAAGCTCGGAGCGCACTCGGTTCGCAGTCTGGCTGCCTGGGTCGGTCACCCGCTGCCGCGCGGAAATGGTTTCGGCCTGGTCGCACTCGAAGGTCAAATCGTGGCGAACGATGGTGTCTACACGCTCCGACAGACTCACTTGGCGTTCGATTCGATGAGTTTGAACGGCAATCTCATCATCGACACCAAGCCCGAGATTCTCGCCATCAAGGGCAATGCCACGCTCGACAGACTCGACGTCCATCCTTATCTCGCACCCGGTCAAGCGGACGACACCGTCGAAGCGGCAAAAGCCAGAGCCGCCAATCCCGACGCACCGCTCGCCCTTGGCGGCTTGAAAGCGGCAAACGCGGATCTGACGTTGATCGTCGGCGCGCTGGTCTTGCCGAGTTTCAAAATCGATCATGCGCTGATCAATGTCGCGCTGCATGACGGTGTTCTGAAAGCCGATCTTTCGAAGCTCGCGGTCTATGGCGGAACCGGCAAGGGCAGCCTGACTGTCGATGCGACAAGCGACACGCCCTCCATCCACAGTACTCTCGATCTCGACGACCTCAAGGTTCAGCCCTTCCTCGACGAGCTGATGGGCGTCAAGAACGTGACCGGCACGGGAGCGGTGCGTTTCGACGTTCAAGCCCGGGGCAAGACCTCCAAGGAAATCGTCAAGGCGCTCTCGGGCAAGGGCAACGTCAAATTTACCGACGGCAACGTTACCGGCGTCGATCTCGCGGCGGTTGCCCGCATCATGCAGTCCGTGCTGACCGCGGAGGTTCTTTCCGGCGCGGTCGGCGACAACGCCAAAACACCCTTCGGGCAGATGGGCGGCACCTTCACGGTTCAGAACGGCGTGCTGCACACGAGCGACCTCAAGCTCGTCAACGATGTCGTCGAAATGAACGGCAGCGGCGACGTCGACTTTTCCGCCCATGCGCTCGAGTTCCATCTCGAACCGGTCGCCAAAAGAGGCATCCCCGGTCTCAAGCTGGTGGACGTCGGCATCCCGTTCTACGTCAAGGGTCCCTGGAACAAACCGAGCTATGGACCCGACGCGCGGGCTCTCGCCAAGACTCTCGTCAACAAACCCGTCGACGTGCTCAGGAATCCCGGCCAGGCATTGAAATCGCTGTTCGGCAGATAGAATCTCTGGTCTAGAGGGACCATGAGAGTTCCGCGCTGGCTCATACTCGCGTTGGTCGGCGTCGCCGGCGCAGGCGGCGCGTTGTACTGGCTCGCGAGGTCACCCGAGTCGTTGACCGTCGTGAGCTGGGGCGACGCCTATGGCCGCGCCCAGACGATCGCGCTCATTCATCCCTATACGGACAAATCGGGCGTCGACGTGACCGTGAAGAATTACGGCGGCGGCTTGAAGGAAATTGCCGCGCAGGTAAAATCGGGCGACGTGGAGTGGGACGTGGTCGATCTCGAGCTGGAAGACGCGGCATCGGCCTGCCGCCAGGGCCTGCTCGAGCGGCTCGACGGCATCGAGCTGCCGCCCGGCATCAATGGGTCGGGCGCGCGGAACGATTTCGTGCCGGGTGCGATCGGCCCTTGCTGGGTCGGAAGTGCGGTTTATAGCCAGGTCGTCGCCTTCGACAATGAGCGGTTTGAAGGCGAGAAACCGAGAACGTTGTCCGCCTTCTTCGATCTCAAGCGTTTTCCCGGAGCCCGCGGACTCAAGGACAGCGGGCCCAAATACAATCTCGAGATGGCGCTCCTCGCCGACGGCGTGGCGCCTTGGCGAGTTTATGCCACGCTCGGCACCAAGGGCGGCCTCGATCGCGCCTTCACCAAGCTCGATTCCATAAAGTCCGCGATCGTCTGGTGGCGGCGGACGACCGAGCCCGCCGATATGCTGGCGCGCGGCGACGTGGCGATGACGACGGCGCTGAACGCGCGCGTCTTCACGGTCGCGGCCGAGCCCAAGATCCGCACCATCTGGGACGGACAGCTTTATCAGCTCGACGTCTTTGGAATTCCCAAGGGCAGCACCAAGAAACGGCGCGCGCTCGATTTCATCCGGTTTGCCACGGCGGCGGCGCCTTTGGCCGAAGAGGCGCGCTGGCTTCCTTATGGTCCGGCGCGACGGTCCGCGATCCGGCTGGTCGGCCGCAATCCGGAGACCCAGGAGGAGATGCGCAAGCATCTGCCGACCGCGCCGGAAAATTTCGCCCGCGCGCTCGCCATCGACCCCGATTGGTGGGCCCAGAACGGCGCCCCACAAGGGGGAGGTGGGTTTTGGGTTTCGGTCAAACGCCAGAGCTTGCATTGACATTGGCTGACGCCTCGACAAGGTTCAGCGCGTTCCTATCGGGGCGAACGGGAGCCGAACGAGCCCATGCTTTCCTACGCCATAAGGCGCGTTTTGGGCGCCATCCCGACCCTCTTCATCATCATCACAATTGCCTTCTTCATGATGCGGCTCGCGCCGGGCGGGCCCTTCGACGGAGCGCGAAGACTGCCACCCGAAATCGAGCGCAACATCGCGGCCGCCTACAATCTCGATAAGCCGCTCTATGAACAATACTTCATTTATCTCGGGCGACTCGCACATGGCGATTTCGGCCCGTCCTTCAAGATACGGGATTTCACCGTCTCGCAGCTGATCGCGCAGGGCTTTCCAGTCAGCCTGCGCTTGGGGGTGCTTGCGATCACGCTCGCCATGGTGGTCGGCACCACGCTCGGCGTCATCGCGGCGTTGCGGCAAAACCGGCCCGCCGATTATTCGGTGATGTCGCTTGCCATGATCGGGATTTGCATTCCGTCCTTCGTCACCGCGCCGCTGCTCCAGCTGATCTTCGGGATTTATGGAATCAATCTGTTCGGACTGGACCTCTCGCTGCCCGTGGGCGGCTGGAACAACGGGGCCGCGCGCAACATGGTGCTGCCGGTGATCGTGCTGTCGCTGGCGCCGACCGCGGTCATCGCGCGGCTCACAAGAGGCAGCATGATCGAAGTGCTGCGCTCCAATTTCATTCGCACGGCCCGGGCCAAAGGCTTGCCGACCTATCGCGTGATCACGCGGCACGCTTTGCATGCGGGGCTGCTCCCGCTGGTGAGTTTTCTCGGCCCCGCGATCGCCGACATCGTCAGCGGCTCGCTGGTCGTCGAGCAGATATTCGGCCTTCCCGGGATCGGACGCTATTTCGTCCAGGCTGCGCTCAACCGCGATTACACGCTGGTGATGGGGGTCACGATTTTCTACGCGGCGCTGATCATCGGGCTCAATCTCGTCGCCGATCTGCTGTACGGCGTGCTCGATCCGCGCGTGAGGTACAAATAATGGCGCGGCCGATCATGCATCCCGACGCCCAATTGATGGAAACGGCGCAGGCCGTGAAGGGCCGCAGCCTGCTGACCGATGCGAGGCGGCGCCTCTTCCGCAACAAGGCGGCGGTCGCGGGCATGATCATTCTCGCCATCGTCACGCTGATGGCGATATTCGCGCCGGTTCTGTCGCCCTACGACTTCAGGGATACTGGCGATTACAACTTCATTTCCTGCGCGCCGTCATGGTGGCCGGGCGACGTGCGCTGCCGCGCCGGCGGCGCCCACTGGTTCGGCACCGATTCGGTGGGACGCGATCTCTTCGTGCGCACGCTCTATGGCGCGCAGATTTCGCTCGAGGTGGGAATCTTCGCGACTTTGGTGAGCCTCACGATCGGCGTTCTTTACGGCGCGACGGCGGGCTTCATCGGCGGGCGGGTCGATGCGGTGATGATGCGCACCGTCGACATTCTCTATTCGCTGCCCTTCATCTTCATGGTCATCATATTGATGGTGATCTTCAATCAGAATTTCGTTCTTCTGTTCGTGGCGATCGGCGCGGTGTCATGGCTCACAATGGCGCGAATTGTGCGCGGACAGACCCTTTCGGCCAAGCAGAAGGAGTTCGTCGAAGCGGCGCGCGCAGCCGGCGTGGGAAGCTTCGGCATCATTACCCGCCACATCATTCCCAATGTGGTGGGTCCGGTCATCGTTTATGTCACGCTGACGATTCCGGGCGTCATCCTCGCGGAGAGCTTTCTCTCGTTTCTCGGCTTGGGAATTCGCGAGCCGTACACGTCGTGGGGCGTGCTGATCTCCGAAGGCGCGCAGCAAATCGAAACCGCGCCTTGGGCGCTGGTGTTTCCCGGTTCTTTCATGACGCTGACGCTGTTCTGCTTCAACTTCATCGGCGACGGCTTGCGCGACGCGCTCGACCCCAAGGACCGGTAGAGCGCATGGCCGGCCCGGTCTTATCGGTTCGAAATCTCGATGTGCGCTTCTGGACGCCCGACGGCGAAGTCCACGCGGTGAAGAACGTCAGCTTCGACGTCAACGAGGGCGACGTTCTGGGCGTGGTGGGCGAATCGGGATCGGGAAAGAGCCAGCTGTTTCTTGCCTCCGTCGGGCTGCTCGCCGGCAACGGCAGGTCAACGGGGGGCGTTTCCTATCGTGCCCAAGAATTGATCGGAGCGCCGGAAAATATTCTGAACGACATTCGCGGCGCCAAGATCACTATGATCTTTCAGGACCCGCTGACATCGCTCACGCCTCACATGCGCATCGGCGATCAGATCATTGAGTCGCTGCAGACCCACAAGAAGATGAACCGCGACGAGGCCGCGGCCCGCGCGATCGCGACGCTGGAATTGGTGCGCATTCCCGAAGCCAAGCGCCGCATGCGGCAATATCCGCACGAGCTCTCGGGCGGCATGCGCCAGCGGGTGATGATCGCGATGGCGACCGCCTGCGGCCCCGATCTCTTGATCGCCGATGAGCCGACGACCGCGCTCGACGTTACCGTGCAGGCGCAGATTCTGGAGATCATGCGCGATCTGAAAAAGGAGCTGAACACCTCCGTCGTGCTGATCAGCCACGACATGGGCGTCATCGCTTCGATGTGCGACCGCGTGCTGGTGATGCGCCACGGCGAATTCGTCGAGCAGGGCGCCGCGGACAATATTTTCTACCGCCCGCAACATCCCTATACGCGCATGCTGCTGGAGGCGATGCCGCGCATCGACCGGCCGGAGCGGCCGGGGCGCGTGGCGTTGAAGCCGCTGCCGGCGGGAAGCCCAATTCTGCTCGATGTCGAGGACATCAAAGTCCATTTCCCGATCCGCGTCAGCGGGACGATTCTGCCCAAATACAAACCGTTGCGCGCGGTCGACGGCGTCAGCTTCACGCTCAAGCAGGGAGAAACTCTGGGCGTGGTCGGGGAATCGGGTTGCGGCAAGTCGACGCTCGCCCGCGCCGTTCTGAAACTGCTGCCGCAGACGGCGGGCACAGTCGTGTGGCGCGGACGCGATCTCACGGAAGCCGACAAACGCTCGCTCAGGCAATTGCGCAAGGAATTCCAGATCGTGTTCCAGGATCCGCTGGCGAGTCTGGACCCGCGCATGAAGATCGGCGAGAGCATCGCCGAGCCCTTGCGTTCGCTCGAACCCCGCACCCCGCGCAATGAAGTAAACGAGCGCGTGGCCGCGATCATGGAAAAGGTCGGGCTCGATCCCAATTGGATCAACCGCTACCCGCATGAATTTTCCGGCGGGCAGAATCAGCGCGTCGGCGTGGCGCGCGCGATGATCTTGCAGCCGAAGCTGATCGTGTGCGATGAGGCGGTGCTGTATCTGGGACGCGTCGTGGAGCTGGCTTCGCGCGAGGCAATCTACAGCGACGCACGTCATCCCTACACAAAGGCCCTGATCTCGGCCGTGATGGTGCCCGATCCGCAGGCCGAACGTACAAAGACGCGGCGGCTTCTCACCGGCGAACTGCCCTCGCCGCTCGACACCAGGTCGGCGTTGATGTTTCTGAAGTCCAAGCGCATCGACGATCCCGACGCGGAGCAATATGTGCCGCGCCTGATCGAAGTGGCGGAAGGCCATTTCGTCGCCGAACACGATCCCGTGTAAGGAAGGCCTCTTTTCTCTAAGGTTTGCGCTATGAGTATTGTAATGTGTCGGGCAAAGACACAGATGGCCGACTTAGGAAAGAGCAATGGCAAAAACCCAACATTTCCGCGCTTTTTGGCTTGGTCTATGCGGTGCGGCGCTGCTCGCGCTGGCTGCGTGCGGACAGAGCGGCACGCAAACAGGCGTGTCGAAATCGTCCGCCGATGCACCGGGCATCGTCATCTTCAACCGCGGCAATGCGGCCGAGCCGGGAACCGTCGATCCGCATCTCGCCAACGCGAACTGGGAAAACACCATCGTCGGCGACGTGCTGATGGGGCTGACGACGGAGGATGCCAAGGGCGAGCCGATACCGGGCGCGGCGGAACGTTGGGAAACATCGCCGGACGGTTTGACCTGGACCTTTCACATTCGCGATCATCAGTGGTCGGACGGTCAGCCGGTGACGGCGGGCGATTTCGTTTTCGCCTGGCGGCGGATTCTGGATCCCAAGACCGCGGCGCCCAATGCCTATTACCTTTACCTCATCAAGAACGCGCAAGCCGTCAATACCGGGAAGATGCCGGGCACCATGCTCGGCGTTTCCGCGCCCGACGACAAGACGCTGGTGGTCACGCTGGAGCATCCCACGCCCTATCTGCTCGAGTTTCTCAACAACCTCACGACCTTTCCGCTGCCCCGCCATGTGCTCGAGGCCAAGGGCGAAGCGTGGACAAAAGCCGGAAACTACGTCGGCAACGGCCCTTACATCCTGAAGGAATGGATTCCGAACGATCACCTTACGCTAGAAAAGAATCCCAAATTTTACGATGCGGCCAATGTGAAGATCGACCGCGTCGTATTCTTTCCAACCAGCGATTATGTGGCGGCGCTGAAGCGTTTTCGCGCCGGCGAACTGGACATGCAGGAGCGCCTGCCGTCGCTGGAAATCGATTTTTTGCGCGCCAACATGCCCGAAACCTTGCGCAACACGCCGGTACTCACCACCGAATATCTCGTCATGAACGAGACCCGAAAGCCGTTCGACGACGTGCGTGTGCGCGAAGCTCTCGACCTTTCCATCGATCGTGAAACGCTCACGAGCAAGATCATCAAGGTCGGCGACGTTCCCGCTTTTGGGCTTGTGCCGCCCGGGATCGCCAATTATCCCGGCGGAGTGTCGTTCGGATTCAAGTCCATGCCGCAGCCAGAGCGCATCAAGCGCGCGCAGCAGCTGATGCAGCAGGCCGGCTTCGGACCCAACAAGCATTTGAAGACGACGCTTGCGATACGTTCAGCTTCGGCTGACGCGCTGCGCATCCCGGCGGCGATCCAAGCGATGCTCAGAGACATCTATGTCGACGTCGAGCTCGTGCAGAACGACGGCGCGGTTTTCTACGCCAAGGTTCAGCAGGGCGATTTCGACATCGGAATGGCCGGCTGGGGCGCCGATTTCAACGACTCGACGAGCTTTCTCGACCTCTTGCGCAAGGGCAATTCGAACAATTTCGGCCGCTATGCCAATCCGAAATATGACGCGCTGCTGGACCAGGCGAATATCGAACCGGACTTGGCCAAGCGCGGCCGATTGCTGGCCCAGGCCGAACAGATCGCGCTCAACGATTATGCAATCGTTCCCACCTTCTTCTGGGTTTCAGGTCATCTTGTGCGTCCCTACGTCAAGGGCTGGGAGGACAATGCCGGCGACGCCCACCGCACGCGTTGGCTATCCATCGACGAGCAGCAACGCGCGGCAACTCTCAAATAATCGGTGCAGATCATGCGATTGACGAAAATTTCGCGCCTCTCTTGGCTTGGATTGTGCGGCGCGGCGCTGCTGCTGCTCGGCGCTTGCGGCGACGGCACGCAATCGCGCGGTTCATCCGCGCGAGGAGATGCAGGCCAAGGGATCGTGCTCAACCGCGGCAATGGCGCGGAGCCGAAGAGTCTCGATCCCGCCTTGATCGACGGCATCTGGGAAGCGCAGGTCGTCGGCGATCTGTTGATGGGGCTTACGACCGAGGATGCGGAGGCCAAGCCGATACCGGGCGCCGCCGAATCCTGGGAAACCTCCCCCGACGGGCTCACCTGGACGTTCCATTTGCGCGACCACACCTGGTCGGACGGCGTGCCGGTCACGGCGGACGATTTCGTTTTTGCCTGGCGCCGCATTTTGGATCCCAAGACCGCGGCGTCCTACGCCTATTATCTTTATCCGATCAAAAATGCGCGCGTCGTGAACACCGGCAAAGCGCCGGGATCGGCGTTGGGCGTTGCCGCTTCGGACGACAAGACGCTGGTCGTGACGCTGGAGCAGCCGGTGCCTTTCATGGCCGAATTTCTCACGCACCACACGATGGCTCCAAACCCGCGTCACGTTGTCGAAGCCAAAGGTGCCGATTGGACCAAGCCCGGCAATTTTGTCTCGAACGGCGCTTATGTGCTCAAGGATTGGGTGCCGAACGATCACATCACGCTCGCCAAGAATCCGAAATTTTACGATGCGTCAAACGTCAAGATTGATACGGTCAATTACTATCCGACGCCTGATGGGGACGCGGCTCTCAAGCGCGTGAGGGCGGGCGAACTGGACACGCAAGACCCCGTGCCGCCGCTGCAGATCGATTGGCTTCGCGCCAACATGGCGGACACGCTGAAGATCGTGCCGGAGCTGACGATTTCCTATGTCAGCATCAACGTCACGCGCAAACCCTTGGATGATGTCCGCATCCGCGAAGCGCTCAATCTCGCAATCGACCGCGAAGCCCTGGTCGACAAGATCATCAAGCTCGGTGAGGTTCCCGCCTACGGCATGGTGCCGCCGGGCACGGCGAATTATGCGGGCGGCGCGGCCATGCGCTTCAAGGATTTGCCGCTCGACCAGCGCATCGCAAAAGCGCAAGGCTTGCTGCGCGCGGCCGGCTACGGACCGGAGAAACCGCTGCACATCCGTTTCTCCGCCACCACCAACGCCGTGATCAAGCAGACAATCGCGCCGATGCAGGAAATGCTGCGCAAAATTTATATCGACCTCGAAGTCATCCAGAACGACACGCAGATCAATTATCAGAAGATGCAGGAGGGCGATTTCGACATAGGAATCGCAGGCTGGATTGCAGACTACAACGATCCGACCAACTTTCTCGACATCCTGCGCACCGGCGGCGGCAACAATTACGGCCGCTACAGCAACAAGAATTACGACGCGCTGCTCGACAAGGCGGCGGCCGAGCGCGATCTTAACAAGCGCGGACAAATCATGGCGGAGGCCGAGCAAATGATGCTGGACGATTACCCGCTGATCTTCGTGCGCTTCCAGACGACGCACGCCATGGTTCAGCCCTATGTGAAGGGCTGGATCGCCAACAACAAGGAAGTCAATCACTCGCGATGGTTAACGGTCGAGAGGCGGTAAAAATACAAATGGTGTTGGAACGGAATTGCGGTTATTGGAATTCTCTCTGCGTGTACCCGCCCAAACGAAAAATGATCCCGCCCAGGAACAGAACCATCGAGCTACAGAATGAAAACCATTCTCTTCTTCGCGGGCTACACCGCCATCTGGTTCCTTGCGGGGGTGGCATTGAAATTTCTGATCACTTTCGTGCCGTAAAAGGCGCGGCGCGGATTTGAGCCCAGGCCCGGAAAAGATTAAGACTCGGCTCGGACCCCGTAGCTCAGCAGGATAGAGCGGCAGATTCCTAATCTGTAGGTCGGACGTTCGAGTCGTCTCGGGGTCGCCATGCGTTGCTGGTCCATACCGGACACATAAGTAACGGTTCAGGAAGGGCAGCTGCTAACGCAGCTATGCATGGCAGGCCATGTTTCCGCCTATGCGCGCCGCGCTACGGCGGACAAGCCGCTGCTGACGCAGCTTCCGCCTTCGCCAAGGCTACGGCGGACCTGCCTACGCGCTAACGCGCTTCGGCAGGGCAGGCAAGCCGGCGCGACTCCCCGCCTATGGGCTTCGTTTAGCAGACAAATCCGCGCAGGCTCTCGCCTTGAGCGGAACCGCATCGCCGCTATTGCGTATTGTCTCAGGCCCAGGGTTTTCGCCCTGAGCTTCACAGAATTCCTAGCGGCGGTCTTTCGCTCCAGCTCGGGAGGTGTCGAACATTGTGGCCAAATCCTCATCACCGCGGGCGGTCTTTTAGCGCCCGCACGTCCGCCTGAGGCTCCGATGCGGAGTTATCGCTGCTGTCTTTTCGACGATGAGGGCCGCATCAAAGCGGCGGTCGATCTGTATCTCACATCGGATGACGCCGCGCGTGAACTCGCGGGCGATCTGTTGCACCGAAGCGATTGCACCCTTGCGGAGGTTTGGAAGGGCTCCGAGATGGTATTCCTCACCGGCCGGGCGGATTAGGACGACAATGGGGTTTTCTGGACCTCAATGTCCTTGATCCAGATTTTGCCGGTTCCCTCGACGACAAGGTTCAGCTTGATGAGATCCGGCCGTTGCCCTTTTTTGAGGAAGAACGGGATCTCATAGGAAGCCCAATCGGTCGTTCCCTTCACGGGTCGATTGAATCCCTTCGAGAAGAATTCTCCGCGTCCCGGCAGGCGGCACCACATTTCGAGAAACGCGCGGCCGTCCAGACCTTCGCTTTTCACTTTTGCCCGATAGGCAACGAGACACTGCTCGACTTGCGGATTTTGAAGTTCAAAGAGGTGGAAGGTCTGCTGCTTCTTCGCATCGATAAGCCAACCGTCCGGCCCGGCAGTAATGCCGTCTCGGCTCAAGGGGGAGTCGGCGGCGCTAAAACGCCGAACCATTTCGGGCGGACCCGAAGGCGACGGATTGCCGAAAAGCGCCTTCAACCAGTTGAGCATGCGTTTGCCTAGCCCCCATTGGTCGAACCTGCGGTCAGCTTACCCGACAGCCCCCGAGAGATGAACCGTGAATGGGACGGAAGCGGAGAAATCGCTGTTGCCTGGAGCAGTGGAAAAGTCGATTCTTGCGGGCGATTGCACATCACCGAAATTGGGAGCGAGCGATGACGAGGCAATTCTTCTTGGCGGGCGTTGCCTGCCTGGCGTTGGTTGCGTCTTCTCCCGCGCTGCCGGCCGAATTGTCGGCAGCGAACCAAGCCAAGGTGCTCGCCAATGTGCAGGCCTATGCGCCGCGGATGTCGGAAATCGCGCTGAAGATATGGGAGATGCCGGAGCTCGGATATCTCGAGACCAAGACGACGGGGCTGCTTCAGAGCGAGCTGAAGAAGGCAGGGTTCACGCTCGAAGCGGGCGTCGCGGGTATGCCGACCTCATTCATCGCGCGCACAGGAAGCAAGGATGGCCCGGTGATCGCCATTCTCGCCGAAATGGATTCGCTGCCGGGGCTCTCGCAGGCCGCGACGCCGGAACGTAAGCCGATTCCAGGGGTGATCTCCGGTCACGCCTGCGGCCACAATCTGTTCGGCTCGGGCTCAGTCGCGGCCGCAATCGCGGTGAAGAAATGGCTCGAGGAGACCGGCACCAAGGGCCAGCTGCGCGTCTACGGCACGCCGGCCGAAGAAGGCGGCGGCGGCAAGGACTACATGGTGCAGGCGGGATTGTTCAAAGACGTAGACATCACGCTCTACTGGCATCCCGGCGATTCGAATACGGCGGCGCAGGATAAGAACCTCGCCAATGTCAGCGCCAAGTTTCGCTTCCACGGCCAGGCGGCGCACGCCGCCGCCGCGCCAGACCGCGGCCGCTCCGCGCTCGACGGCGTCGAAGTGATGAACGTGATGGTCAATTATCTGCGCGAGCACGTGCCGCAAGAGACGCGCATCCATTACATCGTCACCAACGGCGGCGCGGCGCCCAACATCGTGCCTGAATTTGCCGAATCCTATTACGTCGTGCGCCATCCCGATCCGCGCGTGGTTGCGTCGGTGTTCGAGCGCGTCAAGAAGGCGGCGGAGGGTGCTGCACTCGGCACCGGGACCAAGGTCGATTTTGAAATCATCGGCGGCGATTACAGCGTCCTGCCCAACGACGTGCTGGGGCGCGTGATGGATGCCAATCTGCGCCGCGTCGGCGCGCCGGTGTGGACGGCGGAAGAGACCGCGTTCGCCGAAAAGCTGCGCACGACGCTGGTGGGCGACAATCTTCCCCCTATTTCAAGCGCGCACGAGATCCAGAAATATCGCGTCAACGGGCAGAAATATTCCTCGACCGATTCCGGCGATGTGAGCTGGGTGACACCCTTGGCGACGCTCAACACCGCAACCTGGGTGCCGGGAACGGCTGCGCATTCCTGGCAGGCGACGGCAACCGGAGGCATGGGCATCGGCATCAAAGCGGCGGTCGTGGCGGCGAAGACGCTCGCGCTGACCGCGGCGCAGCTCTATCAAAGCTCAGAAACCATCGCGGCGGCAAAGGCCGAGTTCGAGAAGAGCCGCGGACCGAACTTCGTCTACAAATCGCTCGCCGGCTCGCGCAAGCCGCCGCTCGATTACCGCAAAACGTCGAGCGGGGTTGCGGCCGCCGATGCGGCACCGGGTTAAGGCCTGTTTCAAATCGAGACGGGGAGGGGCGGCATGCGCGTTGCAGCGGCTGAGGCTGGGGCTCGTTTTCATACTGGAGCAAGCCATGCAGTCGGCAGTGAAATCCTCGGAATCCTTGACCCGAAATTCGTTGAGGCAGGCCCATTTCAGGACGGCGGATATGCCCGCCAAGACGCCCGCAATGCGCGCGCAGGAATTGCTCGACGAAGCCAAAGCGGCCGCGGCTGAGCATATTGCCGCGCTCGATGCCGCGTTGGCGACGGCTGGAACGATTGCGTCCGAAATCGCGGCGGGCGGAGAGATTTATCCTGATGGCGTGCGGGATATGTGCCGCAGGTTGAACGAAGATGTGTCCCTGAAGGCGAAGACCCTGGCAGTGATCGTTCGCAAGACGGGAGCCTTCTCCCCACGGCACCGCTTGGATTAAGGCGGGGTCGCCAAGACGGGATTTAGGGTGTAGACTGAGCGAATCCCTAGTTCCGCATTGCTGGCCGGCCGCAACGGCTTGCACCGGCGTGAATCTCTCAACCAAGGAGTCAGTGTGGCCGATCACAGGCAGAATTCCGCGCAAACGAGCGCACAAACCTATTTCCGCAAGGCCGAGCAAAGCGACGAACTGATCAAAAAGACGCGGCGGAAAGAGCAGGCCGCCAGCGCGGCCAAAACCGCCAATCTGCGCCAGTTGCGTCTGGCCAAGGAAGCGGCCGACAAAGAAGAGGCCGAGAAGCTGGAGGCCGGGCGCCCGGCGGCACGCAAACGCGAGCCCCGATCGAAACCCGCCCCGATGTTGAGGCTGCGCTACTAGAACTCGTGAGTCAGCCGGCGGCGGTTTCCTCTGGACGCCGGCTTTGGGCGACAGCCCTCCTACGCGCGCGCTCTTTGGCGAGGCGCTTTTTCTTGTGTTCGACCAGCCTCAACTCGGCGGCGTTGAAGGCGTCGCGCAGCGAGGTGCGGACATCGGCGTTGGCATGGCGTTCCTTGACGCGATGCGGCTCACGGCTGACCACGAGAAGACCGCGCGGCGCCAGCAATTCGACGTGAACCTCGTAGATATTTCCGGTGCGGTGGCGCTTGCTGCGCAGCTGGACGGAAACGCGACACGAAATGAGGCGGCCATAGATCTTGTCGAGCTTGGCGACGCGTTTGCGGATGTCGGCTTCGATTCTTTTCGAGCTCGGCATGTTGTGGAAGCTGATTTCCAAAGCGGTTTCCATGGAATGCCCTATCGTCGAAATTGCGAACGGGACCAGAGTAGGACGATAAAAAAATCTCCCGGCGGATGAGACTTGGACAAAGCATCGCAAGCCGGCGATATTCAATCAAGCTTCAGGCGGCGCTGCGCGAAACGACAATGATGCAGAGCCCGGCAATGACGGCGACGATACCGGCAATCGTTGGGATCGGCACGCGGTGCTGTTCCTCCGAGCGAAGTTCCAGCGGGCCGATGTTCGCTACGGTTTTCTTTTCCGTGAACGTGACATTGGCAATCACGAGCCCGGCGATGCCGAGCATGACGAGGAGCACGCCCACCCACATCAGGTTCCCGTTTCGCATGGTTTTCCCTTCGCTCGTTGGCGACGGCATCACGGCCTATGCGAATAAAACGGGGCGCCGCACCCAAGGTTCCGCCACGTCGCGCTCAAGCCCAAGAAAGCTTCAGCGTGACGACAGGGTATCGCGGCGCCTGTCCCGGGCTGCTATTTGGGGCGCCATTCGCGGGCTTGTTTCTCGGCTTCCGCGACTTCGGACATCGTCATCTTGGCAAGAAGCGCATCGCGGCTCTTGGTCGCCGCGTCGCGTTGCGCCGTCTCCGAGGCGCGGGCGGCGGCGAGGCTGAGCCATTTGTGCGCCTGCACGCGATCGAGCGTCACGCCTTCGCCATTGGCGTACATGGCGCCGACGTTCTGCTGTGCGGCGGCGTTACCTTGATCCGCGGCGAGGCGATACAATTTCATCGCCTGCGCGGGATCCTTCGCGATGCCCTGCCCATTGCGGTAGATGTCGCCCAAATTGGTTTGAGCGGCCGCGCTACCCTTGTCGGCAGCGAGGCGAAAGAGGCGCGCGGCCTCGGCGAAGTCCTGCTTCACGCCTTTGCCGGTTGCGTAGAGCGTGCCGAGATTGACTTGGGCGTCGGTGTGGCCCTGGTCTGCGGCGCGGCGAAACCACGTCATGGCCTGCGTGGAGTCCTGCGCTACGCCTTTGCCCTCGAGATATTTTGCAGCGAGGTTGTTCTGCGCGTTGGCGTTGCCTTGAACGGCGGCGCGGCCATACCATTTGGCGGCCTCGCCGTCGTCGCGCTGGACGCCATCGCCTTTGTCGAACAGGACCGCAAGATTGTACTGGGCAAGAGCGTTGCCCTGATTGGCAAGGGGAGCGAGGAACTGCCGCGCGCTCTGGTAGTCGCCGCGGGCGTAGGCGACGGCGGCGTCTTCGATGGGCCCGGCCCAAGCGGGACCGCAAAAGGCGCACATGAGGCAGATAAGTGTGAGAGGTCGCTTGCTACGCATATTCGTTTCCGACAGTGGCGAACGACCCAGTGTAGCAGATGGCCGAAGCGGTTTCATATTTCGCCACAAACCGCGCCTTTGGGCCTTAAATCGACGCCTTGCGCAGTTGGGCCGTTTGGTCCTTTTGCATGACGACGAACCGCGTATCCGGAAGGCAATTGTCGTCCGGGCACCACAGTCCCCAGGCAAAGTCGCCAAAATCGAAGAAATAGAGGGTCATGCTCGTTCCCGAAACCGAGGTGAGAGCAGCGCGGTAGCCGTTCGGCATCGCCTCGGTGCCCTCCACGGCGTCCTGAAAATATTGAAGCGCTTCGGCGGATTCATCGACATCGAGGTCGGTCACTTTGATCGCGGTGAAGTAGGATTCGTTACCGACGCGATCCGGATCCTTCTGCACCATTTGGGAAGGAAGAATGACTTTGCCCGAACCGTCGAGCCACGCCCACATCCAGCCATCCCGGCTGGCCAGCACGTGCCCGAAAGGCGTGCAGTCGATGTGCGCCCATTTGCGCAGCGGCAAAGGAACCGTCATTACGGCATCGAGGGGCGTGCCCGTGCAATCGTCCTCCGCCGCAGCTTTCGGGGATGTGCCGCCAAAGCCCATGGCGATCACCAGGGCGCACAGGAAAAGCGTGAATTTTCCCTTCGTCATGTGCAATCTCCGCTCTCGATGACGATTTAGCTGACGCACGTTCTCTCGAGCACAATTCTCATACCGACTCGTGAATTTCGTCCTAACGACCAGCGAGTCGCGCCCCGAAGCGCGTAGAACAAGGGGGGAGCTGCTACGGCCGGACGCTGCGGCCCTTGCGGACCGCATCGTCGCCGAATTTCAAGCGCACGGAATCCATGGCGCGCTCGACGGCAGCACGGCGGGTTGCCCGGTTATCGAGCAGATTGGGCGGGTCGCAGGCATCGGCCGGACAAATCTGGCTCAGCCCGATGCCGAGCAGGCGAAAAAGCGTGCCGTTTGCTTCGCGAGCAAGCAGCGCGCGCCCCACTCGGAAGATGACGTCGGAAAGTTGCGTTGGGTCCTCCAGGCTCATGCTGCGGGTCTTGATCCGGAAGGCCGAGGTCTTGAGCTTCAGCGTCACGGTACGGCCGCCCAATCCGGCCGCCTTGGCGCGGGCGGAGACGCGCTCGGACTGATCCCAGAGGATGCGTTCCAACTCGGCAAGGCTCGAGATGTCCGTCTCGAACGTCGTCTCGGACGACATGCTTTTGCTTTCGCCGTCGGCTTCGACGGGGCGCGTATCTTGGCCGAGCGCGAGGCGGTTGAGCCAGCGTCCGGTATCGCCATAGCGGGCGGAGAGCTCCGCCTCGCCGGCCGACTGCAACTGGCCGATGCGGGCGATGCCGTCCTTGTTGAGACGCGCCTGGAGCACAGGACCCACACCGCGAATCATCCCGACGGGTTTGTCCTTCAAGAAGGCGACCGCTTCGGCCCGCCCGATCACGGCAAAGCCGCGCGGCTTGTCGAGATCGGAGGCCAGTTTGGCGAGGAATTTGTTGTAGGAAAGTCCAACCGAGACAGTGATGCGCAACTTGCGCTCGATCTCGCCCATAAGCCGCGCCATGGTCTTGGCGGGCGTCGTGCCGTGAAGGCGCTCGGTGCCGGAAAGGTCGAGATAGGCCTCGTCCAGCGAGACCGGCTCGACGAGGGGCGTCACCGTTTGCAGTGTTGCGCGGACTTCGCGGGCGGCAGTGGCGTATTTGCTCATGTTGGGCGGAACCACGACGGCGTGCGGGCACAGTTTCATGGCCTGAAACATCGGCATGGCAGATCTGACGCCGAATTTGCGAGCTTCGTAGCTGCAGGTCAGGACCACGCCGCGCCGGCTGCTGCCGCCGACAATGACGGGGTTTCCGGCAAGGACCGGGTCGTCGCGGATTTCAATCGAGGCGTAAAAGGCGTCGCAGTCGAGATGGGCGATGCTGAGCTCATCGAGTTCCGCGTGGGCGAGGATGCGAACGGAGCGACAGGCGGAGCAGATACCGGTGCCGGCGGACAGGTCCGATAAGCAATCCCGGCAGAATGCAGACATCCCAACCACCCTGATTCCCGATCTGGAGAGGGTAGAGCGTAACGCTGAGGCTTTCGAGCGACAGCCCCCAACCCCGAATCAGGCACAGGAAAAGATCGCATCAGGGGGAACCGAGCGGCCACGCTCGCGTTTAGGTAGCGGGTGAGAGGAGGGGCTACGATGTCTCAGCAATTCACATATTCGCCAATCCTGATCGGGCCCTACAGCCGGAAGCGGCGCGCGAGGCTGTTCAGCCCGGCGAGCCAGTACGCAATGCTTGCACTGGCATCCGTCGCAATGGGCGCGATCTTGGCGTTCGTGCTGTGATGGATCGAATCGGGACAACCCGGTCGGACTGAGCGCCAGGCCATGGGTTGGCCCGGCATAATAATCGCGATAATCGCGTGTGAACCACTTCCAGCATCGGAACGCCAGCGTTGAAATCGCGTTTTCCACCCGTGGGCATAAAACCAACAGACGACGTCCTGGATTGGTCCGTCATCGACGACGAGATCGAAAAACGCCTGGTCGAGGTGACGACCTGGCTCAGGCGCAACGCGACGTTTCACCCCGATCCCGACGAGATGGGAGCGGTGGAACGGGCCTACTGGCACTTCGGATATCTGAGTGCCTTGCAGGACATGCGGGGCGTCCTGATGACGAAGGGCGACGTCAATATCGCGCAGCGCATGGCATCGAGAAAACACCAGTAGGACATGGCCGCTCGGCTGAAGGCGGCCTTTCAAACAAGCACCTCTGCGATTACCGTTCCGCGCTGATAGGGTCGCGGGAAGGGCCTGCCAGCCCGCAAGGACGGCAAGGATGGGTCGTCGTTTGGTCCAAGAGGTGCGAAGCGTGATTTTTGTGCTTGGCGATAATGGGGAGCTGTCGGTTTTGACCGACATCCGCGAAGTGCGGGGTCAATGCAAAGTCAGCGACGTCGAGTACGGCCTCTGGGAATTCTTCGATGAAAACGGCGAGCCGCTGCTGCCCATTTTCCGTGCACCCAAGGTCGTGAGCCGGCGCCTTTTCTCGACAGCAAGTGTATCGAAAGAGTTCGATCTGGCGCCGGGAGGTGACGGTTCCAAGCCAAGCCTCACGAAATGCTGGGGCCCCCACATCAGGCTCAAGCCAAATTCCACTTTTGCATCGCTCGA
>WNFT01001567.1_pt1 | contig 19318 bp, 39 predicted proteins | sample 5400191 | NCBI WGS metagenome assembly WNFT01 (sample SAMN13153359, study PRJNA577476) | soil metagenome | isolation source: 80 cm saprolite under Madrone tree | place: USA:California | collected 2016-06-14 | reverse complement strand
TACTTATGCATGAAGGCCGATAGTTCATCTGCGGTGATATAGATCGAGTTGTATTCTAGCTGATCCATATCTTTGCCATTGCTAAAGACTACATTCCGCTTAGACTTAGCCACCGCATCAATCATCGACGCAGCGGTCATACTCGTTGGCGCAGGTCGTGGGTCTGGCGTTTCCAGGTAATACCGTTTTGCCGCGCGGATGCTCCGTGTCTTGCCCACGCCCGGATGACCTACCAAGAAGCAATAGATATTCGGGTGCAGTCGCTCGTTCCCCGAGACTACATATACTCGCTGCTCAATCGCCGCGGCAATAGTCGATATCGCCGCCCACTTACGGAATAGCACCGGGCTCTCTAGCTTTACTGTTGCTTCAATAAAGCATTCGATCCAAGATTGACACTTCCGGAGTGCGCTTCCGTTCGTCGTGACCTTGGTAGTCTTTGAGCCCATCTGGATTGGTTTTGCTGACATCGCTTTTGTTCCATCCCACCTTGCAGTCATAAGGAATCCTTAACACCCGACCGTTCTTAAGCGGGATGTCCTCAGCAAGGTCTGCTTGGATTGCTGGAATGATTTCGTCTTCCGACTCTTCTGGATACATAAAGGTCAACGCGTCATGATCTTGCATCATCAAGATCGCAGTCCGCTTGCGCCAAATTCGCAGCATGGCTCGGTTCACGATGTCGGCTAGAGAACCCTGAGGGTCATACGCAACAGCTTCCCGGAATGTGCTCGGATCATTCCTTCGACCAAAGAACCACCGTTTTCGTCCAGTGAGAGTTGTAAGATTTCCGATTGTTCTAAGCTGAGTGTCAACCCATCCGTGCCACCGAATATGGGAGGGAAACGCTCTAAAGTATTTAGGCTGGAAATCTCTAACGACGGTTTCTGGGAGCCGAGTTTGTCCGGCGAGGGTCTTTGGCTGCCCTCCATAGTTCGATCCATGGCCGAGTTTCTTGCACATGAAACGGTAAGTGTAATGTCGATAGTATGGGGACTCTGCAATCCCTTTATCTTTTTTAAGGTTACCAGTCCATGGGAGTGAAGGCCAACAGATTCTAGCAACTGCTGTATGTGGGTCTCCAGATTCGCAAGCTTCCAGATACCTTGGGTCATTGAACAGGTTCCATTCTATTGCGCCGACAATGAAGGATTCCCCGGACTTCGCGTCGAACTTGGCGAATTTGCATCCTGGGTCGGGGATGAATATCGATCGAAGAGATTCTTCAACATTCTGAAGATTACCACCCGTTCCGAATTCGGAGAAGCTGCTACTAAATCTTCCAGTGCTTGTACCTGCAATATTATACGACGTCCGCAGTCTTCCATCATGATCTATCTCCGTTCTGAGCATTTTGATTTTGCTGAATAGGTCCCGCATGGTAGTCAGATGTGCCACGATAGGCTTAGCGATCAGGTAGGCCTCCATCTTCTCCAGCGCATCTCGGTTAACCGTAGGCTTGCCGCCTCTCTTGATTGGAGGGATTTGCAGATGGTTATAGAACAGATTATGCAGGTCTGGGTTGCTGCGCCAGTTGAAAGTATGCAACCCAACCCCGTCGAGAACGATCTCTTCTAGTTGCGTCTCTAGCCGATCGATATGATCGTAGAACTCGTCTATGACCTCCTGCTTCCGCCTCTGATCCACCAATATGCCCCGCAGTCGCATTTCCAAGGCTGGCCCCTGTAGAGCTTTCGAAAACTCATAGGTTGCGGAAGTGGTATCGTCCAGTTGTGGTAATGTTGTAGCAAGTACCTCAGCTGTGACGCAACAATCCAGTCCGTTGTAGATCCAATCTCTCTCTTGCTGATCCGGGAAGTGGTTTGGGTTGGTTTCATTAGTTCGAATGATCCTCATTCATCCCTCTTGATCGTATCTGTCTTATGCCTTTCCGACTTCCAAGGTCCGTGATCCGTATAGATACTTCCCAGGTACCCTAAGCTTTTGAGGCTCTCCGGTTGTAGTGCGTGGTGGAGCAGCATAGTGTCTTCGGTGGCTGAAAATGTACGTATGCCATAAGCTCGCCAAAGGAATGCAACGTCATAGAGCCCATTCTGGAATACCTTTCGCACTGATCGATCTTCAAGAACTCCATGTATAAGCTCCCAACACTGCCGTTCAGCTTCTGCAGATGGCCAATAAGAGCCGCTCGCTCCGCGGAAGTCATGGATTGGTATAACGAGAGCAAGGTTGACTCTTGGAGCGAACCCGATGCAGGTAATCTGTGAGCCGCTTGTCTCAATGTCGACAGCAAGTATTTCGCAACCATGGATGTGTTCTTTAATGAATCGCTCGATATCTTCAAGCTCAGGCTCAGTCCAGATTTCGCACTCCGGGCGTCTGACATCAGGAAACTCCTTCTCTCGGTTGATCTTGGTCAAATCCGCTATAGCGGTCGGCCTGAGTTCCCACTGTCGAGTAACAGCAGCAGGATGGTAAGTGCAAAGCAGTTTATAACCACTAACGGTATGAGTACTAACGCAAGTGGTTCCACGAAGCTTAGTGATACCAGTTCGGCCACATAGAGCCCACAGAGCAGAATTACCAAGACAGACAATAAGATTAGGGTCATGTAGCAATATCTCGTCGCCGAGTCGATCCAGTTCATAGCTAAGCTCCTTTCGGACGTAGCCTGATTTGATCAGGGCTGGGAATCCGGTGATGCCTTGGGCCTTAGGCCCACAGAAGTATTCGAGCTTGTTTCCAAGTGGGTGTTGTTGAAAGACATTGGTGCGAATGACTTCTGGGTGAAGCTCCCAGATCGCGTCAAGGCACCAAGGATCATAGGTGCGGTAGAAGCGGGACATATACTCGCGGTCGGATGCGGTGAAGGTGATGACGGAAGCTTCGTTTAGCATCCGGAGAAGTTCGGCTCCACTGGTGCCCACAAATGATTTTCCTATCTTAACCTCGTTTTCTCCTTGGGCTTCACCTAATAACATTACTGGTTTCATATGACACGACCCAATAGATCACGATCCCTTTCTTGCATATGCTCTATTCCATGGCAAGTTTTGCATAAAATCTCGAGATTAGATGGATCATTATTGGTCCTATCTCTATCTTTGTGGTGTCTCGGTAATTCCTCAGTATGATCCTGGAAACTGCATCGTTCACATTTGTGTAGGTTCTTGTTACAGGAAAGAAGAACTCGCCGGGTAAGTCTTCTTATAGTGTTCTTTCCTTGACCATTAACCCTTGCATTTTGATTGCCCAATAACCCACCACGATGGAGCCCTTTTATACCTCGTCTACGCATAAATGATTGTATGATTTTTGCAGTACAAGCTAACTGCCCGCCTATTTCTCTACTAGATAAGCCTTTAGAAGAAAGACTAATGACGATAACCTTCCGTTCTTCTGTGGTCATTTCTATCCAGCCCATTTGGTTGCATCCGAAAAAGATGGGTCAGCATTTGCGCTGACCCATTTGGGAAGGAAGGTTATTCGCTAAGTGACACCGTCCTTGCGACCCGTGCAAAGATACGTTGCCCATCCTGCGATGGTTCGTGCTTGATCACGATCCCAACTTCTGCGTTCGGCGTCTGATCAACCGCAGCACGGACGGAAATGCCTTCGGAGAAGTCGATGCCGCAGTTCTTCAGCATGTCCGTTAGCATGAACAGTGACTTGTCCGTCAGGTAGAGAGTGTTATCGATCGTCTTGCCAGTTATGCCCTCGGGGAAAGTTTCCTCAAGGTCAGTTTGATCGACGTCGTCCAACGCAGCCACGATCCGATGCGTGAACTTAAGATAATCCGTCTGCTTTTGTGACGACTGCCCAGCCTCTGGCAGGCCTTGGATCACGGTATGATAGGTTCCAACAGGGATAAGCGGAGGGGGTTTCACATCTGCAGCAGGTTGGTCAAGGATTGATGCAAAGTTAGGCATTGTTTGTGTTCCTTTAGAATGGGATTTCATCATCAGTGGTAGACTTAGCTGGCCGGGCTGATGGTGCCTTTTGGTTCTCCTTTTCGAATTGCATGATTTCTTCCCTAAGAAGGTCCCTGACATCTTTGCAAGGGTCCCACTTTCCACAAGGATTAACGCGAGAAAGCGCCTTAAGGGCAATGGATAGGTTTCTGATTCTGGCTGTGACATCGATCATGGCTTTGCCTGTTCGGCATCTGATGGTAATGATACTCGCTTCGGCTGAAAGATAGCTCGGTTGAGTGCCATGAACCCTTGCTCTATATGGGTTCTAGCGATCGATAGCCAGCGTTTGTCATAGCCCACCATTGATTGGTATGCATCGATCTGTCGTAGGACTTCTTCCTCTATCACTTTGTTAGTGTTTACTCGTTGGATGTTATCTGACGATTGTGGCTGGTAACCTGCAACTGGCAGGCCTTCGTGGGATTCTGGCATCAAACTCTCCTTAAAACGACCGACTTTGGTCTGGCTGGCGCAGGTTTCGGAGGGCCGGTCTTGGCCTCTTTCCAACGTAGGGTCTCGAAGATCGTCGCGAGACCGGTTTCGATCGGGAGGGTTTTCCCTGCAAAGGCGCCGAGCTTTGGCATTGCGAGGTCGATCATCACGTCGGACTCGATCTGGATCACGCGCTTCCCGGCGTTGTTCTTGAATCGGATGTAGACCGGGAAATACTGCGGAATCTTCGGTGATAGCTTCTGGCCTACACCTTGCGGGAATATCTTCTTCGTTCCATCTGGCAGGTCCATGTAGACGCTGTGGCAGACGACTATGATGTTGGTTTGGAATGCAACAGAAGTAAGATTCGCGAGGACCATCTCGACGGCGTCCTGTGCAGCGCCATAGATTGCACGACCATCGACCTTTGCTGGTGCAATTGAAGCATGGTAGTCATAAGCCGCATCACAGAGACGAGAAAGCGAGTCCATAACGAAGATCACATCTGGGCCCCAGTCCTTTGGCTTCCCAAAGTCAGTATCCTCATACTTCCAGTCATCGAGCATCTTCATTGCTGCGATAAATGCCGTTGCAGGGCCATCGAGCATAGGCCCAGTTGGCCCAGCTTTGTACTTATCCCGCAAGGTACGAAACTCAACATTCACTGCCTTCTCTGGGCAATCTCGCATAACCTTATCCTTGAGCCCATCAAGTAGGTTGTCCATATCGAGGATACGAAGTTTGTATCCCGCAGCAACTAGCGACTCCAGCGCGGTAGTCTTTCCGGACTTGGCATCGCCAAGTAGTAGTAGCTTAGTGAAGAGATTAGATTGATGTTCATTAATGCTTGGCATTGATTTCCTCCTTAAGAATATCACGAACAATATCCCAAGCTTCGTTGAACCCTGTAATGGAGTCGTCGTAGTTTGGTTTCATCTCACACAAGTAATCATTTAGTCGTGCATCTATTCTATCTTTTATCTTCTGTATCTGTAAGACATATTCATCTTGTGGCATCACACGGCCTCATAGGTTGCGTCAAAGATATCAGGCTTGCATGGGTAAAGCTCCCCCTTGATGCCGCGGATGATCCAATCACCTAAATCTGCGCGCATTCGACCTTCCAAGGTATCGATATAGGCACAGCGGAGCACTGGATCATACTCTACGCCAGCAACATGTTCTGATGGGTAGTCTACGTCGAATGCACCATCGGTAACTTGAACAGCTTCGATAATCACTGGCTTCTTGCGAAAGTATGGCATGGCTTATCCTTGTGGTTTTGCGAACATTACCTCGGTATAGATCGTTAGCAAGTCCCCATCACGCACGTCGTACATATGTGGCTGTGGTAGCTTTACCGTAATCGTCGTCGTTCCACCTATGGCGATCTTGAAGCCGTAGTCTCCACGGTCTACGACCCGGCCTTTCAACAACGGTAGCACTGCACGGAGTTCACTCATGGATTGGCCTTTGTGAATGATATGTTGATAGAATCCCCAACCATCCAACCTGCTGGTGGTGTCATGCCAAAGAACAAAGACTCGAACGATCCTTCAAACGACACATACCAACCACCCTCGGCTTCGTTGAATACAGTATCCGGCCCGAAGCCTGACATGTACTTCTTATCATGGTGCTGCCAGATGCGTTTGATCTTAGTCTGAACGGTGTATTGTAGTCTTATCGGGCTCTTAGCGGGTTCCAACGTTCGTCCTCCGGTAGTTGAATGAAATCAGACTTGAGAAACCTCTCGCGTACCGCGGCTGGCCTAGAACAAACCTCGCGAAAGCGGCACCCGCCATAGTTCCCACAAGCGGTGTCGTTCATTGGCCAGTAGTTGGCTTCGGCGAAGGCTTCTGCGTTGGCTAAATGATATTCAAGATCATCAAGCCATTCATCAATGACTTCGTCGCTGCGATACGTTGGCCGCCGTTTGAACTTCATTGGCTTCTCGTTAGTCACCTGTGCAGCTTCAACGATCACGCCAGATACGACAGCATCAAGAATGACCTTTCCAGCGAAGGTATAGAGGGTCATTTGATTGTTTGGTGAGTATTGGGCGAAGTAGAAGTCGGTAGGGGTAGTGCTGGTGGTCTTATGATCGACGACGAAGATCGAGTCGGCGAAGGTGACTACGCGATCGAGATGACCACAGAGGATGTAGGATTGTGCATTTGGAACTGGTTTCCTTGTAGCACGACTACCCCCACTCTTATCTTCATAATCCAAGTACGTTTGTGATGGCCCCCAATCCAACTGAAACTTAAAACTCAACTCCACCGCCGGTTTCCCATTCTCTAAGATCAAAGTCTTGCAAGGATCATCCCTGAACTCGTCTAGATAAGCCACTACCAGATGCAGCAGTTGATCCTTATTCTTATGCGAAAACGGCCGCAGTGTCGGGTCCGGGTCCCAGTCCTTGATCCTGGCCAGTAGCAGCTGAACAGTGTTCCGCACCGCGTCTTCGAAAGATAAACCCATCGACCGGGAGATTTCATAATCGTAGATGGCTTGGTGGTACTCGGAACCGAACCGTAGGTGGATCGATTCCTCCTTTGGTATCCAGCCTTCGATCATATGGTATTGGTAAAGGCGAGGGCAAGTTTTGAGGTAGCCAAGGGAAGTTGCATCCCAAGCGTACTGTATCTTCGTTCCGGGAAGGAACGGGCTGGCTGGCATGTCGAGCATTATTTCCTCCACTTACCCAGATTCTTCTTTCGCCAATTCTGTCCTTCTACAGCACAAGAATAGGCTTCATTGACCATTTCCATATCGCTATTTGGCCGTTCGCCACATAAAATATCACGAATGCGCCTTTTGGCCCACTTCTGAACGTAGTAGTTGAAGTCTGGATCGCGAGCTAGTAAAACAAACATTGGTTCGTCGGGAAGGGCATTATTGTAACAATCAAACTTTCCGGGGTTGTTCTTTGTACCCATCAGAACCTCCGCTTCATCGTACTCGGCTTCGGTGGGGCCTTTGGCAGGCTCGCGAGTAATTCACTTAGCTGCATCACCGGTGCGGGCTCGCCCCGCGATTTCTTCGGTCGGGCCCCTTGCTCGCGCAGGGTCCGCTGCTTTCGCTGGTAAGCAATGATCCGATCAAGGTCTTGCCTTGATAGCTCAAGTGGATCGATTGCCATAAGAGCATCGATATCGTTGAAGTCGTCTTCTGGTTCAGTCATTGACAGCCCTCGGGTAGATGGTGAACTCAAGGTATACGCCTACTATACCGATTCGGCTCCGGTTGACATTGTCACCTCTGTGTTCAGCGGCTCTCATGAATAGGTGCGTCCAGTAGTCTATATCTCGTTGGTCAGTACCATCTATTCGAATGGTTACAGGCTTCGGCTGTCGCCCAAATGGTTCATCGCTCATTCTAAATCTCCCAGTGTTTTCCTCAACTTATGATACTGTGACGATTCCCTCACATGCTGGTTTACCCAATCTCGAACGACGCCGGTCCAACCACGGCCGAAGATAGCTTCCATTGCTCGGCAATCGAGTTCGTTAAGGTTCAAGGTGACCTTGCGGAGTGGCTGTTCGCTGCCGGGGTTGGGCATTAAATCGAAATCCTTATGAAGAGGATCAGGAAGTATAAAACGACGATCGCAATAAAGATATCATCGCTATTCATTCTGGCAACTCCATCGCCATTTGATTACGGTAGATTGTTCATCAAGGATTATAAATTCTTGTGTAACAAGGCCTTGACGTTCGAGATCAAGTAGATCGTCGACCTCTGGTGCATCGCGGCGATCCATACATAACGTTTTACCAGCCTTTAAACCTGCAATCAGTTGATCTTTTGTGAAGTTACGCTTGCATGTCATTCTGGCAACTCCGCGTCTTTATGTGCAATGAAAAGCGTCCCTTCCGGCTTCGGTTGGAAGATCATCATATCCTCAAACCCACCGAAGGTCTGTCGGCATTCGTAAAGTGCATTGACCAGCTTCAACTGATCCTTCGGTTCCACATTCACGCAGAGACCAATTTCCTCAGCCTCTGCCCTTTGCCAAAGTTCCAGGTAAGTCTCAAGAGGAAGTCTCGTTACCATTGCTATGATCCTCCAACATTCGCATTTCGTCTCTACTAAGCCGTGGAACGTCTTCAACTTCGCTCAGATTCTCAATCAGCCCCGGCTCAAGAGTCCGCTTTTCAGCATAAACCCAAGCATAGCCATCCTGCGAATGCTTGATAATCATTGTCAGGCCATCATACTCACTATGCCCATGCATCTTATGTCCGAGTTCAAAGATCATCCGGTTCTGTTGCCGATCAAGCGAACGAAACTGGTTACAACGCATACGCCAGTACTCCGCCTCTTTCTCAGTACGAAAGGGAATCCTAGCCCCTTTCTCGTCATCGACCGCGCGCTCAAGGAACTCCTTGCAGTCGTTGTATGCAAGGATTGAATTAGACAGTGCCATTTTGTTTTCCTACCATTCTATCTGCTCTGAATCGATCTCGATCAAGCGATCGCGGGATCGCGTCGAGATTACGTAGTCCAGATTCTGATCTTGCTCGCTCGGGTTCTGCCGGATTAGCCAAGGGTCCAGGTGCACCACCGTGGACCATTCGAGGCCTTTGGCTTTATGCCCAGTGGTGAGGTAAAGCCTGCCCTGCTGCTTAAACAAATGCTCCGCATAAGCCATCGCCTGACCAAGGCTCTGCCCGCGCTCCGCGAAGACCTTCATACAAGCCGCAGTGTCCTCCGCGGTCTTCGACTCTTTCTCTAACTTATCTTGCAACCACTCTTCAATCGCAGAAAGAAGTCCTGCACGGCCAAGAGTTTCTGGTCCGAGCTTCCGCATGATGCCAATAAGCCGAGGGCCAATGTCACTGCCTGCGAGGGAGATTGATCGGCCCGCACCGAGAAGCTGCATTCCGAGTCGGAATAATGGAGCATTATTGCGGCAGATGATCGTAGCGTCTTCAGGGAGATCGTTAGCTCGAAATCTTGCAGGGAGTTCAACAGAGCCTCCTTCGGTTAACCAGCGGAAGTGCGGCACTCGCCAGTGGACGTTGCGAACAATTTCGCTTGGGCAGCGGAAGGAGATAGAAAGTGGCAGCTCGTGGCATTTGTAATGCGCCGTAGCCTGCTTCATTCCTCCAGCTTTAGCACCACGGAAGCCATAGATATTCTGATACGGGTCTCCAACTCCAATAAGACGGCCTTTGACGAGCCGCTCAAGTAGTGTATGGTTAACCGGCGATAAGTCTTGATACTCATCAACGAGTACAGTGGGAAATTTAGGGAATATGCCGCCAAACAAAGCGGGCATGTACACCTGATCGTTATAATCGATCGTCCCTTCATAAGCGGCCTTAATCGATCGTGTAAGGACTGTATCAATAAGGTCTGTGGTAAGGTCATCTGGCACCTCGTCAAGCATGGAGTAGAATTGGCTCTGCGACACTAGCCTCTTCGCGTTCGGGTAGACCCCTTCCGGGATGTAGCCGAGGGCTTTCGCGAGTGCGACACCTTGCGTAACTTCGGAAAAGACTGACCAAATTGCATCACGATGGCCGCTAGGCGCAGCGTCGATAATTGATTTAAGGATGGTTCCTGACTTCTTAGGATCGACCTTAAGTTGTCTTGATTGGGAACTCGCCCATATACGATGACCGATCGAATTAAACGTTCGTACGGTAGTGGTCGATAGCATTCGGCCTTCTGCTTCATCAGCGTTCTTTCGGTTGAAGACAAGGTAGAGTATGGGCCCCCGTGGAAGCACCTGCTCGATGGCTTCGAGCGTAGTAGTCTTTCCTGTCCCGGCCAGGGCCGAGAGCATTAGGTTATCCTTGGTCATCGAGGCAGCATTTAAAGCGTCAAGCTGCTCATCTGTATGGTGGTGAGTTGTGGCATCCACGGGGTGATCTCCTGGTTATGCTTTGTTTATCAATCGCTGTGCACGTTCTAGTGCAGCGCCGAAGGTAAAGGGCCCATACATAGAGACATTATTCATTTCTTTTGGAATTGGTTTTGTGAATAATGTAGGCAGGAAAAAGCGAGAATAGTGAAAGATAGATGTGCCACAGAAAGCCCAACGGTAACCCATCGACCGGAAATATTTAGCAAGTAAACAGCCATGTGGGCTGGCGTAGTCATACGACGTAGCTGGATTCTGCTTCTCCAACCATGCAACTAGACCCTCAAGCGAGAATACATTTGGCTTAGTTGTGACTTCCCATTTTGGATCGTAAAGCATTTCTAGTCTCCTTATACCATTCTCTTCATGGCCATTTGTGTGATCTTAAGCTGGGTCACGCGAAACATTTCGGCTACCCCAAGCCAGCCCCTTGCGAGTAGCTTATCCATGTCGTTGCCCTCGGTATTGTGCAGGTGTGCAAGCACACAGGCACATTCCTGCGCTTCACGCAGGTGATCCATTAGCTTCGCGTAGGTTTCCCCACGGGTTACTTGGCCACCAACGGTTTCATAACGCATCATTTATCTCCTTCATCAATGATCTTTCCCATCTTGGTTATGCCTTCGTTGATTGCATCCATGTCCTTCTTTCGATCTTCCAAAGTCGCGCCGCTGGTTCTGTTGCTTGCCAGATGTTCAGCAATCAACTTTTTGATTACTTGATCACTAAGTTCATCAGACGCTGCCTTACGTTTATGGTCCATCTCGTCTTGCCCATACATTGGATCGAGTTTTGCAATCAATCGACCCATACCACGATTTGCTGCGGCTAGATGGCTATGCATGGTATCAAGTTTATTTTCAAAGTTGCGGTTATCATCTAACCGTAACCTTCTCATATCATGCAAATGGGTTAGGATAACATCAATTCCAAGCCAGTGTTGTATAAAATTGGCCATCAAAATCTCCGTTTGAATTGTTTCACTACCACAGGTGGTAGCTTCGCTAGCAGGGCCGCGAGCAGTTCCTTGTGTGGGGCACTGGAATGGGCATAGTGGTCGGGCAGGTCTGGTGGCATCTCAAAGATTGTCCAAGATAGATGGGTTGGATTATGATCCATAACTAAACGCATCCCCTCGTCAAGTTTGTTTACCGCTAATGGAAGATGCCACCATGGATAAGCTCTATGCCCGCTAGTCGAAATGATCCACCAATAGCCAAGGTTATCACACTCGACACAGCCAAGCCCATGGCACTCCGAGCATTCCATCTTCTCAGCGATATCGAATGCAGGTTCGCCGTAGACTTTGTGAGCTATGAGGAAGAGCTTCTTCATTGCAGGGCTCTTCGCTGAAGTCTTTCTATATTGGCTTTGATACAGGCACAAAGCGATGAAAGCATTGTATCAACATTACCATTCTCAGTTTTGCCTTCAAACCATAAGCAGACATATGCAGCAATTAGGATGTTGGTAGCTTCTTCAGGATTGTCAGCTATGTTCCTTAGCTCTCCATAGATAAACTCAGCCTTGTCCATTGTCTCTTTAGGCGCTTTCTTCCAGTTGGTCATTTAATGATCCCCATCTCTATCAACGCTGCCCTCGCTGCATCCAAGTCTGGCTGTGTGATCCCATCCTTAATCAACCGCTTTGCAATCACCGCCGGTCGCAGGTACGGTTGGCCACCGCCTTCGGTCGAGTGCTTCGCACTGAGCAGGGCAAGGGCTTTTGCTAGCCCTCCTTCGGAAAGCCGAAAGGCTATCACGCATGGCGAGTTAAGCGAAGGGACTTCCGCGTAGACGTTGATGTCATCCGCCCAGACCTTAACCGCGTGGTTAGGTGCAGCGGTGGGTAGGACTTTTGCATTCATGACGTTCCTCCATTAAGCTTGCGCCAGAGCGCCTCCGCAGCTGCTCCATGACGATGCGTGCCGTCTTGGGTAGTGTAGACCTGCAAGCAGCGATCGGCCCAGGCGAGTTGCTCGTCGGTGGCCTTGGCAGGATCAATATGAGCAAGTTCGAGGACTTTCTTGAGGTCTGGGTCGATCATGGCTTCACCAGTACTTGATTACGAAGTGGATTATCACATAGCAAGCAAGTGCAATCCAACCAATTGCAAAGGTAATAGTAAGGCACTGCACAATCCATTTGATCCATTGCATTAGAACCGCCTCCATGAACGTTTGCGTGCAGGTATGGTTGGCTCGCCTATGGCCTCGGCGATGGTGTTGTAAAGGGTGGCAGGGCCATCTAGCATGACTAGGGTCACACCCTCTGGCAATGGCAGCATCTCAGGCTGCAGGTCCGTCTGTACCCACCCGCCCCGGTCATAATCATAACACCATTCCGTCCCTACCGTCCCGCGTTGGATAAACCTCGGCAACATCTCGCGATGGCGACAACGTGGTCGGCTCCCTGCGGGGCACTCACATTCCTTCGTTGTGCAGAGATAGCTGGCCTCGACGTTCATATGTTCGTCAAATTTGGTTATCCGATATTGGTCGCCGGCATGTTTGCAATTGTAGAGGCTAGTCATAAGCCCATCCCTCGCGCTGTTCGGTTTCGATATCAAAGTCAGCTGCATCCACGCATTCATGGCAAGTACAGGTATACGGTATCCTTCGCGTTGCGAGCCTGATCTCGCAACGCGTAAGCCATCTTGGCATTTGGTTTGCTCGATTAGATGCTTGCTCTAGTTGATACGCAAGCCACCCGCGCTCAGGCACCGTTGGTTTGCGGGTGCGATGCAGGTAGTAATCGATCACGTGGAGATTGCCTATGTCACTCACGGCTTGCGTTCCAGCTTTTCAATTCGATCTTGCAGCCGCGCTATTTCGCGGTCCTGATCCTTGACAGTGGCATCGCGCTTTTCGTTATCGTGATATTCAGATGCACTTTCTCCACACCCGGAAAGCATAAGCAGCGCGAGAATGGTGAAGCGGCTCACAGCACATACCTCGGCAGTGCCAACACCGCTACGATGAACAGGATTATGTCAATTGGTTCTGGCATGGCTCAATCCTCCATTGTATACCCTATTATACCATTTCTAGCACCTAAAGTCAACTACGATTTGACTAGATTAGGCAAGATAGTAGAAAGGCCCAGCGAGTGGACTGGGCCTTTGGGGATCAACCCCTACGCTCCATTTTGGTTAGGGCTACCTCCGCATCGATGTCCTGGCCACGGAGGCCAAGGATCGATAGTGAGGCTCGGAACGTGGCTTCGCCGATGGCACCAACTATGAACCAATAGCGAACGCTAGAGGCTTTGGCATTGCGGAGATCGAGATAGTCGTTGGAAAGGGTTGGCATGGTGATGCTCCAGTTAGAGAAATTGACAGCTTGTAAGGTTTCACCGCCTATGCGCTATTAGAAGGCGAAACGGAACCTTACCTTGTGCTTTGCGCTAGCCCGTTGCTGCCGCGGCTGCTTTCGGAGTACGCTCGCCTTCTAAGAAATTGCCCGTGGTGTTAAATCTGCACCACGGGCAAGGGATGATCTTAACCTCGGCTTATCGCCGCAGGGCGCCAGTGGTAATCCTCTTCCGTTCCGCCGCCTTCGAGCCAAGACGAGAGCGGAACGTAGTAATCCCATTCGGCGTAGCGCTTGCCGAAGTATTTGCCTCGGGGTTGAATATCGCCGTAGTGAGCCTTGGTCATATCCCCTTCAGATTGAGGCGCACTCTCCGTTGTCACAGGCTGGGTTGGGGCACTCGGCGATAAGCCACTCTCCGGAACGGCAGGAGCCATATCCGAAGTAGGGAGAGGTTCACTCTGACCCATAGGCTGCACAGGCAATCCTGTTTCCTTCGAATATGCCTGTCCTTGGATACCAAAGGCATAGGTCTCGTTGACTACCTCAACCGGCTCAGAAGGAACAGCTTGTGGATACACCGGCTCAGGCTTAGGCCGGGCAGCCTCTTCGGCAGCCAAGCGATCTTGCTCGGCCTTACGGGTTGCCTCTTCAGCCTTGTGAAGCTGCTCAGCCTTAAAGCTTTCCAACTCCGCCTTCTCCTGCGGGGACATTAGAACCGTAATATCCCTTTCCGACCCCGTTCCAGCCGCTACCGCCTGCCCTACAGTGCTGTGAACCACTTGGAATGTATGGACGAGAGTAGCGACCTTATCCTCCGCCTCCAATTGGCGAAAGCCAGCTTCGTCGCGTTCCGCCTCCACGGAACGCAGTTTAGTATTGAGTTCATCCTGCGCGGCCTTGAGTTCCATAATCCGAGTCTCTAGCCGGGCTATGGTATCACCATCGCGGATGTGACGCCCTTCGAAGTCGTGGACTTGACGCTTGAGATCAGGCTCTGACTCAAGTGCTCTATAGGCTTCCGCAATCTCGCGGATAAAGTTATGTCCGTGTTCAGTCATGGCTCAGTTACCTTTCGATTGGTCTTGAACTACCATCGCTTGAAAAGGGCAGGGTGATCCTGAGATTATGGGCCTTGGTATGAGGCGTTACTGGGATCGAACCGGCACACCCAGCTTCGGATTAGAGCTTTGGAGAAGTTCATGGCCTTGTCATGTCTCCAGTGATCTTATCACCCGCTCCGAGCCTTAGTATCCTTCCACTTATACCTTGGCAGTTCTCATTGCTCACCCTGTTTGGGACTACTGGCCCCGTGTCTTGCCTAGGCGATACGCAGCATGTGGCTGGCTAAAGCGCGCTGTTTCTCGCTTAGGATAGCTGCGTTAGTGCGCGGTCGCTCCGCTCGGCTTTTGCCTCGGCGCCGCCATACCAGCCTGCTTGGCAGAAAGCGGGACCTTATCGCCCTTCTCTTTCCGCTTCGGCGTGACCCTTGGCTTTGCCTTGACCTCTTCGCTCTCGGCTTTCGCACCGAACAGGCTCTTGAGGTTCAGGGCGTTTGTGCCCTTGGCATCAGTTGCCCGCTCCGCGAGGTTCTTCTCCGCAAGCTGTAGCAGGCTCGGGTTACGCTCCAAGACCTCCTTAGCAGCCACGGTTAGTTCCCTTGCACTGTACGCGCCGACTTTCTGGCCAGAGTTGCGGATCAGGTCCTTGACCATGGCCTTCGCAAGGCGCATCGCCTCAGTCTGTACCGCACCGGAGGCTTTTGCCTTCTTGGCACCAGGGACAATCCCATCACGTAGTTGCTGGGCTGTCTTTTCCGCTGCTTCGAGGACTTCTTTCTTCCGGTCTTCCAACTCTTTGCCTTCGAGCTTTGTGATCCCGGCGAGGCTCTTAGCCGCACCGTTGGCCTTGTTCAGAAAAGCCTCCGCACCTGCGATAAGCAGGGCTTGGTAGGTCTGATCTGGCAGGGTAGAGAAGTTTATCTCGATTGCGCCAGCCGAACCTTTCAGTTCAATCAGGGCAATGAAATCAGGAGCCGGACCTGCATCCGGGCCTTGTTCAACCGTTACGTCAGTCATCTGTCGATATCCTTTGTCTGACATCTTTAGGTTCTGGCTCTGCGCTAGGACCGTCGGCGAATGAAGCAAGTCCATTATTGCCCGTCCTCTATGGCCTCGTCAGCAAGGGCATAACCCTTGGAGGGGCTTGTGAGCCCCTTTCGGCCTTTAGTGAGCTTTATACCCAACCTTCGCCAACTCCCGGCGAAAGTATTCCCGATCCTCTGGCGTTAGCTCCTTAACCTCTGCCATGAACTCGCCCATGCTCTGGCCTGGATTGAATCCGAAGTAGTGCTTAATAGCTGCGATAAGTGACATTTCTTGCATGGTATTCTCCTGTTTGATTAGGGCTAGGACTAGAGTTGGTAGTGTTAGCTGGCCTTGAACTTAGCGGGATAACTCTCCGCAACTGGCACAATCACCATTACCACGCTTGTGCAGTTAGGATAACGGCGTAGAGCATCGAGCATAACCTCGTCAAGACTATCCGCCTCAGTATTGGTTTCATACTCCCCCCTTGGAGTGTTGACTGTTAAGTGAACTGAGTAGCGCATTGCTATCGCCTCCACCATCTACGCAGGGCATTGACTGTGCCCGGCTCCGGGCTAGAATTGGTAGTGTTACCCACCCATTGGCACCGCATCGGATGCACCTCCCAACGCTCTACCATCCCATGCCATACCTCGGCAAGCCTGCCGCATTGGGCACAGATAGGGTTGGCCTCGTCCTCGCGATAGTGAACCGTCTCCATAGGCCTTCGCATCCGCAAGCCTTCGGCTTCGCCCTCGACTACCGTCTTAGGCTTCCCCGCGTTGAACGTGATAGTACCAGTGTTATACGGGTCCGGAGCTCTGGCGTGGGATATCAGCGCGATAGCATGGGTTGGAGTTGGTAGTGTTATCATAGCTCACTCCCTTCCCTTTGGCTCATACCCAAGCCCGTTGATGTAATCCACTGCCCTAGCATTGAGATAGGTAACAACCCCATCTGCAACGCTACAAGCCTCATCCTCATACTCGAACTCAACCTTAGAACATACCCACGTCCTATCATACCAGCGAATAGCCGGATGGAATGGACCTAACCCTACAGTTGTTGCAATCATTGGCATAGCTCCCTGCTGGAGTTGGTGGTGTTACTTCCCGCGTTGAATTAGCTCAAGCCGCTTCTCAACCGCAAAGGTCTCCGCATCACGCATTGCCTTTACTATTTCAGCCTGTGCTTCAAGCAAGTAGCAGAGTATTTCACTCCCATGTAGCAATCCATCCCGCCACATCTGCATACGCTCTTCAAGGTTCGGCATTGACATAGTTCCTTCCCAAGGGCCTATTCCCTCGCCCCACCATCCTGCGCCCGAATTGTGGCAACATTTGGGCGCCGAAATCACTTCCGCGTGATGTTGCGCTGCGAAGCGGGGCTGGAGTTGGCAGACGAATTCCGATTGTACGTTCCATTATACACCAAATCCCCTGCAATGTCAACAGCTTAAGCACTCGCGATTCCCTCCGATATACCCCCGATGTACCCCCGATTCTCCCCCGATAGGCCGATAGGCGAAACCATAGCACCTGCCTCCCCTCCCCGCCCACCTAGGCCCTATCCCCGTCCCCTGCCCCTACCTTGTTCTAAGAGAGAATCTTGAGTAGAGGTAGGGGTAGGGAGGGGGGGGGGGCACATACTGGGGAGGGGGAGTGGCACACGGGCTATGGTTTTCCCTATCGGTAGACAAGGGGTTAATCGGGGTAGTATCGGGGTCTTATCGGGCGGCGATCGATCACGAACTCGTGACTTGCAATCTCCCTTGGGCCGTGCAATGATGGCAAATCGATTGGCGATCCCGCCGCGATAGGAGCACATGCCATGATTGATATCAGCACCATGACTAAGGAAGACCTCGCAGCCCTCGTTCCGCAGTTGCTTGCCAAGCTGGAAGAAGCACAGAAGCCGAAAGCTCTCACCCTGAAAGTCTCCGAGAAGGGCGCGCTGTCGATCTACGGCCTAGGCCGCTTTCCCGTTACGCTATACCGTGGCCAGTGGGAGCGGCTATTCAACGCTCGGCAGATGATTGCCGACTTTATCAAGGCCAACGCTAACCTGTTGAGCGTCAAGGACTAACTCAACCCGCGACCACGCTTTCCCGAGGCCCCTCGACCGCAAGGCTGGGGGGCCAAAATTTTGTCTTCGCCGGCGGCCCAATACTCCCCCGCGCAAGAATTACCATTTTCGAAGAGCCCATACTCTTCCGCGAAGCGACCGCGAGGGACTTGACTTTGCGTATTGAAAAATGTTATAATGGGCTAGCGTAGGAGGATTCTATGCAGGGTTTAATCGGCGATGGATTTGTGGATTACTCGGCGTTATTGCATTGCGCGGTGTATGCACTTGTGCGGCGCAAGGAGGTTGTGTATATTGGACAGTCGAAGTCACTTTGCACGAGATTGTATGGATGGTGTACTGCGAAGAGGGCAGTTAAGAAGTCCTTATACGGAGTGCAGATTTACAAAGGGATTTCGTTTGATGAAATTTGGGTTAGGCCCTGTATGCTTGCAGAGCTTAGTGTGCTTGAAATTGTGATGATCAAGAAATATCAACCGAAGCATAACGATAAGCATAGGGAAAAACCAAAGCCAGAGATTTCGCTGGAAGAATTGCTTAAGACCATGCCTATCTATCCTATGCTACCACCGAACCCAGAACCCCGACGAGCGAGTTGGAGACGATTGTGAAGAAGGAACTGCACCGCGGAGTTATTGCGAAGCCACCGCGAATCCTCGCGGTGCGGGTGCTTGTGCGCGAAGATTTGGCGCGGCTGAAGAACGAGAAGCGGGTGGTGCCGCGGGTCAAGAGCTTCCGTGATACCCACCATCGCCTTGCGCGGCTCTGTGCTGCAGGGCTTCGGAACGAAGAGATTCTTCAGCGCACTGGGTTCTCATATATGCGCCTTAGCACCCTCAAGATGGACCCAGCCTTTCGAGAACTCATAGCCCAGTATCGCGGCAAGGTCGATGCAGCCTTTGTTCAATCGCAGGATGAGTTCTTCGAGACTGCGACCTCGAACATGCTCCGCGCAGAACGCCAGGTCGAGGACCACCTTGACCGCGCAGACGACGAAGGCGAGTTGATTCCGTTGAAGACCCTACTTGCGATAACCAGCGACCGTGCCGATCGCTTCGGCTATTCGAAGAAAACCATCAACACCAATATCAACCTCGATTTCGCAAAGCGGATGGAGCAAATGATGGCCGCGAGGGGCCAAGCCGCAGTAATCGATGCCAAGGCGAACCCGCCCCCGGCTCGCGCTTTGGTGTCGAACCCTCAGGAGCTCTCCCCAGCTCCTGAGGGCCCCAAATCCGCCGTCGCTTCGGCTGGCTTCCGGCGGCGGATGTAGAGGAGGGAGAGATGCTCGATCGGATTTCCTCGCATGGCTCTTCGGTCTCTGAGCGCTCTTCCTCCTCGAATTGGCAAGAGCAGCTGCTGGAATGGCTTGCGGAGGTTCGCGATGACCCCCTCGCCTTCGTCATGGGTGCGTTCCCTTGGGGCGAGGTCGGAACCCAACTCGAGGCCTACTCTGGCCCTATGCCTTGGGCCCAGGCCCTCATGGAGCGGATTCGACTCGGCCTGATCACCGCCGATGAAGCAATCCAAGAAGCCATTGCCTCTGGCCACGGTATCGCCAAATCCACCACCGTGGCGCAGATCACTCTTTGGG
>WNFT01001566.1_pt1 | contig 19319 bp, 15 predicted proteins | sample 5400191 | NCBI WGS metagenome assembly WNFT01 (sample SAMN13153359, study PRJNA577476) | soil metagenome | isolation source: 80 cm saprolite under Madrone tree | place: USA:California | collected 2016-06-14 | reverse complement strand
TCAACGGGTCCTCCAATGGGCAGAAGGGCGTAGGCGCATCGGACCCCGTCGTTGGAGACCACTGCGTCGCCGACGGTTCCGTTGGTTCCCCGTTCGCCGACCGCCTGGTTGTCGAACCGCCACCGCAAGCGGGAGTAGCCGTCCTCGTTGAGGCTCCAAACGACCCCACGCCCGTTTGACGACGTAGCCGCCAGCTCGACGTCGTAATCCGTCCGCTCGTAAACCTCGCGCTCGCCGTTGTGGACGTCGATCGCCTCGAGATGGAGGAAGTCGCTGTCGCGGTCGGTGATCGCGAGCATGCGCCCGTCCGCAAGCCAGCCGGCCGGGACGTTCTGCATCTCGCCCTCGTGTGCGGAGAGCTCCGCGATCTCGCCGGTGTCTGTGTCTACGGCCAAGAGGTCTTGATCCGTGTTCTGCGCGACGCGCATGACGCCCAGCCAGCGGCTATCGGGAGACCAGCCCCCGGCGACATGCCACGCGGGCCCGGATGCCACCAACCGCTGCCGCCCCGTCTTAGCGTCGACGATCGCGACATCGACATCGTCAGCCACGCGCGCGTTGGTGCTGATCGCGACAGCGCTTCCATCAGGGGAGGCCGCGTAGTGCGACAGGTGATGCTGAACGCGATCGCCCTCGCTCACCGCGAAATCGTCGAGGCGGCCGTCGGGCCGGCGCACATACACCTGCCACTGCTCCGTGCCGCCCCGGTGGGCGGTGACATAGAGATCACCGGTCGGCGACCATGAGAGTCCATGCGCAGCGGCGCCCTCGATGGCGAATGCGGTTCGGGGCCGTCCACCGGTCACCGCGACCTCGCAGACCACCGCTGGGCCATCTTTCGGGGACACGAACGCAAGCGTCGACCCGTCGGGTGAGAAGGCGAACGGCGCCGGGCCGGCGTAGCGCCGGGTCGTATGAAACATGAACGCGATGAGAAGACCAGGCGGTTGGGGCGCCGGCTTGACGGCTTTGGCGGTCACGCCACCCCCTCTTTTTTCTTGTAGAAACGGCACGGCGGTGATTCCGATGTGGTGTGAAAGTTCCAGTGCCGACACCAGGCCGTGCCGTCGAACATCCGGCAGGTGCCGCAGGTAACGCGCGGGTGCTCCGCCGGCGCCTTCTTCATCTGGTGCTCCGGCCGCTCGCCCGCAAAACCCGCCTTCACAGCTCCGACCGTACCTCCCACAGTTCGGGGAAGAAGCGCTTGCCGAGAGTCGACCTCAGGTATTCGGCGCCGCTGCTGCCGCCAGTCCCAGGTTTGCTGCCGATCTGGCGCTCGACCATGAGCACGTGCCGGGCGCGCCAGAGGGCGAAGGTTTCGTCGTGGTCGAGCAGCGCCTCGCACAGGTCGAACAGGTCGGCGTGACGCTCGCGATCCATATAGATGTCGCGCAGCTGCGGCGAGCCCCTGCGCTTGACGAGCGCTCGGAACGCGTCCGCGAGCGATGGCTCATCCAGGCGCTTGCGCAGTCGGTTCATCTCTTCTGGGGTCGCTTCGATCCGCGCCAGATACTCAGGCTCCTTCACGCCTGACAAGAACTCGATCTCGCGGAACTGCACCGACTGAAAGCCGCTCGCAGGCGCGAGCTGCGAGCGAAAGGCGAGAAAGTCCTGCGGCGACATCGTTTCGAGGACCTCGATCTGCTCGACCAGCAATTTTTCGATGACGAGCACGCGGCGCAGCAGGTGGCGGGCGTAGAAGATGTCGTCGGCCTCGATCCGCGATCGCGCGCCCGCCAGCTCGTGCAGCACAACCTTGAACCACAGCTCGTAAGCCTGGTGGGCGACGATGAAGAGGAGCTCGTCGTGCTCCTCGCTGAGGCCCGTCTGCAATTGCAGGAGCTCGAGCAGCCTGAGGTAGGAGCCGTATGAAAGCCTGCGCCCTTCCTCACCGAACTGCCTACTCATCAGTGTTTGAAGTGGCGGCGGCCGGTCATCACCATCGCGATCCCGGCCGCGTCGGCCGCGGCGATCACCTCGTCATCCTTCACGGAGCCGCCCGGCTGAATGACGGCCGTGACGCCGGCGCGGATCCCGACCTCCAGCCCGTCTGGAAACGGGAAGAACGCGTCTGACGCCATCACCGAACCCCTCGCGCGATCGCCGGCACGGTAGATCGCGATCTGCGCCGCCTCCACGCGGGACATCTGCCCGGCGCCAATGCCGATTGCGGCGCATTCATTGAAAAGAACGATCGCATTGGACTTCACGTGCTTCACCGCCGTCCACGCGAGTTCGAGCTGCTCCCACTCCTTCTCGGTGGGCTGCCGTTTGGTGACGACCACGCATGACGCGCGGTCGAAGGCCGCGCGATCCCAGTCCTGCATCAAAAAGCCCCCTGCAACGGTGCGCACGTCGTAGTCGAACAGCCCGCGGCGGGGCGCCTGCGCGGCCAGCACAACCATCCCCTTGCGGCGCGCGAGGATTTCGGTGGCCTCCTCCAGAACGGCAGGCGCAATCACCACGTGCGTGACGATCTGGACGATCAGCTCCGCGGTTGAGCGATCGAGCGGCCGGTTGACGGCGACCACCCCGCCAAATGCTGACACCTTGTCGCATTCGTATGCCATCCGGTACGCGGTGGCAATGTCCTCCGCGACGGCCAGGCCGCAAGGGTTCATGTGCTTGATGATGGCGGCCGCCGGCGGCTCGTAATCGCTCACCAGCTTGAATGCCGCGTCCGCATCCTGCAGGTTGTTGAAGCCGGCCTCCTTGCCCTGCAGCTGCTTGGCGCCTCCGAGCCCGCCGGGGTCGGGGCCGAACTTGTAGAAGGCCGCGCGCTGGTGATCGTTCTCGCCGTACTTGAGCGCCTCGACGAGCTGGCCGGCGAACGACAGCTCGACCGGAAAACCGGAATCCTCTGACCCGCGAAGGTATGCGGCGATCCAGGAGTCGTAAGCGGCCGTGTGCGCGTAAGCCTCGGCGGCCAGCCGGCGACGCATGGCCAGGTCGGGCCCTCCGCCCTGCAATGCCGCGAGCAACTCCGTGTATCGCTCGGGCCTCACGACAACGACGACCGCATCGTGGTTCTTAGCAGCGGCACGGATCATCGCCGGGCCGCCGATGTCGATCTGCTCGACCGCCTCCTCGAACGTGACTGACGGCCGGCTGACCGTCTCCACGAAGGGGTAGAGGTTGCAGCAGACCAGGTCGATCCTCTTGAGCCCGAGACCCGCAAGCGCCTCCATATGAGCGGGCTTGTCGCGCCGCGCGAGGATGCCCGCGTGGACGCCGGGGTGCAGCGTTTTGACGCGGCCGTCCATCATCTCCGGAAATCCGGTCAGGTCGGTGATCGGGTGCGCGTCGATCGCCGCCTCGAGGATCGCGCTCAGCGTGTTGCCGGTTGCATAGAGCTCGAACCCGAGGCGTTGAAGGCCGCGTGCGAACCCGGTCAGCCCGCTCTTGTCACTGACCGACAGCAGGGCTCTCGGCAAGTCTCGCCTCCAGCAAACGGATGGCCATGGGAAGAATCCGGTACTCCGCCTCGTGGATCCGCTGGCGAAGAGTCTCCACGGTATCGCCATTCAAGACCGGCACGGCCTCCTGGGCGAGGATCGGCCCGGAATCCAGGTCCTCCGTCACGAGGTGAACAGTCGCCCCAGTCATGACCGCCCCGCCGCGCAGCGCCTGCTCGACCGCGTCCATCCCGCCGGCGAACTCGGGCAGCAGCGACGGATGGACGTTGACGATGCGGCCGCGGAATGCTTCCAGGAAGGGTCGGGTGTGGATGCGGTCATAGCCGGCGTCCACTACCAGCTCGACGCGGTGCGCCCTGAAGAAGTCCCGCATGGCGGCGTCGCGTTCCTCCTCGGAGGCGAACCGTTTGAGCGAAACCTCTCCGAGCGGGATCTTGCGCTTCCGGGCCAATTCGGCGCCGCCGCATGACGGCCGGTTTGTGGCCACGGCCGCGACGTCGAATCCGCGATCGATGAGATTGCGGAGGTTGGAGCCGTGCCCTGAGACGACGACGCCTAGTCTCAGCTGATCACCACCCGTTCACCGCCTGTGTGCGGAACCACCTCGCCGACCACCTGGGCGCTGCGCGGGACCTCGTCTCGATCGACGACGAGAATCATCCCGAGCCCCATGTTGAACGTGCCGAACATCTCGTCGTCCGAGATCCGGCCGCGCTTCTCCAGCAGGCCGAAGATCGGGGGCTCCTCCCACGACCGCCGTCCCAGGCGCGCGCCCAGCCCCGCCGGCAGGCAGCGCGGCAGGTTGCCGAGGACGCCGCCGCCGGTGATGTGGGCGGCCCCCTTCCAGGCGATCGAACCGAGCTCCAGAAGATACGAGCGGTGGGGCTCGAGGAGCTCTTCGCCGAGCGGCCGGCCGAGCTCCGGGAACACGCGGCTGAGCGGCACGTCCTCGAACACCTTGCGAACCAGCGAGAAGCCGTTGGTGTGGAGGCCGCTTGAAGGCAGGCCGATCAGGAGGTCGCCGGCGCGGATCGCCTTCGGGTCGCGCATGAGCCCGGGTTCGACCATGCCCACGATGAATCCGGCCAGGTCGTAGTCCCCGAGCGCGTACACACCAGGCATCTCGGCGGTCTCGCCGCCAAGCAGGGCGCAGCCGGCTTCGCGGCACGCCAGGGTGACGCCTTCGATGACTTGCGTGAAGACCGCCGGGTCGAGCTTGCCGGTGGCGAAGTAGTCGAGGAAAAACAGCGGCCGGGCAGCGGCCGTTGCGATGTCATTCACGCAATGGTTGACGAGGTCGATGCCGATGCCTCTATGAGAGGAGGCGGCGATCGCCACCTTGATCTTGGTACCGACGCCGTCGGCGCTGGCGGCCAGGTGCCCGCCGCCGGGCAGGGCAAAGAGCCCGGCGAATGGACCGACCCCGCGCGACACCTCAGCGCCGTGGGTGGCCTCGATCAGCGGCCTGACCTTTTCCAGCACCCGCTCGTACGCCTCTATGTCGACGCCGGCGGCGGCGTACGACAGCCCTTCGCCGGCCATCAGAGGTGCGGCCGGAGGGCCGGCCGAGAGATTCGGTGACCAGGTGGTCCAGATGCTAGGCGCCGCCGAGCACCGCAGTCGAGCGCATCGTGCATGCCCGAGCGAGGAGCGCAGGCGGCAACAACGCAGATGGGCCGCATGGACGCCGAAGATCCGGTCGGCATCTCTGGCTGCACCTCTACGACTTTGGGTTGAGCAGAACGGGGTCCGGGATCAGAGTTGTCTCGAATTGCATCTTATCCATCGTCAGCTGCTGAGGGACCGGCACGGGATACGAGCCGTCGAAGCACGCGCGGCAGAACTGCTCGGACGTGCCGCGACCGATCGCCCTCATCAAGCCTGGAATGGACAGGTACGCCAGGCTGTCGGCGCCGATGTGCTCGCGCACCTGGTCGACTGTGCGGCCGGCCGCGATCAGTTCCTTGGTTGAGCCGATGTCGACGCCCATGAAGCATGGGAAGCGCATGGGAGGGCTCGAGATGCGCATGTGGATCTCGCTCGCACCCGCAGCTCGCAACCGCTCGATGATCTTGCGTGACGTCGTCCCACGAACGATGGAGTCGTCGACTGCGATCACGCGCTTGCCCTTGATCGATCGGGGCAGGGCATTGAGCTTCAACATGACGCCCGCCTCGCGCAGTGACTGGTCCGGCTGAATGAATGTGCGATTGATGTAGCGGCTCTTCATGAGCGCCTCGCGAAACGGGATGCCCGCAGCCTCGGCATAGCCGATGGCCGCCGGCGTCCCGGAGTCCGGAAACGCGATCACCATGTCCGCCTCGACAGGCGCTTCCTTGGCCAGCTCGTGGCCCATCCGGATGCGCGCCTCCTCCAGCTCGCAGTTCTTGAGGATGGAGTCAGGCCGAGCGAAGTAGATGAACTCGAAGACGCACATCGCGTGCTTGCTCGAGGTCTGGAACGTGAGGTTGTGGACGCCGTGCTCGTCCATCACCACCATCTCGCCCGGCTGCACCTCGCGCACGAACGTGGCGTTGACGGTGTCGAGCGCGCACGTTTCCGACGCCACGACATGCGCGGGCTGGCCGGGCAGCGGGATGAAGCCGATGCACAGCGGCCGGAACCCGTACGGGTCGCGTAAGGCGATGAGCTGCGTGGGCGTGATGATCCCGCACGAATAGGCTCCGACCACGCGGGCGAACGTCTTGCGGATCACCTCTTCCCACGTACGCCCGTGGGTGTGCTCGATCAGGCGGGCCATGACCTCGGTGTCCAGGCCGCTGTCAAACGTCACCCCATCCTCTTCGAGCTGCCGGCGCAGGGCTTCTGCATTGAGAAGGTTGCCGTTGTGTGCGATGGCGCCGGGGCCGAGCTGGGGGTGGTGAAACGGGAGCGGGTGCGCATTCTCGGCCCGGCTCGAGCCGGTCGTCGAGTATCGCGTGTGGCCCAGCGCGATGATCGAGCCCTCGCCCATGCCCTTGACGATCGCGGGCGTGAACACCTGGGCGACCAGGCCCATGTCGCGATGCACTCGCACGGAATGGCCGTCGGAGACCGCGATGCCGGCCGACTCCTGGCCGCGATGCTGCAGCGCGAACATTCCGAAGTAGGTGATGTTCGCGACGTCGACCCCGCGGGCGGCGCAGATCCCAAAAACCCCGCACATTAGTGGACGAGGCCTCCTTCCCAGGCCTGCCGGATCTGGTCGAGCGACAGCCGGAACTGGCCTTCGAACTCAACGGTGTCGCCTCCCGACATGCCGAGCAGCGAGATCTCGACGTGGTGGCGACGTGCCAGGGTCTGAAGCTCAGGCATCGCGCGCGAAGCCACGCTCACGATGAAGCGCCCTGGCGTCTCGCCGAAGAACGCGGCATCGATGCGGAGGGGCGCCTCCGGGCGCAGCGCCGGACAGCGCACGCCCATGCCGCCCAACAGGCAGCACTCCGCGAGGGCCACGAGCATGCCTCCGTCCGCGCAATCGTGTGCGGAGCGGAGCTGGCCGGCATTAGCCGCGGCGAGCATCAGCCTGTTGACGGCGCCTTCTCGGGCGAGGTCGAGCGCAGGCGGGCGGCCCGCCACCGTTCCGTGCTCGACCTTCAGGTATTCGCTGCCGCCGAGATCGTTGTGGGTCGACCCGACCAGCAGCACGAAGTCGCCCTCGTGCTTCAGCCCCGCCTCCAGGCGGCGCCCGTAGTCTTCGATGACGCCGATCATGCCCACAACTGGCGTGGGGTGGATGGCCGAGGTGCCGGCGGAGTCGTTGTAAAGGCTCACGTTGCCGCTGACGATGGGCACCTCCAGCGCGCGGCAAGCCTGCGCGAGGCCCGCGATCGTTTCCTCGAGCTCCCAGTAGACCTCGGGCCGGTCGGGGTTGGCGAGGTTCAGGCAGTCCGTGACGGCCAGCGGGCGAGCGCCGGTGGCGACGATGTTGCGAGCGGCTTCGGCAACAGCGTGTTGGGCGCCCAGGTTCGGATCGAGGTGGCAGTAGCGAGCGTTGCAGTCTGTCGTCATCGCCAGTCCGAGCCGGGTGCCTTTGACGCGCAGCAGGGCGGCGTCGCCACCCGGCGCCACCACCGTCGAGTCGCCGACCATGTGGTCGTAGCGGCGGAAGATCGGCCGGCGGCTGCACAGGTTCGGGCTCGCGAGCAGGCGGAGCAGCGACTCACCGGGGTCGAGCAGCGGAGGCAGCGAGTCGAGGTGGAGCGAAGGCGCAGGCTCCGGCGCGATGCTCGCCAGCCGGCGAAGGGGCGCCCCGTCGGTGAGCAGGTCGATCGGCAGCCGAGCCACCACCTGGGTCTGGTCGAAGACCGTCAGGTGGCCGTCATCGGTCACGTCGCCAATCACGGCTGAGGTCAGGTCCCAGATCTGGAAGATGCGCTCGACCTCAGATTCGCGTCCTCGCTGGACCACCACGAGCATGCGTTCCTGCGACTCCGACAGCATCACGTCGTAGGGCGTCATGCCCCGCTCGCGCCGCGGGACCAGCGAGACGTCGATGCGGGCGCCGGCGCCCGGAACACGGCCCGCGCACTCCGCCACCGACGATGTCAGGCCGGCCGCCCCAAGGTCCTGCACCGCGACGACCGCATCGGTCTGGGCGAGATCCATGCATGCCTCGAGCAGGCACTTCTCGAGGAACGGGTTGCCTACCTGCACTGCAGGGCGGCGCTCCGAGCTCGACTCGTCGAGCTCGACCGACGCAAACGAGGCGCCGTGGATACCGTCCCGGCCGGTGTCCGCACCGACCAGCATGAGGCTGTTGCCCGTGCCCTCTGCCCGGGCCCTCATGAGCCGATCGACCCGCACCAGCCCGACGCACATCGCGTTGACGATCGGGTTGTTCACGTAGCACTCGTCGAAATAGACCTCGCCGCCAACGGTCGGGATGCCGATGCAGTTCCCGTAGCCGCCGATGCCGGCGACGACGCCGTCGAAGTGATGGCGCGAACCTGGCAGCGGGCCGAAGCGCAGCGAGTCGAGCAGGGCGATGGGCCGTGCTCCCATCGCGATCACGTCGCGGATGATGCCGCCGACCCCGGTCGCCGCGCCCTGGTAGGGCTCGATGGCGGAGGGATGGTTGTGCGATTCGATCTTGAACACTGCGGCCCAGCCCGCTCCTATCTCGACCGCTCCCGCATTCTCGCCCGGTCCCTGCAGCACCGCCTCGCCAGTCGAGGGCAGCCGGCGCAGAAGGGCCTTGGACGATTTGTATGAGCAGTGTTCCGACCAGAGCACCCCGAGCATCCCGAGCTCGACGGCATTCGGCGGCCGCCTGAGCTTCTCGACGATCACGCGGTACTCCTCTGGCGTCAGCGCGACCTCCCTCAGCCGGCGGGACTCCACCGTGTCGAGGCTCACGAGACCAACACCTTCAGCCCGTGGCCGGCTACGGAGCGGAAGAGCTTGAGCCCATCGGCGCCGCCCAGCTCGGGCTCGGAGCAGCGCTCCGGGTGGGGCATCATCCCGAGCACGTTGCCGCGTTTGTTGATGATGCCCGCGATGTTGTGCAGCGAGCCGTTCGGGTTGGCGCCGGGTACTACGCGGCCGCCGGCGTCGCAGTAACGGAATACCACCTGGCCGTTCTGTTCGAGGCGCGAGAGGACGGCGGGTTCGGCGAAGTAGCTGCCTTCGCCGTGCCCGATTGGCACGCGGATCACCTCGCGTTCCGCGCATTGAGAGGTGAAAGCCAGGTCGGTCCGTTCAACCGATAGGTGAGTCCACTCGCAGCGGTACTCGAGCGAGGCGTTGCGGATCAATGCGCCTGGAAGGAGCCCGGCTTCGCAGAGGATCTGGAAGCCGTTGCAGATTCCCCACACCAGGCCGCCGCGATCGGCAAACTCGCCGATCTCCTGCATGACGGGCGCGAATCGCGCGATCGCGCCGGTGCGGAGGTAATCGCCGTAGGCGAAGCCGCCCGGCAGGATGACGCAGTCGCAGCCTTTGAGGTCGGCGTCCTTGTGCCAGAGGTATTGAAGCTGCGCGCCGACCACCTGGTCGATCACCCAGCCGCAGTCACGGTCCGACCACGTGCCCGGGAACACCACGACTCCGAACTTCATCGACGAACCACCTGGTCGACTTCGAAATGGAAGTCCTCGATGATGTGATTGGCGAGCAGCTGCCGGCACATGGCCTCGACCCGCTCACGCGCCTCGTGCATGCTCTCCGCCTCCATGCTCACTTCGATGTACTTGCCGACGCGAACGTCTTCGACCTCGCGAAACCCGAGCGTGGCCAGTCCCTGCTTCACGGTGATGCCCTGCGGATCGTTGACGACTGGCTTGGGCGTCACGATGACCCTCGCCACCACCCTAATCACGGCTGGAGACCTCGGCGAGAGATTCGGTGACCAGGTGGTCCAGATGCTAGGCGCGGCCGAGCACCGGAGCGAGCGCATTCGTTGATGCGTGAGCGAGGAGCGGAGGCCGCAACAACGCAGATGGGCCGCATGGGCGCCGAAGATCCGCTGACGGCTTCCGGCCGTGATTCGGACATCACTCGTTGCGCGGCTTGCGCGGGAACAGCGGCTTGCCGACGAGCCGCTGATACGCGGTGAGATAACGCTCGCGCGTCTGCGCGACGATGTCGTCTGGCAACGCGGGCGGCTCTGACTCCTTGTCCCAACCGGAACGGAGGAGCCAGTCGCGCACGAACTGCTTGTCGTACGACTGCGGTGACGTACCCATCTGGTACGTGGCCATTTCCCAGTACCGCGAGCTGTCGGGCGTGAGCGCCTCGTCGATGAGGACGAGGTCATCGTCGATGAGGCCGAACTCGAACTTCGTGTCCGCGAGGATGAGCCCTCGGCGCTCGGCGAGGGTGGATGCGAACTTGTAAAGCTCCATGCTCGCGTCGCGAAGCTTCGTGGCGAGCTCGTCGCCGAGCTCCTTCTTCAACTGCGCAAAGGTGATGTTCTCGTCGTGGCCGCTCGCCGCCTTGGTCGCCGGCGAGAAGGTCGGGTAAGCGAGCCGCTCGCTTTCGTGGAGGCCGGGCGGCATCTCCTCGCCGGCCAGCGTGTGCGAGTCCTGGTACTCCTTCCAGGCGCTTCCCGCCAGATATCCGCGCACAACGCACTCGAAGTCGATGCGCTTCGCCTTGCGCACGATCATGAAGCGGCCCGCCAGCTCGCCGCGCCGGTCGCGCAGCGCCGTTGGAAGGTCCGGCACCATCCCCGAGACGAGGTGGTTTTCCTGGAACGTGTGGGTTTGCGAGAACCAGAAAATGGAGAGCTGGGTCAGGACCTTGCCGCGGTCGGGGATGCCGTTGGGCAGGACGTGGTCGAAGGCGGAGATGCGGTCGGTGGCGACCATGAGCAGACGGTCCGCGCCCAGCTCGTAGGTGTCGCGGACCTTGCCGCGCGAGAAGAGCTTGAGCGGAAGGTCGGTCTCGGTGACCGGGGGTCCCGCGATCACCTAGCCTTGGCTCCAAGTCCCAGTCGCTCATACGCGAGGTCGGTGTGCTCCAGACCGGCCCAAGGATCGAAGACGTCTCCGAGGCGCGCTCCGATCCGCTTCATGACCTCCGCGTCCTTCTCCAGGAGCGCTCGGAATCCTGGGCCTTCCTCGTCGAGCGCCTCCATCGCGGCTTTCTGCACCACCGCATATGCATCCTCGCGGGACATGCCGCTGTCGACCAGGGCGAGCAGGACCCGCTGAGAGAACACAACGCCGCCACCAAACTGAAGGTTGCGAAGCATCCGCTTGGGCCGTACCTCGAGACCGACCAGAACCGTTGTCATCTCGAGCGCCATGAAGTCGACGGCGGCACAGGCATCCGGGAAGATGATGCGTTCGGCCGAAGAGTGGCTGATGTCTCGCTCGTGCCAGAGGCCGGTGTTCTCGAGCGCTGTGACGAGATGCCCACGCACGACTCGCGCCAACCCGCAAACACGCTCGGTCATCACGGGGTTGCGCTTGTGGGGCATCGCCGAGCTTCCCTTCTGTTCCTTGCCGAAGGGCTCGAACGCCTCCCCGACCTCGCTCCGCTGCAGGTGGCGAATCTCGATCGCGATCCTTTCCATGGCCGCCGCCGCCAGCGCCAGCGCGGACATGAAGTTGGCGTGGCGATCGCGCGCGACGACCTGGGTGGAGATCGGATCCGCTTTCAGATCGAGAGCGGCGCAGACGTGCTCCTCGACTCGCGGGTCCACAGTCGCATGGGTGCCCACCGCCCCGCTGACGCGACCCACCGCGATCTCGTCGGTGGCCCGCTCCAAGCGCGCGAGCGCGCGGTCGAGCTCCGCCACCCATCCGGCCACCTTGAACCCAAAGGTCGTGGGCTCCGCGACGATGCCGTGCGTCCGGCCGGCCATGAGTGTCTTGCGATGGCGGACCGCCAGCTCGGCGGCCGCCTCGCGGACGCTCTCGAGGTCGCGAGCGATGATCCGGGACGACTCGACCAGCTGTACCGCCATGGCCGTGTCGTTCAGGTCCTGGCTCGTCATGCCGAGGTGCACGTAGCGTGCTTCCGGCTGTCCGATCGACTCGTTGATGACGGTCAGAAAAGCGATCACGTCGTGCCCGACCTTGGCCTCGACCTCGGCGATCCGGGCGGCGTCGAATGTGGCCTTGCGGATCTTGGGCAGGGCCGACTCGGGGATGCGGCCAAGGCCGGCCCAGGCCTCGCAGGCCAAGATCTCGATGCGCAGAAACAACTCGAACCGGTGCTGGTCGGCCCAGACCGCCCGAACGGCAGGCGGAGAGTATCGCTCGATCAATAAAGGCGCCGGCTCCCAATGAACACTGGGGACAGCGCGATTATACCGGCGCCGAGGCACGGAGCAGATATTGTGGATACGGCGGCACAGCCCACTAGATGCTGTGGGATGGCAGGGCTCCGTGAGACTCTGTGACGGCGAACCCGATAATCGACTCCTAAATGCCCGCAGCCACTCACTCTATCTGTCCGATGCCCTGTAACCAGTTCGAGCGGCGCCTCGTTTGAACCGGCACAGGCTGAAGGGCCAGTGAGCGACCCGTCGCGTGACGACGAGAGCGATCTCGTCGAACGTGCCAAGCGGGACCCCCGGCAGTTCGGGGCGCTCTACGACCGCCACTTTCAGCAGATTTACAGGTTCGTGTATTCAAGAGTGAGGGAGCAAACCGCGGCAGAGGACGTTACTTCGGAGATCTTCATGAAGGCTCTGAAGGCCATGCCCCGATACCAGGACACGGGGCGTCCTTTTGCTGCCTGGCTTTACCAGATCGCTGTCAACGCGATCGCCGACCGATACCGCACCTTGCGACCCTCGTCTCCACTGGAGGACTTCCACGACCTTTCCATCGGCGGACCGCCTCTCGAGGAGGAGGCCGCACACCGCGATGAGATCCGCCGCATCTGGGTGCTCGTCGAGGCGCTGCCCGCTCAGCAGAAAACTGCCCTCGTGCTCAAGTTCCAGGAGGACATGAAGATCGAGGACATCGCGGTGGCGATGGGCAAGACGGCGGGCGCCGTCAAGCTCCTCATCCACCGCGGGGTGAGCCGCCTCCGCGACGAGGCCGGCACCCTGAGGCCGGCTGAATGAGCATGCACCACGATCCCGAGCTCGAAGACATCCTGCAGGACGGAGAGCTGAAGCACGTCGCCGACCTGCTGCGCGCGGGTCGGATGAGCGAAGACCCGCCCCTCGACGACGCCTTCCGCTCGGCGCTGCGACGCCAGCTCATGAACAGGGCGTGGGGCATGGGTGAGCGCACCGTGCCCTGGTGGCGGAAAGCGTTCGGGCCGGCCGGCCTCGCATGGGCGGGGGCGGCGGTGGGCGTGATCCTCATCGCCGCTGCCGTCGTCTTCACCGCCCTCACCAGCGGGTCGACCGGCAGCCTGACGAGGGATGTCCTCGTCACGAGCCCGATGAACGACCAGAGCGCCGTGCGGCTGCAGCAGCCGATCCTGGTCAACTTCAACCAGCCGATGGACCATGCCTCCACAGAGAGCGCCGTCCAGATCACGCCGGCGACGACCGTCGCCTTCTCGTGGTCCGCGAACACCCTTTCCGTTCAGCCCACGAGCGGAAACCTGGCGCCCAACACCCAGTACCAGGTGACCATCGGCCCCGCCGCCAGGACCGCCTCGGGCGAAAAACTCGCGGGGCCGAAGACAATCACGTTCGTAACCCAGCCCCCTGCGCCTACTCCGTCGCCCACGCCGACGCCAGTCCCCAGCCCATCGCCACGCACGCAGCTTCCGGACCAGCACCAGCTCGCTGGCATCCCGGCCGGCGCCACCAATCTTCAGTGGTCGTCCGACTCGTCGATCGTGTTTTTCGTAACCGCCGGCGGCGCGCTGGAGTCCGTCGCGGCCGCGGGCGGCGCCATCAACATGCTCGTCCCCGACGGCGTGACGTCGGCCGCGGTAGAGCCGGCGGGTGACCGCGTCGCGTACATCCGTAACGGCAAGATCGAGGTCCTGAGCCTGGTCGCGGGCGACTCGTTGGAGATCTCTCCCGTCCTCGCTCCCACCCGCGTCGCCTGGACCAAGGACGGCGTGGTGTGGACTGCTGTTGACGGCGTCTACGGGCAGGGCGCCAACGGCCCGATCAAGCTCACCTCACTCCCAACCACCAGCACGATCAACGTCCTCTCGTTCTCACCGGATGGCGCACACCTCGCCTACGCCCAGGACCAATCGCTGTACGCATTTGACATCGCCACGGGCAAGGGCATCGTGCTCGGCCTGGCGGGCGCCCAGTTCCTGGGTTGGTCGCCTGACGCCACGGGTCTCATGTACTCGACCGCGCAGGGCGTCGTCATCGCAGAGGTCGACGGCAAGACCGTGGCGACGCTGCCGTTCGGCGAACCCAGCTGGTCGAGCCAGGACGAGATCCTTCTTGGCAGTGACACGGATCTCTGGGAGGTCCGCCCTGACGGCACGGGCCTGACCAAGCTGGCGGAGGGGACGTATCACTTCCCGGTCTGGGCGCCCAACGGCGTCACGTTCATTTACCTCCGGGGCGCGGCGGTCTTCAGCGCATCGGCGCCGGCGCCACCTCCGAGGCCATCCGCGTTGGACGCCGCTTCCTCGGTCGTGAACATCTTCATGCAAGCGCGCAAGAACCAGGACGGGGTCAAGGCGTCGGCTTATCTCGACGACAACGGCAGAAAGGCCTACTCGAGCGCGAGCGGTGGTTTGAACCTCGTGGTGACCGGCGACCCGAGCTTCTCCCGCTACTACCTGCTCACGCAATCGATCACGGGCGACCACCCTGTCACGGCGCAGTTCGTAGTCCGGATCGTGCTGTCACATGACAAGTTGGACGTCAGCACGTACGAAGAGACCCTGACCCTCGTGCGCACCCAGGGCAGCCAGCAGTTCCTCATCGACCAGGCGGCGGCCGGCCCCTTGTTGACGCTCGGCAAGGGCGCCGAGGTCGTCAGCGTCGAAGTGTCGCCCAGCACGATCAAGATCACCTTTGACAGCGACTTGAAGCCCGAGAGCGTTGCGACCGGCGTCATCATCCTGGACAGCAAGGGCAAGCAGGTCGGTGGCAACCCGGTCTACGCCAACCGCACGGTCACGATCAGCGGCCTGGAACTCAAGCCACATGCGACCTACAAGTTGGTGGTGCTGTCGACCGTCCAGGATGTGAGCGGCACCAACATCGCCGCGGAGTACGACCTCACGTTCGGCGGACCCGCCGAAGCTCACGGCGGCGCGAACGGCCGCGGCGAGCAGATCCCATCGCCCAGCCCGCAGGCCTCGCCGAGCGCTACGCCCTCGTCATCTCCTTCTAGTTAGAGCAACTTGAGCGCGTGGCCCGCGCGCACCAGGGCAGTGACCGAACCCGAGTGTGCGATGGCGCCATCGAGGGCGGCCTGCAGCGCTGCCTTGAAGGGCAGGCGCCGCACCTCCATGTCTTGCTCGTAAGTTTCCGGGTTGCGATCTGACGCGGTGAGGCCTTCCGCCAGGAACATGTGGGCGCGCCCGGTGAGGAACGCTGCGCCGTGCACGACCCCAAGCGACGTGTAACGGGAGGCGATGAGTCCGGTTTCCTCCGCCAGCTCGCGGCTCGCGCACGTCGACGCATCCTCGCCGTCATCGAATGTCCCGGCCGGCACCTCCCACGACGACTCGTCCCACGCGTGGCGCCACTGGCGCACGAGCATCGTGTCGGCATTGTCGAAGTAGGGGACGACGAACGCCGAGTCGGGGTTGGTGACCACGGTGTACGTGGCCTCGGCGCCGTCAGGAAACCTGATCACGTCCTCGCGGATCACGAACGGCCCGGACCGGCCCGCGATCCTGGTTTGCACCACCTCGAAAGGCGGGCCGCCTGTGGGATGCGAAAGCTCGCTCAGGTTCTGTTCACTACCGCGGCCACCGCGGCCGCAGCCGCGGCGACGTGGCGAGGATCGGGGCCATAGTCGAAAGGCGACACGTCGCCGGCGAGCTGCTTGGCCTTTTCGACCAGCTCGGGATGATCGTCGATGAAGAGCGTGCTCAGGTTGCCGGAGCGAAAGTCGGGGCTGTCGAGGATGGCGCGGTGGTAGCTGATGGTGGTCGCCGGCCCGACGACGACGAACTCGCGCAGGGCGCGGCCCGCGCGCGCGATCGCCTCCGCGCGGTCCGAGCCGTGGACGATGAGCTTGGCCAGAAGCGAGTCGTAGTTCGGGGGCACGTCGGAGCCGGGGCCGAACCCTGAGTCGACTCGCACACCAGGTCCGGCGGGTGCCACCCAGCGCACGATCCGCTTTGGATTGGGCATGAACTTGCGCACGGGATCCTCCGCATTGATCCGCATCTCGATCGCGTGCCCCGTCCAAGAGACGTCCTGCTGGGAGAAGCCGAGAGGAAGGCCCGCAGCGACTCGGATCTGCTCTTTGACCAGGTCGATGCCCGTGACGGCCTCGGTGATGGGATGCTCGACCTGGAGCCTCGCGTTGACTTCGAGGAAGTAGAACTCGCCGTCGCTGAAGATGAACTCCACCGTCCCGGCATTGACGTAGCCCGCCGCCCTGGCGGCTCTCAGCGCAGCCTCGCCCATGGCGGAGCGGATCTCGGGGGTGACTGCCGGCGACGGAGTCTCCTCCATGATCTTCTGGTGTCGCCTCTGGATCGAGCATTCGCGCTCGCCGAGGTGGACCGCGTTGCCCTCGCTGTCGCAAATGACCTGGATCTCGATGTGCCGCGGCTTGCGCACGTACCGTTCGATGTAGATCGTCGGATCGCCAAACGCCGAGCGCGCCGCCTGCGAGCTGCTTTCGATCGCGGCCGCCAGCTCGCCCTCCGATTCGACCACCTTCATCCCGATCCCACCGCCTCCGCCGGAGGGCTTCACCAGGACGGGCAGGCCGATCTCTTTGGCCGCGGCGACAGCCGCCGCGTGATCGGAGATCGCGCCGCTTCCGGGCGTGACAGGGACGCCGTTCTCAGCGGCGAGCTTGCGCGCTGCGAGCTTGGAGCTAAGGGCGCGCATGGCCGAGCCGGGCGGCCCGATGAACTTGATCCCGGCCGCATCGCAAGCGTCGGGAAAGGCCGCCTTCTCCGACAGGAAGCCATAGCCGGGATGGATGGCCTCGGCGCCGCAGTCGTGGGCGACCTTGACGATGCGATCGAGCTGAAGGTACGACTCGGATGGAGCCGCGCCGCCGATGTGATGGGCCTCGTCGGCGTAGCGCACGTGGATTGCGTTTCGATCGGCATCCGAGTACACCGCCGCGGTCGCGATGCCCAGCTCCCGGCACGCGCGCATGACGCGAATCGCGATCTCGCCTCGATTGGCGACCAGGACCTTCGTAAAGAGCTTGTTCTTCATCCGACCGCGAGCAGAGGCTGGCTGGGACTCACGACCTCGCCCTCTTTCACGTAGACCTCGCGCACGGTGCCGGCCACGGTCGTGACGATGTCGTTCTGCATCTTCATCGCCTCCAGCACCGCCACTACATCGCCGAGCTTGACGGCGTCGCCCGCCTTGACGGGGATCTTGACTATCAAGCCCTGCATCGGCGCGATCACGGTGCCCTCGCCGGACCGAGGCGGCGCCGGACTTGCCGGCAGCGCCGAGCTTGTGGCCGCTCCCGGGCCGGGCATGACGGTCATGCCGGCGCCGCTGACGCGAACCTTGAACACCTCGCCGTCGACCTCGACGTCGAACTCTGCCGTGACCGGCGGCGCAGCAGCGGGGGTTGCGGGCGCGGGCTCAGGCGATGGTGCCGGCGACGCCGTGTTCACGGCTAGAGGCCGCTCTTTTTCGCCGGCGGCCGGCGCGGGCTCGCGCAGATACTCGATCGCGAGACTCGGAAACAGAAGCTGGATGAGAACCGAATCGTCACTAGTATCCAGGTTCATCTTCCTGAGCTGCTGGCGCGCCGCCTCGACCTGTGGTTCGAGCAAATCGGCGGGCCGGATCGTGATCGGCTCTTCGCGGCCGAGGACCAGGCGGCGGAGCTCTGGGTCGGCCGGCACCGGCGGCCGTCCGTACAACCCCTGCAGATAATCCTTCAGCTCCTGGGTCACGGTCGCGTAGCGGTCGCCTCCGATGACGTTGTAGACGGCCTGCGTCGCGATCATCTGCCGGATCGGCGCGACCAGCGGCGGGTAGCCTAGCTCCAGCCGGACGCGGCTGACCTCCTCCAAAACCTCAGCCAGGCGGTCGGCCGCGCCGTGGGCGTCGAGCTGCCGGTGGATGTCCTCCAGCGTGGCGCCGGGCAGGTGGTAGCGGAGGATGCTGGCATCGACGCGGTCCGCCACCGGGCTCAGCTCCGCGATGTGCTCTCGCTTCAGCGACTCGACGTCGTGCTGGACGTCCCACAGCTTGTCGAGGTCCAACCCCGTGTCGTATTCGCCACCCTGCAGCGCCGCGATGACGCTCTCCGCGGCCGGCTGCGAGTTGCCCCAGGCCAGTGGTGACATGGCGACGTCGAGTACGTCCGCCCCGGCCTCGACCGCGGCCATGTACGCCATCGGCGCCATCCCGCTCGAGCAATGCGAGTGGACGTTGATCGGGACCTTGACCGTCTGCTTGAGAGCAGTCACCAGCTCCCACGTCGCCTGAGGGCTCAGCAGCCCGGACGTGTCTTTGATGACGATGTCGTGGGCGCCCATGTCGACCAGTCCCTTGGCGAGCGAGCACCAGAGCTCGATGCTGTGCGCGGGGGAGACCGCGTAGCTCAGCGCGCCCTGCACCCGCTTCTTGGCCTTGAGCGCGGCCCCGATCGCCGCCTCCATGTTGCGGAGGTCGTTGAGAGGGTCGAAGACGCGGAAGACGTCGATGCCGTTCTTGGCCGAGTGCTTGATGAAGAGCTCGACGACGTCGTCCGCGAAGTTGCGATTGGCGACCAGGTTCTGGCCGCGGATGAGCGCCTGGATCGGAGTGTTGGGCGTCGCCTTGTTCAGCTTGCGGAGATAAGCCCACGGATCTTCGCGCCGGCGCACCTGCGTCTCGAAGGTGGCGCCGCCGAACGCCTCCATCGCGGCAAACCCGATGGCGTCCATCTTGCCGGCGACAGGAACGATCTCGGACCCGCGCAAGTTACCGCCCAGCAGCGATTGCTGGGCGTCGCGAAACGTGGTGTCGAGCAGGCGTACACGAGGCGCCTTCTTCGCGGTCACGTGGCGAGGGCCGCTCGTTTCTCTAGGTGCCGCTGCGCAACCGCGCCGTCAGAGATGCCGATGATGCGCGCTGCGAGCCAGGCTGCGTTCTTGGCGCCCGCCTCACCGATGGCGACCGTCGCCACCGGGATCCCGGCCGGCATCTGCACGATCGAGTACAGCGAGTCGACCCCACCCAGATGCTGTGTCGGGACGGGGACGCCGATCACCGGGAGATCGGTCCAGGCGGCGACGACGCCGGGAAGATGCGCGGCGCCGCCCGCCGCGGCGATCACGACCTTAAGCCCGCGCTCGCGCGCCGACATGGCCCACTCCATGACGCCTCTCGGATTGCGGTGCGCCGAGCAGACCTTGACC
>WNFT01001564.1_pt1 | contig 19323 bp, 17 predicted proteins | sample 5400191 | NCBI WGS metagenome assembly WNFT01 (sample SAMN13153359, study PRJNA577476) | soil metagenome | isolation source: 80 cm saprolite under Madrone tree | place: USA:California | collected 2016-06-14 | reverse complement strand
CGCCACACGGAGCGGGGTGGTCTGAAGTGCGGCCAGCACCTGGTCGGCGGTCAGGCGGCGGATGCGGTGCTCGCGCAAGAGCGCCACGACGGCCGCTCGCCGGAGCCGCCGGGCGGCGGCGGGCGTGGGCGCGAGCCCCTGTCCCGGTCAGAAACCTGATCGACGTTGCCGAAGCGGCTGCCTGCCCACCCTGATATCAACGAGTGGACCGAGGGGCCGCGCTTGGGCGGCGTCGGCCACGGTATGAGAACCCACTGGCACCGTGGGCAGAAGTCAGGACTGGCGTCAGGCTTTGGCCGACAGGCGGGCTACCGCTGAATCCGGTGGCACTCAGGCGGCGCGCTGATAGCGGCGATGAAGTCCGCCGACCTGTGGGATCGCGAGGATGCGCCCGCACGCTGGCGGCTGCACGTCGCGCGGATGGGGGCTGTTGTTGTGGAGGGCCTGATGCGGGCGCGTGGCGTTGTAGTACGCGAGGTAACTGCGCAGCAGGCGTCGGAGATGCCGTTCGTTGAACACGATGACGTGATCGAGGCATTCCCGTCGAATCGATCCGATGACGCGCTCCGCGAATGGATTCTGCCAGGGCGCGCGTGGGGCGATGAGGACCTCGCGAATCCCCATGCCTTTCACCCGCCGTGCGAACATGTCGCCGTAGATGGCGTCGCGATCGCGGAGCAGGTACTTGGGCGCTGTCTCTTCCGGGAAGCTCTCGACAAGCTGTTGGACGGTCCAGGCGGCGGTTGGGTGGTCGGTGACGTTGACATGCACGAGTTCTCGCCGGTCGTGCCGAAGGATCAGGAACCCGAAGAGCAAGCGGAAGGTGAGGGTGGGAACGACGAAGAAGTCGAGGGCGACAATGTCACCGATATGCGCCTCAAGGAAGGTGCGCCACGTCGAGGCTGGCCGCGGCGAGGGGCGCCGCATGTACTTCGCGACCGTGAGCTCAGCCACGTCGTAACCGAGGAACCGAAGCTCGGCCTGGATGCGGCGCCTGCCCCACGTGAGATTCTCGCGAGCCATGCGGCGAATCAAGTCACGGATCTCGCGATCGATCCGCGGGCGCCCGGCGGCGCGAGTTCGCGATTTCCAACGCCAGTAGAGCTGAAAGCCCTTGCGATGCCAGGCAAGGACAGTGGCGGGTTGAACGATCAGCAAGCTGGACCGCCAGCCCGTCCAGAGGCGTGAAAGGCAGACCCAAAAGAGTCGATCCCGCCGGCACACTTTCGGGCGAGGAACTGATCGCTGCAGCACCGCCAACTGCTGCCGTAGGGCGACATTCTCGAGGCTGACGTTGGCCGCGTCGACGCACAGGATGCGAAGGAAGGTCCAGACACCGAGGACGAAGAGGATCATCAGGGCTCCGGTCGAGTGGGGATGACGACCCAGCCGAAACTCTACTCTGAAAGGGACCGGTGTCGTGTAACACCAGTTACCGTCAGACCATATGAACTTTTTGACCGGCACAGGCCAGAGCCGCGACAATGAGGTAGGCGGTAAACATGGGGAGCTCTAATCCCACATTTTCGTTTTGAGAGGTGAACGGATCAGGCCATAATCGCGTAACACCCGCAAGAAATGCGGCTCTCGGCGGCTCATCGCTGGTCCGGAGGGCATCATCCAGTGGGTGACGCGAAATCAAGCCCGATTCGCCTCTCGTTCAATCCCCAACTTCGCGTCGAGTTCCGCGGAGCCACGGTCACCTCCGATGCTGGGCTGTTGCTCCTGCGCGAGTTGGACGAACGCCTTGGCCTTGACGCCCTGATCGAGCGGCACCTCACTGATCCGCGCACCGGACACAATCGGCAATTTCCGTTACCAGACCTCTTCCGCCAGTCGATCTACAGCCGCCTGGCGGGCTACGAGGACACCAACGACGCGGAGCGGCTGGCCGAGGATCCGACGTTTCGGATGCTGGCCTCACGCGAGCGCCGAGAAGCCAGCGTCGCCCTCACCTCCACCCTGCAATGGTTCGAGACCGAAGTCCTCGCGGCAGAGCGGAACTACCAAGGACTTACTCGCCTCAACACGGCACTGATCCAGCACGCTTCGACGCGATCACCGAACCCGAGGGTGACTCTCGATATCGACAGCTCCGAGAGCCCGGTCCACGGCGCCCAAGAGCAGTCCGCCTACAACGGCCACTTCGAGTCCGTGTGCTACCATCCCCTTTTCGTCTTCAACCCGGACGGCGACTGCCTCGCGGCCAAGCTCCGTCCGGGCAACGTCCACAGTGCCGACGGGTGGGACGACGTACTCCTCCCCATCATTGACCGATACCGCGCGCAGGGCCAAACGGTCGTCGTCCGCGCGGACGCGGCGTTTGCCCTGCCCGCCCTCTACAAGGCCTTGGAACGGCGAGAGGTGAGGTACGCGATCCGCCTCCCGGCCAACGACGTGCTGGAGCGGCGCATCGAGGATCTGCTCACTCGGCCCCGCGGCCGGCCCAGCTACGCGCCGCTGGTCCGCTACCGCAGCTTCGAGTATCAGGCCGCCTCTTGGAACCGACCTCGCCGGGTGATCGCCAAGATCGAGCATCACCTTGGGGAACTCTTCCCTCGGGTGGGCTTCATCGTCACCACCCTGACCGGCACGAATCGCGCCGTCGTCCGCTTCTACAACCAGCGCGGAACGGCCGAGCAGTGGATCAAAGAGGGCAAGACCGCCACCCACTGGACCCGGCTCTCGTGCCATCGGTTTCGGGCCAACGAGGTGCGATTGCTCCTCGGGGTCATCGCCTATAACCTCGGCAATCTGCTGCGCCGGCTCGTTCTGCCGGTCGCCATCCAGAGCTGGTCCCTGACGAGTCTCCAGCAGCGGCTCTTCAAGACCGGCGGGCGGCTGATCCGGCATGCGCGGTACTTCGTGCTCCAGCTGGCCGAGAGCTACTTGACGGGGAGCCTCTTTCGGCAGATTCTCGGGCGTATCGAGCGACTCGCGTGGCACCCCACGTGATCGAGCGCGCCACACCAGGAGCCGGGGGGATGAGGAGCGGCGCTCGAAGCAGCGGAGGTGTCTCTGAACACGACCGTCGGAGTGACCAAACTTACAAGCATGGGACCTCGGACGGTACAGGCGTCGCGAGAATGACGTCCGTCAGCGTGCCGGAAAGGGTGAACGAGCTGCGCGACAGGGTAATGCGCCCGTTCAACGCCACGACAGAGGGCAGACAGGGGTCCATATCGGGAATCCCGGCTCAAGAAGCTTATTGTGGAGAAGGGCGTCACCTACGTCTGGCGTCTGGTCAGACTCCGCGAAGCGGTTTTGCCACCGGGACCGGCGGAACGCCCCAGCCTGCTGAAGCTGCTCGATGGAATGCTCGCCAGGCTTGCCCCCACTCAGGAGTTCGCTATCGTCGATTCGTATCTCTTGCCGGCAGACGCACCGGCAGACTACTTACCGGAGCTGTTGTCATTACTCGAACCCATCGCGCGCGCGCGCTGTGCCGTCAGGCCGCTGGCATCGAGGATCTCGTCGGGTTTGACATCCCTCTAGATGTCAGAGGAAGAAGCGAAATGACGAGCGGCATGTTCTGGATGACTCCAGCGCAGTTGCTCGATCGATTTGAGTACCAAGCCGTGCAAAACCCGTCCGATCCACAATTCTCTAAAGGCATTCCAATCATTCACAGGTGGGCCATGCTTTGCTCCACCGAGAATGTGTCGCAGGCCCAATTCGACGAGTTGATTCGTCGGTTCGAAGCAATCGACCGCAACGATGTGGGATCGCAGCTTTACGATCTGTGGATTCATGTGGTGGTTTGGGGTGAGCGCCTCGGCCTTGCGGTACCGGATCGTCACCCCTGGCATCGCCGCTAAGATAACTTCGCGAATCGCCGCTAATGACTATTTCGTGATGCCGACGAAGTTCGGTCCCCTGAGGCGCCGGACGATCGAAACCTGCCTCGGAAACTGCACCGATTTGCAGGTGATCTGTCCAACCCCCGGCAGACCCCCCCGGGGTCACCACCGAAGTCTTTGTCACTTCTGAGGGCCCTCGCGCTCTTGGACCGCTGAGTGCGAGACTCCAAAATCTCCCCAAATCGAGCAGCGTGCGTGCCACTCTTCCTCGAGCGCGGCCCCGTCCGCTCGCAGGGGCGACGGCGAACGCGTATCGTGCCCTATCGAGACCGTGGAGTCCAGTGAAGGCAGCACGCGTACACTGGGCACGAGGAGATGGGGTGCGCGCGACGGACGTCAGCCGCCGCCCAGATAGGCCTTCTGGATGAGCGGGTTCTCGAGCAGCTCCTGCGCGGAGCCGGCGAGGACGACTTCGCCCATCTGAAGCACGTAGCCGCGATGGGCGATCGAAAGCGCCATGTTCACATTCTGCTCGATCACGAAGATGGTGGTGCCTTGCTCGTTGATGGCGCGGATGATGTCGAAGACCTCCTCCACCAGGCGCGGAGCGAGGCCCATGGACGGCTCGTCCATGCAGAGCAGCGTGGGCCGCGTCATCAGCGCTCGGCCGATGGCCAGCATCTGCTGCTCGCCACCCGACATCGTGCCCGCGAGCTGATGGCGCCGCTCCTTGAGCAGCGGGAAGAGGCCGAACACGCGATCGAGCTCCTCGGCCCAGCCGGGCTCCGCCCGCCGCGTGTAGCGGCCCATCTCGAGGTTCTCGAGGATGGTCATGCGCGGGAACACGCGACGGCCCTCGGGCACGGGGGCGATCCCGCGCTTGACGATCTCGCTCGTGCGCAGGGCGTGGATCGGCTGGCCCCGGAAGCTGACCGTCCCCTCGCTCGGCCGCACCAGCCCGAGCACCGTCTTCATGGTGGTGGACTTGCCGGAGGCGTTGCCGCCGAGCAGCGAGACGATCTCCCCCTCGCGAATCTCGTAGCTCACTCCCTTGAGCACGTGGAGTGAGCCGTAGTGGGTGTGGACGTCGCAGAAGTCGAGCAGGACCCCCCCCGAGGCCTTCATGCCACGCGGCGCCGCCGGCCCAGGTAGGCCTCGATCACGCGCTCGTCGCTCCGTACCTGGGCCGGCACGCCCTCCGCGATCTTCACGCCGTGATCGAGGACGACGACGCGGTCGGAGACGTCCATCACCACGTCGAGCTTGTGCTCGATCAGGATGATCGTGATCCCGAGGCCGCGAAAGGCGCGGATCACGTCCATCAGCTCGAGCGTCTCGGCGGGGTTCATCCCGGCCGTCGGCTCATCCAGCAGCAAGAGCTTGGGCCTCGTCATGATCGCGCGCGCGATCTCGGTGCGGCGGCGGTTGGCGTAGGAGAGTGCGTACACCGGGTGGTCGATGCGGGGCCGCAGCCTGTTGCCGAAGATCTCGACGACTTCAAGCGCGCTCTCGACGGCCCGCCGCTCCTCCTCCCGCACGCGAGGTGGGCGGAAAATCGCGCCCAGCGTGCCGGCCTCAAGGCGCGCGTGCTCGCCCACGAGCAGGTTCTCCATCACGCTCAGGTTGTTGAACAGGCGGATGTTCTGGAAGGTGCGGGCCACCCCGCGCGTGACGATCGCGTGCGACGGCAGCCCCCCGATCTCCCGGCCCTCGAAACGAATGCTCCCGGTGTCTGGGCGGATGAGGCCGGTGATCAGGTTGAAGAGCGTGGTCTTGCCGGATCCGTTCGGCCCGATGACGCTGACCAGCTCGCGGGCTCGGACGGTGAGCGTGATGTCATGCGCCGCCATGACCCCGCCAAAGCTCTTGCGCAGTCCCTCGATCTCGAGCAGCGGACGCCCCGCCCCGCCGGCCGTCTCCGCGCGCGCCCACGAGAGACTCACCGCCGCGCCCCGGACCGGCGCGGCGGTCTGCTGCTCGCGCGTGAGCGCGGAGACGCGCCGCACCGCCGGCCACAGCCCCTCCCGCCGGAAGAGCATCATCAGCACGAGGATGAGGCCAAAGATCAGCTCGAGCGAGGTGATCAGCTCGATCCTCTGTAAGAAATCGCTCCCCACGAGACGGCCGAGGGCGTGCACGTACGCAGTGAGCTCCTGCAGGATCACGGATTGGAGAAACGCCACTAACAGCGCGGCCACCACCACGCCGCGGATCGACCCGAGGCCGCCCAGCACCACCATGACCAGAACCATTACCGACACCGGGAACGTGAACATGTCCGGCGTGGCCGTGGTCAGCTTGGCCACGTAGAAAGTGCCTCCGAGCCCGCCCACCGCGGCGCCCATGGCGAAGGCCATCAGCTTGTAGTGGACGTGATTGACACCCATGGCCCCCGCCGCCAACTCGTCCTCCCGGATAGCCATCCAGGCGCGGCCGAGCCTTGACTCCTGCAGCCGGATGGAGATCCAGACTGCGACCGCGACCAGCCCCAGGCCGAGGAAATAGTAGGGATACGGCGAGAAACCGAACTCGACACCGAAGAGCCGGGGCGTGCGGATACCGCCCAGACCCTGCGCCCCGTTGGTGAGCCCTTCCCAGTTGCGGGCGACCACCGGCACGATCTCGCCGAAGCCCAGGGTCACGATCGCCAGGTAGTCGCCCCGCAGCCGGAGCGTTGGGGCGCCGAACAGCAGGCCGAAAATCGCGCAGACGATGGCGGTGACGGCCAGCATCGGCCAGAAGGCGAAGTGGAATTGCACGGTGTCTGGCTGGCCGGGCACCACCAGACGGCTCACCTGTCCCGCCCACTCGAGCGGAGTCCACAGGCTCGACCACTCGGGCTTGAGATGCCCGGACGCGGCGACGCCGTAGCCGTAGGCGCCGATCGCGAAGAAGGCCGCATAGCCCAGGTCGAGCAGGCCCGCGAAGCCCACCACGATGTTGAGGCCGAGCGCGAGCAGCACGTAGGTGAACGCGTTGGCGGCGGCATCCACGTTGCCGGCGTTCGACGTCACGAACGGGAACAGGAGCCCGGTGCCCAGGAGGATCGGGGTGAGGATCTGCCGGCGCCGCGACACCGGCAGCGTGCGCCAGCGCTCGAGTCCTCGTCGCCCTCCGAGCCATCCGGCGAGGGCGGCCATGGCTCAGGCCTTCTGTGGGACGTGGGCGCCAAGCAGCCCGTTGGGCCGGAACACCATGACGACGATCAGGAGCGAGAAGATGATCACGTCGGTCCACTTCACGCCCACGAGCTGGCCGCCGAGGGACTGCGTGAGCCCGATAAAGAGGCCGCCGAGGACGGCGCCCGGAATGGACCCGATCCCGCCTAGCACCGCCGACGTGAAGGCGCGCAGCCCGGTGGTGTAGCCGATGTAGTAGCCGGTGAATCCGTAGTAGAGGCCAAAGAAGAGGCTGCCCGCCCCGGCCAGCGCCGAGCCCAGGAAGAAGGTGAGCACCACCACGCGGTCGACGTCGATGCCCATCATCCGGGCCGCGTCGGCATCCTGGGCGGTGGCGCGCATGGCCTTGCCGAGCGTGGTGCGCTTGACCAGGTGGCTCAGCCCGAGCATCAGAACGAGCCCGACGACGAAGAGGACGACTTGCTTGAAGGTGACCTCGGCGGCACCCACCGCCCAGCGCCAGTTGGGCAGGAGCTGCGGGAACCGCTGGGCCTGCGGGCCCCAGATCAGCAGCATGGTGTTGATCAGAATGAACGCGACGCCGATCGTCGTGATCATCGGCGCCGTGCCCGCGACGTGCCGTAACGAGCGCAGACAGATCCGCTCGATGAGCACGCCGAGGACGCCGGTCGTCGCCATGGTCGCCACGAAGAGCACCACGAGCGTGCCGACCAGCGCGAATCCGGTCAGGGACTTCGAGACCGCGGTGACGCCCATGAGGTTCAACACCACGAGCCCCACGAAGGTCCCCGTCATAAAGACGCTGAAGTGGGAGAAGTTGATCAGCTCGATGATGCCGTACACCATGGTGAAGCCGAGCGCGAGCAGGGCGTACATCATGCCAAGCGCGAGCCCGTTGACGATCTGCTGGAGGAGAACATCCACCGTGCTCATGACCGCGTCTTCATCTCAGCCGTTCTCCGGGCCGGCATGCGAGGCGCCGGCCCGGGAAGCCTCGGATCTCCGCCTACTTTTCTGGCGCCACGCCGACGTACTTGATCTCGCCGTCCCGCCACTGATAGACCGAGACAGTCCGGGTCAGGATGTCGCCGTTGGCGTCGAAGGCAATCGGGCCCTGGATCGAGCCCATCTTCGTGGCCTGGATCGCGTCCCGGAGGTTCGTGCGCGTGAGCGCCTTGTTGGCCTTGGCCGTCCGCTCCACCGCGTCGGCGATGACCAGCACCGCGTCGTAGGAGGTGATGGCGTAGTTGGTGGGGTCGCGCTTCATCTCCTTCTTGAACTTGGTCACCCACGCTTCCAGCTTCCCGGAGGTGACCAACTCCGGGGAGGCTTGGGAGCAGAACCAGCCGTCGACGGCCTCCTTGCCCGACTGCTTCGGCCACGAGAGGTCGTACACGCCGTCCGAGCCCGCCTTGATCACGCGGGGCATCACCTCAAAGCTCTGGGGGGCGAGCTTGGCCGCCGCCTGCATGACGCCGCCGTAGTACAGCGCGTCCGGGTTGAGCCCTTTGATCTTGGTGAGGATGGTCTTGTAGTCGGCTTCCTTCGGGTCGAGCCGGTCACGCCCGAGGATCTTCACGCCCAACTCGCCAGCCCGCTTCTGGAAGCTGTCCGCGATGCCGACGCCGAAGGCGCCGCCGTCGTCCAGCACGAAGACGCTCTTGATCTTCTGCGCGTGGAAGAGATAGTTGGCCATGTTCGGGCCCTGGTAGGCGTCGGTGGTCACGGTCCGGAAATAGACGGCCTTGCCCTTGGGCCGATACTGCGGCTGGAACTTGGGATCGGTGATGTCGGGATTGGTCGAGCTGGGCGTGATGGTGGCCATGTCGGCCTCGGACAGGATCGGCGAGATCGCCTTGCCCTCGCCGCTCATGACGGGCCCGACCGCAGCCATTACGAGGCTGTCCGCGATGAACTTCTTGTAGTTCGTGGCCGCCTGGGCTGGATCGTACTGACCCGCCGCCGGGGTGGCGCTGTCGAAAACCACCGCCTCGAGCTTGTAGCCGGCCACGCCTCCCTTGGCATTGATCTCCGTGATGGCCATCTGCGCGCCCTTTAGAATGGCGTCGGCGCCGTCGGCGTCGGAGCCGGTCACCGGCAGCGAGAGGCCGATCTTCACGACCTTATCCTGCGCCCTCAACCCTCCCGGGAGGCCCGTGAGCATCACTCCGAGAGCAAGGAGGGCTGTTCCGGCCACGAGAATGCGGCGATTCATGGTGTCTCCTCCTGATCGAACGTGTAGGGCTTCAAGCTGGCGCGGAGTCTAGCACGCGGCGGCCGTCGCCGGCCTGATCGCATCATCGCCGCATCAGCGGCTATGCGTGGGGCACTTGAAATGCCGAGGAGGATCACGATGCCCCCAACGCCGCGAACCGCCCATTTCGCCGGATCCAACGCCACCACCCCGAACGGTCCGCCGCTGGGAGAAGCTCTCCGCAGGCGGTCAGGAAGTACAATGCGGGTGGCTCAAAGACAGGTTCGGTGTGTCGTGGCAATCGTTCCCACTGTCTTGGGCGAGATGCTGCAGGGCAAGGACCGCGGACCACGTCTTGACGGTAGCCACGACGATCGGGTTCAAGCCGACCCGCCCGGGTGCTCTGAGCACAGCCTCATCGCCATCGTCGCGTCGAGCGTCATCGCCAGTGGCGGCCGTTGACCCGGCGAGCGCCGGGGCGCCCGCCTATGGGCGCGCTACTCGCCAACTGGACGGCGTGGAACCATGTGCGGGCAGCCGCGGCCCTTGCAGCGGCCGCAGCGCTCACCTTGCCCTCTGTTTGCCACGCGACCGGTGACCAAGAGCTAAGATTGGGCCGTGCCGATGAACCGATACTTCCCCGAGCTCCTGGCGCCTCTCGCCCACGCGCTCCCCGAGCGCTGCGTCGTCGATGGTGAGATCGTCATCCTCGGCCCCGGCGGGCTGGACTTCGAGGCGCTGCTCTTGCGCATCCATGCCGCCGCGTCGCGGGTGATGCTCCTGGCCGCGCGATCGCCTGCCGCGTTCGTGGCCCGGGACCTTCTCGCGCTAGGCGACGAAGACCTGCGCGAGGACCCACTGGCCGTCCGGCGCGAGCGGCTCGAGCAAGTGTTGGCGGGCGCGGCGCCGCCGGTGCACCTCTCGACGGCGACGCGCGACCGCGCCCTCGCCGAGAACTGGTTCCGTCGCGTCGAGTAAGTGGGCCACGTCACGAAGAAAGTTACTCCCGCCACTTCGCTCGCGGGTGTAGGTATGATCGCCATATAGGCAACACGCTTGAGTATGGGTCCCGCGCGCGCTATACGGCAAGTCACGAAGCGACGGGTCAGGCTAGGTCGAACAGGTCTCACCGTCTCGACGCTCTGTTTCGGTACTGGCTATATGGGAGGCTCGGTCGCGTCCGGGGCGCGCCTCCTGACGCGGGCATACGACCTCGGTATCACCTTCTGGGATGCCTCGGACGACTATGGAACGCATCCTCACGTGGCACAGGCGCTCCGGGAGGTCGGTCGAGACGGGGTCGTCGTGGCCACCAAAACCTATGCGAGTACGGCTGTCGGGGCGCGGCGGGCGCTCACCAAAGCACTTCGAGAGCTTGGCGTTGAGACCGTCGATATCTTTCTGCTCCACGCAGTCGACTCGCATGGCGAGCTGGCGGCCAAGCTTCCAGCGCTCGAGGCGCTGACCAGGGCGAAGGCTGAGGGGCTCGTCCGGGCGGTTGGAGTTTCCAGTCACAGCCGCGAAGTGCTCGCGCGGCTCCTCGAGCTCTCAGAGGTGGATGTCGCGCTCGTGGTGGTGAATCGGACGGGAGCGTGGGTGAAGGATGCCTCCCCTGCCGAGCTGACGGCGGTGGTGCAGCCGCTCTACCGGAGCGGTCGCGGCGTGTACGGCATGAAGGCCCTCGGTAGCGGCCAGGTGACGGAGCCGCGTGCAGTGGCTTCGGCGCTGCTCTACGCTTTCGATTACCCGTACGCTCACGCGATCTGCGTCGGCATCACCTCCGAGGCGGAGCTCGAGGCGGACGTCGCGGTCTGGCGCGCCAGGCGATCTGCGAAGCGCTAGATTGGCGGGGCTCGAGGAGAAGTCTTCGATGATCGTCGGCATTCCCAGGGAGATCTTTCCCGGTGAGCGGCGCGTCGCCCTCGTGCCCGCGGCCGTCCCCGCCCTTGTTAAAGCCGGCTGCGAGGTGGTCGTCGAAGCCGGCGCCGGATCAGGCGTGGGCTACGCCGACACCGCGTACACCGAGAAGGGGGCACGGATCGCGTCGGCTCGCGCCGAAGTATTCAAGGCAGGCGATGTCGTCGTGCAGGTCCTCTGCCACGGCGCCAACGACCGGAACGGGCAGGACGACCTCCCGCTTTTGCGGCGAGACCAGGCGCTCATCGGGTTCCTCCGTCCGCTGGCCTCGCCGCTGACCGTCCGGGAGATCGCGGCGACCGGCGCCCTGGCCTTTGCCTTTGAGCTGATGCCGCGCATCACCCGCGCCCAGAGCATGGACGCGCTCTCGTCCATGGCCACCGTGGCCGGCTACAAGGCGGTCGTGGTCGCTGCGGCCGCCCTGCCTCGGATGTTCCCGATGCTCACGACGGCCGCCGGCACCATCACCCCAGCACGGGTGCTGGTCGTCGGCACGGGCGTCGCCGGACTTCAGGCTATCGCCACGGCCCGGAGACTCGGCGCCGTGGTGTCGGCGTACGACCTTCGACCGGCTGCGAAGGAGCAGGTCCAGAGCCTCGGGGGCCGTTTCGTCGAGCTGCCGCTCGAGGCGACCGATGCCGAGGACGCGCGCGGTTACGCGCGTGGGCAGGACGAGACCTTTTACCGGCGCCAGCGCGAGCTGTTGGCGCGCGTGGTGGCCGAAAGCGACGTAGTCATCACCGCGGCCTTGGTCCCGGGTCGGCAGGCGCCCGTGCTCATCACTGCCGACATGGTCGCGACCATGGCACCGGGCTCGGTGATCGTGGACCTGGCTGCCGAGCGGGGCGGCAACTGCGAGCTCACGCGCCCGAATGAGACCGTCGTCGAGCACGGCGTCACTGTCATCGGCTCTTTCAACACGGCCGGGACAGCTCCGTATCATGCGAGCCAGATGTACTCCAAGAACGTCACGAACTTCGTGCTGCATCTTCTCAGGGAGGGAGGACTGGGGACGCCCGAGCTTAATCTGGAGGACGAGATCACCCGCGAGACTCTCGTCACGCGAGGCGGGGAGGTCGTGAACGCGCGAGTGCGAGAGCTCCTCGCGGCCGCCGGCGCCGGTGCCGTGCCCGGCACCCCGGGAGGAAGATCATGACGCCGGACCTGATGGCGAGCCTCTACGTGTTCCTTCTGGCCGCGTTCGTCGGACTCGAGGTAATCAGGCGCGTGTCCCCGCTCCTGCACACGCCGCTCATGTCGCTGACGAACGCGCTTTCCGCGATCGCGGTGGTCGGCGCCATCGTCATCGCGGGGGAGCAGCGGAGCACCCTCGCCACCGTGCTCGGAACGCTCGCGGTGATTGCCTCCACGACCAACGTCGTCGGCGGCTTCCTAATCACCGACCGGATGCTCAAGATGTTCAAGACTCGCGAGCGCACGAGGTCATGACCCCGCACCTCGTCGAGCAGTTCATCCAAGTCGCCTACATCGTCGCCGCGGCCCTCTTCATTCTGGCGCTCAAGTGGCTGGCGGCGCCCGCGACTGCGCGTCGCGGGGTCCGGGCCGGCGAGGTCGGCATGCTCCTGGCTGTGGTGGGGACGCTCTTGCACCAGGGGATCGTGAGCTACCAGTGGATCCTCATCGGCTTCGTGCTGGGCTCCGCCGTCGGGGTGCCGATGGCGCTCTACATGCCGATGACCGCGGTTCCGCAACGGACGGCCCTGAGCCACGCCTTCGGCGCGCTGGCCGCGGCACTCGTGGGGGTCGCGGAGTACTATCTCCACACCCCGGAGCTGTCCCAGTTCACGATGTCCGCCCTCGCGCTCGAGATCCTCCTCGGCTCGCTGACGTTCACGGGGAGTCTGATGGCCTTCGGGAAGCTGCAGGAGCTGGTCCCGACGCGGCCGGTGACCTACCGGGGACAGAACGTCGTCAACCTGTCGCTGCTGGCCGCAGCGGTGGCGATCGGGATCTACCTGGTCGTGGAGCCCGGAGCGTCGCACCTCTTTCCTCTCTTCGTGGCGCTCGGCCTCGTGTTCGGCGTCCTGCTGATCATCCCGATCGGCGGGGCCGACATGCCGACGGTCATCTCGCTCCTGAACTCCTACGCCGGGCTCTCGGCGGCGGCCATGGGCTTCGTCCTGGAGAACAACCTCCTGATCATCGCCGGCGCGCTGGACGGCGCATCCGGGTTCATCCTCTCCGTCATCATGTGCAAGGCGATGAACCGTTCCTTCACCAACGTCCTCTTCGGCGCGTTCGGGCAGTTCCGGGCGGCCGCAGAGGCCAGGGGCGAGGCGCGGACCGTCCGAAGCGCGACCGCGGAAGAGGCCGCCTCGATCCTGGAGGCCGCGAGCTCCGTGATCGTCGTCCCGGGGTACGGCATGGCCGTGGCGCAGGCGCAGCACAAGGTCCGCGAGCTCTACGATGCCCTCACGAAGCGCGGCGTAGCGGTCAGGTTCGCCATCCACCCTGTGGCGGGACGGATGCCCGGGCACATGAACGTGCTCCTGGCGGAGGCGGACATCCCCTACGACCGGCTGCTCGACATGGACGAGATCAACCCCGAGTTCGCCCAGGCCGACGTCGCGCTGGTCATCGGCGCCAACGACGTCACCAACCCGGCCGCCCGCCATGACCGGTCGAGCCCCATCTACGGCATGCCGATCCTCGACGTCGACAAGGCGCGGACGGTCATGGTCATCAAGCGGGGCATGAGTCCGGGCTTCGCGGGCATCGAGAACGAGCTCTACTACCTCGGCAAGACGTTGATGCTCTTCGGCGACGCCAAGTCTTTCGTTGGCGCCATTGTGAAGGAGCTCTCCGACGGCGGACACGGATAGTCAAAGGCTCGCGGCCCCTGAACACCACGCATCGCATGGCCCTCAGCGTGCGCCGCGCAGCGCGGGCGTGGCCTCGTGCGCCTGGTGAGTCCCTATTCAGTTCCTCCTGTGCACGTGATCTCGTCCGTTTCCGCGATCGGCGCGGGTGCCCACGGCGTAGATTCCGGCGTCGCCGCCCCGGGCTCCACGACGATGTCGCTCCCGGGGGGGTCTGTACCGACCGACGGCCCGCCTGCCGAGCCCCACCAGTTGCAGCGTGCATCGAGCGGCGTGGTGATATTCGGCGCCACGCGTAGCCCGGCGTGGGCGTTCCCCTCGATGTCATTGAAGCGCACGAGCGGGCTGGCCGGGGGGACGCCAGGGATGAGGCTGCCGATCCAGATCGCCCCAGGGTTGCGGGTGGGGATGGAGATGGCACACGGCTGAACGACGCCCAGGATCCGGTTATGCTCGATGCGGCCCGGAGCGAAGGATTGAGTAATGGCGGTCGTCGGCAGGCACGACGCGGAAGTGTTCCGGATTGTGTTACCGATTATGTTCACCACGCCGGTGGCCGTGACGGGTGCAGTGGGCACCCCGGCGGCCTGGACGATGACCGACCCCGCCCGCAGCAGCGGGTAGCACTCGTCAAGATCGTTCTCGAGGATGTCCGCGTTCGTTTCCCCACCGAAGTCGCTCCGCATGGCGACTGAAATACAGGCGCCTCCGGTGCGGCGGATCACATTCCCCTCGAACAGCGCATCGACGTCACCCTGTACACGGATGCCGAACATTTGGGGGAACGGTGGTGTCGGCGAGTTCGCGGGCGGCAGGGCTCCGTCCAGGAAGCTCTCCCGTACGGCCAATCGTGCGCGGCCGGTCATCGCATTGTTGATCACTGTCACCAAGGAGCCGGCGCCGAGCGGCGGGTTGACCGCGCGCACCCTGATCCGCTCTGCGATGACGTCCACAACACCATCGCCGCGGATGCCGTTCGCGCCGCTGAAGTGGATGGTTAGATCCCTGATGGTGACTGGGTCCGAAGTGGCGACCAGCACCGCGGCCACGGGCGCCCCGGACGGTGCGACGATCACCGAGTCGCTCTCACCACCGACCGCCTCAAGGGTGAGCCCCTTGTCGATCACGATGGCCTCGTTGTAGGTCCCGGGCAGGACCATGACCTTTCCACCGGGGTCCACCATGCCGATCCCTTCCTGAATGGTCTTTGCGGTCCCGTTCCCCTGGACATGCGGGTTGACGAGGACCGCCGGCCGCTGCGCCGGCGCCGGTGATGGCCAGATGAGGATCGCGGTCAGCGTAAAGAGAAGGATACGGAGTAGGTGCGTGGCCATAGGATGCTCCTTTCCAACGCAACGGAGTAGTCCTCCGCGCGACGAGAACCCCCAAAACTCCTGGACGACGCTATTTCCGTTGTCGCTCCCGGTATCACGCCGGATCCTCGGGTACGGGTTTCCGGGCTGACGAGTTCGAGGCCTGAGCGACTGTCTTGCGAGTCAAGCGGGTTGCCATAGGCGGGCGCCAAAGGGCTGTCCGGGGACCCGATCCAGGGGCATGACCACCTCCCCGAGGATCAGACGGTCAAGACGGTGAGGGGATCATCTGCGCCCACCTAGAGGTTGTCAAGGCGGTTGACCTCTCTCGTCGGGCGGGCTAACGTTGGCGCACCGTTCTCCTTGACCGGCCCGGTGGGTTGGAGGCCCGGCATGCAGTGTCCCCGCTCATCGTCCTTTCCGTTCTCGCCATCCTCGTTACGCCATTTCATCGCCGAGGCGAACCAGGGGCGGGCTGACGCGCCGCCCGCTCGGCGGCTATAAAGGGAAGAAGAAAATGGGTCCGCAAACTCGGGAATCCGGGATTTCGCCATCACATCGTCGTATCGTCCGGCTGCTCGTGGCCGCCGCGCTAACGCTCGGAGGAGTCCAGGGGGTGAATAGCCAGCAGACACCCGCGGGAGAGGCAGTGATGGCCTGGCCCGTTACCATCGCCCCGACCTGGTTCGACCCATCAACCGCCCCGCCACAGATCACACCCTTCGGTATGCTGTATGCGCTCCACGATGCGCTGGTCCGCCCGATGCCTGGGCAGAAGATGGGCAACAGCCTGGCGGAGTCGTGGACGGAGAGCCCGGACGGGCTCATGTACGAGTTCAAGCTGCGCCGCGGCCTCAAGTTCCACAACGGCGACCCCGTCACCGCCGAGGACGTGAAATTCAGTTTCGAGCGTTATAAGGGCGCTGGGGCCAGGGAACTTACTGCTCGCGTCCGCCAGGTGGAGATCGTCGATGCGCTGACGGTGCGATTTCATCTGAAAGAGCCCTGGCCGGACTTCATGACCTTCTACGGGACCACGGCCACAGCCGCCGGGATCGTGGTTCCCAAGAAATATCTGGCCCAGGTCGGAGACGACGGATTCAGAAAGCAGCCGATCGGCGCCGGCCCCTACAAGTTCGTCAGCCATACACCCGGCGTGGAGGTGGTGCTGGAAGCGAACCCGGGATACTGGCGGCGTGTGCCCAACGTCAAGCGACTGATCATGAGGAGCGTTCCCGAGGGAACCACGCGCGTGGCGATGCTCAAGAAGGGCGAGGCCGACATGGCCTTCCTCCTGGATGGCCCCGATGCCGAGAACGTGACACACGACCTGCGCCTCGCGCTCGTGGCCACGCGGCATGCGTCGGCGATGTGGATCGAGTTCGCCGATCAGTGGGACCCCAAATCGCCGTGGCATGACAAGCGCGCGCGGCTGGCCGTCAACTATGCCGTGGATCGCAAAGCCATCAGCCAGGCTGCTTGTCTGGGTTACTGCCCGACAGCCGGCGTCATCGTGCCCCCCGTCATGGACTATGCCCTGCAAGTCGAGCCGCTACCCTACGATCCCCAGAAAGCGAAGCTGTTGCTGGCCGAGGCAGGCTATCCCAAGGGATTCGACGCCGGCGACCTCACGCCGATTCCAGGGTTCTGGACCGCCGGGGAGGCCGTGGTGAACTATCTGAACGCGGTAGGGATCCGGGTGAAGATGCGGCCGATGGAGCGGGCGGCCTTCTACGCCGCCTGGCAGGAGAAGAAGCTGCACGGGCTGTTCCTCACCGCGGCGGGAAACTCGGGCAACGCGGCCACCCGGGTGGAGGCGTTCATTTACTCGAAGGGCAGCTATGCCTATGGGGGTTATCCCGACATTGACGAATTGTTCCAGCAACAGGCACGCGAGCGTGACTCCGCGAAGCGGGAAGCCTTGCTGCATCGCATCCAGCAACTCACGATCGACCGAGCGATGTTCGCACCGATCTGGAACACCCGCGTGCTGATAGGGATCGGACCGCGGGTGGCCGATCACACGATCAACCTGGTCCCGCTGTCGATCTTCCCCTCCTATGAGGACATGCGGCTCAAGGGCCAGTGAAAACTGCGAAGGCGCTCGGCTTGACGACCCCGCAGTCTGCTGCTACAGGCGGATCCGGTGACATCAGTATGGGGCGACAGCTGACAGATCATGCCTTTCGCAGCCCTCCGAGCAGCGGTCCGGCGAGCGCTGCGACGATGAAGAACACCCCCACCGCCGCGAGCGACACGAGTGCGGTCAGAACGTAGCGAAGCCACACGGCACGGTCGCTCCAGAAGATCCGGGAGTTCAGATGGGCGGCCCCGAGGCCGACGAGCGCGCCCAGCCCACCCCCGGCAAACGCAAGGAGGATTGGCAGGGCCATCCACCCGTACTCGTACCAGTAGAGCGGACGCACGGGGGCGATCCGCCGGCCGTCACATTCCAGTTGTGGCACGGGGTCGAAAAGCCGGGGTTAAGCTTGCTATCGACCCACGTACCGTCGTTCTTACGGAGGCGGTACGACCGGCGCCGCTTCCCTTTCGGCGCCGGCGTCCCGCCGACGAAGAGCTTCGCGCTAGAGACGAAGCCGGCTGGCCGAAGCGTGACCGAGAAATGCGCCGAGTCTCAATCCTTCCGAGGTGTCGGAACCTTCGCTCGAACACGGGTCTCGACTCTAGGATGATGCTGAATAGGGTCCATTCTGAGGCCCGCGGGGCGATTTGGTTGACCAACCGAGATCAACGAATATGCGGCGTATCCTCGGAACAGATCGCGGTCTCGAGTGGCACCGGGCCGTGGCACCCGGCGTGGAGGTTGGTGAAATCACTACCTATGGGCTCGCCCTCTCAAGGCTGAAACACGGGTTTACGTCCCGTTAGGCGCGACGATGCGTCGACAACGGCGGCGCGAGCACGCCACGAGTCCCGTCTAAGATGCGCGTGGAGCACTTGCGCGCGGTACGGGAAGGACTGAAAGTGGTGGAACTTACCGGGGAGGGGATCCCGGAGGAGGAGGAATGTGAACGAGGTGAACTGAGCGCTACGCGGATCGCGGCCGCAGCCGAGATGCCGGTTTAAGACCAGCCTCGCGGATGGTCGCTCTACGGGAAGACACGAGCGAGCCCCGGTTGTGCGGGAATTGTGCGGGAGCACCTTCCAAAAGACGCCGATCACTACCGAAGGGCGGGCTCGGAGATGCGCGGGTTCCTGTGGCTTTTGTCGGCAGGAGTCGGCTGCAGTCGGGGCCCGGCGTGGGCTCATAACCCAAAGGTCGCTGGTTCAAATCCAGCCCCCGCAACCAAACAAAATCAAGGGGCTACGGTTGATGCCGTAGCCCCTTTTGGGTTTTGAACCCAACGGTCGACTTTCTTTGCCACGGGCGCCTCACCAAGGCGCGACGCCGTGCATGACCACAGCAACCACTCGGGAAGCTCACGAAGGTCTGCGCGCCGCTCCTAAGTTCCTCGGGGCGAGAAGAATGGGGAGCGGGCCAAGCGGTTCAAGAAGGTCGAGAACGCGACAGCGGTGATCTGGAAGACGTTGGTCATCGCTGAAATGATGTTCCCCGCCTCGACGCCCGTGAGCTGCTCGCGGACGTCGCGAGCGGCGTGGTCTACGTCAACGGTGTGCGGGGCGTGAACCGGCGCGCTGAGGACGCCGCTGCCTGATCTCATACACGGCGGAGAGCCACTTAACGCCGACGCTCTTTCGGCAGATTCTCGGGCGCATCGAGCGACTCGTGTTGGCCGGATTGTTCTCTTCAGTGGCCTACGCGGGTTGGTGCGCCGCGCGAATCATCTTGACAAGAATTCGGTGTTACCACATCATCCCGCCACTACCTCGACCGTACAGCCCAAAGGGACCAAAGGAGTCGTTCGTTCCCCGTCCCTACCGAGTCTGTCATGGCCCCTAAGTAAGTAACGGGGAGGCAGGCTTCCTTCGCAGTTCTCACCGTCCAGCTCTCAGCTAATTACTTTCCGGTGCGAATCGGGCCAAGGGCGACCCGTGTTTGTGAGGGCTGCCTCTCGGAAATCGTGTCCGAATGCACAGTTATTCGTTGACGGTGGAGCGAGCGATGCGCGATGGTGAGGGAGCAGCGCGATCCCATAC
>WNFT01003998.1_pt1 | contig 19326 bp, 18 predicted proteins | sample 5400191 | NCBI WGS metagenome assembly WNFT01 (sample SAMN13153359, study PRJNA577476) | soil metagenome | isolation source: 80 cm saprolite under Madrone tree | place: USA:California | collected 2016-06-14 | reverse complement strand
TGGTCGGCTCGTTGGTGATGCTGGCATCGATGCCCTTGTTCTTGTAGGCCGGCAGGTGTTCGGGGAAGCCGAGATAGACCACATCGACATCGCCGTATTTGAGTCCGCCTTTTTTCAGCGCCTCGTTGAGCGCCGACGCAGTGCCGGTGCCGGGCGCGCCGATGGCAACCTTCATGCCTTTGAGGTCGGCGAAAGTCTTGTAGCGGCCGCTGACGACGTGGTCCTTGCGCACCATCAGCGAGGAATAGCCGTAGCCCGGCTTGATCGAGGCCTGATCGGCCACGATCTTCATGCCGATGCCTCGCCCGACCGCGTTGTAAAAGCCTGCCGACACCGTGCCGCCGCCGACATCGAGTTCGCCGGTACCGAGCGGGGCGATCATTTGCGCCGCGGAATTGAACCCGGTGATCGACACGTCCAGGCCATCCTCGCGGAAGAAGCCCATGGCGTCGGCGATGTAGTAACCGGCATCGCTGATGGTGCGCGCGATGCCGATCTTGACCTGATCGGCCGCGGCGGCGGGCGAATAGGGCGCGTCCAGCGTCAGGCACGACAACAAGCAAAAGGCGGTGACCACCAATGCTTTGGGCCCCCGCGCGGACGCGTCGTTCGCCATTTCGTCTCTCCGATCGCGTGCACGTGCGTTGGCGGGGCCGCACCGGTAGCAACGCAAGATTTCTTGTATCATCCGCGGCAAAATCCGTCACGTGTTTCGCGCGATTGCGAGCAGGATCAGAGCGATGGATCGGCCACCATCGACCCGCAGCGACATCTACGGCCACCGCGCCCGCATCGGCTACACCTGCCCGCCGCTCAGCGCGGAAGTATTCCCTTACGAATTCTACAAGCTCGTTCCCGCCGGCGTCACCCTCGTCATCACGACGCTGACGGTGATCGAACGCAGCCAAAGCGAGGTCGATGCGGCCTACGAGATGAGCATGCGGGCGGCGCGTGAACTCGCCGCCGCTGGCGTAAACCTCGTGTTTTTCGGCGGCGTCCCGATCAACCTCTCCCGCGGCGATCAGAACGCGCAGGCCATGCTGCGGACGCTCGCGTCGGAGCTCGGCGTCAAGGTCTCCTCGAGCGTCGCCGCGCAGGCGAAGGCCGCGAAGGTACTCGGTTGCAAGAAGGTCGTGGTGGCACACCCTTACGGCGCCCATGAGGACGCGCGACTGACCGCCGACGCCGAACGCTACGGCTGCGAGGTGGTCGGCGTCATGGGATGCGGCAAGGTCATCAAAGACTTCGGCCGCATCCCGGTGACGGCCGCGCTCGACATGGGCCGCGCGCTGATGCGTGCGCACCCGCAAGCCGACGCGATCTTTTTCCCCTCGCCGCACTGGCCGGTGATCGAGGCCATCGAGGCGCTGGAGCAGGAATTCGGCGTGACCGTGATGGCGGCATCGCAAGCCTGCGTGTGGGACGCGCTGCGCCTCGTCGGCGTGAACGATCGCATCGCAGGCTATGGGCGGCTGTTGCGGGAATTCTAGCCGCGCGGAATCGGCAGCGTCATAAGCGGGGATCCACCGCTTGCACGGTCCTCATCCGATCCGGAACAGTTTTTGCGCAAGCCCGCCGGTGATCGTGGCGACCGCATCGGGTTTCAGCCCGGCCGCCACGACGATCTTAGCGGGCTCCTCGTCGCCGATTGGGAACGGCATGTCGGAGCCCATCATCACGCGGTCGGCGCCGATCATCTCCACGACGAATCGCAGCACTCGCGGGTCATGCAGGATGCTGTCGGTATAGAGCAGCGCCAGCCCTTCTGCCGGATCGGCAATTCCCGGCGTGATCTTGTGGTTGCGCTTGAGGCGCCCAAGGAGGAAGGGAAGCCCGGCGGCACCCATGGGCACGAAAATCTTGGCGTTGCGGTAGCGCGTGACGTGGCCGCTCGCGAGGAGGCGCGCCACCGCCACGATGGCGTCGCTGATGCGGCCGACGGCATTGGCGAGGCCGTAATCGTTCACGCGGGTGTCGCCGGCGTCGTAGCTCGGATGGATATGGATGACGGCGCCGGTCTCATCCGCTGCCGCCCAGAATGGGTCGAGATCGGCGGCGTCGAGCACGCTGCCGATGCCGCGCGGCAAGGTCGAGATCATCGCGCCGGGGAAGCCCGCGGCGACCGCCGCCTTCAGCACGGCGCCGGCGCGCGCACCGTCCTGCAGCGGCACGCTCGCGAGCGGCACGAATCGGCGCTCGGCCTTCGCCGCGGCGAGTTGGGCGTCGTTGAAGAGGCGGCACCAGGCCTCGCCTTCCGCCGCCGGCAACTCGTAGCCGAACCAGTCGGGCCAACCTCCGACGACGTGACGGTCGATCCCCTGCTTGTCCATCCAAGCGAGACGCGCGGCAACGTCGCTCAAGCCCTTCATGATCGGCCGCGACGGCTTGCCGCCGGCAAAGGCGATCGCCAAGCTTGTCCCATCCTCGATCAGGCGCAGCGAGCGGAAGCGCCCACTCTCCTTGCGGATCGCGGCAAGAAGGTCGGGCGGCACGAGATGGCCGTGAACATCGATGATCATTTCGGCGCCTCAACGGTGTTCGACTTGTCGCGCGCGGCAGCGATCATGTCGGCGAGTTGGGCCATCTTGATCGGCAGGCTGTTCACCACGATCCCAAGCGGCCGCACCGCGTCGTTGACGGCGTTCGCGATTGCGGCCGGCGCTCCGAGATAACCGGACTCGCCCGAGCCCTTCTGCCCGAACACGGTGTGCGGCGAGGGCGTCACGTGATGGATGATTTCGACCGGCGGCACCTCGTGCGCGGACGGCAGCAGATAATCCATCAAGCTTTGCGCGAGGAGCTGGCCCTGCGCGTCGTAGGCGAACTCCTCGTAGAGCGCCGCGCCGATGCCGTGCGCAATGCCGCCCATGGTCATGCCGCGCACGATTTTGGGGTTGATCACGGTGCCGCAGTCGTGACCGACGATGTAGCGCTTGATCTCGGGCTTGCCGAGATCGGGATCGATCGCCATGAGCAGGAGATGGAACTCGAAGGCAAAGCACGGATACATCTGCACGCGGCCATCGGCTGTCGGCAACCGCCCTCCGGTCGGCACCTGCATCACGTGGGTGAAGGCAAGCCCCGGCTCGGTATTAGGCGGCAGGCGGTGGAAGTTGCGATGCGCGATGGTCACGAGCTCGGTCCAGGTCCGCCTGTTCTGCGGCGTGCTGCGGTCGAATACGTCGCCAGCGCCATAGGCCGCGCGCTCCGGAGCAATCTTGAGGTCATGGGCGGCAATAGCGAGTAGCCGCGCTTTGAGTTTTTGCGCGGCGTGGAACGCGGCCCCACCCAACATGATCGCCATTCGGCTGCCGACCGGGCTCTGGCTCGGCAACGACGCGAGCGAGTCCGGCCGCACCACGCGGATGCGGTCGGGATCAAACTCGAGCACCTCGCCGATGACGGTGCCGACCAGCGTCTCGTGTCCCTGTCCGGCCGAGAGCGTATGGATGGTTGCGGTCACGGCGCCGCTGAGATCAACATTGATGCGGCAGGAATCGGTATAGGTGGTGGTCTCGTTCTTCGGATTGAGCAGCGGCTCGAAGGTCGAATTGGCGCCGCTGGGCTCGAGGCAGGCCGCCATGCCGATGCCGGCGAGCAGGCCCTGCGCGCGCAGGCGATCGCGCTCCGCGACGAGGGCGGCATAATCCGCGCACGCGACCACCTTGTCGACGACCGCGTGGTAGTCGCCGCTGTCATAGGTGGTGCCGCTCGGAATGAGATAGGGAAATTGCTCGGCGCGGATGAGGTTGCGCTGCCGCACCTCCAATCGATCGAGCCCGCGATGCCGGGCCACCTCCTCGATCACGCACTCGATGGCGTAGTTGGTCGGCGATTGGCCGAAAGCGCGCACCGCTTCCTGCACCGTCTTGTTCGAGGTGACCGCGATGGCACGGTATTGCACGCTCTGGATGCGGTACGGCCCGACGATCGCGCCGATCGGCTTGCCGAGCTGGAAGGGCGAGCGTCCGGCGTAGGCGCCGACATTGTCGAGCGCGCGCATCTTCATCGAGCGGATCAGGCCCATCTCGTCGAACGCGACCTCGATGTCGAAATTGCGCTCGGGGCCGTGGCCGTCGCCAGCGCGCATGTTCTCGAGCCGATCCTCGACCAACCGCACCGGGAAACCGAGCCGGCGCGAGAGGTAGCCGACCAGTACCGCGTGCTTGATGCCGCGCTTGACGCCGTAGCTGCCGCCGACGTCGACGTCATTGTGTACGCGCACCGACGATCCCGGCAGCTTGAGCGCGAGCGCCACCTGGTCGGGAAAGCGCGGCATCTGGACCGAAGCGTAAACATCGAGGACCTCGCGCCAGGGATCCCAGCTGGCGAGCACGGCGAAAGTCTCGACCGGCACGGTCGAGCTGCGGCCCCATTTAAGTCGCAGCGACAGGCGATGCGGGCTCTCGGCAAAATCCTTCTCGACCTCGCCCCAGACGAAGGTGCGGTCGAGCAGCACGTTGGAGCCGTGATCCGCGTGCACGATCGGACTGCCGGGCGCGTAGGCGGCTTCGCCGTCGAGCACGAACGGCAGCGGCTGGTAGTCGACCCGCACCAGCTCGGCGGCATCTTCGGCGAGCGCGCGCGTGTCTGCGACGACGGCCGCGACCCATTCGCCGGCGTAGCGCGCGACGTCCACGGCGAGCGGACGCCGCGGCACCTTGGGGGTATCGAGGCCGGCCAGCAGCGGCTGCGTCGCCGCCGCCAACTCGCGGCCGTCGAGCACGTAGCGCACGCCGGGCACGGCCAGCGCCGCGGCCTTGTCGATTGCGAGGATGCGCGCGGCCGGGTGCGGACAGGTCACGAGCGCCACGTGCCGCGTGCCGGCCATGGCGACGTCGGCGGCGAACCGGCCTTTGCCCACGACGAAGCGCCGATCCTCGCGGACGCGGCGATCGGTGGACACGAAACGGAACGAATTCGTGGTCATGGCTTGCACGCCGGCTGGTTCAAGCCGCGCATGCGCTCGGCGGCGAGCGCGATCGCTTCGACGATTTGCGCGTAGCCGGTACAGCGGCAGATATTGGCGGAAATTGCATCGACGATGTCCGCGCGCGTCGGGTCAGGGTTGTCGGCCAGGAGCGCGTGCGCGGTGAGGATCATCGCCGGGGTGCAGTAGCCGCATTGCATCCCGTGCGTCTCGCAGAAAGCGTCTTGAATGGGCGAGAGTTCGCCCGGTCCCGGAGTCACGCCCTCGATGGTGGTGATGGCATAGCCGTCGGCCTGCACGGCGAACATCAGGCAGGAACGCGCCGGAGCACCGTCGATGAGCACGGTGCAGGCGCCGCACACGCCGTGCTCGCAGCCGGCGTGCGCCCCCGTCAGCAACAAGCGCTCGCGCAGGCAATCGAGCAGGCTCATGCGCGGCTCGACCTCGACCGTGCGCATTTCCCCGTTGACGATCAATTCAACGCGCATGCGCGGCCTCGGCGGCCCGGCAAGCATCGGTGATCGCGCGCACGGCAAGGCTCGCCGCGGCGCGCCGGCGGTAGTCTGCCGACGCGTGCAGGTCGCACAGCGGCTCGATGTCGGCGAGCGCCGCACGCACGGCCGCACGCGCAACGGCCGGCTCCATGCGCGTCCCCTCAAGCGCCTTCGCCACCGTATCGAGTCGGATGGGGCAGGCCGTCACCGCGCCGACCCCCAGCGCCACGCGCCGGCAGACGCCGTCGTCGTCGAGCGCGACCTGCGCCGCGGCCGAGGCGAAAGCGAAGTCGCTCCTGCGTGCGCTGACCTCGTGGAAACCCACGCCGATGCGCGCATCGTCCCAGCGCGGAAAGCGCACGGCGGTAAGACAGGCGGTCGCAGGCAGCCACAAAGGGCATCACCTTGGCGAGCAGGGGCACCGCAGCGCGAACGACCGCGTCGCGTTCGAGCACGCATTGGCGGGTGGTGGCGCCGATTGCGATCCCCTCGCGCTCGTGGCGCACGAAGGCAAGATCGGAGATGCGTGCGATGTCGATCAACCGTTTCGGCCGGGCGAGCCGCATGGCCATGAGCGGAACGAGGGTCTGTCCGCCGGCGATGATCCGCGCGTCGTCACCGGCGGCGAGCATCGCGCAAGCTTGGTCGAGGTCCGCGGGTCTTGCATATTCGAACGGCGCGGGTTTCATCGAGCGGCACTGAATATACTGGGGAATTTGGCTTCGTTTTGCTGATCTACAACTCTTGATTGTATTACGCCGATTCTGGTTGTCCCTATCCTAGTTCCGCCTCATGGTCGAACGTTTCGGGTTCGTTGCACGCGATCGCGGCAAGGCGGCGAGCGGTTCGGTCACCGCGTAAAAACGCGCGTCGCGCATATCTCTCTAACCTAACCAGTTGTGGCAACGCTTGCCGTAACGCTTCGACGTCGGCGGGGGCGGCTGTTGCTGGTGCATCGGTGTCCGCGCCTGGGCCGGGACGTCCTCTGGGTTGCCCTTGATCGACACGCAAGTGGGCGGCGTTCATCGCGCGTTCGATGATCGCGACGCGGGCCATGCGCGCGCGCCGCAGTACGATTTCGCTCTCGGCCCTGACAAGGGCAAGCTCATGTTTCAGCCGGCTTGCGCCGTCTCCGGAGATTAACTTTGCCATGCGCTCGATCTCCGCCCGGGTCGCAGGATCGTGGCGCAGAGAGATCGCAAGCCCATGGCGTAATGCGTTCTGGCTCGCACGTGTCTTGCTGGCTGCCGATCTCGGCCCAGTGCTTCTTGCCGCGTTGCGCCGATTGGCGGCGCGCTTTGTTTCGGAAGTCATGACAGTCCCTCGAAGGTTGGCCGGCTTGACGTGCCTTATCGAGACCTCGGGTGCGCTTCACCGTGATCGGCCAGCGGCGGCGCGCTCCGCGTCGCGCCGGGCTATCTCTTTGCGCACCCACGCTCGTATTCGAGCGATCCGATCCACCTCCGATTCCTCTAGAGCGGACGCAACCCGATGCTGCTGCGACGGTTGCAAACCGCCGTCGCCCACCGCGGTGGAGGGCTCGATCGCCGGCGTGACATCGATCGCGGAGGCGGTGGACACCTCGGAGGACTCCTGCCGCTCGGACGAGTTCGGCACGTCCAAGAATTGCGGCGACGACGCGGACTTTGTTGTCTCGCCCACCGTGGTGGAAAGGTCGACCACCGGCGCGACCTCTATCGTGGAGCCGATCGCCCCCTCGGACGAGTCCTGCGGCTCGGGCAGGTTTGGCGCCTCCAAATGCTGCGGCGACGACGCGGACCTCGATGTCTCCCCCACCGCGATGGAGAGCTCGATCGCCGGGGCGGCGGCCACCGCGGAGGCGGTCGACACCTCCGACGACCCCTGCGCCTCGGGCGAGTCCGGCGGCCCCAAAAGCTGCGTGGATCGCACCGACATCAATGTCTCAGTCACGGATGCGCCTGGTGTGAGCGGCTGGATTGATGACAGCAGACCCGAGGTTGTGTCCGGCGCCGGTTCGCTCAGGTGCTCCACGGCCAAGACTTCTCCGCTCTGAAGTTGGCGCTCTGTTGGTGCGACCTCACCGTTGACCATCTTGCTAGCTAGCTCGGCAGCGCGCCGAAGGTCAATCTGGTCGCGAACCGCATCGTAGCGTTTGCGCGCCGAGTTTTGAATTTGGTCGGCGCAATAATAGATATGCATGTTCTCCACGAAAGCATCGGCGTAATCCGCGTCGGTTGCAGGCGGCAATAAGGGCGCGGACTCTGTTGCCGTCACTGCCGGAATAGTTTGCGCTTCGGCTGGCGACTTTGGATCCGTCTCGGCTCTAAGTCCTTTTGTCTCAGTTGGGAGCCTTTCATTTGACTCGGCTCGCCGCCTTGATGCTGGATATCCACGTTCCCACTGGGCGAGCATCCGATCGAAGGCCTGCGTCCTGAGCTCTTCCTCAACTTTGTCTACGCGTGCTAGCAGCGCCTTCTCCAACCTAGCCCTGTATGGGATCTCCAAAACCCCGGCTTTGAAACGTTTCATTCGCTCCTCTTCCCAGTGATCGCACGCGAGATTCCATATGTCTTTCCATCCCTCAAAATCATCTGTATCCTTTGGCGGGTAGGATTGCGCGTAACGAGCCAGCGTCTCATTCCATCGCTTCGGGCTTTCACTGGCGAGCAAAGGGGGCGGACCAAGTACTTCGAGGATCTCCGGTGGGATGACGTAGTTCTTCTTCGGCATGGCGATGTTCCTTTGTGCGACAGATGGGTGGCGAACGCATAAGGAACAATAGGAAGCTTCAACTGCGAAAGTCGGATGGTTAAAGGGGAGTAAAAATGCATAACGGCGCGTGGCAAGCTGGTTCGATGGCGACCAGCACTAGATATGCGACTCTCGTGACCGACGGCGCGCCGGGGAACCTGACCATTCGCAGCAAGCGCTTTCGGTCCTGATCCTATTGGCTGTCGTCACGCGTATCCTTTGCTGCCCACAACGTTGGAGCTTAAAGTCGAAGCTGAATCGGCGGCGTGCTCCGGCCGATGCGGACCGATCCGACCTTCTTTTGCGCGCGTGCGGCTCCAAAGTTTACGGGCTACCTTGATCGGATCGATACCGGCCTGCTTCCACCATGCTCGCTCGTCGCCTGCGCGATGAACCGCGCGGTGGTGGACGCGGCAGAGCGGCACCGCAAATTCATCGCTGGCCTTACGTCCGAGCGCCTGTGGCTGAACGTATCGAAGATGATGCGGGTCCGATGGCTTGCGGCCGCAGACGAGGCAAGCTTGCTGAGCGACGTAGCGCAGATGCTCCCGGTTGCGATACCGGCGCGGTGTAGCAAGCGCAAGGGTACTCTTGTCGATGCCTCTGGGCTCATCATCTCCGGCGCGGTAAGCTTGCGGCTGCTCCTGCGACGTGACGTCTGCGGCCGTGGCACTCTTTCCCGCGGTAATGTCGTTTACAACGGGCGACGGGAAGCCGGACAGTTTTTGCTCGAACGCATCCTCGAGGACTTTGGCATCGGCCGCCGTGAGGCTGTTTTTGGCGGGGAGCGTGCGAGTGGCCCACGTGACCGCAACATCGGCGGAGGTAAGGCTTGCGACCTCGGCCAGAAGCTTATCGCGCAGCACTGCGGACTGGCCCGCATCGAGCACCCTGGCGGTGTTGATCTTGGCGTCCCGCAGTCGTCCATTTCCCCACCCTCGGGGCGGCGGTCGAAATCGATCCTGCCGCGAATCGGGCTCGTGGCTAATCTCTGGTGCACATACAGTTATGTCAGGGGCATCAAGATCATCCTCGCCCGCGATGCCGACGAGCGTGAACAGGGCGTACCGGCGGGCATAGGTCAGGGCGGCGCCCATGCGCTGCGGGCTCGCCATCTCCGCAATGGGACAGACCGGCCAGTCCGAGGCGATCCATTCGCCCGAGGCGTGGGCGAGCATCGTCGTCAAGTTGAGGATGCCGGATGCCTGGTCGATGGCGGTCGTCTGCACCGTCGCGATCTCATGTTGACCGAGTGTTTTTCGCACGATGTCGAGGCCACTCGAGAGCGGCGCATAGCGAAAGGTGCGTTCTCCTGCTCCCGGCCCTGCAGTTCTAATCGTAGCGGTGAGCGACTTTTCGGGGTTGACGAGCTCGGCTTGGGCCTTCGCCAAAGCTGAGGCCAGAGCCCCGACCGACTCACTGGATCGCTGCATGGCTCGCCTCGGTTTCCAAGATATCAAAGCTCACCGCGCCGGATTTTGAGCGCTTTGCTCGCACCCCATGTCCGATCGCCTCTTTGGCATCCTCGGGGATGAGCGCCTTGAGCTCGCTCTTTGCCCGCTCGTGGTCGAGAAAGGCACTGCGGGTGCTGCGGAACAGGGCGGCGAACTCCGCCCAGGAGTTCGACGAGCTCATGTCGACGATCCGGATCGCCTCGATACGAGGCCGCGGGGGCTCGGCGTTGATGAGGTGGGGAGTTTCGCCGGATTGGACGCATCGCCAGAACTTCTTTTCTGCCGCCACCAGGACAGTCAGGTAGAGGGGGTCCATCGGGATCGTGATCTCGACCCACTTGCCGCCCCCGGTGATGATTGACAGCGCCGCCATCCGGGAATGAGTGACCCACATATTGTGCTGGACCTGGGCCATGTGCTTTTCGGCTGCGGCCTCCTCGGAGAACGACCACGGCAGCATGAATTTCGCTTCGAAAACGGCTCCGGTCCCGTCCACGATGCCGTCAAGTGTTGCTGCCATCCAAGGGATTGCCGAATGCTTGACGAGGCGCTGGACGTCGCGGACGCTTCGACCGGTGTTGCGCTCGTACCAGGTTCGGTTGAGTTCTTCCGTTGCTGTACCCAGCTGTACGATCAAATTGCCCGAGAGGTCCTCGGGCTCGACTTCCCCCCTTTTTTCGCACCAGAGGCGGATGAGCGCCGTTTCATCGTTGCCCATGATGATCCGAGCATCTGAACCGCCGACGAAGAAGCGTCGTTCGAATTGATCTCGCTTTCTAGATGTTTTTGGTAACATTCTGTCCTCCGCCAATTCTGCTGCATGTTCGACAGGCCGCTATGATACTAATAGTATCGAGATGAAGTCAATACTAAAAGTCTCAGTCCGCCAAATCAAGGCCGCACGCGCATTGCTAGGCTGGTCCCAGGAAGATCTAGCGGCAACGGCAGGAATTTCCCTGCCCACGGTTAAACGACTGGAAGCGGCAGATGGATTGTTAGGAGGTCGCAAGAATACCGGTATTAAGCTTCGTGGTGCGCTTGAACGGGCCGGTATTGAATTCACAAATGGAAAACAGCCGGGTGTGCATCTGCGCAAATCCAGCCGCAAGACATGACACTCGAGGCAAACCCGAGCGAACGGCGGCGACTCATAGAGTTGCCGGAACGACACGCCGTTTCCGCCAAGTTACTCGATCAGTCCAATCTGGCGGCTCTTCGCTCCAATTCTATCGATTCGCAGTACCGCTATCGGTGCAAGTAGCAGAGGAATGAGTGATCGAAATGAAGTGCCCGACCAATAAAGAAGCCCGCAAGACCTGCATGGCGGCAGATCTGGCAGGCTTAGCTGGTTACGGATAGGCTTTAACTAGTGCAGTCGGGATCGTCGCGGGGAAGAGGTGAAATCTTTGTTCGATCTGACCGATAAACTTGTCTGGGTCGCCGGTCAGCATGGCATGGTGGGCGGGGCCATGATGCGACGGCTAGAGCGCGAACCTTGCGCTCTGTTGCTCGATCCCGGCCGAACGGCCGTCGACTTGAGACGCCAATCCGAGGTCGAAGACTGGATGGGGTCGCGGCGGCCTCGGATCGTCTTTCTGACCGCCGGCCGTGTTGGCGGCATGTACGCCAACGACGCTTTTCCGGCCGACTTTCTCTATGACAATTTGCTCATTGAAGCGAACATCATTCACGCTGCCTACCGCACGGGTGTCGAAAAACTTCTGTTTTTCGGCTCGTCGTGCATCTATCCGCGCGACGCTCCCCAGCCGATCCCCGAAGCGGCGCTGCTAACGGGACCTTTGGAGAGGACCAACGAAGCCTATGCGGTCGCCAAGATCGCCGGGATCAAGCTTTGTCAGGCCTACCGTCGACAGCATGGGTGCGATTTCATATCGGCGATGCCGACCAACCTTTACGGCCCCGGCGACAATTTCCACCCCGAAACCAGCCACGTCCCGGCGGGACTCTTGCGCCGCTTTCACGAAGCCAAAATGGTGCGGGCTCCCGAAGTCGTCGTCTGGGGCAGCGGCGCGCCTCACCGCGAGTTTCTCTACGTTGACGATCTCGCCGACGCCGGCATCCATCTTCTGCGGCACTATTCCGGCGAGTCGCATATCAATGTCGGCGCCGGCTACGACGTCACGATTGCTGAATTCGCCGAACACATTAAACGTTGTGTGGGCTTCGAAGGGCGCATTGTCTACGACAGGTCGCGACCGGATGGAACACCGCGCAAGCTGCTCGACAGCAGCCGCATCCAAGCGCTGGGCTGGTCGGCCACCACACCGCTCGAGGAGGGATTGAGGCGTTACTACGACTGGTTTCTGTCGAACCAAGGCAAGCTGCGGGAAACGGTCATCGAGGCGGCGACATCCGAGTGAACCCTTGGATGGAAAAGTGCGGACCCATTCAGGACTTCAGCGTCCGTGGTCACAATTTCGCATCCGATCGTCCTCGATAGGACGAGAATTTACGTCATCGGCGACATTCATGGCCGGTCGGATCTGCTCGACCGCATGGTCGACCACATTTCTCGCGACCTCGACGCGAGTCCAATCAGCGACTGTATCACGGTCACGCTCGGCGACTACATTGATCGAGGGCCGGATTCGCGCGGGGTGCTCGACCGCCTCGTGCGCAATCCGTTCCCGACGGACTTCGTCGCGCTGAAAGGAAACCACGAAGCGTTGCTCGAGATGTTTCTCGACGATCCCGCCGTCGCCGAGCATTGGCGGCGATTAGGCGGTCTCGAAACGTTGCACTCCTATGGCGTGCCCGTCAGCAATCTGATGATGGGCGCAAACTATGAACAGGCGGCCAGGGCGTTAGAGCTTGCGGTGCCGGATGAGCACTTCAAGTTCCTTGCTTCGCTGAAGACGTCGATCATCACCGGAAAATATTTCCTCTGTCATGGGGGCGTACGGCCGGGCATTGCACTCGAGCGCCAAAGCGTCGAAGACCTGCTGTGGATTCGGGATGAGTTTCTGAACAGCACCATGGATTTGGGGAGGATCGTCGTTCACGGGCACACGCCGAGCGAGCGGCCCGAGGTGCTACCGAACCGGATCAACATCGACACCGGAGCGTTTGCGACCGGCCGGCTGACTTGCGTCGTGCTCGAGGGTGCGGAACCTCGCTTTCTGATGACGGCCTGAGGGCCGCGGTCCGAGCGCCTCCGCAAGGAGGAACAAGTTTCAGGATAATTGAGAAAATTTTTAACTAGCTCATCAAGCAGGAGTTGATGGTATTGGAATATTTGGCTGTGCCCCGCCGAGAATTTCACGTTTGAGAACTGCCACCTCTCTAACATGGGCGCCACTCGTAAGTTAGAGAGTGGTGCCATGGACGACCAAAGACCCGAGGATGCAACCAAGCTTGCTGCGCTCCCCCGGCCCAGCGCGATACCTTGGATCTGCGTCGCCGATCCCAGACAACAGATGCGAACGTTCCTTTCAGAGACGCTGCAAGATCTCGGTTGTGCGACTTGCGAATGCGCCGACGTCGCCGAGTTGGGCGCAGAGCTTGATTTGCGACCGCTCGACCTCGTTGTGATCGGGTTGGCGGCCGGCGGGATCGAGGCCTGCGAGGCGATGGAATTGCTCGCGGCCAAGGGATTCGACCGCAAGGTGCTCGTGCTTGGGCCGCGGGTTTCGCCCATGGTGGCGGCGATCCGGGAGCTTGGTGCGAAGCTCGGCCTTGCCCTGCTGCCTTTGCTCCCAACCCCTTTCAGCCAAACGGATTTGCGCAATTGTATCGCCGCCGTGCTCGCGCCCAACGACTTGCCGCCAACCCAATCGGTGAACGCGGCCGAGCCGTCGCCCGTCAACACTCTCGAACTCTGGTATCAGCCGAAGATCGATACGGGCACGCTGGCGCTCAGCGGCGCCGAAGCGCTCGTGCCCATCCGCCATCCGACTTTGGGAGTCATGCCGCCGGGCTATGTCATGCCGGACGATGGTTCCCCTGCCGGTGAGGTGTCGGAGGCTGTGATTGACCAGGCGATCAACGATTGGCGCTATTTCACTGCTCGGCACGGTCACATCGAAATCGCGCTCAATCTGCCGATTACCTTCTTCCGAGATCCGGAACTGATCGAACATCTGTACCGACGCATACCGGACCACCCGGCTTTCGAGGGACTCATCGTCCAAGTCAACGCATCCGACGTCGTTCGCAACCTGGGACTGGTGAAGAAGGTCGCCAGGTTACTTCGGTACCGCACGATTGCCGTCTCGATCGGCGACCTCGGAGCCGAATGGCCGTCGCTCGTGGGACTTGACGATTTTCCTTTCGTCGAGCTCAAGGTCGCTCGACAATTCTTCGCCGGCTGTGACGGCGATCGCCGCAAACAGAGAGCCTGCCGACGGCTCATCGATCTTGCCGATGCTATGGGCGCACGTACCGTCGCCGATGGCGTGGAAAGCCGAGCCGACTTTCTCGCCGCCCGTGAGCTGGGCTTCAATCTGGTGCAGGGCGCCCTGTTTGCGAAGCCCATGACGGCGAAGAACTTCGCGCGGAGCGTGCTGGGACACCACGCCCCATGGCCGCTCGCGTAACCACCGAGTCGGGAGATCAAGGGATGCTATGAGTGTTCACGGATAACGAGAGGGCCAGAGTGAGATCGTGATTCCGGGAGAGGTGCCGCCTCAACTCATTTAAGAAAGCTCAAGTTCTGACAGAGTTGACGGCAAACTGGTTGCGTTTCTCTCGTTCTGCACGCACCATTCGGGAAATGATCTCTGCAAAGCCGATTTTTGGTCGCCAGCCGAGTTGCCGCGCCGCCTTGGAGGCGTCGCCCCTCGAATAGCGGATGTCAGTGGGACGTCTGAGCGAGTCATCGCATTCAACGTGGTCTTGCCAAGCCAGTCCAACTTCGGCAAACGCGGCAGACACAAATTCATCCAACCTGTGGCTCACACCCGAAGCGATAACAAAATCCTCGGGCCGATCATGTTGAAGCATCATCCACATCGCCTCTACATAGTCCGGCGCCCAGCCCCAGTCGCGATGTATCGAAATGTCGCCGAGCTTTAGGCGCTCGTCACTTCCATTAGCGATTCGCGCCGCGGCAGTGGTGATTTTCCGTGTTACAAAGTGGTCCGGCCGGAGCGGAGACTCATGGTTGAACAAAAGTCCTGAACAGGCAAAAAGCCCGTAGGCATCCCTGTAATTGGCAACAAGAGAAACGGCGGCGGCTTTAGCGACGCCGTAAGGGCTTTTGGGATGATAAGCGGTGCCCTCATTTGCCGCGTGCCCCTGCGTATCACCGAATATCTCAGACGACCCGGCATTGTAGAACCGGATGTTCGATTTTTTGAGCCTTAGAGCTTCTAGAAAGTTGATCGTGGCTTGTGTGACGCTACTTAAGGTCTCGGCCGGCTGAGAGAAGGAAAGCGCGACGGAGGATTGGCCGGAAAGATTGTAGATTTCGTGAGGAGCGACTCGGTCAATTGCGTCGGAAACAGAACGAAAATCTACCGGCGAAACCGACAAGAGGCCTATCTTGTCGTGGATGCCGAGCGCTCGAAGACCCTCGGTACGTGCGAGCCCGATGTTTCGGGACGTACCGAAAACGTCATAACCCTTATCGAGCAGGGAGCGTGCAAGATAAGCACCGTCCGGGCCAGTAATTCCTACTATCAGAGCGGTCTTTGGCACCGGTTGGTTATCCGCAAGGTGTGGCGAGCCCACTCGTCTTAGAGCAAAATCATGGTGATTATCAGCAATGAGAATGTTTTGGCCATGGGCTACTGGCGAAGCCTCGACTCCCGCCGGCACCTCACATGAGGTGGAGAACTGGGCCGACCTCCTCGCTGCGCGCGAGCTAGCAATCTGGCGCAGGGCGCCCTGTTTGCGAAGCCCATGACGCTAAAGAACTTCGCGCGGAGCGCGCTGGGACGCGGTGGGCCATGGTCGCTGGCGTGACCACTATCTGGGAAGATCAAGGGGATGACGAAGGCTCGTGGCGCTGAGCGCGCGGCAGTGGCGCGATGGGAGTGAGTCGGCGTGGGTCACGGCGGGGCAGTGGGCGACGTAGTGAGCAGAGTTCTAGGCTCGATTAGATGCGGTCAGCGCGAAGCGGGATCGTAGCAGTGCGAGCGCTTCGCCAAGATCCGCGACTACTTCATGGGATGGCGCTCCCTCGCCTTTCTTGGCATCGCACGATCCGACGAGAATTCGCAGACCGATCCCAGCCGCCTCGCCGGCCTGGATGTCGCTTATTTTGTCTCCCAGGATCGCGGACTGAGCCGGATCGAGGTCAAGGTCGGACACGGCCTGCAAGATCATACCCGGGTTGGGTTTGCGCCAGGGATGATCGCGGCGGTACTCGCCGATGCCATGGAGGGGGTGATAAGGGCAGTGGTATACGCGAGCGATCGCCGTGTGTTCCGCTTCAAAGCGTTCACACATCCATCGCGTCAAGTCTGCATATGTGCACTCATCGAAATAGCCACGACCGATGCCAGACTGGTTGGTGATGACAACGATCGACCGATGCAGTTCGTTGGTCCAAAAGCGGGCCAATTCGAAAATTCCAGGAACGAACTCGAATTGGTCCGACCGATGGGTGAAGCCACGGTCAACATTGATCACGCCGTCGCGGTCCAGAAAAAGTGCACTGCTGTGCATACGGCAATCTTTATAACTGACGGCTGTTCGGTGCTCAATTCTAGCGCTACGGCGCAGTCTGGTGACAGCACCTTTGGCTCAGGTCGAGGGCTCCGTGATGAGCTGCGCCCGCAATTTTTGGTCGGACAGCAACTGATCAAAATATGCAATGGTGCGCGCAAGGCCGTCCTTAAGCATTGTGCGCGGCTTCCAATCGAGCAGGTCCTGGGCTCGAGAAATGTCTGGCCGGCGCTGCTCGGGGTCGTCCTCCGGTCGTGGACGGTGAACGATGCGCGAGTGCGAGCCGGTCAGATCGATCACCATTTTGGCCAGTTCCAGCATCGAGAATTCCGACGGGTTGCCGATATTCACCGGACCGGTCACCTCGGCTCGCGTCGCCATCAAGCGAACGAGGCCGTCGATCAGATCGTCGACATAGCAGAACGAGCGGGTCTGTGACCCGTCCCCGTACACGGTGATGTCCCGCCCAAGCAACGCCTGAACAATGAAGTTCGACACCACCCTCCCATCATTTGGATGCATGCGGGGGCCGTAAGTGTTGAAGATTCTGGCCACCTTGATCTGCATACGGTGCTGTCGCCAGTAGTCGAAAAACAACGTCTCCGCGCAGCGTTTGCCTTCGTCATAACAAGAGCGTGGGCCAATTGGGTTGACGTGCCCCCAATAATCCTCAGCTTGCGGGTGCACGCTTGGATCCCCGTAGACCTCCGACGTAGATGCCTGGAGGATTCTTGCTCGTAATCGCTTGGCGAGACCCAGCATATTGATGGCGCCGTGGACGCTCGTCTTTGTCGTTTGCACCGGATCGTGTTGGTAGTGGATTGGCGAGGCCGGGCAGGCGAGGTTGTAGATTTGATCGACTTCGATGTAGAGCGGGAACGTCACATCATGACGGATAAGCTCGAACCGATGGTGGTCGAGTAAATGATCGATGTTGCGCTTCGCGCCAGTGAAGAAGTTGTCGACGCATATGACGTTCGCACCATCCGCTAGCAGCCGCTCACAGAGATGCGAACCCAGGAAGCCAGCACCCCCGGTAATCAATACGCGCGTCTCAAGATGCATGTGCACGCAATTCCTTTGAAATTACGCAATTATAGCCAATGCTACGATGGGTTACGTGCCAAAATAGAAGACAATTTCCCACCTCGAAAATCGGCGCTATTAAGACGTCTGCTAAACTTTTGAAACAGACTTTTGGGTTGATCATGCCAAAAATAGAAGACCCCCGATGGCTTCAACGTTTTTTCGAAGCCATGCAGCTAAAGACGCTCGGGGACAAACGACGATTGACTTCGTCGCTTACTGGCGTGTGCCGCGCGCCATCATACCGAGATCAACGGCCACGATGAGCACGCCTGCTGCGCCGAGGATCGCCGGGATAAACCAAATATCTCCGTAGTGAAGGCCGGGTATCCTGCCAGGCCAGTGGCCCACGACAGGCGACCCGATCCACGCCCCTACCCAGCCCACCGCCACCTTGGAGCAGAACGACCAAAACCCCGGCGTCACATAGTAGTTGAGGCCGTAGTGCAGGATCCCGGAGACCACCAAACTGATGACGAATAGGATGAGAAAGCTGATGAAATCCATCCCGAACATGGTTTCCTCCCCAGCCGGTATCTGGATGATGCAAACCCTATTTGAGTCGCCGATACCGCGCAATCAAAAATCACATTACGCCATGGATTCCACGCGTAAGACACACACAATAAACCGCTGACGATTTAAGTTGTAAGCCAGACCTCTGCATTGCGGCTTAACCGTTAGCCTGCACGCGCTTCACCACACCGCGCTTACTCTGGTGCCAAGCCCAAGCGTGCGCAATTTGTTGGGCGACGTCCGGATAGCGCGGCCACCACGCAAGCCGTTCGCGTGATCGGGTGGGGTCGCTGACAAGTGCCGGCGGGTCCCCGAGTCGACGCGGCCCGCAACGGATGGGAATGCTTCGTCCCGTGACCCGGCGAGCAATGTCAATGAGTTCGAGAACGGACCATCCGCGCCCGGTACCGATATTGAGGGCTTCGCTTTCGCCACCCTGCAAGAGATTGCGGAGGGCAAGCACATGAGCATCAGCGAGGTCCGAGACATGGATATAGTCACGGACGCATGTGCCGTCAGCAGTCGGGTAGTCAGTGCCGAAAACCGTGAAAGCCTCACGCTCGCCGGCCGCCGCATCCAACAAGAGTGGAATGACGTGTGTCTCAGGGACGTGACATTCTCCAATCTCGCCATCGGTGGCGCCGTAGGGATTGACAGGGTTGAGAGGACTCGTTTCTGGAATGGGCACAATTGCTGGCACGCCGTAAACGGCACAACTGCTCGAGAAGACGATGTGGCGAACATCGCATTCGCGCATGGCTTCCAACAACGCAACCGTACCGGCGACGTTATTGCGGTAGTAGAGCCCTGGATTCTCGGTGGACTCACCCACATAAGCGAAGGCAGCAAAATGCACCACGGCGGAAGGACGGTGGCGCTTCAATGTCTCGCGCAAGAGGCGCCCATCCGCAATATCCCCGGCGACGAGTTCCCCCCATTTGACCGCCTCGGCGTTGCCGCGTGAAAGATTGTCGTAGCTCAATGGCGAGAACCCAGCATTACGCAATGCTTTACACGTGTGGCTACCGATGAATCCGGCACCCCCAGTCACAAGGACGGATGTCATTAAGATGTTGCCCTTTGTTGAGAAATGGCAGCGCCGGCCGGCGCCAGGCGGGGCGCAGGCGTGGTCCGTTCAGCTCGACCGGCCTCCGACAATAGCAGATTTCGCCCATCCCGCACGCGGACAATCCATTGCGACGCGAGTGGAGGCTCGCGGACAAGTTCGTCGTCGGATATTCGGGAAATCTCGGCCGCGCCCACGAGTTCAAGACCATCCTGGCTGCGTCGGAGCGCTTGCGCACCCATGTTCGCATCGTGTTCGTGTTTATGGGGGGCGGGCATCTGTTCAATGAACTCGCCGATGCGGTTGCGCAGCGCGGGCTCGAGCACCTGTTTCGATTCTTCCCCTATCAAGATCAGGCGCTGCTCAAATACTCGCTGTCCGCCGCGGACGTACATTGGATATCGCTGCGGCCCGAGC
>WNFT01001761.1_pt1 | contig 19334 bp, 15 predicted proteins | sample 5400191 | NCBI WGS metagenome assembly WNFT01 (sample SAMN13153359, study PRJNA577476) | soil metagenome | isolation source: 80 cm saprolite under Madrone tree | place: USA:California | collected 2016-06-14 | reverse complement strand
AAGTTGTAAATCAGAAGCTTTCCATAGTTTTCGCCGTCGCAGCGGCCGGCCATCCAGCCGATCATGTTATTCCGGCTTGCAGGAGTGAAAGGCAGAATCAAAACAAACTCGTTGCGGATCTGTTCACCGGGCAATTGCATCAGCACGAAGTATGGATCGATTGCCTGGACCTGCTTGCGGTTTTGTTCGTCAAGAGAAATTTGCTGCGCCACACTCCAGACATCTTCGCGCTGAAAAAAGACCTTGGGATTTTGCGTGTGATAAAGCCCGTAAATTTCGCCCTGCGCACGAATCAGAGTCTCCGGGTAACGAACGTGCGCGCGCAGGTCTGCCGGCATCTGGCTCGCATCTTCAAGTAGCGCCGGAAACGTCGCGCGATAGGTTTGAATCAGCGGATCGTTCGGGTCAAAGACATAAAAGTGGACTGTTCCGTTGTAAGCATCAATTGTGACCTTCACGCTGTTCCGAATGTAGTTGACGTTGTTTTGGCCGGCGTACTGGTGGCGTGAATATGGGTAGGTCGCAGACTCGGTAAACGCGTCGAGCATCCAAAAGAGATGTCCTTCGGAATTGACTACGATGTATGGATCGTTGTCGTAAATGAGAAAAGGCGCAATACCGTTGACCATCTCGCGAATGTTGCGATGGATCAGTACCCGGCTTTCGGCAGTCACATCATCTGAAAACGGAAGTTTCGAAAGATCGCCGAGCGCCCACGCGAGTAGCATGCGCCGCGCACGCCCGCCAATGCGAATGCCGCCCGTGCCTTCATAAGTCGTATAAGTGTTTGCCTCGCCTTGCGGAAAATCAAACTCGCGCTGTTTGGTCTTCACGTAGACGTCGGAGTTTGTATCCTGACCAAAATAGATTGCCGGCCGGGTAACCTTTACCTCCGCTGACGTCGAAGTAATCGGCATATCGGAAACTACGAAACGGGGCATGCCTTCGGGCGTGAAGCCATTCGCCGTATTCATCGTAATTCCGTAGCCATGCGTGTAGATCAATTTTTCGTTGATCCAATTTCGAGACGCATCCGGAAGTTTCTTTAGGTCGATCTCGCGCGCGGCAATCATCATCTGCCGGGTTGTATCGGAGAGACGGTAGCGATCGACGTCGACGTCTGGAAAATCATAGTAAGTCCTGATTGCCTGGATTTGTTTGAGCGTATCCTGGAGGGCGTGCCAATCCCACAGGCGAATGTTGTCGAGCGTAGGGCGATTCGCATTCAGATCGAGCGATTCGACCGAGTTGTCTGCCTGAAACTCTCGCAACTCCACCTGTTCGAGTCCGAAGGCGCGACGTGTCCAGGTAATGTTTTCCTCGATGTAAGGAGTCTCGCGACCCAATTCGTTCGGCTTCACGATGAAGCTGGTGACATAAGCAGGTACCAGCAACACGCCGACTACAAATACAGCCAGCGGAAGTGCCAGACCAAACAGCATGAGTTTCAAGCCGCGTTTTGTGAAGGCATTGATCAGGGCCACGAGGGCCGCTAGCAGCAATGCGATAGCGACCAGCCGTAGCGCAGGCAATAAATACTGCGCTTCCGAAAAAGTAACACCGGTAAATGTTTGGTGATCCTCCCACAGATATGGAAAACGCGAGAGATAGGTCTGCCACGCCAGTAAAAGCAGAAAAGCTGCGAGCGCGACAGACACTGCGGCAAACGATCGCTTGCCGGTCGATGCACCGTTTGCTTGCGAAGCTTTCGGCGGCGCGGCGAGCAGTGAATAGACTATCGACGCGCACAACACTACAAACGACAAAGTGATGAGCCAGGAACTAACCAAATCGTAAACCGGTAGTGAGAACAAATAGAAGCTGACCGGCTTATGAAAAATTGGATCCAGCGTTGCGACTTGCGCTTGGTTGAAATAAAGCGCGAAGGTTTGCCACGCGCCTTTCATGTCCAATCCGTAAAAGAGCGCAAACAGGATCGCGATCACCCAGGATACGGGCCGCACAAATCGCTCCGGCGAGATTTGCACAGTTTGATTGTTGACAACGATGCTCCGCTTTTGCAGGGCGTGCGACCTGAAATGCCGTTCGAGCAACCAAAAAGCGCCTCTCAAGAGGAACGCAGTCGCGAGCAGGAAAGCGAAAAACAAACCGAGCTTTAGTTTGAAGATGTACCAATAGACGGATGAAAAACCGAGTGATGAGAACCAGGCTGCTGAAAGGTAAATGCCGAGCGTGCGCGAGAGAATAAGCAAGAGTAACGCGATTGCGGCCAGCACCCATCGTCGCCAATGACGGCGCTTGGGCCCGCCAACATCAATGACTTCGTTATCCGCCAACCTAAAGCGTTCGCTCATGTGCGGCTAGCATACGCCCTATTCGTGGTCCACTCAACATTAACAAAAGCTCTTTCCCACCTTCGTTTCTAGTCGGACGAGCCGCGTGTATAATACGCAAGGCTTCGCGCACTCTCCGCCAGCACTTAACTCTTTGCGCTAAAACGTCGGTTGTAATTAAAGGGTCGAACCTGACTTGCAGTTGTAACGAAAGAAGTATTGGATGCTCGCCTCCGGATTAGTCCTGCAAAATCGCTATCGCGTAATTAAGCGACTCGGCCAGGGTGGCATGGGCGCTGTTGTCTATCTCGACTGTCTCCCTGCTTCTAACTCAAAACTAAATCCGCGCGCGAAGAGGTGCGTATGAAAACATTCCTTACGAAATTTCTGATCGGCTGTGTGGTGATCATTGGCCTGGTAAGCGTTCGTGCGCGCAGCGCCGCAGCGAACAGCGACGCTCAACCCGCGACGCCGTCCGTGATCAGAATCGCTCCGGTGGCGCCAATCTTTGATAATCAAACCAGGTTGGCAGAGTTGGCTGCGCGGCGCGCGCGTGTTGCCGAGGCGGTGGGCTCGAAGGGAATTCTCATCCTGTTCAGCACGGAGCCGCGCGTTTATACAAACGACGTGGACTATGAGTACAGGCAGGAGAACAACCTCTATTACCTCACCAGCCTGAAGCAGAACAATGCGACGCTGGTTATGCTGCCGGGCAATGCACAGCTGCCGGAGGTTCTTTTCATGCCGCGACGCAATCCGGCCGCGGAAACGTGGACCGGGCACATGTATTCCGCTGAGGAGGCCAGCCAGTTATCAGGAATTAAAGAGATATGGGAAGCGAGCGAGTTCGAACCTTTTCTGCGCGCGCTGCGGAATCGCCAACCTTATCGTCCAAAACCGGAACACATTTTGATGTCTTCAATCGCGCCTGCTGAAAGTCCCTCAATGTCAGGCTATGAGAAATTATTTGCGGCGGTGGCAAAGAATGAAGGCGAACTGTATCTGCTCGTTCCCGGGGAAGGTGAAAGTCGCGAGTACAAACGCGAACAACGCTTTGCATCAGACTGGGCCAAGTCGGCGTCCGGGTTCAGTATCAAAAACATCACGCCGGTATTTGACAGCATGCGTCTGAAAAAGTCGCCGATGGAAATCGCTTTCATGCAGCACGCGATGGATATCACCACCGAGGCGCACGAACGCGCCTGGGTTGCGGCGGCTACCGCCAAATGGGAATACGAGGTTGACGCCTTGGTCGCCTACACGTTCAAACTTCGCAATGCCGATCACTGGGGCTATCCCTCGATCGTCGGCTGTGGCCCAAACGCGACCACGTTGCATTATGAAGAATCACAAGGACCCGTAACGCCCGGCAATTTGATACTGATGGATGTTGGCGCTGAGTATGAGCATTACTCAGCCGACGTCACGCGGACTTTTCCAGTCAATGGCCGGTTTTCAACGACCCAGGCTGAGATTTACCAGATTGTTTATGATGCGCAGGAAGCCGCCGCTAAAACGACCCGCCCGGGAATGTTAATTTCGGATGTGCATCGCGCAGCGACCGAGGTTATCAAGAACGGCTTATTAAAACTGGGCCTGATCACCGATCGCGAATCAAATCAATATCGCATTTGGTTCATGCATGGCACGTCGCATTGGCTCGGAATGAATGTTCATGACGTGGGAAATTATGGAACAAGGCTGGAGCCGGGCATGGTTTTCACCAACGAACCAGGAATCTATGTGAGGCCGGATGCGTTTGACAACAAGCCATCCACCATGAGCGACGCCGATTGGGACAAATTCAAAACAGCAGTGAGACCGGCGTATGAAAAGTACAAAGGAATTGGCGTACGCATCGAAGATGATTTGCTGGTCACACCGGATGGAGTTAAGTGGATGACGGGAGCGCTGCCGCGCAAAATCTCGGACATCGAAGCTTTTATCGCCAAAGCGCGGGCCGAACAGCGCCAGAATGGCAACTGAATATCAAGCAGTTCTGAGTACAAGCTTTAGCTTGCATCTTTCCCAACCAGACAACCTAAAGGTTGGACTCTGAACTGCTTGACGCTGCCGTAGCCGGGCGAACCTCAACGCTTACGCTCGATGGTTTGCTTTTCAAGCGCAGTGAAGAATTGTGAAGCCATCATCCGTGCCGCCGACAGAACCATTCGTTGGCCCACGCTGGCTATCATTCCGCCAACCTGCATCTCGCCACTGTATTTAATGACAGTTGTCTCGCCTTCTTCAATCAGATCAAAATCACCCGAACCCTTTAGAAAACCAGTCCTGCCTTTGCCCTCAATCACCAGGCGATAGTGTTCCGGCTCTCGCAAGTCTTCCATTCGCACTGTGCCATTGAACGATCCTTTGATTGAACCGACGCCGGCGCGAATGGTCATGGCATATGTATCCGGGGACGTGCGCTCCAAACTTTCGCAGCCGGGAATGCATTGCTGCAGGACCTCCGGATCGATCAGCGATGCGTAAACGAGCGCGCGCGGGGCATTGATAGTGTGACTACCCTCGAGGTTCATATGTAGGACAGACTTTCCAGTCTGTCATCGTTTGGCTTGAGATGCGCGGCGGCTGTGCCCTTAAGCTTTGCACAAAAACTATTCCCGCAATGCGAAATGCGACAGACAGCGTCGGTGTGCTGGAACTTTACTTTGTCGTGGGTCGACGAATACAGAACCGGGAGCGGTAGCGACCGGGTCGGACTTGCGATAAACGACGCCTCCATTGCATAGATCGTCGAGAACGCTAGCTGATAATGACGCTGAATTCCGCGCTTCGCAGACCCGGTCGCTACCGCTCCCGGTTCTGTATTCGTCGACCCACAATGCAAATCGACTCAGTAGGCAGATTCATACTCCTATCAATGGATCTGATTCCTAACCTTCAACTCGCCCGCGTAAGGGCTGTTTGAATCCCTCGGCGCGTATGAACTTGAGCGAGATGGCGCCGATATTCAGCAGAGGCGTAAAGATCCGCATTAATTTCGACACCGTCGCAGGCGTGAGCGGCAGCTTCCCTAGAAACAGCTTCATCAATCTGTTTACCGGCAAGCGCGTTCTCAACCTTGGAGGCGCGATATGCTTTTGCAGCGACACCAGTGATTCCTACACCCGCTGTTTCGCAGGAGCTGTCCGCCTTAAGATTCAAAGCTACGGCTACGCCGACTACCGCGAAGCCGGAAGCAGGATGGCGAACTTTCTGATACGAGTGGCCAAAACGTCCGGCGGGTTTGGGAATACGTATCTGGCGCAGAATCTCACCCGGCTCTAAAGCCGTCGTCAGGAAGTCAACAAAGAAGTCATCAGCATTAATTGTGCGCTCGCCGTTTTTGCCGACTGTTATCATCTCCGCCCTTAGAGCGATGATGGCTGCGGGCCAATCGCCGGCAGGATCAGAATGCGCAACGCTGCCGCCGATTGTGCCTTTGTTTCTAACCTGCACGTCGCCGATGTGCGATGCACATTCGGGCAGCAGCGGACAAATGCGTTTGAGTAACGACGACGATTCAATTTCGTAGTGTGTCGTCATGGCGCCAATCAGAATGCTGTTCGCTTCCTCCCGAATGTAGGAAAGATCTTTGATGCGCGCCAGGTCGATGAGCAGAGCCGGCTGCGCTAAACGAAGCTTCATTGCCGGGATCAAGCTGTGACCGCCGGCAAGAAGTTTCGCGTCGTCTGCGTTTGCAGCGAGCAGCGAGAGCGCTTCCTCAATGGTAGTGGGCGCCTGGTAATCAAATTGTGCTGGGATCATCGTCGCTCCTCACTTGGTCGGTAAACAAACTAGAAAGACTAATTTAATTTTCCATTTATCATTTTCCATTTTCCATTTTTCATTCGCGTCCTTTTAAGTAGGACCTCAATTCCACAGAAACGGGTCCGAAATAAATGGCAAATGAAAAATGGAAAATGGCAAATCAGTTTTCTCCTTTGTTAATAATGTTCCAGACCCGCTCCGACTTCACCGGCATGTCCAGATGCGTCACGCCAAACGGCGCCAATGCATCGACGATCGCGCCGACGATTGCCGGGGTTGCACCGATGGTGCCGGCTTCGCCAACGCCCTTTACGCCCAGCGGATTGACTGGCGACGGTGTCTCTGTGCGGTCCAACTCCATCCACGGAATCTGCGTTGCTCGTGGAATTGCATAATCCATCAGTGTTCCCGTAACCAATTGGCCCTGATCGTCGTAAACAACTTCCTCGTAGAGCGCCTGTCCCAGCGCTTGCACGATGCCGCCATGCAGTTGTCCATCAACCAACAGGGGATTAATCACTTTGCCGCAATCATCGACGGCGACGTAGCGCAAAAACTTGATCTCGCCAGTTTCGCGTTCGATCTCCACGACACAGATGTGCGTGCCAAAGGGAAAAGTGAAATTCTTTGGTTCGAAAAAGTAAGTCGCCGACAAACCTGGTTCAATGTCGGGCGGCAGTTCTTTAGCAAGATGAGCGGCCAGCGCGATTTCCTGAATGGTCAAACTCGATCGTCCCTCAGTTTGTGGTTCAGGCAGTGCGCCAGCGGGCGCTTCGCCGACCGGAATGACCGGTTCAGATTCACCCATCACCGCGGCTGCACGCGCTGCTTGCAAAGAATAACGACCACCTTCGAAAGCGAGATTCGAAGCGTCCGCCTTCAGGATATGCGCCGCAATCTTGTTTGCTTTCTCCTTGAGTTTCTGAATTGCGATCAACACCGCCGTCCCGCCCACTGCAGTAGCCCGACTGCCAAAAGTGCCGATGCCGTACTGCACAATTCCTGTATCACCATGAACGACAGTTACGTCGTTCAGATCGACGCCGAGTTCATCCGCCGCGATTTGCGCGAATGAAGTTTCCTGACCCTGCCCGTGCGGCGAAGCGCCGGTGAGCACCGTTACTTTGCCGGTCGGCTCAATGCGTACCGTGGCACTTTCCCACCCGCCCGCCGGCATCGCCGCGGATGGCCCAAGGGCGCAGATCTCAACGTAGGTTGAAACGCCGATGCCGATCAGTCTGCCTGCTTCGCGTCCTTCTTGTTGCTCCTTTCGTAGTTTGGCGTAATCAATAATGCCTTGCGCTTTATCAAGCGCCGCTTCGTAGTTGCCGCTGTCATAGTCCAAACCAGTCGCGGTGTGGAAAGGGAACTCATCGGCTGCCGGAAAGTTTTTACGACGCACCTCCGCCGCATCCATTCCCAGCTTCGCGGCAACCAAATCCAACGCGCGTTCGACGACGTAAGTTGCTTCAGGGCGGCCAGCGCCACGATAAGCGTCAGTGGCCATCTTGTTTGTGAAACAAGCCGTCACATTTATTTGAATGGCGGGAATCTTGTAAGCCCCGGAAAGCATTAGCCCGGTCAAGGTGGGAATTGCCGGAGTCAGCAGTTGATGATACGCGCCGAGGTCCGCGAAAACGTTATAGCGCAGACCCGTCAACGTGCCGTCTTTTTTGCATCCGATTTCCACGTAGCCAACTTGCCCACGTCCATGGATTGTTGACTGAATATTTTCACGCCTCGTTTCGATCCACTTCGCAGGTTTGCCTAACTGCATCGAGATCCAACCCAGCAGTCCCTCTTCAGCGTACACGTTTAGCTTGGAACCAAAGCCGCCACCAACTTCAGGCGTGATTACACGAAGTTTGTTTTCAGGGATGCCGATCATCAGCGCAAGTTGCGTGCGCAGCAGATGTGGAATCTGCGTGGACGACCAGACAGTCAGTTCTTCTTCGCCGGGAAAATATCGCGCCAGTACACCGCGCGGCTCCATAGCAATCGGCGCCAGGCGTTGATGGACCATACGCTGCTTGATTACGTGATCGGACGCGGCCAGTGCAGCGTCGATGTCGCCTTCGCCCGCAGTTAGTTTGTAAGCAATGTTGTCGCCAAAACCGTCGTGAATTACTGTCCCGCCCTTCGCCGCCGCTTCAACATCAACCACCGCCGGCAGGTCATCATAGTCAACTGCTACGAGGTCGATAGCGTCGCGCGCGGCATATGCATCAGTGGCAACTACGGCAGCAATCGGATGGCCGACAAAGAGAACTTTATCCTGGGCGAGCACGCGATAGTCGGGAACTTTCAAGTCCGGCAGCGCACTGGCACAGGGCACTGGCCCAACTTTCGCGACGTCTTTGCCTGTGTAAACTGCCACGACGCCCGGCGACTTCTGCGCCTCGCTTGCATCGATGCTTTTGATGCGCGCGTGCGCATAAACGGAACGAACAAAGGCGACGTGCAGCGTGTCAGGCAGGCGAATGTCATCAACATAGTGGGCCAGGCCTTTGATGAGTCGCGGATCTTCGGTTCGCTTGATTCGTTGCCCTACGTAAGTCATTCAAGCCTCCATAAAGTTTGACGAGTGACAAGTGACAAGTGACAAGTGACAAGAAAACACTAGGCACGTTTTCGCTTGATGCTCTGAGATAAACCGAAAATCATCCGACCGACGCTGTCAATTTCATTGCGCATCGTCGCGTATCTTGTGGGATCGAGATAACCGAGCTTTTGCGCTATTAGTAGCTCGGTTTCGAGCTCACTCGCGGAACCTTGAGCATTTGAAAGAAAATAAGTGAATTCTTTTTGCGAATCGCGTGCTGCCCCTTCCGCAATGTTAGCCGGAATAGAAACGGCAGCGCGCCGAATTTGTGAGGTAAGTCCGAATCGTTCGTCTCTTGGAAAGGATGCGGTCGCCTTGTAAATGGCTACCACTAAGTTAACCGCCCGTTGCCAAACACTGAGCTTTTCGTGTGGTCTCATCCTCTTGCTCCTCTCAACTGTTTTTCAGATTATTGTTGAGCGGCTTCTAGGGTGATTCTCCCTTACCTGTCACTTGTTACCTGTCACTTGTCACTTCTTGGCGGCGTACTCCACCGCTTCGACAATATGTTGATAGCCGGTGCAGCGGCACAGATTTCCTTCCAGCCCGTGGCGTATTTCTTCACGCGAAGGGTTCGCGTTGCGATCAATGAGCTGGCTTGCTGCCATAATCATTCCCGGGGTGCAGTAACCGCATTGCAGGCCGTGCTGTTCCCAAAACCCCTGCTGCACCGGATGCAGCTTGCCGTTCGTAGCCAGCCCCTCAATCGTTGTGACCTCGGCGCCGTCCGCCTGAACGGTAAACATCGTGCACGATTTAACCGCTTGCCCGTCGATTGAAACAGTGCAGGCGCCGCACAATGACGTCTCACAACCGACATGAGTGCCGGTCAATCCAAGCATGTCGCGCAGGTAATGGACCAGGAGCAGGCGCGGCTCTACCTCGTGTTGGTGGCGAATGCCGTTGACACTTACGCTGATAGCCTTTTTCATGAGCTACCTCACTCCTTTATTTGTTTAGCGGGAAGGCGAAATTCCGACGCAGTTTCTATGTCAGTTCAGCCTGAAAGTCAACAATTCTGGCTTTGGTGTCCGATAAGCTTTAGCCTGTCGTAACACCGCGACAAACCACTTGGTAAGCGTCAAGCTTCGCACCCTCCCCTAACCCCTCCCAAAGGGAGGGGAAGAAACCAGGCCCGTCGAGCTTAGACGGTAGCCTTATTAATTCGACGCTTCAGGCGATGAATTGTGCGCCGCGCGATCTTTAGCTGCGCGCGGTCGTGCGCCGACAAAGCGTCGTCGCGCTTCTTTTTTACCTCGCGAATGCGCGCCTTGATAGCAGCCTTATCGACGCCGACGACGTCGTGATGTTCATGTTGTATGCCGAGCGCTTTGGAAAGCGCCACCAGCAAGTGTTCCTTATTCAACTGCGTGTAGCCTTGCAACGCTTCGTGTTCATTGCCCTTGGCAATGTCGCGTAGCTCGGCGACTGTTTTGTGCTTTAACTGTTCGAACGTATATTCCATGTCTGCTCCTTAAATGCAGTGAGAAGTGAAAGGTGAAAAGTGAAAAGTGAAAAGTGATAAGCACACCTGACAATCAGCTTCGGTTGATTGTCTGTTACTCGATGTTACATGACGACTGCTGTTACATGCTGGTCATCAGCTCTCACACTTTTTTATCACTTATCACTTTTCACCTTTCACCTTTCACTTGTCACTGTCGCCAAATATCTGGCTCAAATGTTTCTTCATATGATCGACGTAGTCGCGCATGAAAAACTCGAGCGTTACGGGTTCGTCTTCCTTGATCTGTTCCGAAGCAAGCTGATGCAGGTTATGTCGCTGGCGCAGCTTAGTGCGTGTCTCTTCCGGCGCATGCTTCATGATGTGCAGGATGTGCTGATTGTAAAGTTGCCAGAACTGAACCAGATCGCGCCAGGGCTCTTCCTGGAAATGCTCCACCCTTACCCATTCGTTCTGTTCGTAACCTGCAAATATCAAATCGTCGGTGAACTGCGCCCGCACAAAGCGCTGATGATTGTTTCCAGCCGAGTCGATTAGGTGACCGATGATTTGTTTGGAGGACCACTTGTCTTCGGCCCTCGGTATTTCACTTTGTTGTTCTGAAATAGCCAACAGTCGCGGTGCGGCATCTGACAGCGTGTCGCTAAACTGTCCAAGAAATGTTTGCCATTCATCGATAGTGGACTTTCTTGCTGCGAACATTTGTTTTGTCTCCTGCTAAATTTCCTTCTCCATGCGAAAAGCCGGTAGTGACTCGCCGTCCGGCGTTGTAATTTGAAGCGGTTCACACTTGCGATAACCTCTCGCCAAATATAGCGGCTCGCCGGGAAGCGTGGCTGCCAGCTCAATCCGACTAAAGCCCGCCAACCGTGCTTCGTCTTCGCAGGCCGTCAGGATTTTCGTGGCCACGCCCTTTCGCGACCAGCGCGGATGTACATAAAACGCGCGGATGCGTGCAGCGTCTTTCGCCGGATTAAGCAATGGATCCGCGAGGGACTTTGCCTGATCGCCGCCGAACAAAGTCTGGCGCCTGCTCCAGCCACCACTGCCTGCGATTTGGTTGTCAGCTTCAGCGACAAAATATGTGCCGTCAAGTATCAACTGGGTGTCCGGCCCGAAAACATGGGCCAGCGCGCTGCTGATTTGCTTTGCAGTGTAGTATGGCAAGCTTAGCACGCTGACAGAGTCGACTATCAAGTTCTCGAGCGCCGGAATATCTTCCAGCTGCGCGTGACGGATCTGAACGATCATAATAACGAAAGGCAGGAGCACAGTCCTTACGATTGGCAGCGCGAATCGGTTTCGCGATCGCGTGTGGCCTTCGCTCGACTAGTTAACAATGACGGCGGTATAAAATAAGTCGAAATTGAAATTCATCGCAACTGGAATGAACCTGGTAAGAGTCAGCACCGAACACAGGGCAAAAGGGAGAGCTAAGGAGAGATGACGGAGGAGAAAATTGAGGAACGGATAATTCGGCTGGCATTTGATGGCGATCCGCTTAAGTTTCGTGAGTTTTGCGCGAAGCTAAAAGCCGGTTTGCCCGAAGGCACGGACGTAGCGCTGCGTGGCAGCGTCGTTACGAACAAGCGCTGGGAAGACGGCGAACCGTTCGACGCCGAGGGGCGCGGCAGCAGCGACATCGACGTAACGCTTATAGGCGCCAAGGTCATGGAATTTTGGAACGAAGACGCGTACTACATTCCCGCCCTGCATACGAAGCCGCTATGTGATGAAGATCCGACGGTGGCGCCGGCGCTGAATCCGCTGCGCGAAGAACTGCAAAAGCTGGCGGAACGGCCGGTCAACTTTCAGGCTACCGCAAACTTTATTCTTTTCACGCGCGACGTTTTGTTTGATGAGCCCTTTTACACGGTGATAGAAGAAAAAGTTTCGTGATCGTTAAGCTGCTCAGCTATAACATCCGCTTCGGAGGGCGCGGGCGCGAAAGGGAATTGGCCCAGGTCATTCGTGATGTCGCGCCGGATCTGGTTGTTTTTCAGGAAGCGATTGACACCAGAGTTATTAGTCGCCTGGCCGGGGAAACGGATTTGCACATTTGCGCCGCGCGCCCCGAACATTCGATCGGGTACATCAGCCGCTTAGAAATCGCCCACCACGAATGGCATTATCCCGCCGGCGCGAAGCATTCATTTCTTGAAATCGTTTTGCAAGGCAGCGAAGCCCGCATCTTTGGTCTGCACCTGAGTTCGACATTTTCCAAGTGGAGCGAACGCCGTCGGGTGCGCGAGATTCAAGCACTATTGAAGAGTATTGAGAGACACCAGGAAGGGTTTCACGTTCTGGTGGGAGATTTTAACACGCTGGCGCCTGGAGAAATCCTGGATGTGCGGCGCATGCCGCCGTGGATCCGCGGCCTTGTTTGGTTAAGCGGCCGTGACATTCAGCGCGAGACTATTCAACTGATGCGCGATTCCGGTTATGTCGACGGCTATCGCACGCTGCACGCAGATGAGAAAGGCTACACCTTTCCCGTATGGGATCCGCACCTGCGGCTCGATTACGTGTTTTTGCCGCGGCAGTTTGCCGGGCGGCTATTGAATTGTGAAGTGATAACTGAAGCCGCTAAGACGACAGCCTCGGACCATTTGCCCTTGCTGGCCGAAGTCGAGCTCGATGCGCCAGAACCGGGTAAGAAGTAAAAAGCTGCGAGTTGTAAGTGAAGTTCGGCGCTTTTACAGAACAGTTTAAGTTCACAGGCTGTTCTCATTAGCACCGTGGCTTTAGCCCGGTGGTGCGTCACGAAGTCGGTAATGAAACCGTTTAAACGGTTTCTGTGTTTGGGGAGGAATCAGGATCACCGCGCTAAAGCGACGGTGCTAATGAAATAAGATACACGAACTCGCAATCCCATAATTATCGGTGGCGCCTGCCCGCATCGTACTTCGGCAGCGATTCAATTAGGTAGTCAAACGCCAACCATAGACTCCAACTGTGATGGAAGAATAGTAACGGAAACATCACAGCCAATATGAACAGCCCAACCAGGACGGTTTGATAACTTGCGCCCACCACCAGCAACGAGATCAGGCATACAACCAGAATTACAAATTCAGTGGTAATGATATTCGCCAGAATTGCGCCGACGAAAAAACCTTCTTCGCGTTTGAATAGTGAGCGGCACGCAGGACAGTGATGTCTTATATGAAAAGGCCGCTCAATGAGGGACGATTGTCCGCAAGCGGGGCAGCGTAGCCTGATCGCCCGCGACAACACTTTCAGAATTGACTGGCGATTAGCATCCACCGGAGTGATCTCTTGAGAGCGTCTGCCAACTTGCTTGAGGAGCGGGTCGCCGCGCGATGGGGTTCGGGAACCGGATTTGTTATTCGTAGCTCAATGCGTCAACCGCGTCCTGGCGCGCGGCCCGCAAGGCCGGATAAAGCGCGCCCAGGCTGCCGCCAACTACGCCTACGGCTAATGCCACCGCTATCCAACGTGGCTCGATTTCAACGGTGAGACTAGTCATGCGCACGACGGCAACGCGCGCTATCAGAGTCAGCAGCACACCTACGGTAACTCCCAACAAGCTGACGATGATCGCTTCCTGCTCGATCACCCAGGCGATTGCGCGCTTGGACATTCCCAGCGATTTGAGTATGCCTATCTGCCGCGTGCGCTCAGTTACGGTCGTGTACATAGCGAGCAGAATTACGAGCATGCTGATGGCGGCCGCAACTCCCACCACAACTTTTATAAAGACATTCAGAGCAGGGATACCTGAAGCATAGATTTCCGGCAGGTCGCGCGTGAAAATGATCTGGTCGTCGGGAAAGCGCTCGCGAATGCGGGCGGCAACATCATCTTGTTTCGCAGGATCCGTGCACGCCACCAAAATCGCAGACGCGCGTCCGTCGCTGCCTTCCTGATCCTGCATGGTGGCCAACGGAATTTTTATCCGGCCGCCGCCAGGCGGCTCATAAATACCGACGATTGTGAATGGTCGCTCAAAAAGTTGGACCGTCGAACCAATCGCTGCGTGACGCTCTTGCTGCCAGACAGGATCGATTATGGCCTGATCGCCGCCTGTAAGTTTTGCACCCTCCCTGATCGTGATGCCCGTCAACTTTGCGTATTCGTCAAAGTCGATGCCATCGATCAACCGCGAGCCAAAACCGCTATCGCTGCGATCGAGCGTTTGGCCAATAGGACTGGCGGCGCGCACCCCGTCGAGGCGGGCGATTTCTGTTGCCTGCTTTGCCGGTAACACGAAAGGTGAGCCGCCGCCGAAACTGAGCGAACCAGTGGCGCGCACCATAATCTCGGCCCCGATGTTCGATTCACGGCGCCCGCGTTCTCGCAAGACACCGTGGGCGAGACCAACAGTAAAAACAATCAGCAGCACGCCCACGCCAGTACCCAAAACGCTGACGGCGGTGCGCGCGGGACGATGGGCAATATTTGAAAGTACGAGGCTATCCATAAGTCTTCTTAGGTGTGGACTGCGATCCAAAAGGCGACCCCACGCGTTGGGCAATGTTCGCCAGGTCAAAATCAGCAGGCCGATAGAGGTCCAAAATATTGTGCCGGCTTTGCGTACCAGTGCGAGCGCGACGCCGGTTGCCGCGACGAACCCCAGCGATTGCAAAACGACTTCCGTGCCGCCTTCATAAACACCAATGGTCCCCGGCACAAAAGCAAAAACAAAATTGATGACCTTGGTGAGCGACTCAATGATGTAGGCCTGTGCGACCTGCGGCGCGAATCCCAACATGCGTAGTGTCACATAAACTTCCACAACGCTGGAAACGTGCGCCAGCAGGTCGCAGGCAACCATTCCAAAAAACACGCCCGGATGATGCTTATAAAAGTCGTAGACCTTCGATTCGATATGATAGATATGCTGTCGCCGCTTCAGTATAACTTTAGGATTCAAGCGCAGCCGGGCCATCTGATCGATGACCCATGTTATAAGCATGATGCGCCGGCGCGCAGCGAGCCCCATCGCGACAATACCAAGCGCCGCCATCACTGCGATTACGATTAAGGTGTCACTTACGAGCGGTGGCAAGTGATACGTAAACAGCATCACACAGGCGCCACTGAGAATGAAAAACACGACAGAGATGTTGTAGATAAGATTATCGACAACGAGTGCAGGCACGCCATAAGTGAGCGGCACGCGGCGACGCAGCAAGGCCACCTTTGTGGCCTCGCCAAGTAGTGGTCCAGTAAACGTAAGAAAACTTATAGCTTCGCCGCCCAGGCGCGCGGCGAATGCCTGAAAGAAATTAATACGCCGGTGCTCTGCCGGAACCGCTGCGCGCATGGCGATCGTTCGCAGGACGTGGCGTGAGCCGCTGATCGCCAGCACGAAAAAGAAGCCAAACCCGATCCGGATCAGAGCATCGAAAAGCGGTTGCAGGCCAACCTTTCGGATGACGTAGACAAGGAGCCCGAAGCCAAGCAGGAAGGCGATCGTTTGCAGCCAGAAAAATGAGCGGCGTGAGGTGCTGGAAGTTGCAGGCTCGTCGTCGGCAAGTGCTTCGAGTTCTTCTTGCCAATCTTCGGCGGTCCGGTTTTCAGAGGTCGTCAAGGAGATTTAGTTGCTCCGCTAACCGCGATTTTCTGGTTTTCCGGTTTGGCCAGCACCTCTTGCACAACACGGCCGGGGAAACGCCGGAAACCTTTTTCCCATAGAACTGGAATTGGATTGCTATCATCGCGTAAATTTCCGGTCAAGGCCAGCACGGTAGGCACAAAGCTGAGACTGTCGTAGGGTTCATCAACGACCAGCGCTTGCGGAATACTGGTCTTGCGTCCCCCTGCAAACATGAGTGTCGAATGGGTGGAAATACGGAAGAACGAGCCGTGGTTGCCGCCGGGATTGAAACCACGCACATCGAAATTTCAATGGTCGTTCGCGACAATCAGCAGGTCTGCTTCAATATTCTCGCGTTGCCGGCGCACAAACCGGCGCATTAAGCTTTCGTCGCCGCCCGCTGCTTCTCTATCCAACAACCGCCCAACCGGATGAAACGCTAACTCTTCATGGAGTCCGATCAGAGCATTGGAATAAGTAGTCTTATGCAATGCGTTGAGCCATTCAAGATCGGTGTGCCACTGGCTAAGCCACGTTTCACGGTCTCCTTGCGGTATCCGCAGCTGTTCATCCTCGAAAATTTTCAGCGGGAAGCCGGAAGCCCACGATGCCTGCTCAAAATGCAACCGGCGATCCTGGTCCTGGCTCAGATTCTTAACCGGCAGGTAACGAAAACTTAGTTGTCCGCCGGCGTCGTTACGCGCCAGGATTAATGCCTGGCGATCATTACCTTCATAAACCCAAACCGCGTCGGGAGCGAGGTTCTGCTCATGTACTAAAGGCTTGAGAAGTTCGGCAGGAACGCGCACCGCCAGAATGTCGATTGGCCGGTTGCTGACTAGCGGTTGCACGTTATTCCGTACCGACTGACCGTGAAGCAGCGAGAAGTAATCGATGTGAACAAGACTCTTGTTCATATCGAGCGCGCCGGCGGCGTCGAGCGTTAATCCCGCCGGACCAATTCCAACAACATAATTCTGAAGCTGATAAATATCGTTGCGCCGGCCCATGGCATGGGGAGCAATGACGTCTCCGATTTTCACCTTCGCGGCATTGAAACCCGCGCGCTGAATCCGGAGTAGGTTGCTCATGAGGCGCGCGTACTCAGCATAGCGCCGCTCCTGGCTGAGCCAGAGCGCTAATTGAGCACACACGCGTTTGGCATCGTCGTCGCGCCCCGCGTCAGCATCTTCCTTGGTGAATTTCTTTGGTTGCGTCGCGCAGAGTTCGCGTTGGCGTTCAATGCTGCGGTGCAGTGCGCCCCGCTCTTCGTTGAGTTGTTCAAGATCCTGCTGCCAGCCGCTGCGTCTTCGTTCCAGCGTCGCGAAAAACTGATCCACCAACGCCTTTCGCAATAAAGCCGATAGATCGGGGCGCTGCAATTGCTGTAACAGGATTTGCAGGAGATTTAGATCGGAATCGCGCAAGTGCAGCGCCGCGCGCTCGTTACCGTCAAAATCGAGCAGGGCAGTGGGATAGTCAGTGCTTTCACCTTTCAAATAATACGAATCTCGCGCAGGCGTGGTGACTGTTTGCGTAAACGGATTCAGTCCCTTAATGGCATACTCCATCATCAGGCGGCGCTTGGTCATCACGTGATGACCACCGTCGGCGGGACTACCCAATAATTTAACCAGATTGTAGCCCTGACTATAGACGCGCTCGTCCGAATTTGTGCCGTGATCGGAAACAACGATTAGCGCCGTATCATCCGCCAGCGGACTTTTGCGGATTGTCGTCCAGATGCGGGCGAAGATTGCATCGAGTTCCTTTAAAGCAAACAGTTGGGATTCGCGGTCGTTGTTATGATGAGTACGGTGATCGAAATCGGTAACCACGAGCTGTAGATAACGTAGGCGAGGATTGCCGATGCCATCAATTACCTCGCGCACCCACTGATCAGGCACTGAACTGGTGATATCAAATCCAATTGCCCAATCATCAAACAGCTCTTTCGGGCCCCTCTTTAATTTGTTTTCCAGCGCTTTTTGGAAAGTAATGTAGCGCGGCGCGCGTTGAAACAGCGACAACGTCGCAAAGCGCTCATTGTGAGGAAAAGCGTCGGTCAACAGCGGCACGCCTACCGAGTCAAGCACTTCAACGCCCACCATATCGATGCGGGGTCCGACCGTTGAATCGATGTAGAAGGGGATGAAATTGAGATAGTCGTACGTCTGCATGGTGCAGCGATCAAACTCGACGTTGCCCTTAATTTGCAGATGCTGGCCCGTGTCAATGAGCGACCATGATGGCGCAGACAAACTCAGGCCGCGAACGTAAAAGTTAGCCAGGCGAGTCCCGTGCTGATAAAAAAGGTAATCGATCCAGGGAAGCTGGCTTTTGCCAGTGCGCGGATCGCGTTCCTTCACAAAACGATCAACTGTTGCATAAGGAAGTCCGTCAACTTGCACTGTCACGATGCGCTTTGCCTGAGCGAATGAAAATCCCGGCAAGCACGCGAGCAGGGCCAATAAGCCGAGCATGATTGAAACTCGACGCGCGCAGTCTTTGAAGTTTATGACGGGTACAAAGACGACCGTAGCCTGGCAGAGTCTGAATCTCATTAATGATCAACCCTGCTGGAAGTGGGTTTCTGGTTAGAGGGTCCAGATCTCGTAATTGGGAAAGACGCAGCAGCTCAGTTTTCGCTTTGGTATTTGTCATGCGTCCTAGACTGTCGAGACAAAAGCGGCGCGTGTCTGAATCCTCGGTGCGCAAAAAGATCGCAGAGGTTGCCTTTGCGGTTGACGACTCGGCGGCGGCTCCATGTTCCGAAATGAATTGTAACGATCGTTTGATGTCGGCCAGGTTCCATGCCACATCGATCTGCCCCGGCGACCTGGCCACCTCTCTAAGAAAGCGGCTGTGGTAATCGAGACGCCTGGCCAGGTCAAGCTTCTCAGGGATATCGGGCGTGGCTTTCTCGCGATGGGTATAGGTCCCAAAACTAAGAATGTTTGCCGCGCGAAAGAAAATTTGTTCTCGGCGGCTGTGCGCGAGCGGCAGCATCTCGCCGCGCCGGTCGCGATCGAGCTTTGCCGGCAGACCGTCTGGCCGCTTTGCATAGGCTAGCAACGCTGCGTACTGTTGCTTCGCCAGGCGTGCTTCGCTCTCAAGATCGTTTTCCAACGGATTCAAAGACACTTTCTCCAATCGGTTCCCGATCGCTGCTCGCAACTCCGGATCCAGCGATTGATTAAGAGATAAAAGCAGCTTTAATTGCGAATAGGTACGCACGCGAGATGGTTGATTTACGTCCATACCACGCCGCCCGGTTATGAAATTGAAAACTGTATGGCCGAGAAAGTAAGGCAAATCGCCAAATGTGGACAACGACAAAATGTTTCTCGTCACATCCTGTAACGCCCGGCGCGACATCTCGCGACGTTTTGGATTGAGTCCATCACGAAAATCCACCAGCACCATCGGTATCTTTGGATTGTCTAAGCCGTAGAGTGCCAGCGGAATCATTTCCATGGCCCGTGCGCCTGCCGTTTCCGCCGGTACGCTTCTATTCTCCGCGTCGAAATATTTTGTCTCGCTGTAACCGTCCCACGCGAGCAAACGCTTGTCGGACCAGGGGCTGGCAATATTCAGAAAACGACTGTCGTAGCGCTGGCAGCGGTTCGCAATCAGGTC
>WNFT01001560.1_pt1 | contig 19337 bp, 13 predicted proteins | sample 5400191 | NCBI WGS metagenome assembly WNFT01 (sample SAMN13153359, study PRJNA577476) | soil metagenome | isolation source: 80 cm saprolite under Madrone tree | place: USA:California | collected 2016-06-14 | reverse complement strand
AGACCGGAACCTTGACCTACGGAAATCCTGAAGTAACAAACATTGTCGCGGCGCCTGGAACAACTGCGGAGGCGGTGATAGAGGCCGCGGCAATTGCGGAAAGACCCTCGGAGCATCCACTCGCAAAAGCGGTTTTGAAGAAGGCTTCAGATGCCTCACTGGCGATCATTGATCCAACGAGCTTCAGTTATATGCCCGGCAAAGGCCTGGTTTGTTCGGCCGGAGGAGAAGAGATCGTTGTCGGTAACAAGGCTCTTTTCGAGGAACGTCGGATCGAAGTCAATGGGTTTACCGGCAGCTCCGATCATTCCTCTGAGATATTGGTTGCGCGTCGGGGCCGTCTGCTCGGCGCATTGCAAGTCGCTGACAGGCTTCGGCCGGAGGCCATCGAAGCCGTCGCCCAACTGCACCGGATGGGCCTTCGCGTGATCCTGTTGACCGGCGACGCGCAATCAATAGCCAGATCCGTCGCAAAGAAGCTCGGGATCGACGAAGTGGGAGCCGAGCTGTTGCCGGAACACAAGGTCGAACGCATCAAGAAACTCATCAGCGAAGGCAGAAAGGTCGTTATGATCGGCGACGGTGTGAATGACGCTCCGGCGCTAATGCAGGCCAATGTGGGCGTCGCGATGGGATCGGGCACGGATGTCGCGCGAGAGAGTGCCCAGATCATGCTGCTCGGCAATGATCTTCTGAAGTTTGTCGAAACATTGAAAATCGCCCGGCGGTGCCATCGGATCATTATGGCTAACTTTACTGGAACGCTCGTGGTTGACGGAATCGGGCTGGGCCTGGCTGCATTTGGCTTCCTTAATCCATTGCTGGCCGCCTTTATCCACGTGACGTCCGAGCTCGCCTTCATTCTGAACTCTGCAAGACTGCTCCCTGCCCACATTTCTGACAACTAATGAAATAGTGAATGGTTTTCAGTCGATGTTCAAAGCCCACTGTATCGAGAGAGGATGCAGGCTCCGTGCGGACCACGTGCTTTAGCCAAAGTATGAACCTTGGTACCATTAGGCTGTCGGTAATGACGCTCATTGTCCTTGCGATCACATTCGTCACATATCGAGCGTGGTTAAAAGTCCTCATCAAACGCACTCGGCGAAACTACGAAAGAAAGCATAGCCGTGGTCGGTGATTGGTTCGTGGCCCGTATTCACGTAGTTCCTTCAATGTGGTCAACATGTCCTAAGTGGTATGCCATGTTTTTATATTTGGTCGAACGCCGTCACTACTCGCGAGTTTTAACGGAGTAACGAAATTCACGCCCGACAATGTGACTTGGGCTTCGCCAAAAAAACTGGATCACGGCCAGCCGCAGAGCCAAGATCTTTGCCGTTGGGAAGGCCGGCATGCACGGCTGGCAGTTCCTAATATCCGCGTGTTAGTTGGCCGCCCTAAGTGTCAAGGTGGCGGTATAGATGCGCTTTTGGCCGTTCGGCGTGAATATCTCGCGAGACGTAAAGCCGAAGAACGTGTTTTTCGAGATGCGAGCCTGCATGCCTGGCGTGACTCGTACCGTGTGGTTTCTTCTCGGCGTATAGGTCACGAGCTCTTCCGTCGAGAGCCAGGTCTCCAGCCATCCCCAAGGCACGTAAACAGCTCTTGTGTGCCCTATGACGACGCCGGTTGTCACATTCGTTGAGCGAGCGGCCACCTCATGTTCTGCGAGTAGTGCCAACTTGCCAAACCCGAATCGCGCGTACCCACCGATACTCCGTCGGTCGAACGTGGAGCCCCGTGCCTCGTCTCCTGACACGCCGATGATGGCGTGCTCGTTCAAAAGAACTATGCCGCCCAACACGCCGCTCCCCCATTCCCGCGCCGCATGGGCTTCGTAACCGGAAGGTCCGAACACGTAGGGCGTCAGTTGCCAGCGATTCGTGTGCCAGAACCCTTTGATCTGCGTCGGATATGCCGGCGATCCCGGATCGGTCGCGACGCGGATGAACGCAGCCGGATCCGGCGAGCCGAGGCCGGTCGGAAGAGTGTCGCGTCCGGCCACCAGCTCAAAATGCTCGGATGGTCGGAATTCCCAAACGAAGATTGGCACGGTCACAGTCGCCTTGCCGCCCGCGCCTTTAGCCGTCAACGTTGGACTGGTGATGGATACCGTGGAGGTCAGTCGTTGGTGCTCGCTGATCTTCAAGGAACTCGACGACAACAACTGAAAAGACGACGCGGCTACGCCATTGGTCGAACTGCCGACCACCAGCGCGCGCATGTCATACAAGAGACGGGGGCTCTCTTCTTCTCCGTTCTGCTCGGGTTCGCGGAGCAGACTCAGCGCGCGCTGGACGCCTTCGCCGTACGCTGTCAAGATTGAACCGCCTTGCGGCGAAATGTGGCATGTTGTGCAGGTACTGTAACCGAGTCGAATAAAATAGGGATGGGCCGAAAGCGGCGTCGCCACGGCCAAAGTGATCAACAGAAACAGGATTTGTTTTCTCATTATCGGTTCCTTTCGATATCGGCTTGCAACGCAAGTCTAAAGACCGGCGGCAGACACAGCCGTGAATTGCACTTGTACCTGCACTTCGTCTCGCACGCCGACTCCGAGGTAGCGCGGCGCCTGGATGCCAAAGGCGGCGAGCGAAATCGGAAAGCGGGCACGCACGCGCAGTGCGCCGTCGCGCTGCTGTCCTTGCAGATCGGCCATCCCGCTGATCGCGTGCTGCTCGCCGTGCAGAGTGAGCTTTGCATGGAACGGCATCGAGCCCTCTTCGGCGCGCTCTATGCGGATCTCCTCGAGCCGTGCGGTTGCAAATGTGTCGGTGCGACCGATCTCCAGGTACTTATCTTTCATATGCCGGTCCCGGAGCCCGATTCCGGTTTGGAGGGTCGCCAAGTCGACCTGCACCGCGCCTCTTACCGCACCGGACGTGTCTGCCAAGACCAAGTCACCGGCGACCGCGTTGGTCCGCGCCTCGAAACTGCCGCCGACGGTCAACGGACAAATCACGGTCAATCCTGCAGTTGTAATCCGATATGTGTCGCCGGTCGTTATCGGCCCCGCGGCGACCGACCCAATCACCAGGCCGAACCCAATCAACAGAAACGCAATTTTTCGCAATCTTTCCATTTGCTTCTCCCCTCTTTACCGCCTAGTTCTTTCTGTCCAATTCAAGGAATCGACAATGTCGCTTTGAAGTCGTGAACTTTCCTTGATTCCGTACAGTCGATTTCTCTTTCCTCTCTTTACGCTCGATTGCGAGCTTTCTCGCTGAAAGCCATACTCATTTGCGCAAGAGCGCATGGAGGAAGCGGCGTCACGGCTGTTCATTAGGCAATTGGTTGGCCAGACCGCGAGCGCGTTTGGTTCCGACGGAAAACCGTCCGACAGACTCGTCGCCAAGCAGCCGCTAAATTACCGAATTTGCAAGTGAAACGAGTTGGTTGCCTTCGTGAACAAATAGCGTAGAGTGGTCGCGCTGATTATCGAGATTGCTGTATTCCGGCGGATATACCCCAAATCAAACGGATAGTGTCCCCTCGTTTTTGATGGTCACAACTTCTTCACCGCGACGATGCCACCGGTCTTTATTACGCCGCCGTTCCAGCAAATTTTCAGATGTATCGGATAAAGATTCGGCGGTAAACTCGGCCGCTCTTTGGTTTGTAAGTCCTGCTCTCTTGATACCGGGACGGGGGCCGAACTCTCTTCAGACCGCGATCATTCCGGCTTCCTCTCGACAAGGATCGCGGGAAGCGTCAGTCGGCGAAATATCGCGTCCACCTCAACCGGCGATAATTTCGACCGCTCTTCAAGCCACCATATGATGACGGACATCACTGCGCCCACAACAAAGTAAATCACAGCATTTCTGGGAAGATCGGAAGAGCGTGCGTTGGGCAAAAGTGTCTTTAGCTCCCTTCGAACGAGATCCGCAAGGAGGGCTCGTAACTCGCTGGAGTTCCTCTTTCCTGTTCGTCGCGAGTGGAAGATGACGTGGAGATCTTTCTTTCGTGATCTCAAATACATCGTCGCCGGAGGTGCCTCCTTCGCGGCTATCGACGGACTGTTTGGTTTGGCATCGATTCGACTGAATGCCGGTCACGTCGGCCCCATTACCACTTGGCCGATGCATCTCTCTGTACCAGCAGCACTGTTGGTGGTCGAGTTTCTAAACTACTGGCAACACCGATGGAGTCATGAATTATCCGGCAACTTTGGGAGTTTCCTGTGGAAGAGTCATGCCGCTCATCATCTTCCTGAGCAAGTGTACGTACTGATGCATCCGGCGTCCCACCCTATCAATGGGTTCATCGTCCGAGCCCTCGTGACGTTGCTGCCTCTCTACTACCTGGGCGCAAGTCCGGAAACAGTGCTATTGTTCAGCACTGTCATAACCTTCCAGGCGTTGATCTCCCACGGCAACGTGGACATACATACGGGATGGGTTAACTACCTCTTTGTCGGAACGGAGTTGCATCGTTTCCATCACAGCTCCAATCTTGCCGAGTCGAAGAATTACGCCGTCACACTGTCCTTCCTCGACATAATATTTGGCACTTTCTGCTACCGGCCCGGCAGCTTGCCAAAACGGCTCGGGGTCGTCGATCCGCGTGCCTATCCGAAGTCAAACGAGTTCTGGAAGGTCATGAAGCTTCCGTTCGAAGGCGAGTTTCAACCCAGGACGAAACTCGCCGGACTTAAACACCGATCTGAAATATTAAACTTTTTTCGTAATCTTCATGAAATCTTCAGGTTGGACGAGTAGCGTATTCCCAACGCGAACCCGACAATTTGGAAATCGAGTTAAGAATGTTCATCGCGGAAGGTTGAGAGATGAACGCTCTACGTTTCGAAATTCGAGTGATCGTCTGTTTGGCATTGCCAGTCACCATCGCTCTAGGCACACCAGCGCGAGCGCGCCAAACTCTGCTCTCCCGCATGTCCGCCCAGTCGAGGCAAGCTGCTACGCCACGCGAATCTGGACAGATATTCACCGAACCGGTCCTAGTCAAAGGATCCCCGACCAATCTCGCTTCCTTCGATGTCAGCTGGAATGACAACTCTACGCAAAGATACTATTTCGCCGATCGCACGAATGACGCCATCGACCTGGTGGATTCCGCTACAGATACATTCCTGGGCTTTATCGGCAAGGGCCACTTCACGGGCGCCAGGGTCTGCCCTGGCACCAGGGATGCGCGCCACTGCGCTGGACCGAATGGCGTCGTCACCGATGATCTCGGCCATGTGTGGTCTGGAGACGGGGAAGGCAACATCATTGAAGCCGATGCAACCAAACCGGGCACGACCATTATTCGGTCGATCCCGACGGGCGGAAAGTTTAGGGTTGATGAAATGGCTTACGACCCGATCGATCGCATTCTGATGATCTCCAACGACGGTGACTCCCCGCCGTTTCTCACCTTCATCTCAATTCGAGACGGGTCCGTCCTGGGCCACTTCATGTATCCAACCGGTCAGGATGGCATGGAACAATCCGTCTGGGTTCGTGAGACTGGGATGTTCTACCAGAATGTGCCTGGCGATAAGAACCGTATCGATGTGTTCGATCCCCGTAAGCTCCCGAATCCGGTCAAGAGCTTCCCGGTGCAATGTAGCGGCGGACTGATCGGCCTTACTGTCAGCGGCCTTACCGTTGGGCCCAAAGGGCTTCTCATGACGGTATGCGGTACTGTGGGCGGCCTGTCGGTGGATCCTGGAACGGGAAAGAGTGGCAGGACGATTCCCGAAGGGGCGGACGCTGACGAAGCCTGGTACGATCCTGGATCCAACTACTACTACTTCTCGCGTCCCGGGAACGCGGGCACGGCAACGGGCGCCTCGACCAGTTCCGCCGGAGGGATCGCCGTGGTTAACGCGGATACTGGAAAGCTTGTTGCCAACATTCCCGTCGCGAGCCACTCGGTTGCCGTCAATGCGAAAAACAAACACGTCTTCATACCAGGTGGCGGGAAAGGCATTTTTGTGGTCGCACCAGCCAAGTGAATCGTTAAAGAACAGCGCGCAACGCGGTACTGCATCGAGAGTTGAATGAAAGAGCTGGCCAGTGGTTCAACACAGTTTCAGTAACTTAAAGCTACCTTCGAAGGGGATGAGCTATGAAGAAGCTAATTTTGATCCTTCTGCTCCCCGTGTTCGTGGTGGGGACGGATGTTGTCAACCTTGGTTCGGATATACCTGGCACGGCACAGACAAGATGGTCCGTGTTAATGACTCATCAGGCGGGCTGGCCCAACTGGGCCCTGAGCATGTACGGTCAGGATAAGTCACCGCTCAAGCTGATCCAAAAAGTCCCGATGCCGAATGTGAAAGGACGGCTTGACCATTTCGCCGTGGATCTCGAAGGCAGAAGGCTGTTTGTAGCGGCTCTCGGAGACGATCAAAATACGGTCGAAGTTATCGACCTCAAGATGGGAAAGCGCATTTTCAGTATCCCCGGACAAAGCAAACCGCAGGGGGTATTCTATTCTCCGGACTTCAAAAAGCTCTTTGTGGCCAACGGGACTGACGGCACCTGCAAGATATTCGCGGGGGACACGTTCAAGCTTATTGATAACCTACCGATCGGTACCGATGCCGATCATGTCGGCTACGACCCGGCTGCCAAGTATCTTTACGTCGGATTCGGCGATGTAAAATCCGGGGGGTTAGCCGTCATCGATACGCACAGCAACAAACACATTACGGATATCAAGACCGATGCCCGCCCCGGTGGTATCAAGATCGAAAAATCGAGGCCTCAAATTTACGTTACGCTTTCCGGCGCTACCAGGCTTGGCGTGGTTGATCTAAAGAAGCGCGAGCAGGTTGTAGCCTGGCCGACAGGAGTTCAAGCTAGTGTCGCGCTAGCGCTGGATGAGAGCCATCATCGGCTCTTCGATGGCGTTCGTGACCCTGCGAAGCTGATTGTCCTGGACACAGAGTCTGGAAAACAAGTTTCGCAGGTGGAGGGCGTCTCCGGCATCGACGACCTGTGGTATGACGCTTCGCATAAGCGTGTTTATGCCTCGGGGGGCAGAGGGTTTGAAGTCGGGTCCGTGTACGTCTATCAGCAAAAAGAACCAGATCATTACGAACTTATCGGAAAGGTTCCAACGGCGCCAGGCGCCGGCACGTCGTTTTGGTCGCCGCAGCTCAATCGCCTTTACGTCGCCGCTCCATCAAATGACAAAGAAGAAGCAGCAATCCTGGTTTTCGAGCCGCAGCCGTGAGAGCGCTTCAAGGAAACAATGAAACGGGCGGAAACCGAAAGGAAAACACGAAGCCAGAATCACTGGAGGAAAATATGAAGGCAGCCTCTGCGATACTGAGTCTCCTCGCGCTTGTACCGATCACTTTTTTGGCCGCATGCCGCAGCGCGCCGGCTGCGGACACAGCTTCCGCGACGCGACACGAACTTGCGCCACTGCAACTCATTCAACGAATTCCCGTGCCGGGTGTCACCGGTCGCATCGATCACTTTACCGCGTACCCCAAACGCCGGCTGCTGATTTTTGCCGCCCTCGGTAACAATTCGTTGGAGATTGTCAACACCTTCGAGGGCAAGGTCGTTCAGAGCATCAAGGGGTTGGACGAACCTCAAGGCGTAGTCTACGTCCCCGAATTCGACAAGATTTTCGTGGCCAATGCAGGAAACGGCACAGTCAACGTTTATGACGGCAAGACATACGCTCTTCGCAAGAGTATCGCGTTGGGGGAGGAATCCGATACGGACAACCTTCGCTGGGATGAAGGTTCAAAACGGGTTTTTGTCGGCATCGTGGGCGGTATCGCCATGATTGACGCGGCAACGGAAGCGCATGTCGAGAGCGACCTCAAGGGTAGTGGCGGTCACTCCGAGTCGTTCCAATTAGAAAAGAAGGGGTCTCGCATTTTCGTCAACGTGCCGGACGACAGCAGTGTCAATGTTATCGACCGGAAAACCGGCGGGCTGACGAAGTGGGAGCTGAACGGAGCCAAGGCAAACTATCCGATGGCTCTCGATGAAGACGATCACCGACTTTTCGTCATCACCCGGAGACCTCCCTTGCTGGTCGTACTTGATACCGATACTGGCAAAGAGGTTGCGAGGGTGCCTGTGGGTGGATCTTGCGACGACGTGTATTTCGATGCGGAGCGCAAGCGGATATACGCTCTCGCCGGCGAGGGGTTTATCAGCGTGATCCAACAGAATGACCCGAACCACTATGCGCTGAGCGCAAACATCCCGACAACCGTCGGCGTGCGCACGGGCGTTTTCTTCGGGACTAGCTTGTACGCCGGCGTGCCGGCCGCTGGATTGGAGCCCGCGCAAATCTGGAATTATGCGGTGCCGGAATAGACTATAAAACCGATCGGCGCTGATCAAACGAATGATTTTATTGACCAACACCACCCCAGCCTCGGCTTTTATTTATGCTTCGCCCTGTCGGGCTCGCGCTTCGCGGCCTCGGCTTTCCCCTCCTCAGCTGAGGAGGGGAGCTTGCATGGTTTTTCTAGTCGCAGGTCTGCTTGCATTTCCTAGTGTTCTCTGCGTCGGCCTAAATGCGCAGGTGTCCGGCGGCGTTCTGTCAGGCACTGTGATGGACGGTTCGCAAGCCGCTATACCAAATGTGAGGGTCACGCTCACCAACGTGGCAACAGGAGTTGCTCGCGCAGTCGCAACGGACGCCACAGGTTCATACACAGTACCTGACCTCCTGCCCGGAAGTTATGACATGACGGCGGCAGCCTCGGGCTTCACGACTCAGGCGCGGACCGATATCACGGTGGATCTGGGCGCGAGTCTGGTACTCAACGTGGTGATGCAAGCGGGAGACCCTACCCAGGTGGTTCGAGTCTCCGTTTCCGGAAGCCCGGCCGACGCGGCTTCCTCCGCAGCCGGTGGAAATGTCAGTTCCTCTACGGTGCTGGATTCTCCGCTGAACGGGCGCGACTGGACCCAGCTCGCCACTCTTCAGGCGGGTGTCACCGGCGTGCAGACGGGAACCGCCGAGGGCGGAGGCAACATGGAGCGCGGTTTTGGAGCAGCCCTAAGCATTTCCGGAGCCCGGCCGGATCAGAATAACTATCGCCTCGATGGCGTGAGCATCAACGACTATTCGAACGGAGCGCCGGGAAGTGTTTTGGGTGACAATCTCGGCGTCGACGCCGTTCAGCAGTTTTCTGTGTTGGGAGCCAACTATCCCGCCCAGTACGGCCGAACCACGGGCGGAGTCATCAATGCTGTCACGCGCTCCGGCACGAATGTCTTCCACGGAAGCGTCTATGAATTTCTGCGCAACAGCGCCCTGGATGCGCGAAATTTCTTCGATGCCAGGATTCCCCCGTTCAAGCGGAACCAATTCGGAGGTTCGCTCGGAGGGCCGATCCAGAAGGATCGCACATTCGTGTTCGCGGATTACGAGGGGCTTCGTCAGTCTCTAGGTATTACCCAGGTGAACACCGTACCCTCGGCTGCAGCGCGGAGCGGGGCCCTTTCGACAAGACCTGTGCGAGTTGATCCTGCGATTTCTCGCTACCTGCAGGCTTTTTATCCACTACCCAACGGCGCTCCGCTTGGGAATGGCGATACCGGGATCTTCAAGTTTGCCGGCCAGCAAGTGACGACGGAAAACTATTTCACCACTAAACTCGATCGCAAGTTGTCGGATCAAGACAGTATCTCCGGTACTTACATGCGCGACAACTCGATAGTCGTGCAGCCGGATGCGTTTAACCAACTGTTAACGAACGTTGTATCACGGCGGCAACTCGTTACACTCCATGAGCAACACTTTTTCAATTCGAAGCTCTTGAATGCCGTTCGGTTCGGCTTTAACCGGGCTGTGGCCATCGAGGGCGGGGTGTCCGAGGTCATGAACCCCCTGATGGCGGACCCGGCATTCGGCTTCATCCCAACCCAATTTGTGGGGTCGATACAGTCTGTGCCAGGGCTCACGGACTTCGGGGGCGGATTGAACGCGCTGCGCCCGGGCACGCGAGCGAATGGCCGAAACGTCTTCTGGAATTCATTTCAATGGGCTGACGATATCTCTCTGATCAAAGGAGCTCACGCCTTGCAGTTCGGTGCGCTCGTGGAACGCATGCAAGACAATTCCCTTTTATCCGGTCAACATAACGGGAGTTTCAAGTTCAGTTCACTTTCCGATTTCTTGACCAACCGGCCGCGAAATTTTATCGGATTTGTACCCATTCCCATCCCTGTGCTTGGGACTCGCCAGACGCTCTTCGGCGCATACGTTCAGGACGATATACGTCTGCGGAAGAATTTGAGCCTCAACGCAGGCTTGCGCTATGAGATGGCCACAGTCCTCACCGAGGCGCACGGCAGGCTCTCGAACCTGCTTCACGTGACCGATACTGAGGCACACCTGGGCTCTCCGTACTATTTGAACCCGACGTTGAGGAACTTCGAACCACGCGTCGGGTTTGCCTGGAACCCTTTCGCCGACGGCAAGACGATCTTCCGGGGTGGCTTCGGCATTTTTGACGTGTTGGCGCTACCCTACGCGTTCACGTTGATCACGCCGTATGTGGCTCCGTTTTCTCAACGAGTAGTCGCGGACGTGCTTCCGCCTGGTTCTTTTCCAACGGAAGCATTTCGGGAAGCGGCAGACAACTCTGCAAATCTTTCCACAAGCTATCTCGAACATGCTCCGAAGCGAAGTTATGTGCTGCAGTGGAACCTGAGCGCGGCGCGAGAAATTTCGTCCGGCCTTGTTGTCACGCTCGGTTACGTAGGATCGCGGGGAGTACACTTACCTTATCGCGACGAAAACTTTGACATGGTTTTGCCGGCGCTGACCCCTGCCGGTTATCTCTTCCCGCCTAAAGCGGATAGTCAGAAATTGAATCCAGCTTTTGGACGCATCACAGGTATGTTGTGGCAGGCCAACTCGTTCTATGACGCACTGCAGGTGGTGACCACGAAAAAAGTGAGCCATGGTGTCCAGCTTCACGCCGCATACACGCTCGGCAAGAGTATCGACACACTCTCTGCGACTGTGGCGAACGACGCTTTCCCCAATGGATTATTCAATCAGCTCTTCTTCGACCAGCGCACAACCCGGGGCTTATCGGATTTCGATGTACGCCAGAATTTTGCTTTCAACTTTACCTGGGCCGTGCCCGCCCTCAAGACTCGCTCGGGAGCGGCGCAATGGGCATTTGGTGGATGGCAGTTGGGCGGCATTTACCGAGCTTCGAGTGGCCAGCCTTTTACTCCACAACTGGGTGGCGATCCATTAGGTATGAAGCTGGATCAGACCAGCGAGGTACCGGACCGCCTTGTGGGCCCAGGCTGCGAAACTCTGGTCAACCCCGGGAATCCTAACCACTACATCAAAACTCAGTGCCTGGCTTTTCCGAATCCCGGGAACCGTCGAGGCAACCTCGGACGCAATACTCTGATCGGGCCGGGAAGGTCGAAATTTGATGCCTCGATTTTCAAGAACAACACCATGCGGCGTTTTGCAGAAAACGCCAATATCCAGTTCCGCGCGGAGATTTTCAATCTCTTTAATAGGGCTAATTTTTCCTCTCCGACCGCTAACCTCACCGTATTCGATCAGACTGGAAGCCCCGTCTCCGGCGCTGGGCTGATTACCACCACACAAACGACGTCCCGCCAGATTCAATTTGCGGTGAAAGTGATCTGGTGAGCCGATGGTGGGTCAGTTTGAATTTTGGCGGTTTTTTTATGCGTGGCAACATTCCCCTCCTCGCAGAGGAGGGGAGGATGCGCGGTTAATAAAATAGGTTGCGCAGCCACCTTGTTCCGCGCAGACGGGGTGGTCAGTTCGGCGAACCGTTACAAGATTGCGCCGGTCTGACCACCCCGTCCGCTCCAATAAGGAGGCTTCGCGATATCTGTTTGATGTCGCGGCCACCCCTCCTCTGCGAGGAGGGGAATGCGCTCGTTTTCAAACTGACCCACTACCGGTGAGACACATCCGCTTGACTTCGACATAACACAACGCAACGAAAAACGCGCCGCATAGGCTATTTCGCCGCAGCTTTCTGCTCTTCCAGCCTGGCCTTGAAAGCCTTCTCTTGTAAATCCAGATGCGCCAGGTAGCCCGCGTGATCGATGAAGGGATTCGGGCCGCCCTTTCCCAGCTTCGCGTACTTGTCCTTGAGAAGGTAGAAGCGGCCGTGCGCAGCGAGAAAAACGTCGCATGGCAGCGAGCGAAGGACCTTGAAGCTGCGCACGTAATCGTCAACGATCTCAGGATATTCTTTGCTGTTCACCAGAATGTAGCCTAGGTTGTTCGGATTCCGCTGCAAGCCAATGCTGCCGAGGATCACGACGTCGTAGGACTTCCCGCCGTCTTGCACCTTCATGGTCCAAGTGGTACAGCCCCTGGTGTGGCCCGGCGTGAGGTGGGCCACTAGGGTGACGCCTCCCAGTTTGACCTCGTCGCCGTCGTGCAAGACGCGGTCGATCGGGTGCGGTTCTCCCCGGGGACGCAGCTTTTGTAGTAACGGAACATCCTGCTCCAGGGCCATCACGCGCGCGCCGGTCAGTTTTTTAATAAGCGCGTCGCCCTCCATGTGATCCGAGTGAGCGTGGCTGCCCAGCAGGATCTTGACATCGGCGAAACGGAACCCCAGCTTCTCGACCGAGGGACGAATCATCGGGACCGTTTGTTCGTAGTCGCTGTTGATGAGGATGTGTCCCTCCTGCGTCGTGATCAGGAAGGAACCCAGCCCCTCAGTGCCGACGAAGTAGATGTTCCCGATCACCTTGTGGGCCGGAAACGGCTTGTCGTTGTCGTAACCATCGACCACCTCCGCGGCCAGCTGCACGGTGCAAAGGCCGGCGAGAAGTGCGAGAAGAAGGGTTTTGTAGCCTTGCATAGTGACCGCAGTGTAGCAGACCCGGCCGAGCACGCCCAAGGTTTGGCGCGACTGTGCGAGGTGCAATTTGCGTTGAAACTGATTTGGTGAGAGGCGGACAATCGCGCTTGTCATGTTCCGCTAAATATAGGCGTCTGTTGACTGTGGACCGTCGCCAAAAAACCGCAAAGGCTCAGAATCAAGAGGGCGGCACTGAGACATTTGGTATGGTTCATACGTTCCATCCTTATTCAGTTCTTCGACGTTTTAGATTCACCAGCCTGCTGATTGCGGTGAGCTTACTCCATAAGCAGAAGCAAGATATGCTTGTTCATATTTTCCACGCCCGTATAGGCGGCGAATCTTTTGAATGGTCGGCATATTCAGTTTCTTCTTCATCAATTCGAGACCGGAATGCTCACATGATTTGTGAACAAAACCGTGGGGTTTTCAGCCGATTTTCAGTTTGGCACACTAAGATTCTTCGCTAATTCAGCGCGTTAGTTTCTGAATCTGCGTTCGACGGCGACATGCTTGTCGTGTGTTATTGCCGAAAAGCTGATTCAATCTGCGAGCAGGGAGGACATATGAAATACGCCTGCATGGTCATCCTGAGCGTTGGACTCTGCAGTTTGGCGACGGTCTCTTTTATGACGCCGCACACAAACGCCTTTATATGTCCGGCACGGATGGCATGATTGGCGTATTCGAGCAGCGCGACGCGGATCATTACGCACTCGTGGCCAAAATTCCCAGCTCGATGGGCGCCGGCACATCCTTGTTCGTGCCAGAGCTCAATCGTCTTTACGTTGCCGCGCCCCGCAGCTCAGGCCAGACCGCGAAGGTGCTCATTTATGAAACACAGCCCTGATTAGGTCTGTTTGTGCGCGATCTGGGAGAGCTTTTCGAAACCACGCCTCATCACGGCGCTCAAGGCGCCCAGATCGGCGTGTACGGCATTCAATAACGCAAGGAGTACAAAATGAGGAATCGTCTAGCACTGTGTGCCATGGTTCTCTTTCTGCCGGGCTTGGCCTTTGGCCAATCCTCGGCCCTTCAGCTGACGCAGCGCATCGCGCTGCCCAATGTCAACGGGCGCATGGATCACATGGGCATCGACATTGCGGGCCAGCGCCTGTTCGCCACCGCCTTCGACAATCACACCCTTTCGGTGATCGACTTGAAGGCCGGCCAGCAGGTTCGCTTGATTCCCGATCTCGATGAGCCGCAGGCGGCTTACTACGATGCCGCCACCAATCACCTCTTCGTCTCCGCGGGCGGCGACGGCTCAGTGAAGATGTTCGATGGCAAGACTTTCCAGCTGCTGCAAACGATCAAGTACTCGGCCGACTCCGACAACCTCCGCTACGACGCCAAGAACAAGCACGTCATCGTCGGCTATGGCGGGGAAAAGTTCCTCTATGGCGCGCCCACGCGCCAGCAGGGCGACGGCGCGATGGGGATCATGGATCTCGCGGGCAAGAAGGTGAGCGAGATCGCCACGGATGCGCACCCCGAGTCCTTCCAGCTCGAGCAGATGGGGAGCCGCATCTTCATCAATGTCCCGGACAAGAAGGAAATTCAGGTGGCCGACCTTGCCACTGGGAAGACCGTCGCCCACTGGCCGGTGAGCTGCCCGGAAAATTTCCCCATGGCGCTCGATGAAGCCCATCATCGGGTGATCGTTGCCTGCCGCAATCCCTCTGGCCTCGCGGTTTTCGATACCACGAGCGGCAAGGAGGTCGCGTTGGTCCCAATCGACCAGGGCTTGTTCTCGGACGATATATTCTATGACGCGGCCAAGAGCAGGATTTACGTCGTCGCCAGGACGGCGGCGGCACCAAACGATCCGAGAGCTCCTGGTCCAGGCGTGCTCGAGATCATCCGGCAGAAGGATCCCGACCACTATGAGAAGGTGAGCACGCAGCCGACCGGCTTCGGCGCGCAGACGGGATTCTTCTCAGCTCCTTTGAGCAAGCTCTTCGTCGCCACGCGGCGCCAGCAGGGCGGAGCCGGCGGAGAGATCCTCGTCTACGACACGAAATAGGGGCGAAGACGTCACAAACACCAAAACGTCGTAGAACTGATGACGCCGCCGACGGTTTCGGAGTGCGTCATCGAGCTGGAAGGGCGGCATGGCAAGATGCGCATTCAATGGAGAGGAATGACAGCGGCGGATCTGGCCCAGCTCAGCCGGATGATAATTGAGCAGACGCGATTCAGATCACGCCGCAGATGAAGATTCTGGTCGCGATCGAATCCGTGGATGTGCGCACCGGAGTTTTCTTGGGGACGAGCTTGTACGCCGGCGTGCCCGCGGCCGGATTGGAACCGGCGCAAATATGGAATTATGCCGTGCCGGAATAGACTTACGAACGGCTCGCGGCTGTGCGCCAATCCGCGTTGTCTACGCCTCTGCGGACAGCCTGATGGAGCACGTTCAGCGTCAGGATCTCCTATGACCTGCGCATCACGTGCTTTTCCCTTAGCGATCATTCGAGTCTCGCCACGAAGCGCATTCAAGGCTGCACTGCGAACACCTGTACTGCTGCAGGCTGGCCTGCGTACGGAGTCGCCGGAACGTATAACCGATTGAGTTCCGGTACGAAGAATGAAGTACTGGCGCCCGGTACGCTGGGAATCTTCGCGATGAGCGGATAATGATCCGCATCCCGCTGCTCAAAAACGGCAATCTCGCGATCTCCGCCAGACATATAGAGACGCTTATGGGCGGCGTCATACCAAAGATCGTCGGTGTGGCCGACTCCCTCCACGCTGGTCACGATCTTGCCCGACTCGGTGTCGAGGACAACCAGCTTGGGAGGGTTCCGGCTGCCGATGAAAAGGCGATGGTTCATCGTATCCAGCGCCATCGGATAAAATGGCTTGAATCCCTGCACCTGCCATTTGTCGAGCACCAGGCGTTTGTTTTCACTCGCTACCGCGATATAGCCCAACGTCGGTAAATTGGCGAATATCCTTCCAGTGCTCATCTCCACCTGAAATGACTCGGACTTGGCGTCAAGAGGGATTTCAAACATGGGCTTTCCGTCTCTTGAATCCAGGGCTCTGATTCCAAATCGATACGCTACATCAACGAGGCCGGCTCCATAGGTTCTGGCGCTGAATCCGTCGTAGCGAAGGTTATCGGCGCCTGGAAGATCGGTCACGCTACGAACCAGTTTGTATGTGGTGCCATCGTAAACGTTGACGAGGTTCAGTTCCCCGTCGGAAATGAAAATCAGATTGGTTTCCGGGACATAAAGCGCCCCCTGCGCGTCTTTGAATCCGGTAATCGTGTGGAGCGGCTTTGCTGCCGCCAGATCGATGACCTCCATTGTTCCGTTGCCGAGAGCGGCTAAAAACAACCGCTTGCCTTGGAGGTCAACCGATATGTGGTCAATACGGCCCTTCACGGCGGGCAAGGGAATTTTTTGAACGAGTTTCAGGGGCTGAGGCGACTGCTTGCTCTGTGCCGTCGCCAAAAAAACGCAAAGCCCCAGAACCAGGACGATGGCATTGAGACATTTCATAGGGTTCATACGTTCCTTCCTTCCCCGATGATGATAGAGCTTCATTGGGTTTTCCGGCGTTTGAGATTCACAATCCTGCTTATCTGAGCAGAACTGACGTCGTAGATGGAAGCAAGGTAAGCTTGTTTGTACTTTCTCGTCTTGTACAAGCGTCGAATCTTTTGAATCGTGCTCACGGTCAATTTTCTATTCATGGCTGGGCGAGAACGGAGCCACGAATTTCCTGGTGCAACGGAATGCGCACTTCAAAAGTCGAACCCTGCCCAACGACACTTTCGACAAGGATCTCCGCACGATGCGCTTCCGCAATCCACCGCGCGATCGAGAGGCCAAGCCCGGCTCCTGACTCTCGGGAGCGCGCCTTGTCCGCGCGATAGAACCGCTCGAAAATAACGGGCAGATCTTCTTGCGATATACCGATGCCAGTGTCCTGAACCGTAGCGACGGCATCCTTCCCATTTGTGTTAAGACCAATGAAAACGCACCCGCCGCTTGGCGTGTACTTCACTGCGTTGTCGATCAGGATCAGGAACAAGCGACGGAGCGCATGTGCGTCGCCGTTCACAAGGATTGGAATATCGGGAATTTCGCGGTCGAGTTGAATTTGCTTCGACAGGGCAAGCGGTTGGCTCGCCATTGATGCTTCGCCGAGGATCGACGCGACGTCAACCATGGAAAAGCCTACTGCTTCGGCGCCAGAGTCCATTCTTGCCAAAGTCATCAGGTTGTCGATCAGAATCCCTGTCCCTTTCGCTTCTTCAAGGATCTGAACCAGTGCCTCGCGGTATTCGGCGTTGTCCCGGTCACGCCGAAGCGAAAGCTCGGCAGTTGTTCGTATGAGCGCTGTGGGAGTGCGAAGCTCATGAGAGGCGTCGGCGGTGAACTGCGTGATCCTTTTGAAGGCTGTCTCAAGTCGATCCATCATCTGGTTAAACGTTTCGGCAAGCCGTTGCAGTTCGTCTCCTGTCTTGAGACTCACCAGCCGCCTCGATAAGCTATGTTCACTGATAGATCGTGCGGTGCTGGAGATTGCATCGACAGGCGCGAGCGCCCTCCGGCTCATCCAATATCCGCCGAGGCTTGCAAGAACGAGCACGACCGGGATCGATAAAACGAGCAGCCATCGAAGCTGCTGCAGGACGTCGGATACTTGAGCCAGCGGTGCTGCCAACTGAACGGTGTATATATTTCCGGGCACTCCAAACCTGGCAGACACAATCCGCAAAGGAATCCCGCGAACAACCTGGGTTTCGTATCGCGGCGCGGCCTGATCTTCGCCCGGCCTTGGTATGGCGTAATCGCGAATCGAGGCCGATCGAAAGATCCAGTTTCCTTGCGCGTCACTCACCTGCAGAAGATCCCCACCGGGCCTCAAGCCGGAATGCTCGCGAAGTTCGTAGGCGAGATCTTCCTGTGAGAAGACTGGGCCAACGCGCTCCATAAACCTGCGAATGCCCTGCAGCCGCTGCCGGAGATCTTCATCGATGGCGGCGTGTACGCTCCCTCGAACCGCAAGAAAAATGCCGATGCCAAACGCCGCAAAAGCTATGGCCTGAACGGCAAAGTACCAGAGCGTCAACCGGGCGCGAATGGATGCCGGTCTCAAGACGACTCTTCTTCCCGAAGCACGTAACCAAAGCCTCGAATCGTGTGGATCAGTTTCACCGCATGCCCGCTATCTACTTTCTTACGAAGGAGCCGAAGAAACGCGTCAAGGGTGTTGTTTTCAATTTCACTGTCGAACCCCCAGATGGCCTCGACAATCGCGTTTCTCGGCAGGACGCGGCCGGAGTGCCGCATCATGAATTCGAGCAGCAAATACTCGGTCTTGGTAAGATGAATTTGCGTCCCTGCACGGGATACAGTGTGAGTTACCGAATCGAGTACGAGATCCGCGATCTTGAGTTTCGGTAAACGTTCTACGGGGCCTCGCCGGGAAATAGCTTGCAATCTGGCTAACAGCTCGTGGAAGGCAAACGGTTTCGTCAGATAGTCGTCCGCGCCTAGATTCAATCCCTTCACGATATCCGACACGGCGTCGCGCGCTGTCAGCATGAGGATAGGTACGTGGTTCTTCGACTGCCGCAGCCGCCGGGCAATTTCAAATCCAGTCATCCCGGGCAGCATAACGTCCAGGATGACCACGTCGAATGGATACGTTTGGCTGATTTCGAATCCTTCAGTGCCATCGTGTGCCAGCATCACCGAATGATTCTCCTCCTCCAACCCTTTCTTGAGAAGTTTGGCCATCTTCTGTTCGTCCTCGACGATCAGGATTCGCATCTTAGTTAGAAGGATCTCTCCAAGCGAAAGCGTATCGTGCCTTCATGAAGATTGCCTGAAAACGGTTAGTCTTTTTTGTGCCTATTCTTCAGGAGATTTTCAGCTCGATGGTTTAGCATTCTGTCGTAACGTCGGGATCTTGGCTTCGTACTTCTAACATGGCGATAGGTTAGGGACTCGAGATATGAAATTGTTACTCCGCGTCTTCGTCTCGCTCTTCTTTTCATCCGCTTTGTTTGCGCAGACTGGCACTTTACGCGGCATCGTCACTGACGAGTCCGGCGCGATTGTTCCGGGCGCAAAAATAACGCTTACGGCCAGCGCGGGAACTGCGACCACGGCCCTCGCTGGTGACGATGGATCGTATTCCTTCACCGGCATTGTTTCAGGCGACTATGTTGCGGAAGCTTCCGCGCCGGATCTCGCGACCGCGCCTCTCAAGCTCATGATTCGGCCGGGAGTTCAGACGTTGAATCTTCAGTTGAAAGTGGCTTCGCTGGTGCAGCAGGTGACCGTCGAGGATCGCGCGGTTACGGTGACTCCGGAACCCGCCAATAATGCCAGCGCGACAGTTCTTGCTGGAGACGACTTGCAGGCGCTTTCCGACAATCCGGACGATCTCATCGCCGAATTGCTCGCGATCGCCGGCCCAGGTGCCGGACCAGGCGGCGCCTCGGTCTTTATCGATGGGTTTAGCGGCGGCCAATTGGCCTCCAAGGAAT